>Ga0180429_10003094_pt1 | contig 13545 bp, 12 predicted proteins | sample SS_ome_FD_132428 | JGI IMG/M metagenome (GOLD analysis project Ga0180429, IMG submission 132428) | Hypersaline lake sediment archaeal communities from the Salton Sea, California, USA - SS_1_S_1 metaG | ecosystem: Environmental > Aquatic > Non-marine Saline and Alkaline > Hypersaline > Sediment ...
CTCGATGCCCCGAAACGCCGTGCCGCTCTCCAGTCGAGCGACGTCCTCCTCAAACAAAATCCTGGCGCTGGGCTGCAAATCGGCAAAATCCCATTGGTTCAAATGGGCCGCAGCCTGGACCGCGTAGCCGGGCATGGCCTCGGTCGCGGGGCCGATGGTCACTTGCGTCATTCGGTCCTCTGAGCGTTGGGTGGCGGGCACAAAGCTGCGCAGCGAGTCTATTTCATCGCCAAACAGTTCGATGCGCACCGGGCTGCGCCGGTTGGGGGGGTAGATGTCCAGAATGCCGCCCCGTCGGCTAAAACTACCGGGCGTTTCCACCACCTCTTCGGCCTGATAGCCCCAGGCAATCCACTGTTCCAATAATTGGTTCAGGTGGAGACGCTGGCCCACCTTGAGGGTAACGGTAGAAAAAACAGAGGGCGGCATTGTGTGGCGCATCAGCCCCCGGGCCGAAACGATGACGATGGGCGGCAGAACGTCATCAGGTTGATCGGGCCAGTGATGCAGAGCAGATAAAGCCGCCAGCCGGCCCTGAATTGTTTCGTGGCTCCAGGCCATCTTTTCGTGGGGCAAAGTGTCCGGGTCGGGCAGGCGCAGCACCGAGGCCGGGTCTTCGGCCCAGTTCTGAATTTGTTCGGTCAGCATGCGGGCCCGGTCGGCGCGGGCAGTGATAAACATAACCGGTCGCCGCAAGTCCGCTTGCAGGGCCGCCAGCACCGCAGGTCGAGCCGCGGTCAACACGCCCAGCGGAAGGCTCATTTCCGGCAAAAATTCACCGGCGTGGAGCGCATCGGCCAGGGTATTATAACCACCGATTTGATTAAAAAGCTTGAGTAAAGGGGACAGATTCATCAGTCAAACAACAACTTCACGGTATACTTTTTTGAGTTCAGCCAAGCTATATATTATAGCAAAAATTTTGGTTTTGGGGGAATCGCCGGCGAAACTACCGGCCTGCCATTTGCCTGATACAGCCATCTATCTCATAATGAGACATCCTGAATTTCACTTGCGTTGAGGGTAGTAATATGCTGCCACCGAGTCACATCGCATATACAGTTGCCGCGGTCGATCTGCTGCAGCAGCGGTTCCCTGCTCTGAAAAAGGTTGATTACCGCTGGCTGGCGCTGGCCGCGACCGGTCCGGATTTGATTGACAAACCGCTGGCCGCGCTCTACTTCTATCGACGCTACAAATCAGCGGTCCTGTTCGCCCACACGTTGATTGTACATCTGGCGGTTTTGCTGTACGTCATTGTAAAAAAACCGGCCTGGTGGCTCTACGGGTTGGCCTTCAATGGTCACGCCATCCTCGACCGGCTGTGGCTTTTTCACGACACCTGGTATTGGCCTTTTCGGGGTCTGCGTTTTCACGTGTGGGGCAAACAGGGCAGTGAGCAGCAAGATATCAAGCTGGCTTACTGGTACGCCTTTACCCGCCGCCCGGAGTTGTGGAGCTGGGAACTGGGGGGGTTAGTGGCCGGTCTCTGGTTTGTGGGGCGGCATCAACTGTATAAAACCGACCGGCTGTGGCACTTGCTCCGCACCGGACGCATACCGGATTAAAGGAGAATGACTGATGACAAATCGCTGTGAATGGGCCAAGAATCATCCGCTGTACCATGTTTATCACGATGAAGAGTGGGGCGTGCCTTCTCACGATGACCGCCACCTGTTCGAAATGCTGATCCTGGATGGGGCGCAGGCCGGCCTGAGTTGGCTGACCATCCTCAAAAAGCGAGAGAACTACCGCCAGGCTTTTGATAATTTCGATGCCGAAAAAATGGCCGCTTACGACGACCAGAAAATCGCCAAGTTGATGCAAAACCCCGGTATCATCCGCAACCGGCGCAAAATAGAATCGGCTATCAAAAATGCCCGGGGCTTTCTGCAAATTCAGGCCGAGTTCGGCAGCTTCGACGCCTACCTCTGGCAATTTACCGGCGGCGGCACCATCCGAAATCGGTGGGCCACAATCGCCGACATCCCGGCCCTTACCCCGGAATCGGAGGCGATGAGCAAAGATTTGAAAAAGCGGGGCTTCAGTTTTGTGGGGCCAACTATTTGCTACGCCTTTATGCAGAGCATCGGCATGGTCAACGACCACACCACCGACTGTTTTCGCTATGACGAAGTGGCCAAACTAACGTAGCCTTATTTTTTTACAAAGGAATCAACATGCCCGACACCTTCCCCACCGTTAAAGCCGCGGTCATTCAGGCCGCGCCGGTTCTGTTTGATCGAGACGCCACCGTCGCCAAAGCCTGCCGGCTCACCGCCGAGGCTGCGGCCAATGGCGCCCAATTGGTTTTACTGCCGGAAGCCTTCATTCCGGCCTACCCGCGCGGCCTCAGCTTTGGCATGGTGGTCGGCAGCCGGGCTCCGCACGGACGCGACCAGTGGCAGCGCTACTGGGCCAATTCCGTTGATGTGCCCGGCCCGGCCACCGAGGCGCTGGGCCAGGCCGCGGCCGAGGCCGGGGTCTATCTGGCGGTCGGCGTCATCGAGCGGGACACCCAATTCAGCCGGGGCACCCTCTACTGCACCCTGCTCTATTTTGGCCCGGATGGCCGGCTGCTGGGCAAACATCGCAAATTAAAGCCCACCGGCGCGGAGCGGCTCATCTGGGGCGAGGGCGACGGCAGCACCCTGACCATCCTGGATACGCCCATCGGCAAAGTTGGCGGGCTGATTTGCTGGGAAAATTACATGCCGCTGGCCCGCATGGCCATGTACGGGCAGGGCGTCGAGCTGTATCTGGCCCCCACCGCAGACTCGCGCGATACCTGGCAGGCCACCCTGCGCCACATCGCTTGTGAAGGTCGCTGTTTTGTGCTGGGCTGCAATCAATTTGTCACCAAATCAATGTATCCCGCCGACCTGCCCGGCCTGGCCGAACTGGACAGCCAGCCGGAAGTGATGTGCCGCGGCGGCAGCGTCATCATCTCCCCTCTGGGCGAAATTCTGGCCGGCCCCCTGTTCGATCAGGAAGGCATTCTGTACGCAGACCTCGATCTGGCCGAAGTGGCCCGCGGTAAACTTGATTTCGATGTGGTGGGTCATTACGCCCGCCCCGACGTGCTGCGCCTGACCGTCAACGACCAACCCCAGCCGCCGGTGGCTTTAGCGTAAGCCGGGCGTTTGCCGGGCGTTGTTTTGCCAGCAAGGTAGCATCGCGTGCCCGTCAAGCTGGCCGGGGAGAAGCGTGTTATACTGAGATCAGTTCACAAGGTAGTGAATGTAGTGATACTCTCTTCTCCTCCTTTTGAAAAAGTCGGGATTGGGCACCCCGACTTTTTCGATTCCGGACAATGGTAGTATAATATCACCAATGTAAAATTTCAGTGATGAAACTAACAGCCGGGCTTCTGCGCCCGGCGTTTGATTTTAAGTTACTTCAAAGCAAGGATCCTATGTTTACCGAAAGAAAAGATTTACGCAACATTGCCATTATTGCCCACGTAGACCACGGTAAAACCACGCTGGTTGACGGTCTGCTCAAACAGGCCCGGGTGTTCAGAGAAAACCAGCAGGTGGCCGAGCGAGTGCTGGACTCGAATGATTTGGAACGGGAACGGGGCATCACCATTTTATCAAAAAACACGGCGATCAGCATACTCGATCCCGAAACCAACCAGCCGGTTAAAATCAATATTGTCGACACCCCCGGCCACGCCGATTTTGGCGGCGAGGTGGAACGGGTACTCAATATGGTCGATGGGGTACTGCTGCTGGTTGATGCCGCCGAAGGGCCAATGCCCCAAACCCGCTTTGTGCTGAAAAAGGCTCTGCAACTGGGGCATCGGGCTATCGTGGTTATCAACAAAATTGACCGCAAAGATGCCGACCTCGACCGGGTGCTCAATGACACCTTTGATTTGTTTATCGAGTTGGGAGCCACCGAAGAGCAGGCTGAATTTCCGGTGGTGTACGCCATCGCCACCACCGGTCAGGCCGGCCCGACCTCTGAACTGGAGCCGACGCTGGAACCGTTGTTCAACACCATTTTGCGCGAAATTCCCGCCCCCCGCGTAGATGTGGATGCGCCTCTGCAAATGCTGGTGACCACCCTCAATTACGACACTTACCGCGGCCTGACCGCCATTGGTCGAATCTTTGCCGGACACATCGAGGTGGGACAGCCGGTAACCCGACTGGGAGACAAGGGGCTGGTCGAAACGGACAAAGTACGCTACCTGCACGTGTACGAAGGCCTGGAGCGGGTCGAGGTGGGCCGTGCGGAAGCGGGCGAAATCATCGCTATTGCCGGGCTGGAACAGATTGCCATTGGCGACACCCTGGCCGACCCCGACCACCCCGTGGCTCTGCCCGCCATCCGGGTAGAAGAGCCGACCGTCCGCATGAGTTTTGGGGTTAACACCTCGCCCTTTGCCGGCACCGAAGGGCGCTGGGGCACCTCGCGCAATCTGCGGGAACGGCTGGATAACGAGCTGAAGCAGAATATCGCCCTGCGGGTGCAAGAAACAGACAGCGCCGACACCTTCATTGTATCCGGACGGGGCGAACTGCACCTGGCCATTCTCATCGAAACGATGCGCCGCGAAGGGTACGAATTCCACGTGTCCCGGCCCGAAGTCATTTTCCGCACCGGAGCCAACGGCGAAACGCTGGAACCGTACGAAGATGTTTACATCGAAACCAGCCCCGACACCGTGGGCGCGGTCGTCGAAATGCTGGGCAAACGCCGGGGCGAAATGACCAATCTGGAAAACACCGCCAGCGGTTCCACCCGTTTAACCTATCGCGTCCCCACCCGCGGCCTGTTGGGATTCCGTTACCACTTTTTAACCGCCACCCGCGGCCTGGGCCTCATCAACACTATTTTTCACGGCTACGCTCCCCACGCCGGGCCAATCCAGATGCGGGGCAAAGGATCGCTGGTGGCCTGGGAGCCGGGCGATGCCACCACCTTTGGCATCAAAAATGCCGAGGAACGGGGCCTGTTGTTTATCAACCCCGGCGATGCCATCTATGAGGGAATGGTAGTGGGCGAACACCAACGCCCCGGCGACCTGGATGTGAATGTCTGCAAGAAAAAACACCTGACCAACATGCGCAACGCCATCCGCGATATCGAAGTGCGGCTAACCCCGCCCCGTGATATGAGTTTGGATGAGTGTATTGAATATCTGGCCGATGACGAACTATTGGAGGTCACGCCCAAAAGCCTGCGCATCCGTAAACGCACCCTGAACCGGCATTTGAGAGCCAAAGAAAACAAACAAGCCAAAGCCGCGCTGGTGGCGTAGAATCGCCTACGACATTTGACGTAGAGAGTACGCGTCTACCACATCGAATAACCGGTAAAAAATCCAACCTTCGGCCTAGCGGCAATTAGCCTCTCTGCCGATTACAAACCACACCGCCTCTGCTACAATGTAGACAGTTCAGATAGTTCACTGAAAGAGGTGTGTGATGAAACGGTTACGATTAGGACTCACAATCAGTCTGTTAGCAGTTGTTCTGTTTATGGCTCTGTTTTTTGCCATCAACACTATCAATGACATTCAATCGGCCCAGGCCGATATTTCTCACAAAACGGTAACGGCCAGTGTGGAATATGCCCAACTGACCGATGCTCAGGTACAGTACCTGCCCCTGGTTGATACCCAGGTTCAGCGGGATATTACCAGCCAGGCATTTGCCCCGGCCAACTAAACGCATTTAGTTTTTCTCCCTCTCGCTCGCCGGAGACAGTTGTCTCCGGCGAGTTTTTTTGTTCACCCTTCACTTTTACTCCGGCCAAAATATGGTATACTGCCTTTGAATTCAACCAGCGAGTTAAATGATGCCCTCACAATCCCACCCTATTCGCATCGAGTTGCCTACCGGCATGAGCTTCGGCCCGGTCAACGCTTATCTGTTCACCCAGCCGGAGCCAATTCTGATTGACACCGGCTTAAAAACCGACCAAAGCCAAGCCGCACTGACCGCTGCCCTGGCCCGGCACGGATTGACCGCCGCCGATCTGCGTTGCATCGTTATCACCCACCCCCACGTGGACCATTGCGGCCTGGCCTTGCAATTGGCCCAAACCAGCCAGGCCGAAATCTGGATTGCCGACCTGGGCCGCCCCTGGCTGTTGGACCTGCCCGGTCACCTTCTGAGGCGGCTCGACTACTACCGGGACTGCTTTTTTCCCCGCTGGGATTTCCCCGCCGAAACAAACCGGTCCATTTTGACCACGCTGCGCCAGATTGCCACCGTCTGCGAGGCAGTGCCGGCTTCGTACATCCGGACTTTCAGCGTAGGGGATACGCTGAAACTGAGCGGTCTGCCGTGGCAGGTGCTGCACGCGCCGGGCCACGCCTACGCCCAAACCTGCTTCTATCAGGCCGACAGCGGCCAATTGCTGGCTGCGGATATGTTACTGGCCAAAGCTCCAGCTCCGGTGCTGGAACAGCCTTCGCCCTTTGTGCCGGCGGGCAAACCACCGCTGGCCCAATTCCTTGATTCGCTGGCGATGGTGGAGGCGCTGAACATCACGCAGGTTTTTCCCGGCCACGGCGAACCGTTCCGCGACCATCGGCAGGTCATCCGGCAGCAGCGGATACGGATAAAACAACGTTTGAACCAAACCACCGAGCTGATTGCCGCCGGACACAACACCGTCGCCGCGCTGATGACGCAGATGTACCCCACCGAGTCGGCACAGTTCAATCTGGCGGGGCTGTGGATGCTGACCGCCTATCTGGATTTTCTGGAAACAAACGGGGGGATTTCTTCGACTGTGAATACCAATGGGGTGTGTTATTATCAAACCAGCGAACTATTTTAGAAGGAGATTTCTTGATGAACTTTCTGGAATTAGCCCAACAACGTTACAGTGTCCGGTCCTACAAACTGGATCCGGTTGATGGGGAGACCTTGCACCAAGTGCTGGACGCGGCCCGGCTGGCCCCGTCGGCGTGTAACAAACAACCGTATCAATTTATTGTGATCCGCACCGCCGGGCGCGAACATGAACTGAGACAGGTGTACCATCGCAGTTGGTTTCACCAGGCTCCGCTGGTCATCTGCGCCTGCACCATTCAGGACGATGCCTGGGTGCGGCGCGACGGCAAAAATTACGCCTACGTGGACACGGCCATCGCCATGGACCATCTAATCTTGGCCGCGGCCAGTATGGGGCTGGGCACGTGCTGGGTGGCGGCCTTTGATGTGGAGGCAGCCCGCGCCCTGCTCAAACTTCCGCCCCACGTGGAGCCGGTGGCCTTTACTCCGCTGGGCTACCCCGCCGACGTGCCGCGGCCCAAAGACCGTAAGCCACTGACGGAATTAGTCCACTACGAGCAGTGGTAAGGGATTTTCAAATCACAAACTGCCCGTCTTTGTAGAACAGCTCACCATCCACCAAAATTTCGCCGCCGGCGCGCATATCGCAAATCATATCCCAATGCACCGCCGAACTGTTGACGCTGCCCGTTTCCGGGTAGCCCTGGCCCACCGCCATATGCACCGTGCCGCCGATTTTTTCATCGAACAGAATTGAGCCGGTGAAGCGTTGAATATCGGTGTTGGTACCGATGGCAAATTCGCCCAGCCGCCGCGAGCCGGCATCAGTATCAAGCACGTTCAACAGATACGCCTCGTTTTTGGCGGCAGTGGCTTTGGTGACCAATCCATCCTCAAATGTCAGCCGGGCGCCGATGATCTCGTTGCCGCCGTGCAGGGCCGGGTAGGTGAACTGCACCCAACCGTTGACGCTATCCTCGACCGGGCCGGTAAAAATTTCGCCGTCGGGGAAGTTGGCGGTGCCGCAAGTATTTACAAAAGTGCGACCCTCGATGGACATTTCCAGGTCGATGTGCTGCCCCCGCACCTGTAGCCGCCGTTTGCCCTTCAAAAAATCAACCAGTCGTTGCTGGCGTTGCTCGACGGCTTGCCAGGCCGCCACCGGGTCTGCCAGATGTAGTTTACAGGCTCCGTACAGAAAATCCTCGTACTGTGGCAGCGACATGCCCGCGGCCTGGGCGTACCCCTGCGTCGGGAACTGGGTGGTACAGCGGCGCAGCGAGCCATTGCCTTCCCGTTCCATCTGAATTTTCATCAGGGCAGATTTACCCTGGGCCAATACCTTTTGCAGGTCGGGCGGATAGTCAGACAGGGCGCGCGGGTTTTCCGAGGCTTCAACGCGGATGATGACATCGCTGGTGTCGTACATCAATTTGAGCATGGGGTTAACCGCTGCCAGCAAATGGGGGTCGGCGGTGGCTTCCAGGGCCAGGCTGTCTTCATCCCGCAGATGCGTGTAAGTAAAAACCTGTCCGCCGGCCTGCAAGGCAGCCTGATACAAGGCCTGCACCAGCGGTTCGGCGGCGGGGCTGGTGCCGCGGATGAGTACCCGTTCGCCGGGCTGCACCGCGGTGGAGTAGTTAATCAAAACATCGGCCATTTTTGCAATACGTGCGTCCATAATTTGCTCCTGAATTGTGAAATAGAGTACGTTTCATTTCGATTGAAGAAGGGGGAGGTTGGGACAACTACCCCTCGCGAAGCACCCAGCTACGCTGGGCCAAGCCCCCCGGCCTGCGGCGCGGTCAACCCATCAAAAATATGAGCTAACAAAACCGGTTTGATGTCGGTCAGGGCGCGAAGTTGTGAGGCGACCCGTTCGCAACCGGCGCCGGTCACAATGGTCAGCGAGGGGTTGAGGGTGTGTTTGGCGATGGTCCAATCCTCAAAATTGCCGTGGTCACTGACCACCAGCAGTAAAGTTTGGCTCAAATCGCTCTCCTCTAGAATCCCGCCGATGAAGTCATCCAATTTGGGCAAAATTCGCATCGATTCCGGACGGTTCATCTTGTGACCGAGCAAATCAGAATACCAGAACTCGAAAAAAGTGAGAGTGTGGTCTGCGGCTAAACGGGCCAGTTGCCGGCCCGCCTGCCGATCTGTCAGCCGCGGCAACAATAAATCCGGCTCCGGCCAATGGTCGTTGGTCAGAAAGGCGGAGATGGCCCGGCCCTGCCGCAAATCATCGCCGCTGCGTAGTTTCAGGCCGGCCAGCCGGGCAGCCTGGGTGTTGGCGCTGAGCCGGCCTTTACCCCGTTGCACCCGATCCAAAAAACGGGTGGGGTAGGCATTAGCGTAGGCCACCGGCTGACCCGCAGCCAGCAACGTGTTGAACAGGCTGTCTTGCCCCAATATGGTTTGCAAGGCGGGGTTGGGGTACGGCCCATAATGTTCCCCCAGCCGGGCCGGGGCGTTATGGCCGGTCAGAATGGCGGTTTGGCCGGTGGCAGATTGGGGCAGGCCCGGCACGTCGAGGCAGGCATCCAGCCCCAGCAAGGCGGCGCGCGCAGTAGCCGCGCCGGTATATTCGGCGGTCAAATGCGGCACGTCGAGCAGCGAGCGTAAAACTGGCAGCTCGGCGTGCATAAAAGGGTTGGTTTCCGGGTCGGGATCGCCCAGGCCCACCCCGTCGAGAAAAAGAATTATGACACGGCGCGGCATTAAATTATTCAGCGGTTTTCACGGTGACCTCCAGCCCGCGGCCCAACGGCACGGAGACGCTCTCCAGGCTGGGGTGGTTTTGCATGTAGGTGATGAAATCCAGTAGTTCATCGGCGTGGGAGGTGACGTTATCGGCCACCACCAGCGCGCCGACACCCATCCGCTTGTAAACTACATCGAAATAGGTTTCGTACAAATCTTTCTGGGCATCGAGAAACAGGAAGTCAACCGGTTCTTCTCGTTGGCGCAGGGTGTCGCGGGCATCGCCGACCAAAATTTGAACATAGGCCGACATTCCGGCCTGCTCTACATTGGCCCGCAGGGTTTCGGCTGTGGTCGGGTCAAGCTCGCAGGCCAGCACCTTGCCTCCGGTCAGCGAGGCGGCATAAGCCAGCCACAGAGTGGAGTAGCCCACGCCGCTGCCCACTTCGACAATATTTTTGGCTTTGTTGGATGCGGCCAGAATCGACAGCAATTTGGCCGCGTCCGGGTCCATCGCCTTGATTCGTTCCGCAGACGGTAAATTCCGCATCCGTTCTTTTTGATCCTGCATTTCCAATTCAGACAGAACCTCAAACAGTTCTGGTTCCATTAAAATTCTCCCTTTCGGGGAAGTAAGAAGTAGGGAGTAAGGAGTAGGAAAAAATCCCTTACTCCTTACTTCGTACTCCGTACTTCCAGCAAAAATAACAAAAAAAGGCCGGTGATAAAACCCCGGCCTCTTTATTGTACCGTAAATAACTATAATCTAAAAAGCGGCAGCCAAAATTTGGGCTGAGTTGCTGGCAAAATTGATAAAAGGCTGGCCGTACAGGGCAATCAGCAGAGTCATAACCATCGTCACGGTAACGACAGCGTTGAGGGCAAACCCGGCCTGCACCGGCGATTCGTCGGCGCCTTCGCCAAAGAATACCAACCGGATGACGCCAAAATAGTAGTAAACCGAGATAACGCTGTTGATAATGCCGACGACGGCCAGCAGGTACAGTTCCTGGCTGAGGGCCGCCCCAAAGACAAAGAGCTTGCCCATAAAGCCGCCGGTCGGCGGAATACCAACCAGCGACAGAAAGAAAATAACCAAGGCGATGCTCAAAAACGGCGAGCGGCGAATCAGGCCGGCGTAGTCGGCGATGTTGGCCGTGCCCATTTTGTTTTCCAGAATAATCGCCACGGCAAAGACTCCCAGGTTGGTAAACAGGTAGGCAAACAGGAACAGCAAAATCCCGTTGATACCGCCGGACCATTGCCCGGCGGATTGGGCTGTCCAGGCGGCCAGGCCGATGAGCATGTAGCCGGCCTGGGCAATGCTGGAATAGGCCAGCATCCGTTTAATATTGGTTTGCCACAGGGCAATCAGGTTGCCGACGGTCATCGTCAGGATGGCCACCAGCGACAGAATCGCAGTCCAGTTGACATCGTAAGCGGGCAGAGCCACCACCATCACCCGCATCAGCACGGCAAAGCCGGCGGCTTTGGGGCCAACGGACAAAAAGGCAGTGATGGGCGTCGGCGCGCCTTCGTAGGCATCGGGCGACCATTGGTGAAACGGCACCAGGGCAATTTTGAAGCCAAAGCCGACCAGGACCATCATAATGGCGGCTACCACAAAAGTAATATTGAACGAAGTATCGCCCAGGTTTTGGGCAATCGTGGCCAAATCAACACTGCCGGTGGCGCCGTACAGCAACGAAAAACCGTACAGCATCGTGCCGGAGGCCAGCGCGCCGTACAGCAAATATTTGAGCGCGGCTTCGGTGGAGCGGTCATCCTGCCGCAGATAGGCGGTCAAAATGTAGCTGGTGATGGACAGGAACTCCAGGGCCAGGTAGATCATCACCAGATTGGTGGCGCTGGAGAGCAACATCAGGCTCAACCCGGCCAGCAGGGTCAGAGTGAAGAACTCGCCCCGGAAGGGGGTACGCCGGCGGAGGTAATCCACCGACATCAGGCCAACCAGTCCCACAGTCAGGGCAGCGAATATCTTGAAGAAAATCGCCAGCCGGTCTACGGCCAGCATTGGGACGTTGTTACCGGCGTCGGTGGCTAAACCGTAATCGCCGCTGGCCGCCGGCCAGATGTAAAGCGCGGCCAGCAGAGTCCCAATGGCACCGGCAAAGGCCACCCAGGGCAAAATGTTGATGCTGCGTTCGTCACCCTTCCAGACAATATCCAGGGTCAGGATGATAAAGGCAACGGCAGTAATTACAATTTCGGGCGAAAGTAGTAATAAATCGTTCAAATTGAACCTCCTACGGGATGACGTAGGTGTGACATTTATGACTCACGTAATTCTTTGCTACATGTCGTGTGGAACCGTCTCAGTGGTGAGAAATCTCTGCGCAAGTGCTGTGACATTAACAGTAGGCAACAGGCAAATTACCGCAACGCTTCCAAGATAATCACACTGGTGGCATTGATAGTATTCAACAAGAATGAGGGGCTAATCCCGATAACCACCATCCCGATGACCAGCGGGGCCATTGTAATCAGTTCAAAGGGCGCCATATCCATGCTGAAGTGCCAGTGAGCCGGGTCGAAAATCTTGTTCCATTTTTCTTCGCTGAACTCGCCCAGGAAGACGTACTGGATAATTTTGTACAGAATGTAGGCCGCGGTCAGCACAATGCCCAACACGCCGACAATGGCGAAGACGGGCATCAGGTGGAAGGCGCCCCGGAAGACCAGCAACTCGCTGATGAAACCGGCCAGGCCGGGCAGCCCCAGCGAGGCAAAGGCGGTAACCATCATCACCGCGTAGTATACCGGCAGTTTAGCTGATAGCCCCCCAAAGGCTTTCAGGTCGCGGGTGTGGGTGCGTTCGTAAATGACACCGACCAGGAAAAAGAGGCCGCCCGTAATCAGGCCATGGTTGACCATTTGCAGGACCGCTCCGTTCAGAGCGATGGCCCGGCTGTCGGCGACGGCCTGGGTGGCTTCGGGAAAGGCAACCACGGCCGCGGCCAGACCCAACATAAAATACCCCATATGGCTAACAGAGGAGTAGGCAATCAGCCGTTTCAAATCCCACTGAGCCAAGCTGACCAATGCCCCGTATACCATGCTGATGACCCCCAGCGTGGCGATGATGTAAGCCATATTCTGGAACACCTGCGGGAAAAACGGAATGAGGATGCGAATCATACCGTAGCCACCGAGTTTCAACAAAATCCCGGCCAGAATAACCGAACCGGCGGTCGGGGCGGCGGTGTGGGCATCGGGCAACCAGGTGTGGAACGGCCACAGCGGTACTTTGATGGCAAAGGCCACAAAGATGGCCCAAAAAGCGGCGGTTGCCAGCGGCAGATTGGCAGCAAACGGTGCCTGGGCCGGAATTTCGGTGATGTCCCAGGTGCCGGTGGCCAGATAAATACCGATGAAGGCCAGCAGCATGGCCACAGACCCCACCAGGGTATAGATAAAGAACTTGATGGCGGAGTATTGGGGGCGGTCTTTAGGCTGGCCCCAAATACCAATCAGCAGGAACATCGGCACCAGGCCGATTTCCCAGAAGAAGTAAAAGAGGATCAAGTCCAGCGAGACGAAAACGCCCAGCATGCCCATCTCCAGCATCAAAAACAGGGCAAAGAACTCTTTGACCCGTTTGGTAATGGTGCGGGCCGAGTACCACAGGCTGAGGGTGGTCAGCAGGGTGGTCAGCACGACCAGCGGCAGGCTGAGGCCATCGACTCCCATGTGGTATTTGACGCCGATGGACGGAATCCAGTTGACGTTTTCGGTGGCGATGGCATGGTAACTGCCAGAGTCACTATAGGTTTGCCACAGAAAAACCGAAATCGCCAGCGGCAGCAAACTAATGATGATGGAGAAATTCTTAATAGCTTTCTCCTGGGTCTTGGGCATCAACATGACAATGATTGCCCCTAACAGCGGGATGAAGGTCATCAAAGTTAAATAGGGCATCTGGATTACTTCTCCTTCAACTTAATAATTGAATACTGATAATCACACAAAGTGTATCCTGAAATTCAGGATGCACCCATCTCTAAAATCCGGGCAAGGCGGCCACGCCGACGGCCTGACCAGACCAGACCACCAGATAAATACC
>Ga0180429_10003096_pt1 | contig 13542 bp, 8 predicted proteins | sample SS_ome_FD_132428 | JGI IMG/M metagenome (GOLD analysis project Ga0180429, IMG submission 132428) | Hypersaline lake sediment archaeal communities from the Salton Sea, California, USA - SS_1_S_1 metaG | ecosystem: Environmental > Aquatic > Non-marine Saline and Alkaline > Hypersaline > Sediment ...
ATGATGTTACTGCGCCCACAGCCACTGCTCCGGCAGATGTGGTCAGCTGTGACGGAACAGTAAGCTCCATTGGACTGACAGCCATCACGGATAACTGTGGAACACCTACGGTCACCTATGAATTGGCAGGTGCAACGACAGGATCCGGAAGCGGCTCGGATGCCAGTTCTACCGTATTTGAACCGGGAGTAACTACGGTCACTTATACGCTGGACGATGGTAACGGAAACACCAACCAGTATACCTTTACAGTGAGCTATCAGCTTGTGGAGGATATCGTGGTAACTGTGGATGCCGGTACTTTAAGCTGTGATAATACAGGGACCTATCAGTGGATCAATTGCGCTGATAACTCCATCATAGCCGGTGAGACCTCCAGCAGCTACAGGCCTGGTGTAAATGGCAGTTATGCTGTGATCCTGACCCAGGGAGGCTGTTCAGACACATCCGAGTGCATTACCCTTGATTATACCGGAATTGATTCTGACAGAACCCAGGATTACAAGGTCTATCCGAATCCGGCCCGGGATTATGTAAGCATCGATATGGATAACGAACAGACCAACGTTACCATCCGGGTGGTTGATATGACAGGTCAGCTCATCCACGAGGAAGAGCTGGACAGGTTTACACAGACCAGACTGGATGTCAGCAGGTACAAAGCCGGCATCTACATGATCCAGATCCGGAGCGATCAGGTGAATAGTGTGACCCGAATAATGAAAGAGTAGAGAAAGTGCCCTAAGGCACCATATCAAATCTGGTAATATGAAAAGACTCTGCGGCTTGCCGCAGGGTCTTTTTTTTGGATCAAACAGAAAGCAAACTCAGCCCGCTTGTGCCGTAAAAAAGATATATTTAGCAATATTCTTAATCTGCTTGTTAAATATTCGATATTCCCATGAGAAAAGTTGCTTTTACCCTGCTTGTACTTTTTCAGGTCCTGTGTCTGAATGCCCAGGAAAAAATGGCGTATTATTTGCCCGAAGATGTGGCTTACAACAAGGACATTCCTACTCCCGAGCAGTTTTTCAGTCAGCAACTGGGAGCATGGCACTTAACATACGGTCAGGTACTGGACTACATGAAGGAGATTGTCCGTATATCAGACAGGGCTCTTCTCTATGAGTATGCAAGGTCCTATGAAAACAAGCCACTGGTTCACCTGGTTTTTACGACGGCAGACAGGCATGAAAATCTGGATGAATTGAAGAGTTTGCACCTAAGGTACTCCGATCCGGAGTTTGATATCCCGGTGGATGGCGTTCCTCTGGTTGTATCTCTGACTTACGGGGTACACGGGAATGAAGCCAGTGCAACAAACTCCTCCGTCTTAATGGCATATTACCTTGCCGCGGCTGAAGGGGAGAAGATAGATAGCTTATTGGGCAACACCATCATCCTGCTTGATCCCTGCCTGAACCCGGACGGCTTTACAAGGCACAGCACCTGGGCAAACATGCATCAGAGTTACACTTTTTCCGGCGATAATAATTCAAGGCAGTTTCGGGAAGGCTGGCCCAGCGGGCGATCAAATCACTACTGGTTTGACTTAAATCGCGACTACCTGCTTCTGGTCAATCCGGAAAGCAGGGGCCGTGTGGCTAAGTATCATGAGTGGAAGCCGAATGTAGTAACGGATCATCATGAATCCGGGGCAAATTTTTCCTTTTTCTTTCAACCCGGGGTGCCCGAACGGATCAATCCACTGACACCCGAACGGAACTATGAGCTCACCCGGGAAATTGCATTCTATCATGCCGATTTCCTGGATAAAATCGGCTCACAGTATTTTTCTGAGGAAGTGTTTGACGACTATTATTTTGGCAAGGGTTCAACCTATCCGGATATTAATGCCGGTGTGGGGATTTTATTTGAAGCCGCTGCAATCAGGGGGAGGGAGCGTGAAACGACCAATGGGATTAAGAAAATGAGCCTGGGAATCAAGAACCACTTTACCGTATCCCTTTCCACCCTGGAGGCTTCCCTGAGCCTTCAAAATGAATTACTGAGCTATCAGCGAGACTTTTACAGGGAAGCACTGGAGCTTGGAGAAAAGAGTGAGATACAGGCCTATGTTTTTGGGGACAACACGGATAGAATAAAGACACAACAATTTGTGGATTTCCTGAATGCCCATCAGATAGAGGTATACAGAAATGAAAAGGATGCAGGCAGTTTTGTGGTTCCGGTGAAGCAAAAACAATATCGTTTATTAAGCTCCTTTTTTGAGGAGGTAAGATCCTTCAGGGATACCGCCTTCTATGATGTGTCCACCTGGACCATGGCTCATGCTTTCGATATTCCCTTTGTGCGCTTAAGATCATTGAAAGAGGTTCAGATCTCTCAAGATCCCGTATCTGCAGAAGCAATTCAAGGAAAGATCCACGGTGGTAAAAGTAAGATTGCTTATCTCTTTCGCTGGAATGAATACTCCACACCTGAAGCCCTGTATCTGTTGCAGGATGCGGGATTAATCACCAAGGTCGCCACCGGAGCCTCTTCCTTTACCATCAATAACAGGGAAGAGCTCTTTAAGCATGGCTGCATCCTGCTACCGGTCAATCAACAGAGACTGGATCAGGAAGAAATCTATGAGTTGATTACAGATATTGCCCGGCGAACCGGTATTGATTTTTATGGACTGAGCACCGGGTTCTCAACAAGTGGCAGTGATATTGGCAGCAGCAGCTTTATGGCGCTGACCAAACCTGAAATATTAATGTTTATCGGGGAGGGTACCAGTGTATACATGGCCGGAGAAATCTGGCATTTATTTGATCAGAAGTACTCCATTCCAATGACCCTGGCCCAGGCGAACCGCCTGACTTCCATGGATCTGAACGGCTACAATACCATAATTTTGCCCGGAGGTTCGTACAGGGAGTGGGAGGAGGAGAGTATTCAGAAACTGGAGTCCTGGACCAAAAATGGAGGCTCACTGATTGCCTATGCCGAAGCGACGGAATGGGCTGCTAAAAATGAATTGTCAGAAACCAGCTTCAAGAAGCGCGTTCCACCCGATTCCACCCGATACCTGAACTATGATGAGCGCGCGAAAGAAAGAAATCTGCATGTGATCGGAGGGGCCATTTTCTCTGCCAGAATGGATACAAGCCATCCCCTCTGCTATGGTTATGAGAGAGAGAATCTGGCCCTTCTTAAAAAAGGAACACGGGTTGCAATGCCTTCAGGCATCAAGTATTCTGAACCAGTGCGGTTTGATTCGGATCCCTATGTCAGCGGATGGGTATCCAAAGAAAACCTGGGCCGGATCAAAGGTGCTCCGGTGATCTCAGTCCAATCCCTGGGGCGGGGCAAGCTAATTTCCTACTATGAAGACATGAATTTCCGGGGAAACTGGCCGGGAACAAATAAGTTGCTGGCAAACGGAATCTTTTTCGGAAGAGTGATCCGGTAGATATAGATCCGGTAAATGAGATCCGGTAAATGAGATCCGGTTGTTTTTCCTATATACTCCGCCTGTTTTCCGTTTCGCTGGCAAATTTGTTATCTTTTTGAAAAAGCAGGAGGGACATAGGACCCGATCTTTTCTGATTCTGCCTGGTAAGCTCTTATAACAAGAACCATTTTACCCCCTGGAGTGTAGAGCCAATTGCCCTGCTCAGGTTTCGATGAAACTTTCAATACCAAAGAACCGTCGTTTTCAAACTTCATTTGGTCCATGGTTAAAACATAGGAATCGTATTCATTCTTCTTGACCATTACATTTTCGTCATGAACAGTAATGGACCAAAAGCCTATATCAGATAGGGGAGGAAGTTCATCTTTCGTGAATCGAATCTCACCTTCCCCCTCTGTAAATAGTAAAAAATAGTTAGCTTCTTCTTTGGAATTACCCCATAATCCGAAATGAGCCCCTGAAGCTCTGGCCAGGTAATTTCCATTCAGGAATTCACGAGTCCCAAACACTTCTGTCGCTGCAATATAACCATTCCCTATTTCCAGATTTTTTGACTCTTCCTGGATCGCTGTATATGCGGAATCTATTCCAGCCTGAATCTCCTTCTTATCCATTTCGTCCGGTTTTTCCTCACTCATCATTCCCAGAGGAGCCCACCGATCGAATAATTCTTTTTCATCTTCCGGGATTTCAGTTAATAATTCATTGACGTATTCGACAAATGCAGGAGAGAAGGCCTTTGCTTTATCATACACTGGATACTCCCGGGTTTCCGATGGCGCTGAAGTAATCTGGATCGCATTTTGAATCTCTATGACCTGGTCAATTTCTGACCTGTCTTTAATGTCGATACGCACTACGATGAAGGCGTGGTCACCTTCCATTAGCACCGGAGTGGATTTATTGTCAGGGATTTGTTGGCTATGATTGTGAAAAGTAAAGGTTCCCGCTTCTCCATTGTTTGCGCGCGTCCCCATGTAATAAAAATTATGCGTAAAAACATCGATGCATTGGTACACGATGTAGCGGTCTTTTACTTCAGGTATCTCCAGAGTCACAGGCCCGGCGGAAATGTCAATAAAAATGCCACCCGTCATAGAAGTAAGATTAGGCGCCACGATTGGCATCCCCACGTTGTCCATGGGGAAATTTGGAACCATTACAACTTCATTTGCAGTCATGTTATTATACTCAAACATATCATTGATCGTCTTAACCTGTTCCATCAGGGGATAGGCATATATAAAAGCCTCGTAAGCAAGGTCTTTGATGGTAGCAGTGTCTGTAGCTTCCTTTGGGTTCGGCTGACAGCCTGAAAGTAATAATGCCAGAATAATTGATACTGAGCTAATGAGCTTCTTCATGGTTTAATTGTTCTAAAAGATTAGTTTTTTACCTGTATCGGGGGACTTGTCCATGTTCCGTTCAAGGCCGCTTCCTCGGGCCCGTACAGGCGCATGACACAATAAAAGGGGCCATCGGGAGCTGGCAGCCAGTTGGCTTCAAGATCTTCACCCGGTGAGTCTTTTTGAATATAAAAGGTAAGTGATCCATCCTCGTTCATGACAAAATCATCCATCATGGGCGAATTTACCAGGTAACGGTCAATGGCGTTATCGATGAGCAGTTGTGTTTGGCCATCATACATGGTTAGCGACCAAAACGCTTTTACCGGAGGAAATTCACCTTTTTTAAAGCTTATTGTATAGTTGTTTTCTGCGGCATTGAGCGGCTTACTTTCTCCATCCAGCAAGTAAGTGGGATATGTTGCCTCGAAACCTGAGTTTCCATATAAACCCCTATCAGCAGCAACAGCTCGTGGCAGGTATAAATTTTCCAGATTATAGTTTTCTTTAGCGCTTTCAGTCAAAAAATTACGGGTGCCAAATATTTTCACACTTACCAGAGGATCGGCCGCATATTGTTTTACAAATGCTTCGATATCGGCAAATCCCTCTTTTACACCGGATTTGATGGCTTCCTGAGTTTCCTCATCAAAGCTTTCAAAATCGAAAGGTTCGGGAGTGCCGATGCCGAGCTTGGCAAAATCTTCTCGTAAGGGCTTTTCAGATTCTATTTCCTGAGTGAGATTTAGAATAATATCTATATACTTAAAAGAAGCTTCGGTAAATTGATCGCCTTCGTTCCATTTAGGCCAATCTATAGAAGGCGCCTTATAATTCGACTCTTTACCCAGATACTCGCTCAGCAATTGTACCTGATAGGCATCCTGAATGGACTTGACTTGTTCCAGGTCATTTTCATCCATCAGTTGAGTTCTTACAACGGTGAGGAACAGATATGTTTCGCAGTAAATAATATCAGTAATACCTTCTGGTTTTTCACCTTTCCAATTATTTAATACAATCAGGTATTTACCTGCCTCGTTGCCTGTGGTAAGTGTTCCTACGTAAGCAAAATTATGACTAAATAAATCGACAAACTGAAAAGAGTAATAACGTTCTTCTTCAATCTCAGGGACTGAAATTACAAGGGGTTCATTACTTATGTCCGACCAGAACATACAATAAGGAGTATCAGAATTTGGGGTTACAATGGCTTTGTCCTCGGGGGTGTAGACCCGAGCCTCACAGCTTTTAACATTGAATTCACCTTTATACTCTCTTGAGTTTTTATCCAGGGTGTACGCATCCAGGGTTTTAAAATTCATTACCAGGGGAAAGCCATAGATATAGGCTTCCTTGGCTATTTGCTTTGCTTCCTCAGGAGTAATTTTTTTGCTCTGTGGATTACAAGCCACCAGGATTGTGGCTGTTAAAATGATTAATGAAATTTTACCTTTCATAACATGTTCTATTTAAAGCACATAAGTGTGCTGTTACTCTAATTTGAATAACGGCGATTTACTAATAAAATTACGTAAGAAAAACGGATAAAAATAGACAGGCCTGTACAGAGAATGCAAATCAGTTAAACAAAGAGCTTATGTGGGTTCCCTGAGGCTTGAATAAAGCTGTGAATTCATAAAATTGGAGACGGTCTTCATAATTTCTCTGGAATGTTTTTGAAGGGTGGTTGAACTCAGGTCCCGGGGGGATAATCGGGAATACCAGGTTTCTCCCACGGTTAACCAGAGCTTATACACATCGTTTTCATTCTGATTAAGCTGGTATTCCCTGGCAAATAGTTTTAAGGCAAAGGCTTTTGCTATCGCCTCATAAGTTTTTATAAATAGAAAGTTGAATTCCGGATTAGTACGTGCATGAAATAATTGCATGCTAAATTGTTGTGCAACAGGATACTCTGCTACAAGATCATATAGATCAGGGAAAAGATTCTGGCATGTATCCTTACCTTTTGTAATGAAACGCTCGACAGTTTGCCAGTGCATGGAAAGCAAGTCATCGACAAAGTTCCCGATATCTCCAAAGTAGTGATAGAAAGAAGCTCTTGAGGTGCCAATCTCCTGGCTTATTTTATTGACACTCAAATTTTCGGGACCATGCTCTGCAAATTGTCTGTATCCGACATCAAGCCATTTTGCTTTTCCTAATTCTGGATTCGAATGTGTCATCTGAGAGATATTCAGTTTTTTGGGCCAAAAGGATATTTAAAGATAAGTTGAATTGCCCTTATTTTAAGTATGCTGGTAAAATTCTGGCAAAACAGCAATTGTTACAAATTCGGATGACTGCAAATCTTTGGAAAAACTAATGATTTAGTTGTTTAACTAAGAAATTAGTTATATATTTGAAGTGTATTACTATTTCGTTCTTTAACATCGTGTGCCACAGTTAAACAGATTAGTAGAGCATATCGGGGTACTCGCTGCGCTCGTGATCCGATTGGCTCCCGTCCTGCAAATAGAAAAAGACACTTCGCTGGCGAGAACTGTTTTTATTCCGCTCGTTCGCTTATGAAAGCAAGCTTTCAGCGCGAATTCACTCCATAAAAAAACACCCCCGAACGGGAGTGTTTCTTTTTCTGCTTGATCGTGGAGCATATCGGAGTCGAACCGATGACCTCTTGACTGCCAGTCAAACGCTCTAGCCAACTGAGCTAATGCCCCAATGCGTGGCAAAATTAATATAAAAATTGCAAGTACAAAACAGCAGATTGGCAGAATTTTTGCTGCTTAACTATTATATATAGTAGGTTTAAGCAAATTCTTTTTGAATTATCATAAGTAAATCACTATTTTTATTGCCCAAATTCACAGCGACATGGAACTTAAGAAAAGTAAAACGGCGGACCTGGAGAAGAGAAAAGGGATGTTTATCCAGATAGGACTGGTTGTAACCCTTGCTATTGTACTGGTTGCCTTTGAATGGACAAAAGGTGAGGACAAGGACATAGATGAGAATGTGGTATCTGAAATCGAGTTTGAAGACGAGATGATGCAGATTACCCGCAGGGAAGAGCCGAAACCGGAACCTAAGCCCGAGCAACCCAAGGTTGCTGAGGTGCTTGACATTGTAGATGATGATGTTGAAATTGAAGATGATTTCGATTTCGATATGGAAGCTACAGAAGATACTGAATATGACTTCACCAGTATGATGGGTGATGATGATGAAGAGATCGAGGAAGAAGAAGTATTCTACATAGTGGAGGATATGCCTACCTTTAACGGAGGTGAACCCGCAACTGAGTTCAGGAAGTACATTGCACAGAACCTGCAGTATCCTGAGATCGCAGCTGAAAACGGTGTAAGCGGACGTGTGATCGTTCAGTTTGCCGTAGATAGAACAGGTAAGGTGGTGGATGCAGTGGTTGTTCGTAGTGTTGACTCTGCTCTTGACAAAGAGGCCATCCGTGTGGTTATGTCCTCTCCAAAATGGACCCCTGGTAAGCAGCGTGGAAAAGCGGTGAAAGTACTTTTTACTTTCCCCATCAACTTTGTGCTCCAGTAGAATTATTAACAAAGCATTTTCAAAGCCGGCTGCAAGCCGGCTTTTTTTATGGAATAAACCCGGGAACCTTTTTTTTTGTACCCCGTATACAGATGCGAATACCAAACCAAAATGCCATGCGTAAAATTGTTACTTTATTTGTTGCAGCCTTACTGCTTAACGGATGTGGATCCACCACTAAAAGCTTACAGCAGGGAAACTACGATGCTGTGATCAACAAGAATGTTAAAAGGCTGATCAAGAAACCAGATGCCGAACAAGCGGCAGAGATGGACCGGGCCTACAAACTGGCCAATGAAAGGGATCTGGAACGGATCAAGTATCTGAAGGCAGAGAATAATCCGGACAATTACGATGAGATTTTCAGCCGTTACAATATGCTGAAAGAACGCCAGAGGAAGGTTCGTACCGTTACACCCATGACGGTAGATGGAATGACATATAGCTATGAATACGTTGATTATGACGCAGAGCTGATTGCCTCAAAGCGAAAGGCAGCCGATTATTTCTACAACAATGGGAAGGGCTTGCTGGATAATGCCCTTCAGAAGCAGGATTTCCGGGAGGCATATTCCCAGCTGGCAAAAGCCTCTGAATATAGCGGGGGCCAGTTTGAAAATATTGATGCTTTAATCTATGAGGCCCGTATGAAAGGGATCAGCCGGGTCATTGTTGAAGTTGTCAACCAGAGTCCTCTGCAACTGCCTCAGCAGGTGGAAGAGGATCTGACCTCCTTTGATACAAGGGGGCTCGACAATGAGTGGGTGGAATACCATTTCAAACATGTGGATGAGGGTATCAACTATGATTATGCGGTCATGGTAAAACTGGTTTCCATCATGGTTTCGCCGGATAATGTCCAGGATACCGATGAGATTTTTACCAAGAAAATATCGGATGGATTTGATTATGTGCTGGATGACAACGGGAATGTGATGAAAGATACTGCCGGGAATGATATTAAACTGCAGAAATTCAAGGAAATTACCTGTACCCTTATCGAAACCCGCCAGTTTAAAAGCGTGGAAATCAATGGAGAAGTTGAAATCATGTCAATGGAACCTCAGCGCCTGATCCAGCAGGAACCCTTTGGTGCTGCGAACCAGTTTGAACACTTTTCAGCCAGGTCCATCGGAGATGAAGGTGCCCTTACAGAGGAAGCCCTCCTGATGACCCAGCAGGAAAAGCTCCCCTTCCCAACGGATGTGGATATGGTACTGATGTGTACAGAAACCATAAAACCAGCCATCCGGAACGCCATCTATGCCAACAGGCAATACATTCAGTAGGGCGGCTAAGCGGGGAAGTCTGGCTTTGGCTTTAGCAGAAAGACTTTCGTAAGAAGACTATCATAAGAAGACCGCCTCATTTGGGGCGGTCTTTTATATTTAGCCTGATTTTTGGTGAGGATTTCTTATTTTTGTGCCCTTAATCAGCATTATGGGAGACTATTGGGATCATAGACCACAAAAGGAGACAGCTGTTCTGGTAGGTGTGATTACACAGAATCAGACCGAAGAGATGGCGGCAGAGTATCTTGAGGAGCTTGCCTTCCTGGCGGATACAGCCGGTGCGGAGCAACGTGCTGTATTTACCCAGCGTCTTGAAGTTCCAAATCCAAAGACCTTCATTGGTTCCGGTAAGCTGCACGAGGTGAAGGAGTATGTGAAAGCGGAGGAGATCGACATGGTGATCTTCGATGATGAGCTCAGTCCTTCACAACTCAGAAACATTGAAAGGGAATTGAACTGCCGGATTCTTGATCGCACCAACCTGATCCTGGATATTTTCGCAGGCAGGGCGCAGACGGCTCATGCAAAGACACAGGTCGAGCTGGCCCAGTACCAGTATCTTCTGCCCAGGCTGACACGAATGTGGACCCACCTGGAGCGTCAGCGCGGGGGAATTGGCATGAGAGGGCCAGGTGAAACCGAGATCGAGACGGACCGGCGGATTATTCGGGACCGCATAGCCAAGTTAAAGGTGCAGCTGACCAAGATTGACAAGCAGATGATGGTGCAGCGAAAGAATCGCGGAAAGATGGTGCGGGTTGCATTGGTCGGGTATACCAATGCCGGAAAATCCACTCTTATGAACCTCCTGAGTAAATCCAAGGTGTTTGCAGAGGATAAGCTCTTTGCAACACTTGATACCACCGTACGGAAGGTCGTGGTTGAAAATCTCCCTTTCCTTCTCTCCGATACGGTAGGGTTTATCAGAAAGCTGCCCACCCACCTGGTTGAGTCTTTTAAGTCGACCCTGGATGAGGTTCGGGAAGCAGATATTCTCATACATGTTGTGGACATTTCCCATCCCAACTACCAGGAGCAGATCGAGGTGGTGGAGAGTACACTCAGGGAGCTGGGCGGTGGAGATATTCCGACCATGCTGGTATTTAACAAGACCGATGCCTATACGTATGTAAAGAAGGATGAAGATGATCTTACCCCTTCCACCAGGGAGAATCTGAGTCTGGATGATCAGATCAAGGACTGGGCCCGCACCCACCCGGAATCACTGTTTATCTCTGCCCTCAGGAAATCAAATATCGATGAGTTGAAGGACCTGCTGTACCAGAAGGTTAAAGAAATTCATGTAAAGCGTTACCCTTATAACGACCTGCTTTACTGAGCCGGTTTAGACCAATCCCTTTTCAACCATGTATTCAGCGATCTGAACTGCGTTCAGGGCAGCTCCTTTTTTAATCTGATCGCCCACGCACCAGAAGGCTATTCCCTTCGGATTGGAAAGATCTTTCCGCAGCCTGCCCACGAAAATATCGTCTTTGCTGGCCGATCCCAGGGGCATGGGGTACACATTGTTTGCGGGATCATCCTGCAAAGTGATGCCATCGGCATTGGAAAGCGCATTTTTAACGCTGTCCAGATCCAGGGCATCTTCGGTCTCCACCCAGATGGCTTCTGAGTGGTTGCGAAGTACGGGTACGCGAACACAGGTGGAACTGACTTCAATATCGGAATGCATGATTTTCCGTGATTCATTGTACATTTTCATCTCTTCGCCGGTGTATCCATTCTCTTTGAACACATCAACATGTGGGATCAGGTTGTAAGCCAGCTGGTGCTGGAACTTCTCAACGGTGACGGGATCGCCGGCCACAATCTGACGAATCTGTTCCTCCAGCTCGGCCATGGCGGCGGCACCGGCACCACTGGCAGCCTGGTAGGTGGCGGCATGAACGCGCCTGATGGGGGATAGATCGTTGATGGGCTTCAGGCAGACCACCATCTGGATGGTAGTGCAGTTTGGATTGGCCACAATGTTCCTGGGGAGATGGTGCAGATCTTCTGAATTGACCTCAGGGACCACCAGTGGCACGTCTTCTTCCATCCGGAAGGCCGAGGAATTATCGATCATGATGGTACCGTGTTTGGTGATGGTCTCTGCAAATTTTTTGGAAGTGCCGCCCCCTGCTGATGTTAAAGCTATGTCAATGTCTTTGAAATCGTCATTCTCTTTCAGCTCCTTAACGGTAAGGTTTTTGCCTTTAAAGGAATACTGGTTCCCGGCACTCCGGGGTGAGCCAAACAATACCAGTTCGTCCAATGGGAAGTCTCTTTCCTGGAGCACACGCAGGAATTCCTGTCCAACGGCTCCGCTTACACCAACAACAGCTACTTTCATGATCGCAAATATTAGTTTATCAGATTGCAAAAATCATCATTTTTTCTCTTTTACTGGATATATCATCCTGTTTATTTTGATTTTTTCTTTCAAATTGGAAGGGCAGTACCGATTTGACTTTGAAAATGATAGTTCAGTAGCTTCAGAGTGTAATTTGGGTCCGGGGTGGACCCAGCTGCCCGGGGGGCGGTGGTGTTGTGATACCATTGACCCGCTTACGGGAGCCTCATCACTTCACCACTGTTTTGACAATTTGCAGGAGGGCTGCGATTTCCTGGTCTTCAGGCATGATTTGCTTGATTTAACTCAGCCCTTCTCCTGTTCATTCCGGATCAGGCATGCCTATGCACCCAGTTCCCTCAATAACTGGCAGCTTGCCCTGGGCGCGGAGTTCCACGATAGTGTTCCCCGGATTTTAAATGGACTTATCCTGGGGGTCAACTACACGGGATCGGATGATCTGGTAAAGCTCTGGCTGCTTAAAGATGGTGTTGCTGAAGTGTTATGTTCCACCACATTGAATTACCAGGAACAGGTAGGCACGGAGAGGGCTCCCTTGTTCAGTGTGCATGGTAATGGAGCAGGCCTGCTTGAGCTCTATACAGTCCTACACCCCGACTCGGATGAGCCCGTATACCTGGGATCCTGCCGGATAGACGGGATAAGCTGGGGCAGGCAATTGCTACTGCGTTACTGCTACACCTCGGCGCGTGACCGGGCCTTGTGGTTGGATGACCTGGTTCTGGAGGGGCATTATGAAAAAGATACGCTGGCCCCCTTTGTGAGCAAAGTGGAATTTCTGAATGAAAAAAGTCTTGAGCTCGTGTTTTCTGAGCGGGTGATGGAGCCGGATCCGGGAGCCTTTTATTTAAGCTCTGAGGAAAATCCGGAAGGCCTCCCTCCCGACGCTGTCCGGGTGATGGGGGAGAGCGTGGAAATCTCATTTATGGATGTGATCCCTAACCGGGTACCGCAGCGTATTCGGATCAGAGGTCTGGCTGATATGGACGGGAACCTGCTGAAGGATACCCTGGTTCGGGTATTGCGCAATGAGGCTCAGTGGGGCGATCTGGTTTTTAATGAAGTAATGGCCGATCCGGATCCGGCGGTTCGTTACATGGAGGAGTACCTGGAGCTTTTTAACCGCTCAGATTACCCTCTTAAGCTGGAGGGCTGGCAACTGAAGGTGAATGAACGGATATATCTTTTGGAGGTCTTGATTTTGGGGCAGGAATCCATGAAGTCTGCATCCATGAAGCTGGAATCTTTGGAGCTGGAATCTTTGGAGCTGGGCCCCGGGAATTTCATGGTGCTTAAGGGGATGACTCTTCCCAATGATGGGGCCACCCTGTCGCTGCTGGACGGAGAAGGGAAACAGATTCATGCGGCATCCTACAGAATTCCCTGGGATGGTCCCCAGTGGAAAAACGAAGGCGGTTGGGCTCTGGAGTCGCCCGATCCTGATCTGCCTTGCCGGATCTCCTACAACTGGGAGTATACGACTGATCCCGGGGGAGGAAGCCCCGGCAGGATAAACAGCAATGCAGGGAGCCGAATGGACCGGGAACCACCTCTGTTGCTCTATGCTGGTCTGGGGGA
>Ga0180429_10003100_pt1 | contig 13532 bp, 10 predicted proteins | sample SS_ome_FD_132428 | JGI IMG/M metagenome (GOLD analysis project Ga0180429, IMG submission 132428) | Hypersaline lake sediment archaeal communities from the Salton Sea, California, USA - SS_1_S_1 metaG | ecosystem: Environmental > Aquatic > Non-marine Saline and Alkaline > Hypersaline > Sediment ...
CCCGTCGTCAGGTCGCCGGTCGTCCCTGGGCCAGAGCCTCGAGGCGGGCGATCTGTGCGGCGCTGCCCAGGGCGATGAGACAGTCGCCGGAGCGGATCGCCAGCCCGGACAGGTTGGTGTTGAACCCGGGGGCGATGCGCGGCTGGCCGGCGCCGTCGTTGACGCCGACGATCACGCAGCCCGTCACCTTACCCAGGTCGCTGTCACTCAGGCTGTGGTCCACCAGGGTCGAGGCCGCCTCCACCCGCACCTGCTCCAGGAGCATGTCCTCACCGGAGCTGTGCGTCACGACCTCGAGAAAGCTCACCACGCTGGGGCGCAGGACGGTGGAGGCCATGCGGCGCCCGGCGATCTCAAAGGGGGAGATGACCCGGTCGGCGCCGGCCCGCAACAGCTTGCCCTCGTTGCCCCGCTCGTTGGCCCGGGCCACGATCTGCAGGTTCGGGTTCAGCCCGCGGGCCGTCAGGGTGACGAAGACGTTGTCCGGATCGTGGTGCATGGCCGCGATCAGGCCTCGGGCCCGACGCACGCCGGCTCGCTCCAGGACCTCCTCGCTGGTGGCGTCGCCCTCCAGCGACAGCACCTTGTGCTCCGCCGGGATCTCGGCGGCCTCCAGGGAGATGTCCACCACCACAAAGGGAACGTCGGCGTGGGCGAACTCCAGCACGATCTCGCGCCCCACGGCCCCGCACCCGCAGACCACGTAGTGGTCGGTGAGTCTGTCAATGTCTCGGTCCACGCGACGACCTCGCACCAGCTCGTGAAGCTCTCCCTGGACGATGAAGGCCGTGATGCTGGCTGCGGCAAAGCCGAACACCACCAACCCCAGGGCGATGAAGAGTATGGTAAACCACTCTCCCCCAGGCGACAACGGGAGCACCTCCCCGAAGCCCACGGTGCTGAGAGTGATGACGGTCATGTAGAGGGCGCTATGGATTGTCCACCCCTCCAGGAACATGTACCCCGCCGTGCCCAGCGCGATGAGCAGGGCCACCAGGGCGACGGACAGGGCGAATCGACGGAGGGGGGACATGGCCTTGGGAGCGCTCCCGCTCAGAGCCGTTATCTTTGATGCCGGGCGCGCGGCCCGTGCGCGGCCCTAAATATACGGATTCCCTCCACCCCCATCCGGTCGCGGCACATGGACGCCCCCTCGGCGGATACAGCGCAGCTGCCCCCGGCCTTCTGCGACAGGCTGGAGCGCCTTGTGCCCGCCGGTCGGCTCGAGGCCTGCCTGCGGGCCATGGCCGGGCCGGTCCCCACCGCCTTCCGCGTCAACGCGCTGAAGGGGCCTCCGGCCCCCGTGGTGGCGGAGCTGGCCGACGCCGGCATACGGGTCACCCCCCTGGCGTGGCGCGGCGACGCGTACACGGTGGCGCCGGCAGATCGGCGCGCTCTCACCGAGACCGCGGCCTGTCGCGATGGCCGCCTCTACATCCAGAACCCGTCCAGCATGGTGCCCCCCGAGGTACTGGCGCCCCAGCCCGGCGAGTGGGTGCTGGATCTGGCAGCGGCCCCGGGAGGGAAGACCCTGCACCTGGCCGCGCTGATGGAGAACCGGGGAACCATTTCGGCTGTCGAACCGGTGCGCGCGCGGTTCTTCCGGCTGCAGCGCAACCTGGCCACCGGCGGGGTGACCTGCGCCCAGCTCTATCGGCGCGACGGCGCCGGCGTGGGCCGCTCCTGCCCGGAGCGCTTCGATCGCGTGCTCCTCGACGCGCCGTGCACGGCCGAGGGTCGCATCCGCACGGGCGACCCCGAGTCGTACCGGCACTGGCACCGCCGCCGCATCAAGCAGATGAGTCGCCTGCAGCAGCGGCTGCTCCTGTCGGGGCTGCGGTCGCTGAAGGTGGGAGGCGTGCTGGTGTACGCCACCTGCACCTTCGCCCCCGAGGAGAACGAGCAGGTCATCGCCTGGGCCCTGGCGCGCTGCGGCGCCGCCGTTGCGGTGGAGCCCGTGCGCCTGCCCCTGGCCAATGCGGTGGCCGGGCTCGCCTCCTGGGGCAAGCGCCTCTACGGCGCCGCTCTCGAGGACACGACCCGCATTCTGCCCGACGGGCTCATGGAGGGATTCTATGTGGCGCGACTGCGCAAGACCGGTCCACTCGAGGCGGACTGACTTGCTGAGGCTTTTCCTGGCCGGGCTCGCGGCCGGGGTCTGGGCCCTCTCCTGCGGCGACGGCGATCCCGCCGGGCCCGATGGGGGAGCGCGCCACAGCGAATTCGAGCTGGCCTCGGCTCCACCTGGACTCGAGGCCGCAATCGCCGCCGACAGCCTCTGGTGGGCGCCCGGCGTCTTCCGCCTGCGCGACGACGGCGGTCTGGAGATCGACGGCACCTACCTGGTCGTGTTCCGCAATCGGGCCGACCGGCCCCTCGAGGTGCGCTACGACCTGCGCTTCCTCGATGTCGACGGGATCTTCGTGGACCAGTACATCCCCTTTGGCCTGCCCCTGCACCTGCCCGCCGACAGCGTCCAGGCCAGTCGGGGCTCCTTCACCATCCGCTCCTTCGACCTGGACCATCCGGGGCAGTTGACCACCATGCAGGTTGTGGCCACGGCGGCCGATCCCGGCGACTAGCGCCCTACCAGCACCTGTGCATCAAGTGTGGTATTGCGCAGAAGTGTCTATCATATATGACAGGGGTGTTGTATTTGGCAGTTCCTCCCGGTTGAGCCCACCCCAGCGGATGCCTCTGCGGGAGGAGCTGTCGGCCACCACGTCCTCAGCCCCGGCGGGCCACGGCGGCTGAAGCCGGATTACAGCGGCCGTCCAGAATCGCCTTACTCCATATAAAGCAACTACATAGCCCCCTTCGCAAGGAGGTGCTCGCGACCTGTGTCGGCGCTGGAGCGCGGTGCCTCTCCCCGCCGCTGGCCGCGCCGGGCGTCGCAGGGGCGCGGCTGGTATGCGTGTTGCCATAGGGGAAGGCGACAGGGGGCCGCGCCGGCACTGTGGCGCCGGCGGCTCCCTCTGGATCGGCAACCAATCAGTCGAGGGGGGCAGATGGCCGTCTCAGATGACATCGGCAGAATCGTGGAGAACCACCCCGGAGCGGGACGGGACTCCCTGATCGGCATACTCCAGGAAGTGCAGGAAGCCGAGGGCTACGTGTCGCGCGATGCCGTGGCCCGGATCGGTCAGCACCTGGGGCTGGCTTCGAGCAAGGTGTACGGCGTCGCCACCTTCTACAACCAGTTCCGCTTCAACCCGCCCGGCAAGTTCCACATCCAGGTGTGCCGCGGCACGGCCTGTCACGTCCTCGGCTCCAAGGAGGTCCTGGACGCGGTCTGTCGCGAGCTGGAGATCGCCCCGGGACAGACCACGCGCGACGGGCTCTTCAGTCTCGAGGTCGTGGCCTGCATCGGGGCCTGCGGCCAGGCTCCCGTGATCAGCATCAATGGAGAGTTCCACGCCAAGGTGGCCCCCAAGAAGGTGGCCAGGGTGTTGGCCCAGTATCGCAAGGAGGCGGACAATGAGCGCGACTAGCCCCACCATGACCACCGGCGCGGCAGTGGACCTGGAGATGCCGGGCGCGACTGCCGGCGCGCCCCTGGGGGGCCTGGCGCCAGAGGACATGGCCGCCGTGCGCCGCGATACCCTGACTCGCCCGGCCATCTATGTGGGCACGGGCACCTGCGGTCTGGGGGCCGGCGCCGGCCGCACCCTGGAGAAGGCCCGGGCGCACCTGACCGAGAGCGGCGTTGAGGCCGACCTGGTAGAGGTCGGCTGCATCGGGCTGTGCTCTGCCGAGCCCCTGGTCGACATCCAGATGCCGGGCCGCACGAGGGTGTCCTTCAGCGAGGTCACGGACAAGAAGATCGGGGGGCTGCTGGATCAGGTGCTGGCCGGCGACCTGCCCGCAGAGGGCGTCCTGGGCCAGCACCGCAACGGCGGCCAGGAGCCCTATCCCGACGTTCCCTTCCTGGACGAGCACCCCTTCTTCCGCCCCCAGACGCGCTGGGTGCTGGCCAATTGCGGCGTCATCGACCCGGAGCAGATCGACGAGTACCTGGCCCGCGGCGGGTACTCCGCCCTGGAGCGGGTGCTGGCGTCGCACACGCCGGACGAGGTCTGCACCATCGTCGAGGCCAGCGGGTTGCGCGGCCGCGGCGGCGGCGGCTTCCCCACGGGCAAGAAGTGGCGCTTCGCCCTGCGCGGCGAGGACGATGAGAAGTACCTGATCTGCAACGCCGACGAGGGCGACCCCGGGGCCTTCATGGATCGCGCCGTGATCGAGGGCGATCCCCATCGGCTCCTCGAGGGCATGGCCATCGCCGCCTACGGCATCGGCGCCCGCAAGGCCTACGTGTATATCCGGGCCGAGTATCCCCTGGCCATCGACCGGCTGGAGACGGCCATCGCCCAGGCCGGCGCCCGCGGTCTGCTGGGGACCGACATCCTGGGCAGCGGCTTCGACCTGGAACTGGTAATCAAGAAGGGCGCCGGCGCCTTTGTCTGCGGCGAGGAGACCGCCCTTATCGCCAGCATCGAGGGCCGGCGGGGCATGCCGCGGCCGCGGCCGCCGTTCCCGGCGGTCTCGGGCCTGTTCGGCAAGCCCACCATCATCAACAATGTCGAGACCCTGTCCAATGTGCCGGGCGTTTTGAGCCGCGGCGCTGCCGCCTTCAGCGCCCTGGGCACAGAGGGCAGCAAGGGCACCAAGGTCTTCGCCCTGTCCGGCAAGGTGGAGCGCACCGGGTTGGTCGAGGTCGCCATGGGCACGACCATGCGGCAGATCATCTTCGACATCGGCGGCGGCACGCGCAACGGCAAGGCGTACAAGGCGGCCCAGATCGGCGGCCCCTCGGGCGGCTGCATCCCCGAGTCACACCTCGACATCCAGGTGGACTACGAGTCGCTCAAGGAAGTGGGCGCCATGATGGGCTCCGGCGGCCTGGTGGTCATGGACGAAGATACCTGCATGGTCGATGTGGCCAAGTTCTTCATGCAGTTCATCCAGAGCGAGAGCTGCGGCAAGTGCATCCCCTGCCGCGAGGGCACGCGCCGCATGCTGGAGATCCTCGAGCGCATCACCTCCGGTCGGCGCGAGGAGGAGCGGCACGACACCCTGCACCGCTTCAAGGGCGTCATGTACATGGAGCGGCTGGCCAGTGTCATCCGCGACGCCTCGCTGTGCGGCCTGGGCCAGACGGCTCCCAACCCGGTGCTGAGCACGCTGCGCTGGTTCCGCGACGAGTACGAGGCCCACATCTTCGAGCGTCGCTGCCCGGCTCACGTGTGCAATGAGCTGCTCACTTTCGAGATAGACGCCGAGAAGTGCAAGGGCTGTGGCCTGTGCGCCAAGCAGTGTCCGGTCGACGCCATCATGGGCGCCAAGAAGAGCCCCCACTACATCATCCAGGAGAAGTGCATCTCCTGCGGCAACTGCCTCAGCGTCTGCAACTTCGACGCGGTCACCGTCAACTGAAGGGGCCCCATGTCCAGCATCGAAGTCAACGGCAAGCAAGTCGAATTCGAGGACGGCGAGACCATCCTGAACGTCCTCAACCGCAACGGCATCAAGGTGCCGACTCTGTGCCACATGTCCGAGCTGTTCCCCTCGGGTGCCTGCCGCATGTGCGTCGTCGAGGTGGAGGGCGCCCGCAACCTGGTGCCCAGCTGCGCGTACCCGGCCGAGGCGGGCATGAAGATCCAGACGCACTCGCCGCGGGCCATCCAGGCGCGCAAGACCATCGTCGAGCTGCTGCTGGCCAACCACCCGGACGACTGCCTCTACTGCGAGCGCAACGGCACCTGCCAGCTCCAGGACCTGGCCGACGAGCTCACCGTGCGCGATCGGCGCTTCAGCGGCGACCGCAGCCACACCGATCTGGACGTGTCCAGCGCCGCCATCGTCCGCGACCCGGACAAGTGCATCCTCTGCGGCCGTTGCGTGCGCGTCTGCGAAGAGATCCAGGGCGTCTCGGCCATCGACTTCATCGGCCGCGGCTCCGGCACGGTGGTGGGCACGGCCTTCGACGATGGGCTCAACCTGTCCTCCTGCATCAACTGCGGTCAGTGCATCATGGTCTGCCCCACCGGGGCCCTGCGCGAACAGAGCCACATCAAGGCCGTGCTCGACGCCCTGGCCAACCCGGACAAGCACGTGGTGGTGCAGCACGCCCCCAGCATCTCGGTCACCATCGGCGAGGAGCTGGGCCTGGCCCCCGGCGCCGACGTGGACGGCCTGCTCACCGCCGCCATGCGGCGGCTGGGTTTCGCCCGCGTCTTCGACACGGCCTTCTCCGCCGACCTGACCATCATGGAGGAGGCCTCGGAGCTGGCGCAGCGCCTGCAGAATGGCGGCCCCCTGCCCATGATGACCAGTTGCTCGCCCGGCTGGGTCAAGTACGTGGAGCAATTCTACCCGGACTACATCGACAACCTGTCGAGCTGCAAGAGCCCGCAGCAGATGATGGGCGCCCTGATCAAGTCATTCTACGCCGAGCGCCAGGGCGTGTCGCCGGAGGACATCTACTCCGTGTCCATCATGCCCTGTGTGGCCAAGAAGTTCGAGGCCCAGCGCCCCGAGATGGCGCCCGGCGGCATCGCCGACGTGGACGGCGTCCTCACCACGCGGGAGCTGGCCCGCATCATCCGCATGCACGGGCTCGACCTGGCGTCCCTGGAGCCGGAGAAGCCGGACTCGCCCTTTGGCGACCGCACCACCGCCGGCAAGCTCTTCGGCGGCAGCGGCGGCGTCATGGAGGCGGCTCTGCGCACGGCCCACTGGCTGCTCACCGGCACCGATCTCGAGGACCCAAAGCTGGACGCGGTGCGCGGACTCGAAGGCGTGAAGGAGGCCCAGCTCGAGATCGCCGGGACCACGGTGGGCGTGGCCGTGGTGAGCGGTCTGGCCAACGCCGGCAAGCTGCTCGAGCAGGTGCGCAATGGCCGCGACGACCTGCACTTCATCGAGGTCATGACCTGTCCCGGCGGGTGCATCGCCGGCGGCGGGCAGCCCTACTCAACCTCGCCCGAGCGCATTCGGGCCCGGCTCCAGACGCTCTATCAGATCGACGCGGAGGAGACCGTGCGGGAGTCGCACCAGAACCCGTCCATTCAGCGGCTCTACAAGGAGTACCTCGGCGAGCCGTTGGGGCACAAGAGTCACGAGTTGTTGCACACCCGGTACGGGGAGCGGGAGGTACTCGTCTGAAATGGTAGACGGGGCGGACAGGACGCCAACCACGGGCGCGGGGCCCGAGGCCGTCGCCCTCATCGAGACGGTCGCGGGCCGGTGCCGCACCTGCTACCAGTGTGTGCGCGAGTGCCCGGCCAAGGCCATCCGCATCATCGACGGCCAGGCCGAGGTGCTGCCGGAGCGCTGCATTGGCTGCGGCAACTGCGTGCGGGAGTGCACCCAACACGCCAAGGTGCCGGTGAGCGCGGTGAGCCAGGTGGAGGAGATGCTCCGGACGGCCGGCCGGGTGGCCGCCATCCTGGCGCCGAGCTTCCCGGCCGAGTTCACCGAGGTCGATCACCACACCCTGGTGGGCATGCTGCGCCAACTGGGCTTCGCCTTGGTCAGCGAGGTGGGCTTCGGTGCCGACCTGGTGGCCCGCGAGTACCGGCGGCTCCTCGATCGCTACGACGGGTGCAAGTACATCGCCACCAGTTGCCCGGCCATCACCTTCTACGTGGAGCAGTACCATCCCGAGCTGGTGCCGGCTCTCGCTCCCATCGTCTCACCCATGATGGCCGAAGCCCGCGTCGTCAAGGCGCTCCACGGCCAGGACCTGCCGGTGGTCTTCGTGGGGCCGTGCCTGGCCAAGCGGCGCGAGGCCGCCTCGCGCAATCTCGACGGCGAGGTCGACCTGGCTATCACCTTCGCCGAGCTGCGGGAGCTGTTCGCCCGTGCCGGCATCGGTCCGGAGGGTGTAGCACCCTCCCAGTTCGATCCGCCCCACGCCGGCATGGGCGCCATTTTCCCGGTGAGCCGGGGCCTGCTGCAGGCGGCCGACATCGAGGAGGACCTGGTGTCGAGCGAGGTGATCAGCGCCGGCGGGCGCCAGGACTTCGTCGAGGCCATCGACGAGTTCGACGGCGGCGACATGGAGGCGCGGCTCCTGGAGGTCCTGTGCTGCAACGGCTGCATCATGGGGGCCGGGATGACCACCCAGGAGCCCCTCTACAGCCGGCGCCGCAGCGTCGGGCGCTACGTGCGCACCCGCACCGGCGAAGTGAGCCGCCGCGCCTGGCGCGCCGACATGGCGCGCTTCGCCGACCTCGACCTGTCGCGCCGCTTCGAGGCACAGGATCAGCGACTGCGCATGCCGTCCCGCGAGGAGCTGCGCGCCATCCTGGCCCGCATGGGCAAGCACCGGCCGGAAGACGAGCTCAACTGCGGCGCCTGCGGTTACGACAGCTGTGTGGAGCACGCCATCGCCGTCCACACCGGCCTGGCCGAGAGCGAGATGTGCCTGCCCTACACCATCGAGCAGCTGCACTCCACCGTCAGCGAACTCCACACCTCCCACGAGGAGCTCGCCTCGGCCCAGGAGGCGCTCATGCAGTCGGAGAAGCTGGCCAGCATGGGCCAGTTGGCTGCCGGCATCGCCCACGAGATCAACAATCCCCTGGGTGTGGTCCTCATGTACGCCCACCTCCTGCTTGAAGACGCCCCCGATGGCGCCGAGTCCCGGGAGGACCTGGCCACCATCGTCGGCGAGGCCGACCGCTGTAAGCGCATCGTCGCCGGACTCCTTGACTTCGCCCGGCAGAACGAGGTGGTTCGGGCACCGGTAGACGTGGCCGATCTGGTGCAGCGCACCATGGCCAACCTGCCGCCTCCCGATGGCATCGGGGTAGAGGTGCGGCGCGAGGCCGTCGAGACGACGGCCGAGCTCGACCGCGACCAGTTCGTCCAGTTGCTCACCAACCTCGTCACCAATGCCTACACCGCCATGGCCGACGGCGACCAGCTCACCGTCACCGTGGCCGACGGCGACGAGGCCATAGTCCTCGAGGTCGAGGACACCGGCACCGGCATTGCCACCGAGCACCTGGAGCGTGTCTTCGATCCCTTCTTCACCACCAAGCAGATCGGCAAGGGCACCGGCCTGGGGCTGGCCGTCACCTACGGCATCGTCAAGATGCACCGCGGCGACATCCACTGCCGCTCCAACGCCGACGCGTCCGCCGGACCCACCGGCACGACCTTCACCGTCACCTTGCCCAGGACCGGGGAGGCCTGACTCAGAGATGACTGCAGCGACGAGAACCATACTCCTGGTAGACGACGACGTAGATCTCACCACCCAGCTTCAGGTGCTGCTGGAGGCGGCCGGATTCACGGTGGCCGTGGCCCATAGCGAGAGGGAGGGTGGCCAGGTGCTGGCCGAGGTCGATCCCGACCTGGTCGTGGTGGACCTGATGATGGAGGAAAACGATTCGGGCTTCACCTTCTGCCATCACGCCAAGGCTCAGCGGCCCGACCTGCCGGTGATCCTCCTGACTGCCGTAACCAGTGAAACCGGCATCGCCTTCGATGCGGCCACCGAGGAGGAGCGCTCGTGGATCAAGGCCGATGCCTTCCTCGACAAGCCGGTGCGCTTCGAGCGCCTGCAGGCCGAGATCACCCGCCTCCTCGGAGCGCCCGCGTGAACCAGGTACTGCGCATCCTCGTCGTCGACGACGAGCCCGGCATGCGCAAGGGCGGCGACCGCATCCTTTCTCGCTTCGCCGCCGCCTATCCCGACCTCGATGCCGAGGTCGCCTTCGAGGTCGAGACGGCCGCCACCGGGGAGGAGGCCCTGGAAACCATCGCCGCGCGGCCGCCCGATATTCTGCTGCTGGACTACAAGCTGCCCGGGATCTCGGGCCTGGACGTACAGGGTGCGCTGGTGGAGCAGGCGACCGACATCCTCACCGTCATGGTCTCGGCCTACAGCTCTCTGCAGACCGTCATCGCCGCCACCAAGCGGGGGGCCTACGATTTCCTGGTCAAGCCCTTCACCCCCGACGAGCTGCGCTCCACGGTGCGCAAGGCCGCCCACCATGTCCTGGTGCATCGCCAGGCCCTGCGCCTCGCCGAGGAGCGGCGCCAGGTGCGGTTCGAGTTCATCCGCGTGCTGGGACACGAGCTCAAGTCGCCCCTGGCCGCGGTGGAGGGCTACCTGGACATCATGCAGACCCATGTCCTGGGCGACGAGATCGGCCCCTACGACACCATGGTGGAGCGCAGCCTGATGCGGATCGAGGGCATGCGCAAGCTCATCCTGGACCTGCTCGACCTGACGCGCATCGAGTCGGGGAAGAAGGAGCGCGCCCTGGCAGTCGTGGACCTGGAGGAGCGCGTCGACGCCGCTCTCGAACTGGTGAGAACCGAGGCGCAGCGGCGCGACATCAGCCTCATCTTCGAGCGGGCCGGGGCGGTCCAGCTTGAGGCGGACACCGGCGAACTGGATATCATCCTCAACAACCTGATCTCCAATGCGGTCAAGTACAATCGCGACGGCGGCTCGGTGACGGTGGAAGTCGAGGACGGGGAGGGGCAGGTGTCCGTCTCCGTGGCCGACACGGGCATCGGCATGACACCCGAGGAGTCGGAGCGCCTCTTTCGCGAGTTCGCGCGTATCAAGAACGAGAAGACCAAGAACATCCTGGGCAGTGGCCTGGGACTGTCGATCGTCAAGAAGATCGTGGCCCTGTACGACGGCGACGTGACCGTCGAGAGCGCCGCGGACGTGGGCACCACCTTCACCGTGACTCTCAGTCGCGCGGGGGGGACGGGGGCGGAGGGGACCGTGGCGACCCGGGGGAGCGGGCCGCCGGCATGAACTGACGCCATGGCCCCCCTCGACTACGCCGTCTTCGCCACCTACGTGGCCGTCGTTCTCGGTGTCGGCGCCCACTGCGCCCGGCGCCAGCGCGGCGAGGGGGAGTACTACCTGGCGGGCCGCTCCATGGGATGGCTGCCCGTGGGGCTCTCGGTCGCCGCCACCGCCTTCAGTGGCATCAACTACGTCGCCTTCACCGGCGAGGTCTTCTCACAGGGCCTCTACGTCCTGCTCAGCCTGCCGATCTTCGCCCTGGTGGCGGTGCCGGTCATCGGCATCGTCATCCCCTTCTTCCGCAGTCTCCACTGCCGCAGCGCGTACGAGTATCTCGAGCGCCGTTTCGGTCCCGAGGTGAGGCGTCTGGCCGCGGGGCTGTTCGTGCTCTGGCGCCTGCTGTGGATCGCCGTCGTCCTCTACGTGCCGGCCCGCGTCCTGGCCGCCATCACCGGTCTGGAGGTGGACACCCTCATCCTGCTGGCCGGTGTCGTGGCGACCACCTACACCCTGGCCGGCGGCATGCGCGCCGTCATGTGGACCGACGTGGTGCAGTTCGCAGTCCTGGGGGGGGGCGTTGTACTGGGTGTCGCCCTGGCGGCGGCGGACACGCCCGGTGGTCTGGCCGGCATGCTGAGCCTGGGCGCCGACGCAGGTCTGACCCGTCCCTTCTATCCCTTTGATCCAGACATATTCTCGTTCGATCCCCGGATCCGCATTACCCTGTGGAGCGCCTGGATCGGCACGGCCGTGGCCTTCCTGTCGCGCTACGGCGCCGACCAGACGATCGTGCAGCGCTACCTGGCCGCGCGCACCCTCGACCAGGCCCGGCGGGGGTTCCACCTCAGCTACAGCGCGGCCATCGCCGCGCTTCTCCTCCTGGCCCTGCTGGGCTTCGCCGTGCGGGCCCACGCCGCTGCCGGCGGCGGGGCGATCGGCGGGCCGCCCATCGTCCACTTCGCCGCCTTTGTGCGCGATCTGCCCGCCGGCATAACCGGTCTGCTGGTGGCCGGCCTCTTCGCCGCCACCATGTCGAGTGTGGACTCGGGCGTGAACTCCTGCGCCGCCGTGCTCACCGTGGAGCTCTGGCCACAGAGCGCCGGCAGATCGCTGACCCGCGGGCGCTGGCTGAGTCTGTTCCTGGGACTGACCGCCACGGGGGCGGCGCTGCGCGTCGGCGACCTGGGCACCCTGTTCGAGGTGGCCAATCGCGCCGTCAATGCCCTCGGGAGTCCGCTGCTGGCGCTCTTTGTCCTGGGCATGTTCTCCCGCAGGGCCCAGCGCCGCGGCGTGCTCGTGGGCGTGGGCGCCGGCACGATCGCGTCAATCTGGGTCAGCTTTGCCGTCACCGGCATCTCCCTGCACTACAACGCCGTGGTCAATCTGGCCGCCTGTCTGGGGCTGGGCTATGCCTGCAGCCTGGTGGCCAACCACTGGGGCGCTCCGCCGCCGGCCGAGGCCCTGGCCCTGACTTGGCGGGCCCGGCGCGACGCCGCCTCGAGCGCGCCACGATCACCGTCCAACTCCTGAGGAGCAGAGCCGTGCCGTTCCATCGCCTTGCCGCGCTTCCATCGATTCGCCGCCACCTCACCGGGGCCTCTGCCCCCCCCTGTCCGGGCCGCGGCCCGCATTGCGGCCACGCCCTCCGAGTCTGCCTGGTGGCGCTGGCCGTGGCGGCCAGCGCCTGGGCCGACGGCGACCTGACAGGCACGGTGTCGGATGGGGCCGGCGCGCCCCTGCAGGGGGCCTATGTCTGGGTCGTGGGGGCGGACGCGGCCACAGTGGCCGACGGCGGCGGCGGCTTCTCGCTGCAGCGCCTGCCCCTGGGCCAGCACCAGGTGGCTGTCTCGCACGTGGGGTACCGCACGGCCATCGTGCCGCTCCAGGTGGCCGCGGGCAGCACGGCGCGGCTCGACGTGGTCCTGGAGGCGGGTCTGCTGGAGATGGAGTCCGTGCTGGTGACGGCCCGGGGTAGGCCGGCGCGGCTGTCCGACCTGGCCGGCTCCGCCGGCGTGATCGAGCCCGAGCAGGTCGAGCGGACCGTGCCGCGCAGCGTGGTGGACGCGGTGGCCGAGATCCCCGGCGTGGCCGTGGGCTCGGATATGCCCTGGGCCTCGCGCCCCCATATCCGCGGCATGAGCCGCGACCACGTGGTTCTGCTGGTCGACGGGTGCCGGGTCTCCACCACCACTCAGCTGGCCGGCCAGTTCGGCACGGTGTCCGCCGCCGACGTAGAGCGCGTCGAGCTCCTCAAGGGGCCGGTGTCCGTGCTCTACGGCACCGGGTCCACGGGCGGCGTGGTCCACCTGATCACCCGCGGCGGTCGGTATGCGCCGCAACTGCGCTGGCGCGTTGCCACCTCGTCCACGTACGAGTCCGTCGCCAGCGGGGTGGGGGGGTACGCGTCCGTGGCCCTGGAAGGGCCGCGCTACCACGCGACCGCGTCGCAGTCGTACCGCGACTACGACTCCTACAGCGACGGTCACGGCGCCACCATCGCCAACAGCCAGTTTCGCGACCGGCAGACGCGGCTCGGCCTCGGCGTGCGCCTCAGCCCGACCCATTCGTTCGAGCTCCAGTATCAGCACTTCGAGGCGGAGGACGTGGGCATCCCGGGAGCGGGGGGGGTGTTTCCGGTCACGGCCACGGTGCGCTATCCGGCCACGCGCCGGGTGCTGGCCTCGGCCCGGTGGAGCTGGTCCCCGGGCCGCGCGGTCTGGCGGCATTCCGAGGTGACCCTCTTCAGTCAGGA
>Ga0180429_10003102_pt1 | contig 13529 bp, 12 predicted proteins | sample SS_ome_FD_132428 | JGI IMG/M metagenome (GOLD analysis project Ga0180429, IMG submission 132428) | Hypersaline lake sediment archaeal communities from the Salton Sea, California, USA - SS_1_S_1 metaG | ecosystem: Environmental > Aquatic > Non-marine Saline and Alkaline > Hypersaline > Sediment ...
CCTCGGCCATGGCCTGCTCGAGCCGGTGGGGTGACCACGGACCACAGGTTTCCGGAGCCGCCGGCTACGCCTGGCCGCTCTGGGAACGCCACCAGGCGACGGTCGCGGCCAGGCCTTCGTCGAAGTCTTGGGAGGGCTGCCAGCCCAGCAGCTCGCGGGCTCTTGAAATGTCGAGAGCCCGGCGGGGCTGACCATCCGGCTTGGAGGTGTCCCAAGTGATCCGGCCCTCGTAGTCGCAGGCGGCCGCGATTCTGGTGACGAGATCCCGAATGGCGATCTCCTGCCCGCCTCCCAGGTTGATCGGGACCGGCTCCTCCATGACTTCGGCAGCCCGCACGATGCCCTCGGCGGCGTCGTCGACATAGAGAAACTCCCGAGTCGCCCCGCCGGTGCCCCAGCAGACGACTTCCTCGGCACCCGCCAGCCGGGCCTCCTCGCACTTCCGGATCAGGGCCGGGATCACGTGGCTCGAGGCCGGGTCGAAGTTGTCGCCGGGGCCGTAGAGGTTGACCGGTACCGCCACCGCCGAGCGGAGGCCGTATTCGCGGCGGTAGCCGTCGAGCATGACGAACACCGCCTTCTTGGCGACGCCGTAGGGAGCGTTGGTCTCCTCCGGATAGCCGTTCCAGAGATCATCTTCCCGGAAGGGAATCGGGGCATGTTTCGGGTAGGCACAGACGGTGCCGGTATGGATGAACTTTTCGAGCCCGATTCGGCGGGCGTGTTCCACGAGATGCAGCCCCATCGCCATGTTGGCGTAAAAGAACCGGCCCGGGTGGGCCATGTTGGCCCCGATGCCCCCCACCTCGGCGGCCAGATGAATGACCACGTCGGGGCGGGCCGTCTCGTAGAGCCGAACGACATCGGCCTCGATCGTGAGGTCGAAGTCTCGCCGGCGGGGCACCGTGATCCGGTCGGCCGCCACGCCCCGCCCGGCGAGGGTTTGGCAGACGGCACGTCCCAGAAAACCCGCCCCACCCGTGACCACAATCCGCTTCGTCGAGAGGTCGGTCATGGCGGGCGGTCAGCGGCTGAACCGGCAGAGGGCGTCTCGGGGGAGCAGGGATCAGTGCCGGGAGAGGCCCACTTCATGGCCGGCGTCGCGGAGAACCTGTTCGCGGCGGGCCAACTCCATGTCGGCATCGACCATCAGGGCGACGAGTTCGTCGAACGAGACCTTCGGCTGCCAGCCGAGTTTGGTACGGGCTTTTTCGGAGCAGCCGAGCAGGAGGTCGACTTCCGCCGGCCGGAAATAGCGGGGGTCGATCTCGATGAAATCGCGGTAGTCGAGATCGAGGCGACCGAACGTTTTCTCACAGAACTCGCGGACCGAGAACGTCTCATCCGTCGAGACGACGTAGTCGTCCGGCTCTTCCTGCTGGAGCATCAGCCACATCGCCTCGACGTAGTCGCCGGCGAAGCCCCAGTCACGACGGGCGTCGAGGTTGCCGAGGTAGAGCTTCTTCTGCAGGCCGAGCTTGATACGGGTCGCGGCCCGGGTGATCTTCCGGGTGACGAAGGTTTCGCCGCGGCGGGGGCTCTCGTGATTGAAGAGAATCCCGCAGGAGGCATGCAGCCCGTAGCTCTCCCGGTAGTTGACGGTGATCCAGTGGGAGTAGAGCTTGGCGACGCCGTAGGGGCTCCGCGGATAGAAGGGCGTCGTCTCTCGCTGGGGCGTTTCCACCACCTTGCCGTACATCTCCGACGAGGAGGCCTGGTAGAAGCGGATCTGGTAGCCGACGGCATCCTGAAAGTCGCGAATCGCCTCGAGCAGCCTGAGGGTGCCCACCGCCGTGACGTCGGCGGTGTAGGTGGGCTGATCGAAACTCACCCGCACGTGGCTCTGGGCCGCCAGGTTGTAGACCTCGGTGGGGCGAATCTCGCGGATCAGCCGGGCCAGCCCGTTGCCGTCGGCGAGGTCGCCGTGGTGGAGGACCAGCGGCGGCTCGTCCTCGTGGATGTCACGGTAGAGATGCTCGATCCGCTGGGTGCCAAACGTGCTGGAGCGGCGGACGAGGCCATGGACTTCATAGCCCTTCTCGAGGAGCAGTTCGGCAAGATACGAGCCGTCCTGCCCTGTGATGCCGGTCACCAGGGCGCGTTTGGAGCGGGGTGGCATTCGTGAGATCCTTGGGGAGATCAGTCGATGGCGGCCGAGTCGGTCGCGGGGGCTTCCGCCTCGTCGGCCGGGAGCGATGGCGAAGCGGCGGAAGGATCGCCGGTTGCCAGGGCGGCGTCAAGGGCAGGCACGAGCTGGGCAATGAAGCTCTCGCACTCGACCATCGACTGGCTGGGGCCGATCCGGGTCTGATCGGCGATGGCGTAGAGCTTGTAGACCGCCGGTTGGCCCGCGAGGGCGATTCTCGCGATCTGGGGCGCCACCCACTGAAGACCGCTGTCGGGCGTCTCTCCCGGGATGCCATAGGTCCAGAAGATGCGAAGGGTCTGGTCGGACTTCACAAAGGTGCCGGTGAAGACCTCCGCCACCCGGCCCTCCCCAAGTTTGACGCTGACGCGATGCTCGCTCTCGCCGATCTCGAAGCCGGCTCCCGGGTAGCAGCGGTCTGGCGTGTGGGCCGAAGCGTCATAGGGCAGCGCACAGACGACAAACGTCGAGATTCGAGCCTTCGACTTGTCGTTGCGGTAGAGCCTGGAGATATGGCCGACCGCGCCGGCCGCCTTGAGTTCCTTCGGATCGCCCGGCAGTTCCCGCTCCGATCGCCAGTCGCCAAACTCCTCCGGGAACCGCTCCTCGAGGAGCACGGCCGCCCGCTCGACATCCTCGCGGGAAATCTTTCGCCACCGCTCCGACCACTTGCCCTGGACGAGCGTGACTCCGGCGAGCATCACCACTGCGACCGCGAGCACCGCAAGGTGCAGACTCGAGTTTTTCATCGGAATCCTCTCCCGGCCTGGCAGGGCCGGCTTCAGGTCGGCAGCGGCGAGGCGTACTTCCTGCGAGCCGCCGTCTCGTCGACACCGTTGACGACCGTCCCAAGAACCCGCACGCCCACGCTTCGCAGCTTGTCGACAGCAGCCGCCACCTGGGGCACGCAACTGACATCCCGCATCGTGGCGACGATTGCCACGTCGCTCTGCTGGCCGAGCAGGAGCACGTCGGCAAAGGCGAGCACGGGGCCGGCGTCGATCACGACATGGTCGAACGATTCCCGGTAGTGCTTGAGAATCGATTCCGACTCGGCCCGCGACAGCGCGGTGATCGAGGCATAGTCACAGGCTCCGCCGGTGACCGCAAAGAGCCCCTCGACGCCCGTTGGCTGCACCGCCTCGTCGGGCGACACCTCGCCCCTGAGGATCTCCGGCAGGCCGGTCTGAAGATCGAGGCCGAGGGCCAGGTGCACATTGGGATGCCGCAGGTCGCCATCGAGAAGGAGCGTCCGCTTTCCCGAGCGGGCCAGGCTGGCAGCGAGTTGCGAGGCGAAGGTCGTCTTGCCCTCATGCTCGACCGCACTGGTCACGATGATCACCTTGGGCGATTCCCGGCCGGTCTGCATCACGACGGCCCGCACCCCGTCGACACACTCGGCAACGTGGCCCGGATTGGCCCGGCGGGTCACCCGTGGCACGGTGCCGATGACCCGCATCCCCAGCCGCTGGGTGACCTCCTCGGACGTGCTGAGCCGATCACGGAGATATTCGAAGGCCACGACCGAGCCACCGCCGAGCACGAGGCCCGCCGCTGTGGCCAGAACGCTCAGCATCGTCCGAAACAGCTCGTCGCTGCCTTCCGGCACGCTCGCTTCCTCGATCAGTTCGACGCGATTGGGCATCGCGATGTCGACTTCGGTGGCGTTGAGACGGACGCCCATCTCGTCGGTCACCTTCATCAACTGCTCGATTTCCGACTTCCGAGCCATCATGTCGGCGTTGGCCTGGCCGAGCAGTTTGACCTCGTCGGCAACCTTGTCGAAGTCCTCGGTCGCATCCTCGAGCTGGCGGGCGAGAATCTCCCGCCGCATGCGGAGGACGACCGGGCTCTCCGCGGCAACGCCACTCCGCCGGCCGGCGGCATCCATCGAGAGCTGGGTGATGATCTGAGGCTTGAGTTCTTCCCGCCGCTGCTCCATTCGCATCAGGAGGCTGGATCGCATGTCCTGCAGCTTCTTGACAGCCGGGTCGTTGGGCCCGCGGGCGCTCCGCTGGGCCTGGTAGAGGATCATCTCCTCGAGGCCGGCCAGCTTGTCCCGCAACTCGCCAAACTGGGGATCCCGCAGGATCATTGCATCGACCATGTCCTCGGGCACCGACTGCTCGAGGGTGATCTCGCCCTTGGCCTTGGCGTCCATGACGGCCAGCTCGGCATCGATCAGGGCGATGTCACGCTGGAGCTGCGTCTGCTGAGCCCGCAGGGTGCCGAGGTGATCGAGCAGGAGGGCCCGCTGGGTAGCGACTTCCGCGCTGTCGGTCGTGCCAAGCGACTTGGCGAGGTTGTGGAAGGTGTCGAGCCGCGACCGCACCTCCGCCATGTTCTCCTTGTACTTCTTCTCGAGCGTGTCACGACGGGCCAGCCGCTCGGCCTTTTCTTTGTTGACGACGTCGTTGAGATACGAGTTGGTGACGGCGTTGACGACCTGGGTGATCTCCTTGGGATCCTCCCCGCGGAGTCGGACCTGCAAGACTTCCGATTCCATCGGTGCCGAGACCTGCACGTTCCGCATCAGCCAGCCGACCTTGTCTTCCTCGCCGGCCAGGATGTCGAGGGTGTTGATGCCCGGCCTCCGGAGGGCGGCCATCAGGACGAGCGGGCTCTTGATCAGCTGCACCTGCGTCTTTCGGTAGGCCTCGTATTCGGCGTTGTCGCGGCCGATGCCGGACCCGTACATCCCCGACTTGTCACGCACCCGGAGCCAGGCGACGGCTTCAAAGCCACGGGGCAAGAACAGGAAGGTCAACGCCCCGGCCAGGCTGCCCAGCACGACCGCCAGGACGGTGGCGGGGATCCAGCGGCGGCGGAAGGCATGCCAGACCCGCTTGTAGTCAATGCCGCCGGCCAGCGGATCGGCCGCCGGGGCCAGGCTGCCAGGCAGCGTCTCGCCCTGGTAGGGAGACAGCCCGGTCTCGCGGATCGGTGCGAGCATGCCACCCTGCGAGCCACCGCCAGCGGTTGCCATCGCCGGCCCGACTTCGTCGGTCGTTGCTTTTTGCTGTTCGCTCATCGTCGCAGCGTTCTGCCACCTCCGCACCGATCGGCGGCCCGCCGATCAGCCTGTTTTGGAAGCCTTGCCCGTTGAACCTCTAGTCTAGCCCATTTTCCCGCCCGATTTCCCGCCTCCCTCGGCCCGGTTTTTCCCGGGAACCAGCGGAAATCCACCTGCCGCAGCGGAGCCGGGGGCAGCCCGTGCCGGCCCCGCTCCGCTCGCCGCGGCAGCCGGCACCATCGCCGGCGTGTACTCGTCGGTCACGATCACGAACGACAGCAGCTTCATCTCCAGCAGGATGAAGCCGACCGCCAGGCCCATCATCAGGATCGCCGCCGGGGTACTGTCGTGGAAGCCCTCGGCCATCTCCGGCGATACCCCGTAGAGCATGCCGGCCGTCGTGATTCGCATCGCATTGGCCATGATGGCGATCGGAATCGCGCTGATGGCGATGACGAGATTCTCCCACCACTCCAGGCCCGCCACGACGATCACCACGGCCGCGAGCCAGACGAAAATTGTCAGCATCTTCAGGCCGGCGCAGGCATCCACGACGTTCATCACGTGATCCTGGCCCAGCCGGATCAGATTGCCCTCCCGAAAGGCATCGAAGCCGAGGGTCTGGAGGATGAAGGTCGCCACACGGGTGTTGAAGGTCTGGAGCGGGCCGGTCAAATACCGCTGGTGCCCTTCCGGCAGCGGGTACATGAAAATCAGCAGAGCGATCGGGATCCACGACCAACGGAAGATGCTCCAGCCGCCCGCCAGGAGGAACATACCCGCCAGAGCGGGCACGAAGGTGTACATGTCGATCGTCTTCACCCGGAAGTAGGCGAAGGCCAGCCGGATCAGAAAACTGCCGGCCATCAGGCCGAGCCCGGCCAGGCGGGCCGACAGCGAGACCGGCTCGGCGGGCTGCCGCCGCCAAAAGAGCAGCACCAGCGTGAGCACCGGCACGATCCAGCCATGCTGGTATTGCGGGTTGGCCCACGAGGTGGGCAGTTGGGAGAGCGACTCCCAATAGCTGTAAACAAGACCGCCGGAGAGCAGCAAAACAGTCAGGCCCTCCAAACGCCACCAGGCAACCGCCGCCAGGCACCCGACGGCGATCACGGCCAGGCCGGCGAGTGCCAACGATTTGACAACCGCCACCATCCCGCTGCCGCCGCCGAGCCACGACTCCGCCAGCCACCGCCATTCCGATGATTCGGCGTCGTACTGCCAGTTGAAGGGTTCCAGATCGAGCAGCCCGAAGGCTGCGATCCAGCACGGCAGCGCCACCAGCAGCAGGGTTCCGAGATCCCGCTGCTTGAGATCGTCAACAAAGAGCCGGGCCCGCCGGACGAAGCCGTCGATGAGCCCTTCGTCTTCGGGTGCCGGAGGATGAGCCCGGGAAGGCGCAGCAGCGGCAGGAGGTGGTGAGACACCCTTCCCGCCGCCGACCGGCATGATCGGTGATGGAATCGACATGGAGAAAGCCCAGTACCTGACTATTTCATCATACTGGACAGGAAAACCATTTCCATGAGGTTCGCGCAAGCAGCAACAAGGCTGGGGCGGCTCCCGACGAAGAAGGCTGATTTCGCACCTGCGGAACGCCACTCAGCCGGCGGTGAGCCAGGCCGCCAGAACACTTCCGAGGGCCAGCCATTCCCGCCAAAATGCGATCCAAGCCGTCGCCACGGCCGGGAGAAACAGTTGCATGCTGCGAGGCTGCTGCCCGAACCAGCGGCCCGCTCGAATCGCGATAGCCGCCACGACCGCCACGACCGTCACAGCCTGCCAGCCGAGGACACTTCCCACGAGCGGCAGGCCCAGCCGGACGCCCCCGGCGGAAAACAATCGGCCCAGGAGCCAGCCCGCTGCCGCGCCGATTGCGGCGGCCAGCCAGCCAGCGTCGGCTCGCGGCCACCAGCCGGTCGGCTCGAGCGACGCCGGCAAGGGCGGCGGTGGGGCGAGGGCTGGCACGGCGGCGGCGAGGCCGATCGATACGGCCAGTGGGATCACGAGCTGGCGGTCGGGCGGCTGCCAGCCGGCACGGTCGAGCAGGCTCCAGGTGATCAGCATCAAGATGACGGCCGCATGGAGGATAAAGGCCAGCAGGAGTCGCCAGTCCCCCCGGAGCAGCTTGTCGATGCCGGCGGGAAAAGCGTCGCCGAAACCTGGCAGCCAGCGGCCGCCACCGATCAGCTCGGCCGCGGCAAGCCCGGCCACCAGTATCCCGCAGCTCGCCTCCACGAGGGGGTAGTGGGCTGAGATCGACAGGCCGCAGCTGCGACAACGGCCCCGTAGCCGCAGCCAACCGATCACGGGAATGTTGTCTCCCGGTCGGATCGGCGTGCCACAGACCGGGCAGCGGGACCCTGCTGCGACGAGCGATTCGCCGCGGGGCACCCGGTAGACCACGACGTTGATGAAACTGCCGAGGATCCCGCCCCAGGCCGCGGCGCAGAGGACGACAGCCACCTCGGCCCAGGGCCAGCAGGCGATCTGCGCGGGGAAGAGGGGGTCGGCCATGTCGTCTGGGTGCTGGGATCGCGTTTCGTGTAGGGTACCCGCCGCCGTCGATTCCCGGCCCGGGGGCACACGCCCGCTCCATGCCCGCAGACCAGCCCGCAGCCTCAGAGCAGCCCCGCCCCCGCCGACCCCTGGCCGGTTGGGTGACGGTCGTCGTGCGGCTGACGGCGACGATCGGGCTGATGACCTGGGCGGTCTGGAACGTCGACTGGCCGTTGTTCATGAGCAAACTCGCCGCGGCGGAAGCGGGCTGGTGGCTCGCCGGGCTGACCGTGACGCTGCTGGTGCAGGTCATCGCCGGCCTTCGCTGGGCCTCGCTGGCGCGGCCGCTCGGTTTTGACTTTCCCAGGCGGTTCTTCATTCGCCGGTTTTATGAAGGCATGTTCTTCAGCCTCTGTCTGCCCTCGAGCATCGGGGGGGATGTGGTCAAGGCGGCCCGCATCGGCAGCAGCACGCCGCTGCGGCTGCTGGCCGCCTGCTCGGTGTTGGCCGACCGGCTGACCGGCCTTTCAGCGCTGGGCGTGCTGGTGGGCACGGCCGTGCTGTCGCGGCGGCTCGGCCTCGGCACCTTCGGCACGCTGGGCATCTTCGCGGGCCTCCTCGGGGCAGTGCTCGCGGCCTTCCGGCTCGGGCTGTCCCTGCTCGACCGGGTTCACGCGGCGCTGCCGGAAGGCTCGTCCGCCCGGCGGTTTGTCGCCCAGTTGCTGCCGTACCGGGAGCGGCCGCGGTTCGTGCTGCTGGCGGTGCTTTGGAGCTTTGTCGTTCAGGCCGGCGGCGTGTTGGCAGTGACGCTGGTGGCCCGTTCGCTCGACGTCTCGCTCCCCGCCCTGGTCTGGCTGTCGGTGGTCCCGCTGGTCGCTCTGGCGATGGTCCTGCCGATCAGCATCGGTGGCCTGGGCGTCCGCGAGAAGTCGTTCGAAGCCTTGCTGCCAGCCTTCGGAGTGCCCGAGGAGACGGCCCTGGCCATCGCGCTGTTGTGGGGGCTGTGCACGACGCTGGCCGGGCTGCTCGGCGGGGTGGTGTTTCTGCTGGAGCGGCGGCCGCTCGAGACGGCCTCGACCACCGCGGCCATGGGGTGAGCAAGAGCCGCGGTCACGGCCGCCGGGCATCGACCGTCAGCAGGGCGGCCACGCTCTTGGCGTCTTCAATCCGGCCATCGAGGCACATCGCCACCGCCTCGGCCCAGGGCACCACCCGCGTCGTGATCAGCTCGCCCGGCTCGAGGGCCTGCTCGCCCGCGGTCAGGTCGCGGGCCACGAAAAGGTGCATCCGCTCCCGGAGGATGCCCGGCGACATCCAAAACTCGCCGGCGGGCTCGATGCGGCCGGCCCGGTAGCCGGTCTCCTCGGCGAGTTCCCGCGCCGCGGTCTCGAGCGGCGGCTCGTCGCGGTCGAGGGTGCCGGCGGGAAGTTCGAGGAGAGTCGCCCCGACGGCGACCCGAACGACTTTGACCAGGCAGACCAGATCGGCCGACACCAGCGGCACGATCACGACGCTGCCCGGGTGGACGATCACCTCCCGGTCGCGGGTCGTGCCGTCGTTGCAGGGTTGGGCCACCCGCTCGACGTGAAACCGGCGGCCGGTAAAGAGAGGCTTGCCCGTGTCGCTCATCGCTGTTCTCCGGGGGCACGGTCGGCCGACGACACGACCCGGGCCCGCCGCCCGTCGACCTCGAGGGAGTCGGCGTCGAGCCACCGCGTGTGGATCAGGCCCAGCCCGATCGTCGAGCCGCCCTCCGCGGCAGGGCAGGCGGAGGTGAGCATCCCGGCCTGCTGGCCTCCAGCGCTGACCGTGGCCGGCAGCATCAGCGGCGCATCGGCCTCGATCGCGAGCGTCACCAGCCGTCGGTTGACGTGGCCCAACGCATCGAGCCGGGCCACCGTCTCCTGGCCGAGGTAGCAGCCCTTGGTGAACGAGATGGCCCGGCTGTCGCGGTCGAGTTCCTGCGGGAGCGTCTTGGGCGGAATGTCAGTCGGCGTCGGGAAGCGAGCGAGGATGCGGGCGGCTTCCAGCCGGGCCGCCTCGGCCCGCGGCAGACCGGCCGCCACGAGATCCGCTTCGACCGCGGCTGCCGCATCAGCCGGCAGCTGGATCCAGAATCCGTCGCGGCCCTGGCCTTCCACGCGTACGACTCGGACAGCCGTCTCACCGATGCTGGCTGGTTGGTGACCGAAGACTTCCGCGGGTGGCGGCCCGCCGGTCAGGCTGGCAATCGCCTCGGCCGCCGCCGCTCCGCTGACCAGCAGCGTGGCGGTGGCACCCGGTTGATGGTCGATCTCGACCGCTTCCCGGATGTGATAGTGCTCGAGGTGATCGCGGAGCCGTTGGCCCTGGCCGGCCGCTGTCACGAGCACCAGGCCCTCGGGTGTCCTGAGGATCGTGGTCAGGGCGATCACCCAGCCCTTGGCGTCGGCGAAGAAGGTCTCGCTGCCCCCGCCTGGCTCGAGGCTGGAGACTGCAGCAGTCGCGAAGTTGTCGACGAAGCGAACCGCGTCGCCGCCGGTGACGGTGACGACTTCCCGGTGCAACGGGGCCCAGGAACCATCCGGCGGCGCTCCGGTGGCGGATGCTGGCCGGCCCGGGGAGGCGACCGGTGGGGCGGATCGGGACGGGTCGGGCATGGCAGGCAGGCGGCTGAATCACCGATGGAGATTGGCGGATAACTGGCATTTTTAGGCTACCAGGCCCGGCCGCCCCTGCGGGGCGGGAGATTTTTTCGCGGCCGGCGCGAACGATCCGCCAGCCAGTCCCGTATTCCCTGCTAGCCGCGACAGACCGTCGCACGCGGAAAGCACGGGCAAAAGCCCGTCTTTTCGGGTTCGGCTGGACGCGGCTCGTAGGCTTGAACGTGCGGATGATCCGGCAAGGCGTCACCCGCGGCGACAGGCCATCACGCGATTCGTCATCGAGTCTTCGGTTCGCGTTTCCCTTCACACGCTTCTGCGGGCACCGTGCGCGCGGAGGGTGATGGGTCGCGGCGGAGGCTTCAGGCAGGGCAGAGGAGGCAGCGAGCATGGCCACCGTGGATTGTGATCGGGATTGCCGCGACGAGTTCGATGATTTCGACGGTCCCTTCGGGGATCCGGCAGCCGTTGCCGACAGCGACTTCTCCGATGCCAGTCGGGCTGCCGACGAGGCCACCGGCGCGAGCCGGAGCAAGAAGGTCGTCCTGCACCGGATCGCCGAGGTGCGGCAGCAGCAGCGTGTCACTCTTCGGAATGTCGCCCGCCGGCTCGGCCTCCCGCTGCCGCTGGTCCGCCGCCAGGAGCAGGCCGACTGCGACCTGCGGCTCTCGGATCTGCTCCGCTGGCAGGAGGTGCTCGAGGTGCCGATCGCCGAACTGCTTGTCGAGGGCGACGGCCAGCTCTCGGGGCCCGTCCTCGAGCGTTCCCGGATGGTGAAGCTGATGAAGACGGCCGCCGCGATCAAAGAGCGGTCCCGGGAGCCTTCGATTCAGCGGCTCTGCGGCATGCTGGTCGATCAGGTTCTGGAGATCATGCCGGAGCTGGCCGACGTCTCGCCCTGGCACAGCGTCGGGCAGCGGCGGACGCGGGACGAACTCGGCCGGGCCGCCCGAATGATCGTGTCGGAAGACACCTTCCGAACCGGCTGAGGCCGGCAGCGAGTTGCCTTGTGTCGCCGGGGACGGCGGTCTACGATCCCGCCGAAGGCCGTCGCCGCCGGGCGGCTGGCAGCCCTCGGTCTCGGGAGAAGATTCGTGAGTTCCCTCGTCGGTGTCCTGGGCATCACGCTCGTCTTGTTTCTGGTCGTGGCCCTCACGGCGCGGCTGATTCTGGGCCGCTAGCTGCCGGCGCGGTGACGCCGAGGACAAGCAGGGCCAGAAAGCCTCCCAGCACGCCCACCAGGATCACCCAGGTCGCGACGGCCAGGGCGAAGTAATCCCGCAACCAGACCAGTTCCGGTGGCTCCGGACTCTTGGGCACCTTCCGCTGCACCGGCCCCGAGCGGTCGGATTCCTGCCGCATCGCCTCGCGGAAGGTGTCCCATTCCGCCTGCACCGCGGGGTTCGAAAGCTCGGCCAGGCGGTCGGCCCGCCACTGTCCCAGCAGCCAGGGTGGCACCGCCAGGACCGCCAGCCAGGCGACGATCACCCCGATGACAAACGGCCGTGGCCGGCCTGGTGGGGATCGCTTCATGACCTTCTCTCCGGGGGTTCATCCGGGGCGGGGTGGCCAGGAGACCAGCGAGCGGAGACCGCCCGAGCTGCCCTGGTTCTGCAGGCTGCCGGGCCGAACCAGACACCGCCCGCCGCGTTGTTTCCCGGAAGTCCGATCAGTCTGGCATCCCGGCGGCCAGGCTGCTAGCGTCCGCCGCCCGGCGAGCGTTCGCCGGATCCAAAACACTCCCCGCCTCCCTCCCGTCAGGAGTCGTCGCCGTGTTCGTTTCCGCCCTGTTCCGCGTGTCGGCGTTGCCGGTGCTTGCCCTTGGAGGGGCTCTCATCTCGGCTACCGTGGCGCCTGCTCAGGGCTGGCTTCCGACGTCCTGGTTTTCCAGTGCGGAGATCGACCCGCAGGCGATGTTTCCGCTGGCCGAGAAGGATGGCCCCTGGCTCGTCTTGGCGACGACGTTTCGCGGTCCGGCGGCTCGCGACGATGCCCGGCGCCTCGTGCATGAACTCCGCGGTCGCCACAAGCTGGAGGCCTACACCCACGAGAAGGCCTTCGATTTCACCGGCGAGCAGCGGGGGATGGGGCTCAACCCCGACGGCACACCCAAGCGGATGCGGTATGCCAATGCCGGTCGCGTCATTGAAGTGGCGGTCTTGGTCGGAGACTTCGCCTCCTTCGAGGACCCGCGAGGCCAGAAGACCCTCCAGACGGTCAAGGGCCTGCGTCCTGAGGCCCTCGGCGGCCCCGGCGCCAAGAGCCGGCTCGTGGCCGACTTCCTGCAGGCCAATCGTCAGCATGCCCGCAACGCCGCCGCCCGTCCCCCGATGCACGCGGCGATGCTGATCCCCAATCCCCTCCTGCCCGACGACTACTTCACGCGGCAGGAGGTCGACGAGTTTGTCTTGGCGATGAACGACGATGTCAGCCACGGGCTGCTCGACTGCCCTGGCCGCTATACGGTGCGGGTCGCCACCTTCACCGGTGCCGGCAGCTTCGACACCGCCGGCGGCGGGACGGCCGAGCCCGAGTCGGGCGGCCTGGTTGATGTCGCCGGCTTTCTGTCGGCCCTCAAGGGGAGCGGTTGGAAAGACCCCAAGCTCCGTGGCGTCGAGACGGAGAGCCGGCTCGTCGAGGCCGCCCACAAGGCCCATCGGCTGACCGTGGCGCTGCGGCAGGCCGGCTGGCAGGCCTGGGAGTTTCACGATCGCGATTCGAGCATCGTCTGCGTGGGAAGCATCGACCAACTGGCCGTGCCAGGGCAGGACGGCCGTCCCACGCCTCATCCGGAAATCAGCCGCATCGTCGCCGCGCTCGGGCCCGATCAGGCGGCCCTCGCCCGCGGGCAGGTCTTGCCGCGGTCGTTCGACGGGATCATGCTCGATCTTCAGCCCAAGCCGATCGATGTGCCGCGTCGCCCCGCCGGCCGCTGAGTCTGGAAGAACGTCGATGCTCCCCTCCCTCGTCCTCGGCACCACCAACGCCGGCAAGGTGCGGGAGCTCGTCGATCTGCTGACCGGCTTCCGGATCGGCTGCCAATCGCTGGCGGATCACCCGGGGGCCGTGGTCGTCGAGGAGACAGGGTCGAGCTTTGCGGAGAACGCAGCGCTCAAGGCCACCCTCCAGGCACGGGCGCTCTCCCGCTGGGTCCTGGCCGAGGACAGCGGGCTGGTCGTTCCCGCCCTCGACGGGGCTCCGGGGATCTACTCGGCCCGCTTCGCGGATC
>Ga0180429_10003104_pt1 | contig 13523 bp, 14 predicted proteins | sample SS_ome_FD_132428 | JGI IMG/M metagenome (GOLD analysis project Ga0180429, IMG submission 132428) | Hypersaline lake sediment archaeal communities from the Salton Sea, California, USA - SS_1_S_1 metaG | ecosystem: Environmental > Aquatic > Non-marine Saline and Alkaline > Hypersaline > Sediment ...
GAAACTGATCAGCGGGAAAAATTCCAGTCGCTGTCTCCAGCCGTGGAAAACGGTCTGTTTCTCGTGCCCAAGGTAATTGAGTAAGACGATGCATAACAAGACAATTGCAGAACTGGCTGCCGGGTTGCGTGCAGGCGAATTTAACAGTGTTCAGTTAACCCGACATTTTCTTGATCGCATCAGGCAGTATGACGGCGGTCTCAACAGTTACATCAGTATCTGTGAAGAGCAGGCGATAAAGCAGGCTGAAGCTGCCGATGAGCGTATCAAGGCGGGAGAAGCAGGTCAGCTGATCGGCATTCCCATAGCCCACAAGGACATCTTCTGTACAGATGGTGTGCGTACTTCCTGTGGTTCTAAAATGCTCGACAGTTTTGTTGCACCTTATGACGCGACTGTAGTTAAGAAGTTGAAGCAGGCTGGTGTCGTTATGCTGGGTAAGACCAATATGGATGAGTTTGCCATGGGTTCTTCCAACGAGACCAGCTGGTATGGGCCTGTAAAAAACCCCTGGGATACTGAAACCGTACCAGGAGGTTCTTCCGGTGGTTCAGCTGCCTGCGTCTCTGCCAGACTGGCGGTCGCTGCGACAGGAACGGATACCGGCGGTTCTATCAGACAGCCTGCCGCTTTATGTGGACTGACTGGCCTGAAGCCCACTTACGGACGCATTTCCCGCTATGGCATGATTGCTTTTGCCTCCAGCCTCGATCAGGCCGGGCCGATGACGGCCAATGCAGAAGATGCCGCTATCCTGTTGCAGGCAATGGCTGGTTTTGACAAGCGTGATTCAACTTCCGCTCAGCAAGATGTGCCAGATTATATTGGTGGTCTGAATAACGATCTGACAGGCTTGAAAATCGGTGTCGCCAAAGAATATTTTGGTGAAGGGCTGGATGCTGATGTTGAAGCATCGATTCGATCAGCTATCGATAAGTATAGCGAGCTGGGTGCTGAAATCGTTGACATCAGTCTGCCTAATTCCGGTTTGTCTGTACCCGTTTACTACGTAGTAGCGCCGGCTGAATGTTCATCCAATCTGTCGCGCTTTGATGGTGTGCGATACGGGCATCGTTGCGAAGATCCGCAAGATCTTGAAGATTTATATAAACGTTCACGTGCCGAAGGTTTTGGTGCCGAGGTCAAGCGTCGCATCATGATCGGTACCTATGCTTTATCAGCTGGTTATTACGATGCCTACTACCTCAAAGCCCAACAGATTCGACATCTGATTTCCGATGATTTCGAGCAGGCCTTTAAACAATGTGATGTCATCATGGGGCCAACATCACCGACAACGGCTTTTAAAATTGGTGAAAAGGCAGATGATCCTGTCACCATGTATTTATCAGATATTTACACGATTGCAACCAATCTTGCGGGGTTGCCTGGAATGTCGATTCCCTGTGAGCCGGTGAGTGGAATGCCGGTCGGTTTGCAGATAATAGGTAACTATTTCGATGAAGCGCGTTTGCTGAATGTGGCTCACAAATTTCAGCAGGCAACAGACTGGCATCAGAAGAATCCTGTGGGATTCGAATAACGGTAACTAAGTTATGCAATGGGAAACAGTAATCGGGCTTGAGATTCATGCCCAGTTGGCTACAAATTCGAAGATTTTTTCAGGCGCATCGACAGCGTTTGGAGCAGAGCCAAATACCCAGGCGTGTAATATCGACCTGGGGATGCCGGGCGTGTTGCCGGTTCTGAACGAACAGGCGGTCACCATGGCGGTAAGGTTTGGTACAGCCATTGATGCCGAGCTGGGGCGCCGTTCCGTGTTTGCACGCAAAAATTACTTCTATCCTGATTTGCCGAAAGGTTACCAGATCAGCCAGTTTGAGCTGCCTATTGTTGGCAAGGGGCATGTGGAAATCGTACTGGATGATGGTGCGGTTAAAACGGTCGGTGTGACTCGGGCCCATCTCGAGGAAGACGCCGGTAAATCACTGCACGAAGATTTTCATGGCATGACAGGCATTGATTTAAACCGTGCCGGTACACCGTTGCTGGAAATTGTATCTGAGCCGGATATGCGTTCAGCCAAGGAGGCTGTAGCTTATGCCAAAAAGATACATCAACTGGTGCGTTATATCGGTATCTGTGACGGTAACATGCAGGAAGGTTCTTTCCGTTGCGATGCCAATGTCTCTATCCGCCCCAAAGGACAGGAAGAATTTGGCACAAGAGCTGAACTGAAAAACATCAACTCGTTCCGCTTTCTGGAAAAAGCTATCAACTTTGAAGTCGAACGTCAGATAGATGTGATTGAAGGTGGTGGCAAAGTGGTGCAGGAGACGCGTCTGTATGATGCCAATAAAGATGAAACCCGCTCCATGCGTTCCAAGGAAGAGGCCAACGATTATCGCTACTTCCCCGACCCTGATTTGCTGCCGGTTGAGTTAAGCGATGAATTGATCGAGCGTGTCAGAAGCTCGTTACCTGAATTACCTGATGCCAAGCGAGCTCGCTTTGCCTCGGATTATGGTTTAAGTGCTGCCGATGCTGACCAGTTAACCGCCAGTATTGATGTGGCGGATTATTATGAGCAGCTGGTCAAAGCCTGCGGCGATGCCAGGCTGGCAGCCAACTGGATGAATGTAGAATTAACCGCTGCACTTAACAAGGCTGGCATGGAGTTTGATCAGTCACCAGTGACCGCTGAGCTTCTGGCAGGGCTGCTGGCAAGAATAACCGATAACACCATATCCGGGAAAATTGCCAAACAGGTGTTCGAAGCGATCTGGAATGGTGAAGGCACTGCCGACGAGGTGATCGAGGCCAAAGGCCTGAAACAGATTACCGACAGTGGTGCGATTGAGGCGATTGTTGATGAAGTGATTGCCAACAATCCGCAGCAGGTTGAAAACTATCGTAATGCTGATGAAAGCAAGCAACCCAAAATGCTGGGCTTCTTTGTCGGCCAGGTGATGAAGGCTTCAAAAGGTAAAGCCAATCCCCAGCAGGTTAATCAGCTACTAAAAGAAAAGCTATAACCACACAATCCGGGCCATCACCACAGAGCCGCATTTTGCAGGGGCGTAACGCAATTTATGATAAGGGACGTCTCTTCGCTTGCATGCTCTTTAAGTATCAAAGCCTGCCATCCCGAGGGGTATTCCAGCTTGTAGGGTGTGATAAAGCGCTCAGCTTTTTCTGCATTGAAACCAAACTTTGAATAATACCGCGGATCTCCATAAACAAAGATCATATGAGCTCCTGTGTCTGAGAGTTTCTCAATGCCGTATTCGACTAGTTTTGATCCAACGCCATGCTTCTGGTACCCGGGCAGCACCGCCAGGGGAGCCAGGATATAACCCTGAAAATTATCATCATCAGTTGTCACCGGGCTGAAAGCGACATGACCAATGACACAGGTATGGTTTTCAGCAAGCAGGGATAGGGTTGAAGGTGCCGTTTTTTCTGAAAGCAGATCTACAGCAAGCGTTGCAACAAGCCCTGCCTCTTCATCCGGAAAGGCCGCCATGTGTATTTTCTTGATACTGTCGGCATCATCGCTGGTGGCAGTGCGGATGTTCATGTTTTTTTAACTAAAGCCGGGTTTTCAAACTGTATGCCATCCAGTCCGGTTTTCATGAACTGGCGTATGTTTCCATGATTATCGTTATCCGGGTGCTGTAATACATCTTCCCGGTAATATTTCCCAAAGCAATTGAGGGTCTGCCTGGTATCCAGGTTGTTCAATTCGGCAAAAGCAAAAATCTTGCAGGATCCTTCGTTCGTACCCTTGTCGTTGAGATTTGAACCATTGGTAAATGCCGTTGGGTGGAAGTCAAAGCTATCTTCAATAACCTGCATGGTTTGTTCAAACTCAATACTTTCAGGCTGTGTATTGAGTCTTTCCAGAAAGTCGTCAAGCGTCATGGTTGTTCCTTTGTTGCCATGGCAACGGTATAGGTTTTTCCCTGTTTGATTTTTTTATGATTGCCGAAGATTTCACTAAATGCCTTGGCAATAAATTTTCGCAGGCCCGAAATGACAACCACGTAAATGCGCGCGCCGGGTTTCATGCGCAAAAAAGCATCATAAAAAAACAGGTAATAATGTTCCTTGGAGGTTTTGGCGGGCAGGTTAGTGACCACCAGGGTAAATGATTCCTGCTTCAGATGATTGCAGCCATCGCTGAGATAGATGTCAACATTGTTGATATTGTTGAGCTTTGCGTTTTTCTTTGCGTATTCGATGGCGACAAAATCCTTGTCGACCAGGGTGCAGAGCCCCTGGGGTGCCTGGCGCGCGATGGTCAGTCCGATCGGGCCATAGCCGCAGCCAAGGTCAAGGGCAATTTCATCTTTACGGACTTCGAGAAAATCGAGCAGCATTCTTGTGCCGTCGTCTATTCCCTTGGGAGAAAAAAGTCCCCATGTCGTGTTGAACTTGAGGTGTTGCCCGGCAAGGTCCGCTTCAAAGGAAAGGTCTTTGCGAAGCTGCTCAAAGTAGGCTTTAGTAAATTTTGTATTGTCGGTCATAGTCCGGCCTGGGCGAAAAAATCTTCGATGGTTGTCAGGTAGTCGTTGAGGTTTTCAAAACGGTGATTGCCGCCTGCTTCGATTATAACCTGTTGCCCCTTGTAATATTCAACGGCTTGGCGGTAATCGAGTACTTCATCCTTGTCCTGTAATAAAACCAGATAATTTTCATCATGGCTTATTGAGGGACGATATAGCTGTCTCAATTCTTCTATATGCTGTTGCGTCAGTTCAAACGTTTCTCCCGTACACCAGTGCGTATGCGTGCCTTTATGGCGAAGCAGGAGATTCGCGGCATTGACGGCGGGGTTAATTAACACGGCGGGTAGTTGATACTCCTTGTTAAGCCATGTTGCGTAATAGGATCCGAGAGAAGAACTGATAGTGGCGACGGGCTGGTGGCGGTGAATCAATTGCTGGAGCTGCTGAATGCTCTGCGAAGGCGAAACCGGAAGGTCGGGTGTGATCAGTTGCTGTTCACCAAAATGTTGTTTTAGTGCTTGTGCCTTGTTTCCTGTGCCGCAACTGCCAAAGCCATGTATGAATAAAATTTTACCGTTCACTGTTTTTGGCAAACGCAGCATAGGGGGTCAGGCTTGATTTTCATGCTGCGCCATTGCATATGTAATGCATCGAGTATCAGTAGTCTTGACTCAAGGGTAGTGCCCGTATCGCAGATCAGTTTGATCGCTTCGGTCGCCTGCATGGAACCGATGATGCCGACGACCGGGGCCAGTACACCGTTTTCCGTACAGCTTTCATCTTCGTCGCCATCCTGTCCGTACAGGCAGTGATAACACGGCGTACCTGGCCGGTTGGTGAAAGTGCTGATTTGGCCTTCCCAGCGGATCGCTGCACCTGAAACCAGTGGAGTCTGTTCTGCTACGCAATACTGATTAATCATAAAGCGGGTAGTGAAGTTGTCAGTGGCATCAATGACAATATCATGTGACTTGATGTGCTGTTGTATACCTGACTCATCAAGCAGTTCGGTAATGGTGGTCACTTTGCAGTCTGGATTCAGTTCGAGCAGGGTATGTTTGGCAGAATCCGTCTTCAGTTTCCCTATACTGTCCATGCGATGAATGATCTGACGTTGCAGATTGGAAAGGTCTACTGAGTCGAAGTCGACAAGTGTGATTTCACCAACACCGGCAGCGGCAAGATACATGGCAATGGGGGAGCCAAGACCGCCAACGCCAATTAATAAAACCTTCGCATCAAGCAGGTGTTGTTGTCCGTCAACGCCAATTTCCGGCAACATAATCTGGCGTGAGTATTGAAGTAGTTTGTTATCGTCCAAGGGAGAATAATGAGTGGGGAATTAGAGGTATTTTCGCCAGTGGGCAGGGCGGTTGTCCCTGCATCCGTGCTTGGTTGACTGGTAGCGTTTTACGAACACTTTCTGGGTGCAGTTGCCATCAGACTTGTTGCAGCCACTGTTGGCGCGTTGGGTTTCTTCCGTATAGTAATAAAGTGCCCGTTTCATGCGGTAGATGAGCCGGTTGTCCAGGTGAAACCCCATTTCATCGAGTATCGATTCAATCTGTTCGAGTGTGATGTGCATGACATCATAGCTGACACGCATGAAAGTGGGAGATACGAAGTGGGCGTGCATGACACCTTCAATATCAGCAAGCAAGAGGATAGCTGTCTGCGCCTGGTTTGGGTCCGGGTGCAGTGTACTGAAAGCAATTTCTCTATGCTTGAGCTTGTTGTCAGCATTCGAGTCCATAGTTTTGATACTAACCCCGTTAGATGATAAATCAAGGTTTTTTGCAGGGTTGGCCGATGGTTATTCTGTTGTTCCCGGAGAGATCATTAAGTGTTTCAATGTTTGAGAAGCCGCATTGCTGCAACAGGGAAAAAACTGCATTGCCCTGATTGAAGCCGTGTTCCAGCATCAGCCAGCCTTTCTTCGTCAGGTAAGTTGCTGCCTTTTGTGTGATTTCCCTGATTGCGTCGAGTCCGTCTTTTCCGGAAGCGAGTGCGGCCTTCGGCTCAAAGCGCAAGTCACCCTGCTTTAGATGCAGGTCGTCAGACTCGATATAGGGCGGATTGCTGATGATCAGGTCGAACTTGTCATGCGGGATGTTTTCAAACCAGTTGCTTATCACTGAGTCAATTTCCAGGTTATATTTTGAAAAGTTTTCGCGTGCGATTGCCAGCGTGCCGGCATTGACCTCGGTAGCCAGAATTTTCCATGCGGGTCTTTCTGTTAAAAGTGCTACCGATATGGCGCCTGTGCCTGTACCAAGTTCAAGAATCTTTGCTGAACTTGTGCCTAGCTTGCTTAATGCAGTTTCAACCAGTAGTTCGGTTTCAGGACGGGGGATCAGGGTGTCAGGGGAGACCTTGAAATCCATTCCCCAGAATTCACGGTAGCCCGTGATATAGCTGACAGGTTCTCCACGCAGACGACGCTGCAAAAATTTTTCAAAGTGCTGTTGTTGTTGTATTGAGAGTTCTTTTTCGGGCCAGGCGAATAACCATGAGCGGTCTTTCTGTACAGCATGGGCCAGTAGCACGGCTGATTCCAGTGCATTATCAGTGTCGATAATTTCAGCAAGTTTTTGGTTGCCTAACTGTTGCGCCTGCCGGACAGTTAGTGTGTGCTTACTCATCTTCAGAAGCAAGCGATGCGAGCTGTTCTGCCTGATGTTCCTGTAACAATGGGTCAAACACCTGGTCAAGTGATCCCTGCATGACCTCGTCCAGTTTGTAGAGCGTCAGATTGATACGGTGATCGGTCATACGGCCCTGCGGGAAATTGTAGGTGCGGATTCTTTCCGAGCGATCGCCACTGCCGACTTGCAGCTTGCGATTCTGGGCACGTTCGCTGGCCTGTTTTTCCTGTTCGCTGGCGAGTAATTTTGATTGCAGCAGCGACATGGCGCGCGCCTTGTTTTTGTGTTGCGAGCGTTCGTCCTGGCACTCAACGACAACGCCGGTCGGTAAATGGGTGATGCGAACAGCAGAGTCAGTTTTGTTAACGTGCTGTCCGCCGGCACCGGAAGCGCGAAAGGTATCAATACGCAGGTCACTGCTATTGATATCAAAAGAATCAATCGCTTCAGCTTCAGGGAGAATGGCCACGGTGCAGGCTGAGGTATGCACGCGACCCTGTGATTCAGTTTCAGGTACGCGCTGTACACGATGTGTGCCTGATTCAAATTTCAGTTTTGAATAAACATCTTCACCGCTGATGCGGGCAACGGCTTCCTTGTAGCCACCGAGTTCACCTTCGCTTGCGCTGATCATTTCAGTGCGCCAGCCTCTGGATTCTGCATATCTTAAATACATACGCAGCAGGTCGGCTGCAAACAGCGCTGCTTCCGCACCACCGGTTCCGGCACGTACTTCCAGAAAAATGTTCTTGTCGTCATTCGGGTCTTTGGGGATCAGCAGGGTTTGCAGTTGCGGTTCAATGTTTTTCAAGCTGTTTTCTGCATCGGCAATGCTTTCCTTTGCAAGATCTGCCATTTCAGGATCATCAAGCATTTCACGGGACTCTTCGATTTCATCATTAAGAGTCTGAAATTCGCGGTATTTTTCCACCACTGGCTCAAGTTGGCTGTATTCCTTGCCAAGGCTTCTGAATTTGTTCTGGTCATTCTGAACATCGGCATCTGCAAGCAATGCGGTGATTTCCTCGAAGCGTTCAACCAGGCCTTCGAGTTTGTGTTTTATGGAGGATTTCATCAGGATTTTTCAGGCGGGCTCAGCTGGAACAATGCATTGGCTGCTTCAAGAATACGCGTATCACCATTGCTGCTGGCTTCACGTAACTGACTGCTGGGAACGTGTAATAGCTTGTTGGTCAGGGTGCGCGCCAGAAAAGTCAGGGCTTCATCTGCTGATTTGCCGTTTTCCAGCATGCGCTGGGCACGCTGTAGTACTTCATCGCGGGTTTGTTCAGCCTGGTTACGGTAATTCATAATCAGGTCGACGGCATCCAGTGAACGCAGCCAGGACATGAATTCCAGTGTTTGCTGCTCGATTATTTCCTTGGCCTGCTCGGCGGCTTCCTGTCTTGAGCGCAGATTGTCCTGAATTACTTCCTGCAGGTCATCAACGGTATACAGGTAAATATCTTCCAGGTTGCCGACTTCAGGTTCAATATCACGGGGAACAGCAATATCCACCATAAAGATAGGCTGATGTTTACGTTGTTTAAGGGCGCTTTCAACAGTGCCTTTCCCCAGCACCGGCAAGGGGCTGGCCGTAGATGAAATAACGATGTCAGCTTCAGGAAGGTGACTCGGTATTTCAGTTAATGCAATGGCAAAGCCGTCAAACTGACTGGCCAGTTCATGGGCTTTTTCCAGTGTGCGGTTGGCAACAATAATGCGCTTGATGCCCTGCTGATGCAGGTGTCGCGCAGTCAGTTCGATGGTTTCTCCGGCGCCGATCAGCAAGGCTGTCTGGGTGCTGGTATCACTGAAGATCTGTTTTGCCAGGGTGACAGCAGCAAAGGCAACTGAAACCGGGCTGGAGCCAATGGCGGTATCCGTTCTAACCTGTTTGGCTGCAGAAAAAGTATGCTGGAACAGGCGCTGTAACAACTTGCCGGTGGTGCCAGCATCACTGGCTGTCTGGTAGGCGCTTTTTACCTGGCCAAGAATCTGCGGTTCGCCCAGTACCAGTGAATCGAGTCCGCTGGATACCCCCAGCAGGTGACTCACGGCATCTGCATCTGTATGCGTGTATAAATAGGGATTTACCGTTGCCGGGTCGAGACCATGAAATTCACTCATCCAGCGTCCGATATCGCTTGCAGTATGGTGGCTGGTTTTGCAGTAAAGTTCAGTGCGGTTGCAGGTAGATAGAATTACCGCTTCTCCGATGCCTTCTTTTTCGGTAAGGTTCCTTAACGCAGCCACAATGATATCAGGCCCGAACGTGAGGTGTTCCCTGACGTCTACAGGCGCTGTTTTGTGGTTCAATCCGATGATAATAAGTGACATAACCCGGCAGAGTGCATTATTAGAATCCGTAAATTTTGTAATATCAATGAGTTAAATTCAAGTTTTATGGGGCCAATCCAGCTTTATAGTTGACCGAAATCAATCTTTGAAAACTACACGTGAACCCGAATAATACCATTTCAGACCCGGCAGTAAGTACTTTTGCCTTCAGAAGAACCTTGTCGCTCCTGGTGATTTTACTATCATTTTTATTTTCCGGTTGCGCTACACAGCAACTGACTGAAGATGCCAAAAATGGCGACATGCGGTCTTCAGGCGTCACAAAACCCATCCAATTGCCCTTTGAGTCAAGCGTTGAGCCGGTCGATGAATTAACCGAAGATATTCTCTTTCATTATGTCCTGGCTGATCTGGCTGCCCAGCAGGGGCAATTGCAGCTGGCTTACAATCATTATCTTCATGTGGCCTTGCTGGCAGCGGACAGTAATGCAGCACGCTTTGCTACCCAGATCGCGTTGTTTCAGAAAAACTATCCGGCTGCACTTAAGTCATCCCAGCGCTGGGTAAAAATTGCTCCCAATTCCATGGAAGCGAGAATAGCAACGGCTATCCTGCTTTTACGTCAGGCAAAACAGCCCCAGGCGATGGAGCATTTTCTTGCGGCAATCAAGATATCGCGGGCAACCGGTAAAGATGGTTTTCTGGTAATCGCCGTGTCACTGTCGAAAGAGAAACAGCTTACTGACAGTCTTGCCATCATGCAGAGCCTGGTCAACGATTATGCTGATGATCCCAAGGCCTGGTATGCGAATGCTCTTCTCCTGGCAGCACATAAAAAGTACGACCAGGCGCTGTCGGCGCTGGACGAGGTATTCACTCTTCAATCTGACTGGGTGAGGGCAAAAGTGCTCAAGGTCAAGACGCTGATCGACAAGGGAGACAGTGATGAGGCGATCGAATATCTACGTGAGGTGGTACCTGGGCATAAGGAAAACACTGATCTGCATTTGATTTACGCAAAATTGCTGGTCAACAAGGACCATAAGCTGGCCTACCGTGAATTCGAGCGTTTGCATCGCAAGGACAGGAAGAATACCGAGTTCATTTCTGCGCTGGCAGTGCTGGCAGTTCAGCTTGATGAAATGGATGAGGCCAGAAACTGGTGGAAAAAATATGCCGAGGCCGGAAATGGCGATGAAAAGTCCGAAGCGCAGTATCAGCTGGGGCAACTTGAAGAGATTGAAAAGAATTTCGCAAAAGCGGCTGAACATTATCGCCAGGTGACTCGGGGGCAATATCGTGATGATGCCGGTTTGCGTTATGCCAGGGTTCAGGCCGAACTGGGAAATCTTGATGAGGCGCGTAGCGAACTGCAGGCGTTACGCGTTGCTGATCCTGAAAACGTTATTGATTACTACCTGATCGAGGCGGAGATTGTTGCCGATAAGCTTGAAACAGATAAGGTTTTCGATTTATATGCCACGGCGCTGCAATCATACCCGGGCAATACCGAGTTGTTGTATGCGCGTGGTGTGTTTTCGGCCAATGTGGATATGGTTGACAGGGCAGAGCACGATTTAAGAGCGGTATTGGCGAAAAAACCAAAACATGCCGATGCATTGAATGCTTTGGGCTATACCCTGGCTGATCAGACTGATCGCTATCAGGAGGCGTTCGAGCTGATTACTCAGGCATATCAGTTGAAGCCAGATAGTGCGGCAATTGTTGATAGTCTGGGCTGGGTGTATTACCGCTTGGGCAATCTGCCAGAAGCAAGAAAATATCTGCAGCAGGCACTGGACTTACAAAATGACGATGAAATCGCAGCGCATTTGGGTGAAGTGCTCTGGTTTTCCGGGGAAAAAGAGCAGGCGCGAAAGGTCTGGGAAAAGGCAAAGCAAGATTTTCCCGATAGTCAGGCACTAACGGAAACCATGAGGCGGCTTGAAGCGAGATAATCCCCATGTCTGAGACGGGTTTCAGATATTTTCCGGCACCGGCAAAGTTGAATCTCATGCTGCACATAACAGGCAGGCGTGAGGATGGCTTCCATCTACTGCAAACCGTGTTCCAGTTTCTGGATTACTCCGATGAAATCGGCTTCAGGTTAAGGGTCGACGGACAGGTCAATCGCGTCACGGATATTCCTGGGGTGTCGGCTGAAGATGATTTGATGGTAAAAGCTGCAAAATTGTTTGCCGGTTACATCGATTATTTTCCGGGTATTGATATCGATATCAGGAAAAAAATACCCATGGGTGGTGGTCTTGGTGGCGGCAGCTCTGATGCGGCAACCGTGTTGCTGGTGCTAAACAGTTTTTTTGGCAAACCGTTATCTGTCGATAAACTGGCCGAGGCCGGGCTGCAATTGGGCGCCGATGTGCCGGTGTTTGTTAGAGGGCATGCCTGCTGGGCTGAAGGTGTGGGTGAAAAAATCCAGCCCGTGAAGTTGTCCGAACCCTGGTTTCTGGTACTTGATCCGGGGGTGCATGTCTCAACTGCGGAAGTTTTTTCCCATTCAGATTTGACACGGAGTAGTCCCCTGACGACAATAGCCGCCTTTCTGGAAGGTGCGGGCCGCAATGATTGCGTGCCAGTGGTTCAAAAACAGTATCCTGAAATAGCTGCTGCGATGCAGTGGCTGGATAAATATTCGCCTGCAAAGCTGACTGGCACAGGTGCATGTGTGTTTGCAGAATTTGCAACACAGCAACAGGCGCAGAAAGTTTTTGAACAAATGCCGAAGAAATATCAAGGTTTCATCGCCAGGGGATTGAACAGATCGCCCCTGCTTGACCTTGTTTGAAGTTGATTTAATTTATTGGGGCGTCGCCAAGCGGTAAGGCACCAGGTTTTGATCCTGGCATGCGTAGGTTCGAATCCTGCCGCCCCAGCCATTTTTAATGGTTTTGACACTCTTATACACAGGAGCTATCAAATGCTTGCCAGGGGAATGATGGTCTTTTCCGGAAACGCTCACCCGGAACTGGTGTCTGAAATTGTGTCGAAACTGAGTTTGCGATTAGGCAAGGCCATTGTTGGTAAATTCAGTGATGGCGAGGTGATGGTTGAGATTCAGGAAAATGTTCGTGGCAGGGATGTATTCGTGGTGCAGCCAACCTGTGAGCCAACCAATGACAACCTGATGGAGCTGCTGGTGATGGTCGATGCATTGCGATGTGCATCAGCGGGTAGGGTTACTGCGGTATTGCCATATTTTGGTTACGCGCGCCAGGATAGAAGACCGCGCTCGGCGCGTGTGCCGATTACGGCAAAGCTGGTTGCGCAGATGCTGGGAACAGCTGGTGCTGACCGTGTTCTGACCATGGATCTGCATGCTGACCAGATTCAGGGTTTTTTTGATGTGCCGGTGGATAATATCTATTCGTCGCCGATTATGCTGCAGGATGTTTGGCATCAAAACTACGATAACCTGATGGTGGTATCGCCTGATGTGGGTGGTGTGGTAAGAGCCCGGGCACTGGCCAAGCGTCTGGACGATGCTGATCTGGCAATTATCGACAAACGTCGACCAAAGGCCAACGTGGCCCAGGTGATGAATATTATCGGTGATGTTGAAGGTCGCTCCTGTGTACTGGTTGATGACCTTGTTGATACGGCAGGCACACTATGCAAGGCCGCTGACGCACTCAAAGCGCATGGTGCGGCAAAAGTGGTTGCCTATTGTGCCCATGCGGTACTTTCGGGGCCTGCAGTTGAAAATATCGAGGGTTCCCAGCTGGATGAGCTGGTGGTATCCAATTCGATTCCTTTAAAGCAGGAAGCCAGGGAATGCAGTAAAATTCGCCAGCTGAGTATCGCCGGTATTCTCGGCGAAACGATGCGTCGAATTAATAATGAAGAATCTGTCAGTTCGTTGTTTGTAGACTAAAACGAGCTGTATTTTGGCGTCACATCAGAGTATGTGGCGAATCTCGTCACTGACCCAGGTCGCATGGGTTGTGATTTTTTTAACTATATGATTTGGAGATATAGCGATGAGTGTCAGTTTTGAACTTGAAGCAGTATCCCGTAGCGATACAGGGAAAGGTGCGAGCCGCCGCCTGCGCAAAACGGGAATGGTGCCGGGAATTGTTTATGGAGC
>Ga0180429_10003106_pt1 | contig 13518 bp, 14 predicted proteins | sample SS_ome_FD_132428 | JGI IMG/M metagenome (GOLD analysis project Ga0180429, IMG submission 132428) | Hypersaline lake sediment archaeal communities from the Salton Sea, California, USA - SS_1_S_1 metaG | ecosystem: Environmental > Aquatic > Non-marine Saline and Alkaline > Hypersaline > Sediment ...
CCACTTTACAAAGGTATAAACAGCAAGAATTCCGATTAGTGTCAACAATACATACCATCCGGGAGCATCAAACGAAAATCCAACCGGCTCGGGAACCATTATAGGACCAAGTGCCAGTTCACCATTATCTGTCCCAGGCTCCTGCGAGAGAAGGCTCGTAGACAATACTAATCCAGCGGCTGAAATGAAAGGCCTCACTTTGATCTTCCTTTAATTATATCCTTAATCTGAACATCTACCTCATCCACACTATTTATAAGCATTACCGGAATGCGGTGCTTTTTCATTTGTGAACTAAACTGTTCAAAATCCTTATTAAAAACTTCATGGTAGCGATTTCGCACTTGTTTATTTTCACCATCAACAACAAGTTGTTTTGAGCCATCTCCAACCACTGTCTTCAGCTCGGGCATCTCCTGCTCAAGCGGGTCAAATATTTTGGCAAGGATCACATCATTGTGCTGAGACAGGCGTGAAATAAACTTAATGAGATCGGGGCTATACCTCTGAAAGTCGCTGATAATTATAATAAGAAAATCATGCGTTACTATATTCCTGATCTTTTGGAGTGTTTCTTTCAAGGCTTGCTCAAATTTAACCGGCCTGGAATCTTTCAATTCATGATTACGCTCGACTATTTTTTCAAGAAATCTGAGAATATTTCTCCGGTCACGTTTTGGATAGATAATGTCTATTCCTTTATCTGCAAAAACAACTCCTCCAACACGGTCACCTTCTTTCAGTACCCTGAAGGATGCCAGCGCAGCCAGCTTTGCAGCAACCACCGCTTTGGTACTTTTCTGCGATCCAAAAAACATGGACTTTGACTGATCAACTACTATTAGCGCGGGCTTCTCTTTCTCCTCACTGTAAACGCGAGAATGGGTCTTTTGAGTTCTGGCAGTAACTTTCCAATCGATATTCCGAATATCATCGCCAGCCACATAAGATCTGACCTCCTCAAAATCCAGTCCGCGACCACGAAGCTTTGAGGCATGTTTCCCTCCCAAAATGCTTCGAACCTTTTGCCTGGCAGCAAGAAAGCTAAAACCCCGGGCCAGATGTTCCATTTTAAGTAATTCATCCAAAGAGATGAAAATGTCTTTAGGATATGTGGTTTGATCAGCCATTATATTCAGGCAACAACTGCAACCAGTTTCAGTACCTCATCAATGGCCTGATCGGGAGAAATGGCTTCTGCATTTGCCTCGTAACTCAATATCAAGCGGTGGCGCAAACAATCGTGAGCTACTGCGCGGATGTCATCGGGAGTCACATAGTCCCTCCCATTCATCCAGGCATGTGTTCTGCTTGCACGATCTATGGCAATACTCCCTCTTGGACTAGCCCCAAAATCGATCCATGCCTTCAATTCCTCACTATATTTTTCAGGATACCGTGTTGCCGAGATAATATCCACGATATATTTCTCCATATTTTCGGAAATCTGAACCTTGCCAATCTCATCGCGGGCATCAAATATGACCTGTGGAGAAAGCCGTTTTGTATCAGCTTTCTTTTTATGTTGCTCCTCGCGGTTCAATCTTAAAATTTCCAATTCAGCCTGATCATCGGGGTAGTCTATCATCACATGCATCAGGAAACGGTCCATTTGTGCTTCGGGCAAAGGATATGTGCCTTCCTGCTCTACCGGATTCTGGGTAGCCAGTACCATAAACAGAGGATCCATCTTATAGGTTTTGCCGGCTACGGACACCTGTCTTTCCTCCATCGCTTCAAGCAAAGCGGATTGCACTTTGGCTGGTGATCGATTGATTTCATCTGCCAGGATAAGGTTACTGAAGATGGGCCCTTTCTGGAAAATAAACTTATCATCAGTTTCGGGCTGATAGATCTCAGTTCCTGTTACATCCGATGGCAAAAGATCAGGTGTAAACTGGATACGGCTCAAACCACAGTCCAGCTCCTTGGCCAGTGATTTGATGGCACGTGTTTTTGCAAGACCCGGAAGACCTTCCAGCAACATATTTCCGTTGGCCAGTAATACAAGGATGAGTCTTTCGATCAGATTTTCCTGCCCGATAATTGACTTGGACATCCTTTCTTTCAGGTGTGCAATGGATTCGTTTGCGGTCATATTAACTATTTTTCTTGGTGAATCAACAGAATTCAATAATGTTTTGTTCGAATCAAATGAGTTTAAAGGGCTAGGCTTAAGTTAGCCCTATATTTTCAGAAGATCAACATATACCTCGATGCATTCGGAAGGCATGAAAAAATCCCCAATCGCTTCGCGAAAGGGGCCTTGAGGTCGGTAGCGGATGGTTATGATCAATTCTCCCCACTCTTGTTTACCCCTAATCATATTTCTTACAAAGCCTTACAAACTTTTTCAATCCAAGTAAATGCTATACACCAACCGTACGCCCGATTAACTTTTCAAAGAAATAATAGGAAACCATATAATTACAAACGATGTTTATAATCTTTTTTCACAAATGAAGTGGCATTATAAGTATTTTTCACGAGCAACAATCATTTTTCACCTATATTTGTACTAAATATATTTCACGTATCATGTCAAATAGTAAGCGTTTTTCACAAGAAATAAGCATTTTTCACGGAAGGCAGGCTCCTGAAAACGGGACATTGGTTGGATATGGAGCTATTATTGAAACATTGAGCCTCCAAATGCCTTTTCCAAACACATTGGCTCTTATCAGTGAGAAGCGCAGGCAATATGAAGCTCCTGGTTGGATTGTCTTTACACCACGGCATAAACCCCAGGATTCTCTTTATAATCAACTTGTTTTTAGTATTAAATACGAAGGCATTAATCTTCTATTCTTCAAGAAGCTTTTTGAATCTGTAGATGAAGAAGTTATTGAAGAAATGGTTAAAAATGAACCATTGAGTCAATTCAGTCGAAGGATATGGTTTCTTTATGAATGGTTAATGGAAAAGACCTTGAATCTTCCAAACCTGAAAAGAGGTAATTACGTTCCTCTGATAGATGAGAACCTGCAGTACACAATAGGGAAGGGTGATAATTCACCACGCCATCGAGTGAGAAGCAATCTCCCGGGTACAATAAATTTTTGCCCCTTAGTAAATAGAACTGATAAATTAGAAAAATATATAAAGGAGGATCTTTCAGAAAAAACGACAGGTATAGTTCGCAATGTCCATAATGACATTTTGAAAAGAACATCTGCTTTTCTGCTATTAAAGGACTCGAAGGCATCATTTGATATTGAAGGTGAAAACCCCTCAAACAGCCGGGCAACGCGATGGGGCAAAGTGATTGGTCAGGCCGGGAACCGACCATTATCAAATGAAGAACTATTCCGCCTTCAACAAATTGTTATCGAGAATGACCGGTTTACAAATATGGGGTTCCGTGAAGAGGGTGGATTCGTAGGAGAACACGACAGAACTACCGGTGATCCAATACCGGAACATATATCAGCACGTTGGCAGGACCTGGAAGTATTATTAGATGGTTTGCTTAAGACTGATTCCAAACTTGAGAATTCAGGATTTCATCCTGTATTAACTGCTGCTTTGATTGCATTTGGATTCGTGTTCCTTCATCCATTTGATGATGGCAATGGCAGGATCCACAGGTATCTTATACATCATATTCTGGCTAAGATGAAGTATACACCCCAGGGAATTATATTCCCGGTATCAGCTGCTATCTTAGAACAGATCGATGATTATCGAAAGGTGCTTGAAAGCTACTCACATCCACTTCTTGAATTTATTGAATGGAAGACAACGCAGGATAATAATGTTGAAGTTATAAATGATACAGCTGATTTTTACAAGTACTTTGATGCAACAGCACAAGCAGAGTTCCTGTTTGATTGTATCGATTACACGATAAAGAAAATCATTCCAGAAGAAGTTTCATATTTGAAGCATTTCGATCAAATGAAAGCCTGGCTGGATGATAATTTTGAAATGCCGGACAGAACAGTAGCCATGCTGATCCGATTCCTTGAACAAAACAGCGGAAAACTATCAAATCGAGCTCAAAAGAAGGAATTCGAAGCTCTCAATAATGATGAAATTGAATTAATTGAGAATCAGTATCAAAATATTTTTAATTAGGCTCATGTATGGTAATAACCGCTATGCAAACCCAGGCTAAGAAAATAAAACAGATTCTGTGAAATGTATTCAATATGAGATAATTTGTATACAATATAGAATGGGTTCAGTATTACATTTGCATCATATACTAAATGAAAAATCATGGCAAAGCTTATTGAACAACAAGATTTCTTAAACGCAGATTTAAACGGAAAGACGGTAGTTTTTACAGGCGGAACAGATGGCATGGGTAAAGTAGCCGTAGAAAAACTCGCTGCAATGGGTGCTACAATTATGCTTTTGGGAAGGAGTAAAGAGAAAACATTAGGTGTCGTTTCCGAACTTAATAGGATTGCAAATGCAGAAAACACCCACTACGTTCAATGTGATTTGGCTTCCCAAGATAGCATCAGAGATGCTGCTGAAATAATTTTAGAAAAATGCCAACGAATTGATTTGCTGATAAACTGTGCTGGAGCAAACTTTGGGAATAGAACGCTTACTGACAATGGTCATGAAATGACTTGGGCAGTTAACCATTTAGCACCATTTCTATTATCAAATTTACTATTAGAAAGGATAAAAGAATCATCACCGTCTCGAATAGTAAACCTGTCATCAGCGACAGAAAAAAGTGGGCATATTCATTTTGAAGATTTACAATTAGAAAAGGGTTGGAGCACATTTAAATCTTATACTCAAGCCAAGTTGGCGATGAATATGTGCACCAGAAAAATGGCTAAGGTGTTGGAAGGTTCAGGAGTTACTGTCAATGCTCTTAACCCCGGTTTTATTAAAACCAATCTTCTACGTAGTCTTAAAGGATGGGAACTAATTGTAGGTGTGCCGTATATGTTCTTTTTTGCCTCAAAACCTGAGGTGGGTGCAGACAGGATATTGCGAGTTGTGCTCTCCAAGGAATATGAGAATGTAAGCGGTCAGTTTGTTGATGAAGATGCTATAAGAGACCCGAATCCTGAAGCAATGAATGATGATTTGGTCGAGCGTGTATGGAATATTAGTTTGAAGCAAATCGGACTTAAGGAATAACACTTTGTTTAGTAAATTTGAATGATGACAGAATTTCTTAAATTACAGAGTCTTACTGATATGTTTAGGATTATGGAAATGCCTTCTCCTAAACATCCGCTAATTGCCATAGTAGACTATTCCAGAACCCCATTTACAACAAAAGTTCCAAGGTTTAAGGTTGTATGTGATTTCTATCAGATTACCATCAAAAGCGATAAAAATGGCTTTTTGAAGTATGGTCGGGAATCCTATGATTACCAAGAAGGCTCATTGGTTTATTTAGCACCAGAACAAGTCGTGGAATATGATTCAAGTGATAGCGATGTAGTTGAATCTGGCTGGTCACTTTTTTTTCATGCTGACTTATTTCGCACATTTCCTCTCGGTAGAAAAATGAAAGAATACGGCTTCTTTAATTATCAGTCAAACGAGGCATTACATATTTCCGAGAAAGAGAGAGCTTTAGTTGAATCAATTCTTCATAAAATTGAAATGGAACTTGATTCAAATCTGGACGACTTCAGTGAAGAAGTTATTGTCAGCAATATTGAGTTATTATTAAACTACTCCAAGCGGTTTTATAACCGCCAGTTTATAACCCGTAAGAGATTTAATGAAAACACGATTACACAATTCACGAATCTGTTAGAAGAATATTTCAGTCGTGAAATGCAAAAAGAAATAGGCATCCCTACTGTTCAGTACTTTGCAGATAAATTGACATTTTCACCAAACTACCTTAGTGACTTAATCAGAAAAGGAACTGATAAAAGTATCCTGGAACACATTCACTATCATGTAATAGAACTGGCGAAAAATCGATTGCTAAATTCCAATAGCAGTGTCTCAGAAATTGCCTATGAACTTGGTTTTGAATACTCCCAATATTTCAGTCGTTTGTTTAAAAGTAAAGTCGGGAAAACACCATCGGAATATAGAAATCTGAACTAATGAATCTGGATTTTATACAGTATACCATCAAGTGGGCTAAGGGAGAGATTTTGGAATCTGCCATTACTGCTATTGTTGGTTTGATACCTGCCTCTATGGGGATTGCAGGAATTATTACCAATAATAATCGGATTTCAGAATATCAGGAGAGTTGGGTACATGATAACGAAGATTTTGTTTTGTCAGAAAAAGCAAGAGTGGAAGGTTTTGATAATATATTTAAATTTTCTTATCCCGCAGCAGTAATTCTGGTTATTGGCGGAGCAATACTATTTTTTTGGTCACATCTGCAAACTGGAAAGCCATAAGTTTATCCCTAATGTTAATTGGACTAATGGCATATTTCATTGATTTCTTTGCTGCCGAGAGAGCAGAAGAGTATCTTCTGGAAATCAATAAGGCAATCGAAAACACAGCGCCCAGCACATAGTAGCCCCCAAAGAGTATCCTGTTACTTTTTATTAGGCATATGAAGTATTTCATTACTTCCACTGCCACGCATAACTTAGGCTGAAGCCATTCCCGTTATATGCAGGATTTGATTCCAACCACCCATAATTTGACTGGTGGAAATTACCGTATGCAAATCGGAATTTACTATTCATTTTGAATGTAAATTCTAAACCTATTTGAGTGGAATGATTGAATGTGAAATTAGTTCCGTTATTTGGGAATTTACTAAATCCGTAGAACAAACCAGTCCCATATTCTAAGAATGGACTAATCCGTTTCTTACCAAATAAATACCAACGATAATAGGTCATGATACCTGCTCCCAAGCCAAATACATCCTTCTCTGATATATCAGGCGTGCGGTCTTGAAATTCCTGTAGATTGAATTCAGCAGCCAGAGAAAACCAGTTTGCCACACGGTGCTCCACTCCAAAATTCTGATGCCAGACGTTTATCAATCCCCATGCATACTCGTTACTCATCCCTGCTCGTACCTGGTAAAAATTGATGTTCTCAACATCTTCAAAGACAAATTCGGCTAATGTATAGGATATGGCAGCCAAGCCGATAGCAGCAATAAAATTTACCTGACTTGTCAGGGTGACTGGACTGGCAGGTTCAAACCCGGGGATGGTAATCCACTCGTTGCCGATGTTTTGACCATTAGACTTAAAAAGTATCAGGAATAATAAGAACAATACTATACTTCCTCGCTTCAACTTCCTCATCGCCCTCATAATCAATTTTCAAAATGGGAGATAATCGGGTAATGGTCTGATATATAGGGCACACCATAATCCTTAGTAACTGTTTTAAACGAGAGTGCCTTTGAATTGCGATAAAAAATATAGTCGATGTTTCTGTTTAAATACCCCCGACCCCATGCATTAAATGAATTGTTGTTATCGCTTCGTTCAGCAAATCTCCTTGCACTGAGAAATTCTTCAATTATTGGCTCAAGGATAGAATTGCCGATAAGAGCATTAAAATCACCTGTAATAAAAACAGGTAAATCGTTTCCAGCGATTTCCTGTATTCTATCAACTAATAGGATTGCCGATTCCTCACGTGCTGTCTTTCCTTTATGGTCGAAATGCGTATTAAAAACAAACAGTGATTTCCCAGCAAAAACATCTTCCAGATGTACCCACGTAACAATTCTGATATTGTTGGCATCCCAGCCTAAGGAGGGAACATCTGGCGTCTCACTTAACCAGAAATTACCAGTTTCGATTAAATCAAAACGTTCACTCAGGTAATAGATGGCACTGTATTCACCAGCAGAATGCCCATCGTCTCTTCCGACTCCCACATAATTGTATGCTGGTAAACTGTCGTCTAAAAATCTAACCTGATTGTGTAAACCTTCCTGTATCCCAAAAATGGATGGGGAATTTTCAGTCAACATATCAAGGCAGGCATGTTTCCTGTTATCCCATTTGTTTTCCCCGTCTTCTTCAGTATCATATCTAATATTGAAAGACATAATGCTAATATCATATTGTCCTTCCCAATCGGGGAGTTCACCTTGTTCGCAGCCTAATAACAGGGCTAACTGAATTACAACGAGGCATTTGAATACTCTCATTTTTGGCAACTTCTTATTCAATGACCTTTACGGTAACATGCATCTCACTATTATTAAGCCACAATTCACCAACCACGACAAGGGTTTCATCTACCGCAAACTCCTTATACTTCTCTCCCAGATTACTGAGACTGAATAGAGCGAAATACTCTTCATCATCTTCACCAATCAAATCGGCAAAATAACCCGATTCATTTGGCTCTACAGATTGCACAGTTCCCTTCAGGACGAAATTATCGTTATCGGTGCTTATCACTTTCTGGACTTCAAGAAATCTATCGACCAGCAATCCTTTTAACATTACCTCTTTCCCGACCTCAAAGTTTTCATTCAGCGCAATATCTGCTATGCTTGCCTCGTAAAACTCTTCATTGGACGAAAGAACCTGAACAAGGAAACCTACTCCCTCCTGTGCGCTAACAAGAATATCTTCAATAGTTCCCGCAATATACTCTGATTCAGAAGTTGCTTGTTCATCATCCTTATCACAGGATGTAAATAAGGCTAAAATGCTGAGTAAAATAATTATTGTCTGTTTCATGTAAATCTATTTCGTAGATAACAGATAGAAGGATGATAACTATTTGTGAAAGGTTGCGCACAGTTTATGTTGTCCCAAAATAAAATCCAACCAAAAGTAACTGTTTTACGCCAACTGTACGCCCAATTGAATGTAACATATTTTTGCTATATTTGTTACAATATACAATCGGCAGAATAATGAAAAGTATTGATAGCCAGATATACAATAGGATACTAAAGAAGAAGAGAGGTACATTGATCATTCCAGAAGACTTCTCTGAATTTGGTTCTTCAGGTGCTATACGAATCGCTTTGCACAGACTTGTTGCTAATGACAAAATCAAGAGAGTTGCTCAAGGGATATACGTAAGACCAAAGCATAGTGATCTTATCGGAGAAATGCTACCAACAACTGATGAAATTGCCAAAGCAATAGCAAAAAGAGATAGAAGCAGAATTATTCCAACTGGAAGTTTTGCTCTTAATGTTTTAGGTTTATCGACCCAAGTGCCTATGAATTATGTATATCTAACTGATGGTGCTCCCAGAAAAATACAACTTAAAGGAGGAAGCATAAAATTTAAGAAAACTACCCCAAGGAATTTAGCAGCAAAAGGAAAAATCAGCGGATTAGTTATTCAGGCTCTAAAAGAAATAGGAAAAGACAAGGTTGAAGAATGGGAAATGAAGAGAATTATTAAGCTATTAAAAGATGAAAAAAAGGAAGATCTTGAACATGATATCAAGCTTGCTCCGGAATGGATTAGAGTAATAATGAAAAAAGCATTGGAACATGGCTGCCTTTGATTTTTATCGTTTTAAACAAGATGAAAAGCAAATCATATTTAATCAACTTGCTGCCAAACTAAAAATTCACCCAGCTTCAATAGAAAAAGACTGGTGGGTAGTAAGAACTTTGGAGCTAATTCTAACAATGGACGTTTCAGAATTCATTGTTTTTAAAGGAGGTACATCATTAAGCAAAGCCTGGAATATTATCGAGCGGTTTTCCGAAGATGTTGACCTGGCACTGGACAGGAGATTTTTAGGATTCGAAGAATGCAAGACCGTTAAACAAGTAAAAAAGCTTAGAAGTTCCACCCGAAACTACATCTATAAAGATTTTATTCCAGGATTACAAAACGCATTTATAAAAGCTGGTTATTCAGATGTAATAGTAAAGCTCAACGAAGAGGAAGGGAAAAACCTTGAACCAGTTCAGATTTCCATACTCTACAAAAGCTGCACAACTAAATCGACATACACTAATCCGTATGTGAAAATTGAGATAGGTAGCAGATCATTACGGGAACCATCCACAAATAAAGAGTTTAGATCTCTGGTTGGAGAACACTTCCCAGATAGACCATTTGCCGATAGTCAGATAATTGTATCGTGTGTTAATCCTGAAAGAACTCTATAACGAAATAATTAATCACCGACAAATTTACACCAAGATTAGCGAAATTGACTACAACTTCCATCAACCGAAGACTTTGAATCCACTCCCGCCAAAAGCTACAATGTATAGTTGGAAAAAAGACTATCAGAAAATGCAGGAAGAAATGATTCATGGAGATTCGCTATCCTTTAATGAACTAATTGAACGAATTGCAGAAATAAAGAATAGAATAAACGCTCTGGAATGGTAAGTGGATAATTCAAACTCTGAAATGAAATCAGAAAGCTTTCAGAAAATACGCCAACTGCATGCCAAAAGGGGTAAAACAAAAAACCGAACTTCTTTATTATCAGAAAGTTCGGTTTTTGTGTGGAGGTCGGTAGCGGATTATTCGTCACACCTACGGCGCTCCTCTTGATCAGGGGAAGGGGCCATTCAACCAATCCCCTTTTACTGCCTCCGGCAGCAGGGATTTTATTGAGGTCGGTAGCGGAGTGTGTTTTGTTACTCTTTTTAGGCGTTTCCTTGCTTCTTATTTTATATCATGCTGAATTTGTGCCGATTACGGATTGGGCATTGAGGAATAATGGGTATTTTGTTTGCCCTAAAGAGTATCTGTTTACTGTTTTATTCACTCTCGAAGGTGTTTCAAAACCTTAAGATGAATTCTGCACCTTCACCCTTTTCAGACTTCACAGAGATCTGGCCATTATGCAATCGCATGATCTGTTTGGCAAAACTCAGCCCTATCCCTGAGCCTTTTTCCCTAGTGGTAAAGAAGGGAATGAAAATATTATCCATACTTTCCATATCAATGCCACATCCATTATCCCTGACCGAGATCTGAATACCAGAAACCACCCTACCGGCCAGGATTGTGATCTTTTTCCCCATTTCAATACCCTCCAGGGCCTGGATGGAATTCCTTACCAGGTTCAACAGGACCTGTTCGATTAGCTGCGAATCGATAGAGAGCAGAATGTCTTCCCCAACATCCAACTCAACCGAGATATTATTGCTCCTGCATTCAGGCTCCACAAGGTTCAGGATTTTATGAAGGAATGGACTTAGCTGAACTTCTTCCAACACCGGTATCGGGAGATGGGTAAGGGAATGATAATGCCTGACAAACTCCATAAGGCCTTCCCCGCGCGAATGAATGATTTCCAGTCCCTCTTTAAGGTCCTCCAACATTCTCCCGTCTACTTCTTTGTCCAGTTCCGGTCTGGAAGAATCCTGTATCTTTTTAAGTAAATGTTCCGATAAGGCGGTCACAGGTGAAATACTACTCATTATCTCGTGGGTCAATACACGTATGATCTTCTGCCAGGAATCCAGTTCCTTTTTGTCCAGTTCGGAATTTATATCCTGGAAGCTGATCATCCAGTATACCTCATCCTGCAGTTTGAACAGCGACTTCTGCACACTCAGGTAGAATAATTCACCCTTTACAACGATCCGCATAAGCGACTTCTGGTTGAGTGCCAGGTCATTGACTTGCTTTTCGAACTCCGGGTTGAACCTGTTCAGGCTAGCCAGTTCGCTGATGTCCTTCTCTGCAAAAATGGCCTTTGCCGCTGGATTTATCATATCTACCTTCCCGCCTTCCCCGTAGGTGATTATCCCGGTACCTATCTTATCAACCAGGTAGTTCAGGTAATTATTCCGGGCTTCCTTCTCCCGGCGCTCCTCCTGGAACATGCAGTTGACCTGCTCGAGTCGCTCACTCAGATCTTTGAATGAACCGCCCAGGCCGGACTCGTCAAAACGAATAGAGGACGCCCGGTCGGGAAGGGCGGAGAAGAACTGGGCCAGCTTTCTGTTGGTCCGGTTCAGGTAACGGACCAGATCCACGGTCTCAATAACCAGCAACAGGGAAAGCGCAATGCTTGCATGGAGATATCCGGGAATAAGAACGATCCTCCCCAGTACAATACATGTCAGCAAAAGCAGAACTGTCCGAAGGGTTACCTGGAAATATAGTCATCTATAAACCATACTTTTTCATTTTTCGGTAAATGGTCTGACGGGATATACTCAGTTCATCAGCTACTTTTCTGAGATTCCCCCTGTGTTTGTCCAGAGATTTAATGATGTAGTGCTTCTCTATGTCCTCAAGGCTCTTCAGGGATTGCTCCTGGGAACTGGCTTTTGGATTGAAAGCAAAATCCCCTTCATCCAGTACCCTGCCCTCGGATAAAATTACAGCCTTCTCTACAGCATGCTCCAATTCCCTCACATTTCCGGGCCAGGTATGCCTGCGGAGTTTATTCAGGGCTCCTGAGGTGAACCTGATTTGAGCTCTGCCATACTTCCTGGAATACTTTGCCAGGAAATGTTGGGCCAGCATATTGATGTCATCTCCGCGGTCCCTAAGGGGCGGGATCTCCACCTGGACTGTATTGATCCTGTAGAGCAGGTCCTCCCTGAACAGGCCTTCCTTCACCATCTCAAAGAGCGGCTGGTTGCTGGCACAAATCAACCGGATATCGATTTCCCTCTCTTCGGGTGAACCCAGGGGGAAAATTTTCCTTTGTTGAATGGCAGTCAGGAGCTTGCCCTGGAGGGATAGTGGAAGGTTTCCAATCTCATCCAGAAAAAGAGTTCCTCCTTCAGCAAGTTCAAAGCGTCCTTTCTTGTCTGAATCGGCCCCTGTATATGCCCCTTTTACGTGACCAAAGAGCTCGCTCTCAAAAAGGCTTTCACTGAGCGATCCCAGGTCTACGGATAAAAAAATCCTGTCACCTCGGGACGACTTGTTGTGAATATCCCTCGCGATAAGCTCCTTACCCGTCCCGTTGTCCCCCAGCAACAACACGTTGGCTTCGGTATCCGCCACCTTGTTTATGGTCTGAATAACCTTCAGTATCCCCGGCGAACTCCCTGGAACAAACTGATACTCACGCCGTTTGTCCTCGTGCAATACATGTTGCTGGTCTTCAAGCCGGGTAATATCCCGCTTCGACTGGCAAAGCTTCACTCCGGTCCTGATTGTGGCGACCAGTTTTGCGTTTTCCCAGGGCTTCACGACAAAATCTGTGGCCCCCTGTTTTATGGCTTCCACGGCCAGATTTATCTCCCCGTAAGCCGTGATCATGATCACCGTCAGCGAAGGATCGATCTTGAATATTTCCTTCATCCAGAACATACCTTCAGAACCTGACTGTTTCCCGATAGAAAAATTCATATCCAGGAGAACCACATCATAGCGTTGCTTACCGATTTCGGCGGGAATGAACCTGGGATCGGAAAGCGTATGCACCAGGTCCAGTTCATCACGGAGTAAAAGCTTCAGGGTCCTCAGGATGGAGACATCGTCATCCACGATCAGGATTCTTCCACGGACAGGACTTTCCATAGTTCAGTGTCGACTGGTTTGATACAAATATATATAAGCGTACCAACATGTGACACGCAGTGTTCCATATTGTTACACCTATTTTCGACTAACTATTTGCTAATACGCTCTTTATATGCGACTTACTTAATCTGGCATTCCCTTTGGGAATAG
>Ga0180429_10003107_pt1 | contig 13517 bp, 7 predicted proteins | sample SS_ome_FD_132428 | JGI IMG/M metagenome (GOLD analysis project Ga0180429, IMG submission 132428) | Hypersaline lake sediment archaeal communities from the Salton Sea, California, USA - SS_1_S_1 metaG | ecosystem: Environmental > Aquatic > Non-marine Saline and Alkaline > Hypersaline > Sediment ...
CTTCTCCACGAGACTCACAGCACCCTCCTCCGACCAGTCCTCGGGTGGACCGTTCTCATCGGGGTCGAAAACTCCAATGACGCGCATGCTCGGATGGGCCCGTCTCAAGCGGCGAAGGAGCCCCGAATCCTCCCGCCCGAGCCGGCTCACGTCCAGGAGCACCAGATCGATGGACGATCGGCCCGTGGACCAGCGGGGGGACTGGCAGACCGCGCCCGCCTCCTGAGCATCCGCGGCGGTGACGACCCGCAGGCCCGTAGAGGTCAACGCCTCCCTCACCGAACGCCGCCAGGCGCTCTTCTCAGCCACAAGCAAGACGCACCCTGGCGGTTCGGATGCAGACGCCTCGGACTTCCCATGATCCGCCTCGGTGGCGGACTCCGCATAGGCAGGGAGAAAGATGCGAAAAGTGGTCCCCGATCCGACGGTCGTCTCCACATCGACGAAGCCCTCGTGCTGACGGACGATGCCGTAGACCTGCGGCAGTCCCAGACCGATCCCCTCCCCCACGTCCTTGGTGGTGAAGAAGGGCTCGAACAGGTGGGCACGGACCTCTTCGGTCATGCCCGTCCCCGTGTCGGAGACCGCGAGACAGACCCACGGACCCCCCGGTGAACCGTTCCCGTCGGTACCCCCGGCCTCGGACAGCGGTGGATGCTCCCCTTGCTCAACCTCAACCCTCGAAACCTCCAGGGTCAGGTCCCCACCGTCGGGCATGGCGTCGCGGGCGTTCAGGACCAGGTTTCGCACGGCTTGCCGGATGCGCGCCGCGTCGGCGAGGATTGTATGGGTGTCCACAGTCGTGCGGACCGCCATCTTCACCTCCGGCGGCACATCGTCGCCCAGGCTGTCGGCTACGTCTTCCACCAACTGGGCCAGATCGACCCGCTCCCGGCGAATCATGGCGCGGCTGGTGAAATCCAGGATCTGCTGCACCAGGTCCGCCATGCCGCGGGATTCCTCCAGCGTCGCCTCCATGTGCGGGCGCAGGCTCGCAGGCAGGTCGGCCCGATCCAGCGCCATCTCGGCGTAGAGGATGATGGGATTCAAGCGGTTCCGGAAGTCGTGGGCCACGCCGGCGGCCATCTGTCCCAGTGCCGCCATGCGCTCCTCCTCGCGGAGTCGCCTCTCGATCATCCTCCGCTCGGTGATATCAAGATGCGTCCCGCAGGCGCGGAGCGGCCGCCCTCGCTCGTCCCGTTCGATCACCTTGCCGCGATCCAGGATCCAGCGCCACTCACCTGACCTGTGCCGCATGCGCATCTCCGCCTCATAGAGTGGATGCTCACCCTCCAGATGCGCCTGCAGCCGCTCCCAGGCAAGCACCAGATCATCGGGGTGGACCAATCGCTCCCACGTGTCCAGGTTAGGCTCGAGTTCCTCTAGACGGTAGCCCATCATTCCGGCCCAGCGCTCGTTGAACTGCACTGCGCCGGTCTGGACCTCCCAATCCCACGTGCCCAGGTCAGCACCGTGGAGGGCCAGCTCGAAGCGCTGTTTGCTCATCCGCAGCTCACGCTCCGCCTCCTTCCGCTCCGTCACGTTCTGAGCCTGCGCGAGATACGCCTCCGGGCGATCCCCCGTGGTGGCGCGGAGAGGGGTGATGCGCACATCGATGGACATCCGTCCCTGCTTGCTCGTCGCGTAGTGTTCCTGGTCAATCACCCTGCCGAAATCGAACTCGGTCTCGTAGCGCACCATCGCGCCCTGCCGAAGACTTGCCCTGGCGTCCGCCGGCAAGTTCGGATCAGAGAATAGATCGAATCCCAGAACGTCCTCCAGCCTCTGAACACCGAAGAGCTCCAGACACGCCGGATTCGCCTCCACGAGCCTCCCATCCCCATCGTAGATCTCGATGGCAATGGGAGAGGCATCAAAGATCTCCTTCAGCTTTCGCTCGTTCCGAGCCAGGGCCCGCTGGGCTTTCCTGCGCTCGGTGATGTCCTCCACAATCCCCACAACGCGGGTGGTCCCCGTTCCCTCGTCGCGGGAAGCGATGCCGCCGACGTCCCGGAACCACTTGAGCTCCCCATCCCTGGTTTCGATGCGGTACTGGACCTCGTAGTTCTCCGTCCTGCCTTCCAGGTGATCGCGCATAGCGCGCATCGCCCGCTCACGGTCCTCAGGATGAATCAGCTCGACAAAGTCGTGGTACGTCTCGAAGCACTCCGGGGGGTAGCCGAGCATGGCGGCCTTCATGTCGTCGAACGCGACCTCTCCGGACGGAAGCTCCATCTCCCACCAGGCCAGGTCACCGGCCCTGAGGCCCGCGGTCACCCTTTCCGCCAGCCGCCTCTCGGCGCGCTCCCGCTGCCTCGTCTCAGTAACGTCGGAGATGAGCGTCACGAACTGCCCCTCCGCCGGGGCGTAGGCGGTGATCTCCTGGTAGCGGTCCAACGCGTCGACGTAGATCTCCAGGTGCGCCGGCTCCCCCGTGAGGGCGACCCGGCCGTAGACATCGATGAAGATCTCGTCCTCGATGCCGGGGAGGACCTCCGTCGCACGACGCCCCACGATCTCCTCACCTTTGAGACCCGTCATCTCCTCGAAGGCGGCATTGACCTCCCGGAAGACGTAGTCGACGGACCTCCCTTGGTCGTCGAGGATCACATCGTGCAAGGCAAAGCCACTAACAGCGTGTTCGAACAGGCCGCGGTAGCGGGCCTCACTCTCCCTCAGCGCCTTGTGGGCCGCGGCGCGCTCCAGCGCGAGGGCCACCTGATGGGCAAAGACCTCCACAGTCTCAGGAGATTCAATCAGATCGGCCTTGAGGCCGAGCAGGTGGATGTTCCCGAGAACCCGCTCCTCGCCAACGAGGCCCATGGTGTAGACGTCCCTGACGCCGAGCAGCTGTCCCAGCGCCCTGGCGACCGGTTTCGGCAGTACCTGCCTGGAGAAATCGACCAGCCCCGCCTCGTGCCGATAGAGACGCCTGTCTCTGTAGACGCTCTCGAATCGTTCATCAATCGGACAAGAACGATCCCGGATCCGGTCACCCACCAGGTCCACGGCACGAACCAGCAGCCGCTTGTTGATGCCGAAGATGCCCCGTATGCTCAGGGCTCGCCCACCCGCTGTGCTCGTCAGCACGATGGTAATGCAGTCACCGAGTCTCTCCGCCAACGTCCGTCCTGCATAGTCGATAATCTCTCGCTCGCTGGAGAGAGAAAGAAGGTCCAGCCCCGTCCGGGTGAGCCAGCGGAGGTCGCTTAGAGGTTCTTTGGTGCCACCCTCCCCCCCGTCTCGGCCAGCGGTCGGCTGAAGAGCCGCATCGCTGGCCAAATCACCCGCGACTTCAGCGCTCTGATCTCTCACGCGCATCATCTCCTTCTCACGCACACGATCCTGGGGCTCAACGCCATCCGGGGAGCAGCCAGCCTCAGGCCGCATCCCGGCAGGCCAGGATCCTTCCACCTGAGCCATCGTACCATGGCACGGTTTCCAACCACGTGTCAGCCCGACCAGCCAACGTGAACCCGCGTGCCCTCACCGAGCTCACTCATAATCCGCAGGTCTGCGCCGATCCCCTCCGCCCTCTCACGCATGATCCCGACCCCCAGGCTGTCCGGGGGGATGCCCGTCGGATCGAAGCCCCTCCCGTCGTCGACGATGTCCAAGGTCACCTCGTCACGGCAGTGGAGCATCACGGTGGCCTGCGTCGCCCCGGAGTGTTTCGCCACATTGTTGAGCGACTCCTGCGCGATCCGGTAGAGCGCCACCTTGACGTCCACCGGCAGATCACACGCCCCGTCGATTGCCACATCCACCGGTACCCGCGCTCGTCCCGTGATCGACTCGGCCAGCTGATGGAGGAGCTCGCTCAGCTCAGCATCCGTCAGCGCTGCGGGCCGCAGCTCGAGCAGCAGCGTACGCATCTCCGCCAGCGCGCCCCGCGTCAGCTCCCGGAGCTCTTGAAGACGTCCCAGGCCCTGGTCGATGTCCTTCTCCCAGATTCGCGGAAGGACGTCCGCAATCAGACTCGCGGAGAAGAGCGTCTGCGTAACAGCGTCGTGGAGGTCACGCGCCAGGCGGCTTCGCTCGGCAGCAGCCGCGCTCTTCTCAGCCTCGACACGGAGGCGGGCGTTTTCGATCGCCAGCGCCGCCTGGTCGGCCAGCATCATGGCCAAGTCCCGCTCCTCGAACGTGAAGTCTCGGCAGGTAGCGTAGAAGAGGGACATAGCGCCGTACACCTTGTCCTCGACCACGATCGGGACGGAAAGATAGGAGCGGAAACTCCCACTCACAATCTCCGCCCACGGCCGAGCCCGCACCCGGTCGGCCTCGTCCATGGGCGGTGGATCGCTCAGGCCGGCCTGGATATCGGGCACCGTATAGCACTCCCTCCTCAGCGTCGCCAGGTTGGCCTCACTCTGGATGAGCGGAAGGGGCCCGATCGCCTCGAATCCGTCCGGCATGCGGCAGGTCACCTCAATGTCGACCAGCCCTTCTTCGAGGAGCAACTCGTACACGACCCCCGCCTCCGATCGGAGCAGGCGGCAGGCCTGCTCAAGAATCGTGTCCAGCACCTTCTCCAGGGACCGCTCGGTATTGAGGACGGCCAGGACATCCCGCAGCCCTTCAGCCACCCGTCTGCGCCGCTCGCTCTCCTCCAGCCGCTCCTGCTCCGTCTCGTAGAGCCGCGCGTTCTCCATCGCCGCGGCGGCGTGGGAAGCGAAGGCCGTCGCCATCTCCGCCCGCTCCCGGGTATAGTAGCCGGGCTCGCTATGATCCAGCGCCAGCATCCCCACCAGGTTCTCCTTGACGACCAGGGGGACGCCCATCCACGACCGGATGTAGCCGAACGTCGTCTCCAGCTCGTCACCAGCCGTCGCCCTGAAGGCTTGAGCCAGCTCCGTATCGCCCCGCACATCGGGAATGAGTACCAGCGCCTCCCCCTCCACGACGGTGCGGTTCACACCAGCCTCATCAAGATCGAAAGCAATCTTGAGTGCCTCCTCGTGGGGAATCGGACCGCGGTAAGCGAGCAGCCGGAGTACATCCTCCTCCAGCACCATCACCGACGCCGCGTCGTAGTCCATCACCGACTTGAGCTGGTCCAGGATCAGACCGAGAAGCGGCTCAAGCTCCAGCGTCGAGGCCACGGTCTGGGAGACCTCCAATAACGTCGACAGCTCGTGCGTGCGCTCCTCGACCCGCTGCTCCAGATGGCGTCGCGCAGCGACCCGCTCCGTGATGTCCGTGATGAAGCCCTCCAGGGCCTCCAACCGCCCCTGGCGCGTATAGACGCCCTGTCCACGCTCCCAGACCCAGCGTTCCCCTTCCCGCGTCCGGATCCGATAGGTGATCTCAAATGGATGATGGGCGTCAAGAGCTGCCTGGACGTGCTCCCAGACCTTCGCCCGATCCTCCGGGTGGATGAGCGCACCATAAGCCATCCGCTCACTGCCCACTAGCTCGTCCGGACGGTAGCCCGTCAGCTCCAGACTCCCCTCACTGACGAACTCCATCGTCCAATCGTGGTCGTTGCGGGCCCGATAAGCCATGCCCGGCAGGTTGCTGATGAGGGTGGAGAGCATCCTCTCGCTCTCCTGGAGCGCCTCGTCGGCCCGCTTCCGCTCCAGCGCATTGACCAGGATCGCAGCCAACAACTCCAGAAGCTGGATGCTCTCGTCGGACCAGCTGCGCTGCTCGCGCACCGCGTCGAATCCCACCAGTCCGATCGTCTCGCCCTGGTACCTCATCGGCACGGCGACCATGGAGCGGTTCCCTTGACCGCGGAATGCCAGACGCTCGGCCTCCGCCTCCTCCGGCAAGTCGTCAACGGACGGAATGTGCAGCACCTCGCCCCGCATCAGAAGATCGTTGGACCACTCGAGGGCCTGCACAGAGACGTCCTGCATGCTCCGGATCTGGGGCTGGATCCCCTCGGCGCACCACTCGTGGGTGTTCTCCATCCTCTGCCCGTCGTCGGAGTAACGGAAGACGTAGCTCCGATCAACACCCATGAACGTACCCACGGCCTCCAGGGCTTCCCGAATACCCTCATCGATCTCTTCCGGCGCGCGATTGATGAAATCGGCCGAGATTGTCGAAACCAGGTTCTCGAAAGCAACGCGCTGCTGCAACTCCGCGGTGCGCTGGTCCACCTGGCGCTCCAGCCGGTCGTGCCGGCGCCGGAGTTCGCTCTCCGCTCGCCGCCGGTCGGTCACGTCGATGCCTGTGGCGATCACGTACTCGACGGCGCCCTTGTCGTCCACCAGCGCCGTGTTCGACCAGTTGATGAGCCGGCGGTCCCCCGACTTGGTCAGCCACGTGTTCTCGTGATGATTCGGAAACTGTCCTTCGGTCAGGTGACGAAAGACGTCGCGCACCGCAGCGACCTCCCCCTCCACCAGGAAGAGGTTCCAGAAAAACCGGTTCTCCACTTCCTCGGAGGCCCAGCCCGTGATGTCCTCAGCAGCCTGGTTGAAACGAATGATGCGACCGTCTCGGCCGACCACGACGACCAGAGCCCCGGCTGTCTCCAGCACAGCGGAGCTGAAACTCTGCTCCCGCTGCAGCGCCTCGTTGGCGCGGCGCAGCTCCGCCGTCCGTCTGGCGACCTCCTCTTCCAGCCGATCACGGTGGCGCATCACCTCCCGCTCGGCCTTCACCCGCTCCGTGACATCAATGGTGACGTTCAGAATACCCGTGATCCGCCCATCGGTTTCCAGGGGCGCCAACACCACGTCCCAGTACGAGACTTTGTCGCCCGTCTGCAGACGCAGGCCTTCCTGGCGGATCGTCTCACCCTGGAGCGCACGCTCGAAGAGGGGGAATGCGACTTCCTCCGCCCCCGGTGCCAGATCAGCGTAGGGCGTGCCCGGTTCGGCCGGCTGGGCCGACGGCGGGCCGTACCGTTCGATGAATGCCGCCCACGTGGGGTTGCAGCGTTTCAGTCGATAGTCGCGGTCGAAGACCGCAATGCCCATCGGCATGCGGTCAAATAGGGTGGTCAGCAGACTGTGCCTCTCGTCCAGTCCGCCGTTCTCGTCCGTCCAATCCATAGTTTGTCGCGTCGTCTCCATCCTAGGGTTGATCTGCGTAGGAATCGTGGGGCCGCTCGCCGAGGGGGCCTGCTGCCCGTCCTTGCCTCTGTCTGTTGCTGGAGTATACTATAGCACAGAATGCCGATTCTTGCACTGGAGACCGGGGCCAGACGTCTCTGAAAGGGACACCATCGAAGCGACCCTGATCGAGTGCCCAGCGCCGTTGGCTGGGCGTATGCTCCATTTCGACGGGCTCAATGCGAGCGACAAGGTCAGCACGGCGTCGAGATCAAAGAGCGGCCTGCCCGGTGGAATCGGCTGGGATACGCCCCTCGCTGGGTTTCGATACGACGTCTCGCTTCGCTCAACGTCTACTCAACCGGCGAAGACGGGCGCATCTATTGCGAGAATCGGCAACTTTCTAACTGTCTGGACTGGGGCCGCGGTGGCCTGGCCCTCCGAGGCCCACGAGGGAGAGGATCCATGAACCAAGAGGACGTCATTCGAGTCTTGCTGGTGGACGATCACGCCGTGGTTCGGAGCGGCCTGGCTGCCTTTCTGATGGCCTTCGACGACCTGGAGCTCGTCGCCGAGGCGAGCAGCGGTGAAGAGGCCGTCGCGATGTGCAACCGCTTCCACCCCGACGTAGTGTTGATGGACCAGAAGATGCCCGGGATCAGCGGGGCCGAGGCCACCGGGCGCATCCGCGAGCACTGGCCGGAAATCGAGGTCGTGGCGCTGACCAGCTTCAAGGACAAGGAGATGGTGGAGAGCGCCATGGAATCGGGCGCCATCGGGTATCTGTTGAAGAATGTCTCTGCCGATGAGCTGGCCGACGCGGTGCGTGCAGCTCACTCAGGCGAGCCCACCCTGGCCCCCGAGGCGGCCCAGGCGTTGATCCAGTCGACGCGCAAGACTCCCAAGATCGGCTTCGACCTCACCAGCCGTGAGCACGAGGTCCTGGACCTGATGGTCGAGGGTATGAGCAACCCGGAGATCGCTGAGGAGTTGATGGTCAGTCGCTCGACCGTCAAGTTCCACGTCAGCAACGTGCTCTCCAAGCTGGGCGCAGACAGCCGCACCGGGGCCGTCGCAGTGGCCCTCAAGCACGACCTGGTCCCCACGGAGAAGGACTAGACCCTGAACGTCTCCACCGGGCAGGCCCCAGACGGCGGACCCTAGAGGCCTCCATCGAGACCTCGCCTGCCCTGGATTCTCACCCCCAACCACATCCCCTCGCGCAGACCTTCCGGGTCTTCAATCGGGTCCTCCCGGCCCCGGGTATCCCGCGTCCAACCTCGTCCCTCCTTGGCACCACCGGGCAGACCCCAAGAATGCGTTGAGGGTGAGGCAGTCGTTCCAGCCGCCTGATGAGGAGCAGGCCGTGGGCGAGATCGTCCTCGGTGCAAGCAAGACTCCGCTTGAGGCGGCTGTAGAGCGCTTCTTTGGAGCCGGGGACGTTCTCGTACGGCACCATCTCTTCCAGGGTGTCCCAGTCCCGGGTCCCCTTGAGATAGACCACCGTGCTGAGGACGAACCAGAGGGAGTCATCCCTGAAGTTTCCGCAGATGGCGTCCTTGCGGCGCTTCATCAGTGGCTGGCACTGGTGGTGCGCGCCTCCACACGCCCTCTGCCCGGCCATCAGATCCAGTATTCGTTGCCGAGCTCGCGCTTGCGCCACGTGGAGGAAGCCGAGCAGGTGCTGGTTGGAGTCCCAAGAGCCCATCCCGCGCCCAAGGACAGACTCGAACAGGGACGCCGACCGCGACGGGTTGCAGGTGGCCATAGGCTGATACGCGTTTTCTACGTTGACCAAGCGGTCGGTGTAGACGCCCGGTGTGCCTACCTGGAAGACGCCGGGCAGCCGGTCCCAGTCGTCCTTTGGGTCGGAGAAGGACTGATCGACGGCGGCTGGGTCGAGATACCGGTCGGTGATGGCCTTGACCGTCGTGATGTTTATCCGCTGGCATCCCAGCGGTTCATACTTCTCCCCGAATGGGTTCTCGCGTTAGCCAAAGGGGAAGACGGTTTCTTGGGTCTCACCGGGCCGTAGGGAGAGCCGGCTGTGATGGCACCCCATCGGGGACCAGCCGTGAGCGATGGAGTTATGAGACTCACCCTCCACGACGCCGGGGCATCCCAACCGCCGTACGGCCCGAGGAAGGCTTCCCCCCTGGGTGTTGTAGCCGACGACGGGGACCTTGCAGGCAAACGTGCCGGCGCTCGGCACTCGGTCTTGTGGTAGATAACGCCGTCCTCCACCTCGACCTGGCCGGTATGGAGCTTGCGCTGGAAATACGTCGTGTCGTCGTGGGCGTCCCAGAGGCAGAACTCGATGCTCGATAAGCCGGAGAGACTCTCCTTGCTCTCCCGGTGGTTGGTGACAGCGAGGCGGCAGATCTCTAGATTGGCATCCAGGGAAACGAACTACGTGATTCTGGCCTCGACGCCGCGGCAGGCGGATGCGATGACTGAGTAGCATTGGGCGTGTCAGCAGACATGGTCTTCGAGGTCGCATCGCGTGGGCTGCCACGTGAAGGGCCATTGGTCCTCGCTGTCGTTGTCCCGCAGGTGGATGTACCAACCGCCCTCATCGAAGGGGACATTGTTGTACCGGTAGGCCGTGAGGCGGTGGGAGCGCGCGTCGCGATAGAAGGAGTAGCCACCCCGGCGTTGGAGATCACGCCGAGATGTTTTCGGGTGCCGAGGTAGTTGATCCAAGGCAGGGACGTATAGGGGCGGGGGAAAACGTACTCGCGTCGCTCGTCGTCGAGGGTGCCGTAGGGTCCGCGCCTCGCGTGAGATTTCCGGATGGCAGAAAGGCAGTGTGTGCCCGCATTCCGGCCTCCTGCGCATATGGCAGGTTGGTTCGGAGGGATGTCAGAAGACACGTGTGTGAGAAATCCTCCGCATGGGGAACGTGCCTCTCGATTGAGAAGGAAGGGCGCGGAGAAGGGAAACTGGATGTGTCAGTTCAGGGGAAGCGAGAAGTCGACTGTGAGCCCTCCACCAGGCGTCTCCTCGGCCCAGACGCGACCGCCGTGAGCTTCCACGATGTGACGCACAATAGAGAGACCCAAGCCGCTGCCCCCGGTAGCCCGTCGGCGAGCTGCGTCCGCCCGCCAGAGGCGATCGAAAACGTGGGGCAGATCCCGGAGCGAGACACCAGGGCCGTTGTCGATCACTGACACCTGAACTTGGCTGTTAAGGTTCTCGACCTCCACCCTGACACTCCCTCCCCGCGGTACGTAGTGGAGCGAATTGCTGAGAAGATTCCCCATCACCTGAGTCAAGCGATCTTGATCGACGCAAACACTCGGAAGGTCAGCGGGCGTCCTCGCTTCGAGGGCTATACCCCGCTCCTGGGCTTGCGGTTGATAGGCCACCACGGTCTCCTCTAGTAGGGTCGAAAGATCCAAGCAGTTCCTCTTCAGGTGAAGCCTGCCGGCGTCTGCCAGGGCTAGGAGACGGAGGTCCTCGATCAGTCGGCCCAGTGTGCGGGTTTGGCTCAACGCCGCTGCCAGGTTCTCACGGTCGGTGGAGTAGATGCCATCGAGCATCGCCTCCAGCGTGCCCTGCAGCACGGTGAGGGGCGTGCGCAACTCGTGGGCGATGTCCGCAGCCTGGTTCCGACGTGCTTCTTCCATCCGGTGCAGACTGCCGGCCATTGAGTTGAAGGCGTCCGCCAACTGTGCAACCTCGTCGCGACCGCCGATGTCGGCCCGGGCGGAAAGGTCACCCCTGGCAATGGCCTCGCTAGCCGCCGCCAGCTCGCGCAGCGGCGCGGTGATGGATCGAAACAGAAGCCCGCCGAGGAATAGCGCCACGGTTAGAGCCGCCGCCGCACCAACCCACAGGGTGCGGCGAACGCGAGACAAGAAGGCACTCTGAGCTGCATCAAGAGGCCAGGCTGGGCGATCTCCCAAAGCTGGTAGCAGGTAGCCAACGACCTCCTCATCCGCTTGGATGGATACACCATCCTCCAGGTTGCTGTGGAGCACCGTACCCCGGGCAGGCCCGCGGGTGTCCGCGACCACTTGCCCGTCCGCATCGGCGATACGGAAGTCAACCGTCGGCGGAGCAGCCGGCACGCCAACGTCTCGATTCCGGGCGCGGGACCCTTGAGCAGCCAACATGATCAGAGCACCTTGGACGCCCTCCCAGGAACCGCTCTCCCGGTAGTAGCTGCCCAAGCGTTCGGTCAGCTCCGCCCACATCCCACTGCGAGTGAGCGCGTATCGGCGGAATGCGGTCTCGGTCACACGGCCTGTAAGCAGCGCGACGGTTCCCACAGCGACGAGGATGACGACCAGAAAGGCGAACATCCCCTTCGCAAAAAGGCTACGCATGGTCACGCTCTCCAGGGGGCTGGTGGCCCCCGGTCACAGCCTGGGTGGCCACCCTCACAGGGAAAGCGCCAACATCCGCTATGGCGGCGTAGAACCTATTCACGCTCCAATTCCGAGTTGAGGCGGTACCCAGCGCCGCGGACGGTGAGAGTGTAGCTTGGGTTGGACGAATCTGGCTCTATCTTCTGACGCAAGTTCTTGATGTGAGCATCTACCGTGCGCTCATACGCTTCAAAGGCCACCCCCTGCACGGCTTCAAGGATCTCCGCGCGCGAGTAGACGCGCCCCGGCTGGCCCATTAGGACCTCTAGGACGTCAAACTCGGTGGGCGTGAGATCGACCAGCTCGTCTTCGACCGTCACCGTATGCGTAGAACGATCCAGTGTAATCGGCCCCACGCGCAGCACTGGCGAGGGTTCCCTCTCGTCAGCAGGCTGCGTTCGGCGTAGGACAGCCCGCACGCGTGCAACCACCTCCCGGGGGCTGAAGGGCTTGGTGACGTAGTCATCGGCCCCCATCTCCAGGCCCACGATTCGGTCGGTCTCCTCGGCGCGCGCGGTGAGCATGATGATCGGCACGTCCTGTTCACGGCGCACCCGGCGCGTGAACTCTAGCCCATCCATCTTGGGCATCAGGATGTCCAGCACCACCAAATCTGGTTTCTCATGCCGCGCGGTATAGAGCGCCTCCTTGCCATTGAAGGCCGCCACCACACGATGGCCATCCTGTTCCAGGTAAGATCGAACCAGACGCACGATCTCAGGCTCGTCATCGACGACAAGTATGGTCTTAAGCATTTGAGCTCTCTCCGTTCAATCCCATAGGCATCGGGGAGACAGCGACGTCCCTGCGGAAGTAGTACACGTGATGAGCATTTGCTGTGGCTCGCTTCCTGGCCGCTCGATTGGTGGGTGGGTAGACTGGTGGACCGCTGGATTGGTACCGGTTCGCCAGTCCACCAGCTCAGCAATGCGCCATAACGTCACCGGGCGCGCTCGACCAGCATCTGCATCAAGGGCCTAACGAGGAAGCGAGCTTGCCCAACACCACCGGTACTCTCGCGAGCACTCGCTCCCCCGCGACCGGCCCCGATGCCACTTCCGGCCTGACCTGTCGCCAACATCGCTTCGCGCTCCTCCTCGCTCATCCCCTCGAACTGGGCCCTACGCGTGGTCATTTCGGGCGGGATATTCTCACCTGCGGGTATGCCTTCACCGCCAGTTTCCGCTCGTCGCGTCGCGCGGGCGTCAGCGTCTCCGACCGCACCAGTGAAACCGCCGCCCGCACCTATCCCTTGTTCCTCCATCCACGCCTGCATATCTTCCTCGGTGAGCCCCATATCGGCGATGGTCGCCAATTGCTTCTCCGTCATCACCCCTTCGATGCCCTTCAACACAGCGCTGATCTCATCCTCGGCTGTCACACCGCCCTGGAGGGCCTGCCATAGGGGGAGCAGGGTCTTCGCCTGCTCTCCCGTCACGGCATGCTCGGTGTCTTCCAGTTGGAGCGTCCCCAGCGCCAGCTGACCGCTTATGTCCAGTGCACCCTCAAATTCCGTGTTGAGGCTTACGCTCTCATAGCCGGAACCGACCTCGTTCGATTCGGTTGCTTGTGCTGCGCCACACGCTGTCAGCATCATCGCTGCAAGCATGAGACCAGCCAGAATACGCCAGCTTCTCATTGTTCGCTTCCTCCTACTTGTGTCACCCTACCCCTCCGCCTATCAGCGCGGGGATGCCCAATGCACCTCGGCTGCCGCCATTCACGCATCGAGATTCTGAGGTCGTTTGGTCAGCTCCACTGTCATTTGCCGCTGCTCGCCGTCGCGCAGGACAGTCAGTTCAACAGCATCCCCCGGCTGTCTGAACGCCACTGTGGTCAACACGTCCGTGAAGTCCTCAACGGGCTCCCCATCCACCTCGATGATGATATCGCCTCCCACAGGGACGACTTGTCCCAGGATCCGTCTCTGCGCTGTGGAACCCTGCAGTCCTGCCTCCGCGGCGGGGCTGTTCGCCACGACCTCATTGATGTACGCACCATCTTGCGTATCGACATCGTTGGCCTCCTGTACGAGCATACTCACCTCGGTCCCGCTCACACCAAGCCAGGGCCACGCGTACACTCCCTGTTCAATGAGAGTTGGGTAGACGAGATTCACCACGTCGGACGGGATGGA
>Ga0180429_10003108_pt1 | contig 13516 bp, 14 predicted proteins | sample SS_ome_FD_132428 | JGI IMG/M metagenome (GOLD analysis project Ga0180429, IMG submission 132428) | Hypersaline lake sediment archaeal communities from the Salton Sea, California, USA - SS_1_S_1 metaG | ecosystem: Environmental > Aquatic > Non-marine Saline and Alkaline > Hypersaline > Sediment ...
ATCTGCAGGTGCCCTCGACCTGGCCCTGCAGAGCCTGTCCGAGTTCAAGACCAAGTCACGCGAGATGCGCGAATCCTTGATTTCCTCACTGATTTACCCGGGCATCCTGCTGACCCTGGCACTGGTAGCGGTCGCGGTCATGCTGGCATTCGTGGTGCCGCAGTTCACCGAGATGTTCAATGAGGCCGGGCAGGACCTACCCGTTTTGACCCGGATCGTTGCCGGCACCGGCGAACTGATTACAGGCTGGTGGTGGCTGATGCTGGCCCTCGCAGCTGGGGGTTTCTACATGCTACGTCGTTACTGGGAGACCCCGGCTGGCCGACAGGCCATGGACAACCAGCTTTTGCGCCTGCCCATTGCTGGCAACTTGCAGCTCAAGGTGGAAACCGCGCGCTTCACCCGGACCTTGTCAACTCTGCTGAAAAGTGGCGTCAGTCTGTTGGTGGCTATCGATATCGCCAAGGAAACTGTCGGTAACCGTGTTGTTTCACAGATGCTCGAGCGAACCGCGTCGCGTGTTCGCCAGGGTGAAGGACTGGGAAAACCATTGGCAGAAAGCCGCGTCTTCCCAACCCTGGCCACCCAGCTGATCCAGGTTGGGGAGCGCAGTGGCAACCTTGAACCCATGCTCGACCAGGTTGCTGAAATTTACGAACGCGAAGTCGAGACAGGCCTGCAACGCTTGCTCGGGCTGGTTGAGCCCGCCATCATTGTTTTTATCGGCGTGTTTGTCAGTATCATCATCCTGTCAATTGTGATGCTCATTCTGGCATCCAATGATCTGGTTTTTTAAGTCTCCAAGGAGTATTCATGTCGTACCACTCTGCCCAGCGCGGATTCACCATCATCGAGCTGATCGTTGTGATCGCCATTCTCAGTCTGCTGGCGGTGTATGTTGCGCCGCAACTGTTCGGCAAGGCCGACGAAGCAAAGCGCAAGGCAGCAGGCATTCAGGTCGAAAAAGTCTCCTCCTCTATCGAGCTTTACAAGCTCGAGGTTGGCCGCTTCCCGGCTGATTTGCAGGACCTGGTCAAGGCACCCAGCGGCGTTGACAACTGGAAGGGACCTTACCTGAAGAAAAGTTCGTTGCTGCTGGATCCTTGGGACAGAAAACTGGTGTATGTGCAGCCCGGTGAGCATGGGCGCTTCGACCTGTATTCACTGGGCAGCGACGGCGAACCCGGTGGCGAAGGCGATGCAGCCGATGTCACCAACTGGGAATAAGGCCCCGCATGCTGGCCCACGATCGGCAGGCAGGGTTCACGCTGATCGAAACTCTGATGGTGATCGCACTGATTGCCCTGCTCGCCGCCGTACTGGCCCCAAGCATGATTCCCACTCCCAACAATCAGCTCCGCGCGAACGCCGCGGAACTGATCAGTGCTTTACGCGCAGCTCGTCTGCACGCTATGCGCAGCCGCGAGGCGGCCGCCTTGCAAATCGATACTGAACAGAAAACCTATCAGCCGCCGGGCGGCACCAGCAGCAAGGCACTGAATGGTGACTTCAACATCCAGCTGACCACGGTTCAGAGCGAACTCACTGACGGTAATCGTGGCGCCATTCGCTTTTTCCCAGACGGTAGCTCAACGGGCGGACGCATAACCCTGAGCAACGGCAACCTGACTCAGCACGTCGATGTGGCCTGGCTCACCGGCCGGGTGAGATTATTGAAGGACACGCCCTGATGACCAGGCAGCAGGGATTTACCCTGGTCGAAATCCTGGTGGCTTTTATGGTGCTCGCGTTGGTCGGTGGGGCTTTGCTGCAACTTTTCCAGGGTGGGATGCGCAACCTCGACAGCTCACGGCATTACACGCAAGCCGCCCTGCTGGCACGTTCCAAGCTGACGGAATTGAGTGTCGCACCCCATCTTGCCGCAGGCGAACAGAACGGCCGTTTCGATGACACCTACCGCTGGACCCTGACACTCACCCCGTACCAGGAGACGATCGACCCGCCGATACCTGAAACCCACCTGCTCCCGCTCAAAGCGGACCTGACCATAAACTGGCAACCCGACGGGGAGTACCGGGTCAGCACCCTGTTGCTCAGTCACGAGGATAAGCAGTGAAACAGCAGCGCGGTTTCACACTAGCAGAAATGATCGTCGCGCTGGCGGTCTCTGCCCTGCTGGTCAGTCTCACTTACGGTGCTTTGCGCATCGGTATACGCAGTTGGGATGCCAGCCAGGAAAACGTCGACCGGATGGACACCCTGCGCGTCGGCTGGCAGGCCGTGCACGCCTCTCTCAACGAAGCCGTGATTCGCTTCGACCCATTCGGCGAGGAGGAAGGCATTATGTTCAAAGGCGAAGCCGACCAGCTCACCTTTACTGCCAACATGCCCTCGCACCTCGGCCTGGGCGGTGTCTATATCATCGAGCTTTACCGCGACGAAACACATGCGGAAACACCCTTTGTGTTGCGTCGCACCCTGTGGGCAGAACACCTGCAACAGGAACTGGAAAACAAACCCCAACAGGCGCAGCTCGCTGAAGCCGTGGAAAAACTGACTTTTCGGTACTTCGGTACGATAGATGAGGAGGAGAGGCCGGCTTGGCACGAAAACTGGAACGGGCAAAGCACCCTGCCCAGCCTGATCCGCCTGGACGTGTTATTGGAGGATGGCAGTCGATGGCCAACCCTTGTCGCTCACCCGCGTATCAGCCCGGTACCCGACTTGCGCGATGACGAACGCATTCCGCCGACCCCGGAGGAAGACGCGTGAAAACACGGGGCTTCGCGCTGATCCTGGTACTTTGGGTTCTGGTGCTACTCAGCATTCTCGCCAGTAGCTTCAGTTCCGCTGTCCGTATCGAGACCCGATCCGGAAGCTGGGCAACCGACTCAACCACTGCCGAAGCCATGGCTATCGCGGCAATCAATCGCGCAGTGCTGGCCCTCTCGCACGATGACCCCAATCAGCGCTGGCGCACCGATGGTGAGCCACAACCTTTCACCCTGGCGGGCCGGCGCACGATGATTCGCCTGCGCAACGAGGCCGGCAAAATCGATATCAATTTCGTGCCACGCGAAATACTGGTGAATTTCTTTGCCAACCAGGTGCCTGCCGCCGATCCCAACGTCCTGGCCGACGCACTCATCGACTGGCGTGACCGGGACAGTCAACGCTCGCCAAACGGGGCGGAGGCAGCTGACTACCTCGCCGCTGGATTGAACTACGTGCCTGCGAATGCACCTTTGAGCAGCGTCGATGAACTCTCCCTGGTGAAAGGCTTCAGTGGCAGCCTGGTCGAACAGATTCGACCATGGATCACCGTGCATGCGCGCCAGCCGCGCATCGATATCAGCACGGCGCCGCTGCAGGTGATCCAGGCACTGCCGGGCATCACGCCAGACCTGGCACAGCGCTTCATCGAAAAACGCGGGCCCGCACTTCAGGAAGACCAGCCCATCGACACGGCTGATCTGCGCCCTGCACGCCGTTACATCGTGGACTTTCCCAGCTCCAGCCTGGTCAACATCGAGCTGGAAATGGACATCGACGGCTATCAGCACCGTGAACAGGCCGTAGTCAGGCTACAATCGGCGGACGCAGACTTTGAAATACTTGCCCGCCAGCCAATGGCACCGAGAAAAACGGAATCCTGACTGCAATGTTGCGTGAATTCATCGATTGGTGGCTGTCCCAGCTGAAGGCATGGCTGCCTGACAGCATCAAAGCCCGCCTGCGAGAGGGACTCTGCCTTTTGTACCTGGATGTCAAGCATGACACGGTCCGGGTGCATGCCAGATATCGAAAACAGGCGCTTGAATTCGGCCAGGTGCCACTGGACGGCGCAGTTGAGGGAAGCCATCCGGAACTCACGGCTTTTCTGGCGAGCCTGCCGAAGCGTCCGGACCGCATTCTGGTACGCATCGCCACGGGAGGCTTCCTGCAGCGCGAAGTCGAGCTCCCTCTGGCAGCGGAAGACAGCCTGAACCAGGCAATCAGCTTTCAACTGGAGCAACTGACGCCGTTTTCTGCTGACCAGGTCATGTCATTCAGTGGCATCAGCAAACGCCTTCCCAGCGAAAAAAAGCTGCTCGCCTGGCTGGTGGTCACACCCACCGAGCGGATCAACAAGGCACTGCAACTATTGGAGGGGCCAGCGCCGACACTACTCGCGATGCCCGCCGAGAAGCCGGTACAGGATGGTCGCCTGCAGCTTGCCTACCGCCCTTTTGGCCATTCCGACGGAGACAGTTTTCGTGGCACGTTTTTGCTTGGCGGCCTGTTGGTATTGCTGCTCGGCGCCACGATTGCACTGCATATCAATAATCGCCTGGAAACGCGCGAACATCTGCAGCAGGCACTTTCCGCCATTCAGCCCAAGGCCTCCGAGGCCGGTGCCCTACATGAACAGATCTCAGCTATCCAACGGCAGGCCGATTTTCTGGCATCCAGCCAACGTCACGACACGTCCTTCCTGTCCTTGTGGAATGACTTGAGCGAAAGACTCGAGGACGACACCTGGCTGCAAAGGATTGACTTGCGGGAACAGAAAATCAGTCTTCAGGGTATTTCCAGGAATGCCTCCCGGCTGATCGAACAACTGGAGCAATCGCCTTACCTGGAAAAGGTCAGTTTTGCATCTTCAGTCACGCGTGACCGCAACACGGACAATGAGCGGTTCAATATCAGTGCCGTTGTACTCAAACCCCAAAGGGACGCGTCATGAACCTGCCGCAGGGCCAACGGGGGCAGATCGTGGCATTGGCTTTGCTGCTGATCGTGCTGTTCCTCCTTTTTGAACTGGCTGCCAAGCCACTGTGGGGGAAATATACAGCGCTGCAGAACGACATTGATGAAGCCAGCTTCAACCTGCAACGCTATCAACGGATTGCTGCTGATCTGCCCAAGCTCCGGCAGAACCAGTTGCAACTACAAAACGATCAGCCCCTCCAACCATTCCTGCTGGGTGGGCAGAACCGGGCGCTTGCTGCGGCCGAACTTCAACGTCATTTGCAGAAGCTTGCCGCAGAATACGGCGGGCGCATTCTCAGCGCGCGCGCGCTCAGTCCGCAGGAAGCCGGACCGCTGGAGTCGATCGCCCTGAATGCCCGCCTGCAGACCAGCGTTCCCGGTTTGCAGCAACTGGCGCATGCCCTGGAAAACGGCCAGCCAATCGTTCGCATCGAGCAGATCAGTATCTCGGTCAGAGCCAGCCGCCGCCAAGAGCAAATCGGCCAGCTGGATGTACGCCTCACGATCACCGGTCTGCGCGCCGCGGATGACAGGGAGCGACAGCGTGGTTAATCCAGTGAAAACATTGCTGCTGCTGGGGATCGTTTCCACACTCGGATGGGGCGCTTTTGAATTGCAGCGAAACAATGTCCCGGAGGAAATTTCAGCCGCCGCTCCCCCCTCTGCCAGGGTGATTCAGATTGATCTGCCACAGCCCAGCGAATCGCTGCTCGAGGACTATGAATCGATCGTGGAACGGCCCCTTTTCTATGCCGACCGCAAGTTGCCCCGGGAGCTACCCAGGCAAGAAAGCAGGGTGGCACAAGCCCCCATACTCAGCACCCCTCCGGAACTCCGCCTGACCGCGATAGTGATTGAAGACGATCAGGCCGTGGCGCTGGCGGAAGACCCCAGCGGCACGGCACGGCGCCTACGCAAAGGGGAGGACGTCTCCGGTTGGGAAATCAAGAACATCGAAGAACAGGCGCTGGTACTGACGAACAATGGACGTGAGCACCAAATACCCCTGCGCAAGTTCGACGAGGTCAGTCCACCAAGAGCCGTTGCTTCGCCCACCAGGCGATTCGATAGACGCAATCGTTCGCGCTTTGAAGAACGCGCAGAGGAAGTCCCTCCAGAGCCGCGTCGACTCAGGCGGTCGATACGCGCGCCTGTTATCGACGATTAGTGCTTGTCCTGAATATTGACGTACACTTAAACCAATTTTCCGAGTGAAAACAATGACTATGCTGTGTTTCTCTCCCAGCCCGCCATCGCGTTGGCGGGTCCTGCTGTTGAGTGCCTTGATCTGCAGCACCCTGGCTGGCTGTGTCAGCAATTCGACCACCAAGCGATCCAGCGCATGGGACTCCGCACTGGAGCGAGCTTGGGAGAAAGCTGAAACAACGGGCCCTGAAAGCAAGGCAACCGAGCCCCTTGAGCAAGAGCAAGACCAATCCCGTCCCGCCGAAGATGCTGCTTTCTATCAACCGGGGAACGGACGTTTTGTCAAAGCGCCGCGTTCGATTGCCAAGGCGCAGGTTCAGGCGGCTGGCGACATCAAGCTCAACTTCCAGAATGCCAACCTGCTCGAAGTCATCAAGGTGATCCTGGGTGACATGTTAGGCGTCACCTATATCGTCGACCCAAACATTCAGGGCACTGTGTCGATGCAAACAGCCGGCGCCCTGCAGCATGAAGACCTGATTCCCACCCTGGAGATGCTGCTACGCATGAATGATGCGGCCATCATCGCTGAGGGGAATGTGTACCGCGTTATGCCAATGGCGCTGGCAATCACCGGCGTGCGGGCGCCGCAGTTGGGGGATGCCACGCTGGCACTTCCGCCAGGCTACAGCGTCAGGGTGGTGCCCCTGCGCTACGTCGCGGCCGAGGAGATGGCGCAGATACTGGAGCCTTTCGTGACAGACACTAACCAGTTGGTACGTGTCGACACCCATCGCAATCTGCTGATTCTTGCCGCCAATGGCGGTGACATGGACCGACTTCTGGAAACCATTCATGTGTTCGATGTTGACCGCATGCAAGGCATGTCGGTAGCGATGTTCACCCCGGACTTTGTGGATGCCAAAACACTCGGTGAAGAACTCGAAGCCTTGTTGGCCAACAATGAAACCGGCCTGATGGCAGGGCTGGTACGTTTCCTGGTGGTGGAAAGGCTGAACGGACTGATGGTCGTCACTCCGCGCGCTGAGTACCTGCAGCAGGTGAAAAGCTGGATCGAACGCCTGGACAGGGACAATGGCAGTGTCGGCAGTCGCCTGTTCATTTACCGGGTACAAAACGGCAAAGCCAAAGATCTGGCGGACATCCTCGGCAAGCTGTTCAGCAAAGAGGCCAATAACACCATTCCTGATGCTGAGGTTGCCCCCGGCCTGACGCCCGTCACGATTGGGGAAAATACCGATGATGATCTGGTAGAGGAAGAAGCCTTACTGGTGGGCGGCCCGAACGGCAGCAACAATCAGTCCATCACGCTGGGGGACGACAGCCAGGTACGGGTGATCGCAGACGAGGCAAACAACGCCCTGCTGATTCGTGCCAGTTCCATTGAGTATCGCCAGATACTGACGGCCTTGCGGCAACTTGATGTCAGCCCAATGCAGGTTCTGGTCGAAGTGACCATTGCTGAAGTCACGCTCACCGATGACCTGAAATACGGGGTGGAATGGTTCTTTAACAACAAAGTCGGCAGTAACCTGACCGGCTTCGGCACCCTCGACCTGGGAACGGCGGGGATAGGTGCGCTGGCTCCCGGGTTCTCATATGCCTTGCAGAACAGTGGGGGTACAACCAAGGCAGTCATCAACATGTTGGCCAACGAAAGCAATCTGAGCATCGTTTCGTCACCCTCGTTGCTGGTCCTGAACAACCAGGAGGCCACTATCCAGGTGGGTGATGAAATTCCCCTGGTCACCCTGGAACGGATATCCGAAGAAAGCACCACGACCCTGAACACGGTCGAGTACCGCGATACCGGTGTTCTGTTGAAAGTGAAACCGCGTATCAATTCAGGCGGACTGGTCATCATGGAGATTGAGCAGGAAACCAGCGACGCGAAACCCTCCACCGATGAGGGGTCGCCGATCATCCAAACACGCAAAATCACCAGCACCGTGGCGGTCAACAGCGGTGACACCATCATCCTGGGCGGCCTGATCGAGGACAACTACGACCAAGTTGAGGCCGGGGTACCCGGTCTCCACGAAATCCCGGTTGTCGGTAACCTGTTCGGCTCCACCACGGACAACCAGGCCAGGACCGAGCTGTTGGTCCTGATCACGCCAAGAGCCATCTCCAACCGTACCAGCGCATTGCAAGCCACGGAGGACTTCCGCCGCAAACTTCACAGCCTGGTATCTGTTGAACGGACTGAAACTGAGGCAGCAAATGCGCCACTGCCGGGGCAATCCGCCCAACCTGAGGAAACGAAAAATTAGTTGACCGTTTGGCAACGCCAAGCCGGAGGGGCATCTCGCAACAATTGTGTTAATGCTTGGGGCGCGTCAGGTAATGCGAGGTGCAACTGAGGGAAACATCTTCTACAAAGACTCAACCCTCAGCCAGCCAGCTATTCACTGGAGAGGAAACAAAAAAAGCCCCGGCAATGCGGGGCTTTATTGCATAAGTATCAAACGCAGCCGGTCGGCTTGGGCAAGCCGCCGTACTTGGTGATGGGCTTCATCGGACCGGTCTTCCACATCTTGAAGATCTCTTTCTGGTCCTGGCCGATAAACTTGGCGAACTTCCGAATCGGCGGCACGACGTTTTCATCTTCATAGTACTCTCGTGCTTTCATGATCTGATCCCACTTCACATCGTCGATCTCGACGCCATCAGCCTCGGCCATGGCCCTGCCGATTTCCGCGGTCCAATCGTTCATGTTCAACAGGTAACCATCACCATCTCTTTCAGGCAATTCCACGCTCATTCTCAACTCCTGGCCTTCTTTACAGCATGTTCCAAATATTTATCCCGATCATACTATTTTCCCGAACAAATAACCCACGAATTTACTTGGGATTAACTCGGACTTGATCGCGAGAAAAGAAAACGGGCCGCCCCGGCAGGGACAACCCGTTGAAATATGGAGCTGGTGACAGGAATCGAACCCGCGACCGGCTGATTACAAATCAGCTGCTCTACCTGCTGAGCTACACCAGCTGCTTGGAAGCGTGCGTATTCTAGGTGCGCATAGCGTTGCTGGCAAATCAGATGCACGGAATTTCCTTAAGATACCCGGCACTCATTTTTTGCAGCGCCCGATTCGTGGCTTCGGAGTCCGGCCCCTTAAGGCGCAATCGGTAGATATCTTCACCAGAGCCTTTCTCCCGCAATTGAGTCTCGAACCCTTTTCCGCGAATCCTTGCCGCTTGGCGCTCAGCGTTGACGCGGTTGTTGAACAATCCGAGCGAGATTGCATTTTTCAGCGGACCCGAGCGGAACAACCAGGTATCTGTAACACCTTCGTTTTTCAATCGAACCAGATTTGCTTTCGCCTCTTCCTGGGTATCTGCAGCCGGCAGCAAGACGTAGTAACCATCAACCTGTCTTTCCTGCACCTTCACGACCTCGAGTACTTGAGACCCTGCCGGCAAGGCAGCACCCGCGGTATTCGCCTGGGACTCACCAGGATAATCCCCCACTTCCCAGCAGATCATCTCTGGTTCAGGCTTTGGCGGAACCACCGGCGGAGGTTCCCGCTTGGCCGAGGGAGAGGGTGTAGGTTGACTCGGGCGACTTTCAGGCACAGCCGGCGCTGGTCTTTCCGCGGCTTTTCCCGGCTCCACCTGGATGGCTGCTGGAATAAGGGGCTTGATCACAGGCTCACTGCTGGATTGAACTTCTCCAGGCAAGCGCTCACTCAGCAATCGGAGGTTGCCTACATCCGGCTCGGGCACCGGCTGCTCGACAGAGGGTGCAGACTGCATACCCTGCCACAACAACACGGTGATATTCAGCACCAGCAGAATGCCAATTGCCCAACGCATTCACCCTTCCTCCAGTAACGCCAGTCGGGACAGGCCTTTAAGAACCAGGTTTTCGACGATAACATGCGGCACCTGAAGACAAGCAGCCAAACGATGCGCATCACCTCCACCGATGATCACCGGCTGTGGATCTCTGATCCCTGCGAACAAGCGTTCAACCAGCGCCACAACGGCTAATGGCATTCCCTGAGAAATGGCCGCACCGGTCTCGGTTGCCAATGCTTCACACGAACCCACTCGATCCTCACCCGGCAAATCGATCGCTGTACCGGAAAGCAATGCCTCCCTCGTCAAGGTGAGACCCGGCAGAATATAGCCACCTTCGTGCCTACCACGAACAACAGTATCCACGGTAATGGCCGTACCGGCATCCACGACCAGTGCGGATAAATTGTCTCCAGGTACCCCAGCCAGCATCGCCAGCCAGCGGTCCACCCCGAGTTGGTCCGGGCGATAGGCGGTCGACAAGTGCGCTTGGTAGTCGGCAATGCGCACGCGGGTTGCCGGCACGCCCCAGTAGGATTCGATTGCATCCAGTAACTGCTGTTGTTGGTTCCCCGCCGCGACGCTGGACAACCAGATGGATGACGGTTGATCTTTTATGATCGAGACCAGCTCATCCACTTTTTCCGCGGTACCGAGATAATCGATACCTTCAGGGCCGTCCCAGGCGGCCTTGATACGACTGTTGCCCTGATCGATCAATAATCGCCGCATGTCTAGGTCTCATCCCTCAGGCTGAGTTCACCGGCATAGAATGTCTGCACCTGCCCTCCGATCTTCAGACGCAAACCGCCGTCTCCTGCAACGCCCAGGTTGGTACCTGCGATCACTTGCGAAGGCCCAATCAGCTTGACCATCCTCCCGGAATAAACATCAAACTTCCGCCAACGATCCACAAACGGTTGCAAACCCTGGCGACTGAAAACCTGGCACATCTCCACAGTCGAACCCAACAAGTCTGCGGCAAGTTGATTTCGCCCAGGGGTGAGGCCCGCCTCCCTTAAACAGGCGGCTGGCTGGTCGATTTCCTGCTGCAACCGATCATCAAGCTGCAGGTTGATTCCAATGCCAATCACTACCGTCGCTGGCCCCTCAGTCTCGCCCTGAACCTCCAGTAAAATCCCACCCAGCTTGCGTTTGTTCCAGACCAGGTCGTTCGGCCACTTGAGGCCATGGTCACGCAGACCATGTGCATGCAACACGTCGGCAAGCACAGCGCCCGTTGCGATACTCAAACCAGAGACCTGCGCCAGCGACATGTTGAACTGCCAGGCGAGAGAAAAATAAATATTGCGACCAAAAGGTGAAAACCAGGAGCGGCCGCGGCGCCCACGTCCAGCTGTCTGGTGCTCGGCAAACCAGGCGATGCCCCTCTCTCTGGCAGGCAAGTGCTGCAACGCCAGGGCGTTGGTTGAGACAACGCTACCCAGCACATGACACGCATCCAACTTTTCCCGCTGCTGGGCTGGCAGCGCAGCGAGTATGCGTTGCTGCTCAAGCAATTCCAACGGTTCGCGCAATCGGTAGCCACGACCGGTCACTGAGTCAACCTCAAGACCCGGCATCTGCCGAATCAAGGCGATTTTTTTCCACACCGCGCTGCGCGAACAGCCCAGCAAGTGGGCAATATCCTGGCCCGAATGGAATTTTCCATCCGCGAGAAACTGGAGCAGGCCCTCAGTTCCTTTCAATTCAATCGACCGTTTGGGATGAGCGTAACCAAGCCTTCTTGCGCTTTCTCACTTCTTCGCTGAGTTTGGATTCCTCCAGCCAGTAAAGGTCGCAGGTATCCAACGGGCCGCCCTGTAAAACCATCCTGGCCTGCTTCAGCATGTCCCGTCGAAAATAGGTGACTTCCACTTCCTGACCGGCCGGACGGCGATTCAGCAAGTGCGCCAGGTTGGGCTCTCCACAGCGCTCCCCATCGATAGCCAGAAGTTGGTCGCCGGCCGACAATCCTGCCTGCTGCGCACTTCCGCCATTGGTGACGCGCTCGACTTTCAACAAACCTTTCTCGTCGGTGACTACCGCCTGCAGCGTATTGGATGGCGCCTGAGTCTCCTGCAACTCCTTCACAAAGCGCCCGCCATCATCCGTGTTGGCAGCAGCTCGCTTGCAGAGGCCAACTCCAAACCCGGCAAGCCACTGCTCCAGAGGCAGCTCAACCGTGCCATAGATGTAGTCATCAAAAAAGCCCTGCGCAGAAATGCCGACCAGCGATGCAACTTCTGACTCGATACCTCTCTCCGGTATACCCTTACCGGGTTTACCGTAACCCTGCCACAGGCGACGCATGAGATCATCGAGACAAAGCCTGTCATCACTGTTCTCCCGCATCCAGAGATCGAGCCCCAACGCAACAAAAGCTCCCTTGTTGTAGTAGCTGACGATCGCGTTGGCCGCGTTCTCATCCTGCTTGTAGAACTTGGTCCAGGCATCGAAGCTAGATTCAGCAACCGACTGACGATGTCGCCCATGGTTCCGGAAATAGCGACTCAATGAAGGCGCTAGCATATCCAGGTAATCCTCCGGCTGAATAACCCCGGCTCTGGCCAAGGCCAACTCGTCGTAATAGGAGGTAATACCTTCGAACGCCCAGAGCAACTCGGTATGGACCTCGGCGTCTAGGCCTGACTCCTGAAATACCAGTGGCCGGATGCGTTTCACGTTCCACAGGTGGAAGTATTCGTGGCTGCACAAAGCGAGATAGGTGCGATAACCCTTGGTTATTCCAACGGTGTTCTGATACGGGAGATCTGATCGTTTGCATACCAGGCTGGTTGAATTGCTGTGCTCGAGCCCGCCGTATCCATCGCTGGTGGCCAGGGTCATGAAGAGATAGGAATCAACCGGCAATTCTCCAAACATGGCCACATGTTCGGCACATATCGGCGCAACATCTTTCGTGATCCTTGCCGAATCGATACCTTCTGCATCCACGAAGACCATCTGGTGATCAACACCCGCAACCTGCAAATCCGCTCTGACCAGTGGTGAAATTTCGACCGGGTAATCGATCAATTCCTCGTAATTTTCACAGCGGTAGATGCCGAACCCTCGCTGATCGGCATCTACCACAGGCATACCGGTAGCCACTTGCCAGTTCGCAAGGTCTCGTCGACCACCGTCAATCAGCTCCACCTCCTGAGGGTTTGCCATCTCCTCCTCGTGGCAAAGAAACAAGCTGGTTCCGTTGAAATAGGCACGCGTGTTGTCAAAAAAAGCGGAGCGCACAGATAGATCGTAAGCGTAAATCCGGTAAACCAACTCGGCCGTGCCTGGTTGCCCATGCAAAATCCAGCTCTGCTTGTCTTTTTTAATCAGGCACAGTGAGCTTGTTTCCGTACTAATCGCACGAATTTCAACGATGTTGCGAGCAAAATCCCTGATCATGTAGCTTCCCGGTATCCATGCGGGCAGGCTAAGGTGGGCAATGCCTTCACCCGGGAGCGTCAGGCGCATGCGCACTTCAAATTCGTGGGCGTTTGGATCTGCGAGGCTAATTTGGTAGTAAACAGTCATTGAGTTGGATTATCTTCGATGCGCCTGGCCAGAACACCGCTGTCTGACATCGTTATACGGTAACTGACTCCGTCCAGTATGGGCAAAAAGACGCTCGAACCGTACTCCGCGTCCACCATGAAGAGCAGGCTTGGGTAGTCTCTCGCCAGCCCCCATATGTCCAACCATTTTGCATCGCGTAAATCGGCCACGCTGGGTAGTGTGTTGCGTGCCTGCTCGGGATCGCGATAACGTCCGGAAACACGGTCGAGTTGGTAATAAGTGTCCTTACCCAGCAAGGTTGCCCA
>Ga0180429_10003110_pt1 | contig 13510 bp, 8 predicted proteins | sample SS_ome_FD_132428 | JGI IMG/M metagenome (GOLD analysis project Ga0180429, IMG submission 132428) | Hypersaline lake sediment archaeal communities from the Salton Sea, California, USA - SS_1_S_1 metaG | ecosystem: Environmental > Aquatic > Non-marine Saline and Alkaline > Hypersaline > Sediment ...
CGGGAGCCCCTTCACCGCATACCGCCTGCCTTCGGGTGATACGGGGCTGCCCGCCGACCTCACGCTCAGGGCCCACCCGGCTTCCTTCCGTCAGGCCCATGAAGGGGGAAACGGGCGGCTCGTGGGACGCGCGCTGCGATGGCTGGACCCCTCGCCCTCGGATCGCGTCCTGGACCTTTATTCGGGCATCGGCAACTTCTCCCTGCCGCTCTCCCTTCGGTCCGGGGAAGTTTCCGCCGTAGAGTCCTCCCCATTCGCCCATGCCGATGCCGAGAAGAACATGCGGCTCGCGGGGGCCGGCAACCTGCGTCTCTACCGCACCGATTGCGGAGAGTGGCTGGAGCGCGAGCGGCCCCCCGCCGGTTCCTATCCCCTGATCCTGCTTGATCCGCCGCGGGCCGGGGCGCGGGAGATCCTGCCCCGGATCACCGCCCTGGAGCCGGAGCGAATCCTGTACGTCTCCTGCTGGCTCCCCTCCCTGCGCAGGGACCTCGAAGCGCTGGCGGAGTCCGGCTACCGCGTCGCCCGCATCGGCCTCATCGACCTCTTTCCCCAGACGTACTCCATGGAAACCACATGCCTCCTCGTCAAGGGACGCGCCCGAACCGTGATCGCTTGACACCGGGGTGCCCCACGGGTAGAATGCCGGACCGAGCGGGAATAGCTCAGCTGGTAGAGCACAACCTTGCCAAGGTTGGGGTCGCGGGTTCGAATCCCGTTTCCCGCTCCAGAGCAATCGAAAAGGCCGCCTCCCGGCGGCCTTTTTCCCTTGGGCCGGATACAATCACTCGGCCCCGGCTTCTGCGGGAATGGGATCCGCTCCGTTTTCCTCCGAGAAGAACCGGGCCACGGCCACGACATGGTCACCGTTGTCGAGCGTGATGACCTTGTATCCCTGGGTTCTGCGGCCCACCTTGGAGATGCCGGCCACCGGGGTCCGGATGATCTGCCCGGCCTGCGTGATCACCATCATCTCTTCGCCTTCCTTCACGTGCATGCTGCCGATGACGGGGCCGTTCTTCTTCGTGATCTGGATGTTGATGAGGCCCAGCCCGCCCCGGCCCTGGATCCGGTAGTGCTCGAGGGGCGTGCGCTTGCCGAAACCGTTCCGGCAGACGGTGAGGATCTCCCCCTCCACCTGGACGGCCTTCCCCGACCCCTCCTCGTCGGCGGATTCGACGACGTCTCCGGACAGGATCTCCATGCCCACGACCACATCGTCCCCCTTGAGGCGGATGCCCCGGACCCCGCGGCTCTGTCGGCCCATGGCGCGGACCTCCCCCTCGTCGAAGGTGATGCATCTTCCCCCCCGTGTGGCCAGGAAGACGTGGCTGTTGCCCGCCGAGATACCGGCCCCCACGAGTTCGTCCCCATCCTGGAAGGAGATGGCGATCTTGCCGTTGGTCCGGATGGACTCGAATTCGGACATGACGGTCTTTTTCACGAGCCCGTGCCTCGTCCCCAGCACGAGGTAGTGGTTCTCGTCGAAGCAGCCCCGAGCGGGAAGCACGCCGAAGATCGTCTCCTCCGGTTCCATTTGCAGCAGGTTCACGAGGGCCCGCCCCCTCGCGGCCGTCCCCGACTGGGGGATCTGGTAGACCTTGAGGGCGTACACCTTCCCCCGGTTCGTGAAGAAGAGGAAGCGGTCGTGGGTGGAGGCCACGAAGAGCCGTTCCACGAAGTCGTCCTCCCGCGTCCCCATGCCCGAACGGCCTTTTCCCCCGCGGTGCTGGCTGCGGTACTCGCTGAGGGAGGTTCGCTTGATGTACCCGGCATGGGTCATCGTGATGACCATCTCCTCCTCGGCGATGAGTTCCTCCATGTCGATGTCGCCGGTGTCTTCCACGATCTGCGTCCGCCGGGTGTCGGCGAATTCCTGCTCGATGACCCGGATCTCCTCGCAGAGGATGGCCCGCACCCGGGCGTCGCTCCCGAGGATGTCGGTGAGGTCCTGGATTCGGGCCAGCACCTGCCGGTACTCTTCCACGATCTTCTCCCGCTCCAGGCCCGTGAGCTTCTGCAGCCGCATCTCCAGGATGGACTTGGCCTGGATCTCGCTGAGGGAGAAACTTTCCATGAGCCCCGCCTTCGCCTCCTCTACGGTCTTGGAGCCCCGGATGAGCGCGATGACCTCATCGAGATGGTCGAGGGCCGTGGTGAGCCCCTCCAGGATGTGGGCCCGATCTTTGGCTTTCTGCAGCTCGAATCGCGTGCGGCGAAGGATGACCTCTTTCCGGTGGTCGATGAAGGCCTCGATCATCCCCTTCAGGGTGAAGAGCTTGGGGCGGCTCCCCGAAATGGCGAGCATCTGGATGCCGAAAGTGCTCTCCATTTCCGTGAACTTGTAGAGCTTCTTGAGGATGATCTCCGAGATCTCTCCCCGTCCCAGTTCGATGACTACCCGGATACCCTCCCGGCTGCTCTCGTCCCGGAGGTCGGTGATGCCGGTGATGCGCTTCTCACGCACGAGCCGGGCGATCTTCTCGATGAGGTTCGCCTTGTTGACCTGAAAGGGCAGCTCGGTGAGGACGATGGCCTCTTTTCCGCGCTTCAGCTCCTCCGTATGGCTCCTGGCCCGGACCTTGATGACGCCCCTGCCTGTGGTGTAGGCCTGCAGCACCCCCTCGCGGCCCAGGAGGATCCCCCCGGTGGGGAAATCGGGGCCCGGCACGATGGCCAGGAGTTCCGGAAGGGAGAGAGAGGGATCCTCGACGGTGGCGATGACGGCCTTGGCGATCTCCCCGAGGTTGTGCGGGGGGATGTTGGTGGCCATCCCCACCGCGATGCCCGAGGATCCGTTCACCAGCAAATTGGGCAGAACGGCCGGGAGCACGACCGGCTCCACCTCCTCTCCGTCATAGTTGGGGACGAAGTCTACGGTTGACTTCTCGATGTCCGACACCATGTTGTGGGCCAGCTTGGCCATGCGGATCTCTGTGTACCGCATGGCCGCCGGCGCATCGCCGTCCACCGAACCGAAGTTGCCCTGGCCGTCCACGAGCATGTGCCTCATGGAGAAGTCCTGGGCCAAGCGTACGATGGTATCGTAGATGGCCTGATCTCCGTGGGGGTGGAATTTCCCCATCACGTCACCCACGATGCGGGCCGATTTCTTGTATGGCCGGTTCCAGTGGTTGGAAGTGAGGTACATGGAGTAGAGGATCCGCCGGTGAACAGGCTTCAGCCCGTCCCGCACGTCGGGCAGGGCCCGGCCGATGATGACGCTCATGGCGTAATCGAGGTAACTCTTGCGGATCTCATCCTCGATCTTCACGGGAACGGGCTGGTCGAACAACTGGCTTTCGGTGCTCATGGGTTCCCCGCCTTACACGGTATTCCGTCACACATCCAGGTTGGTCACGTTGAGGGCGTTGTCCTCGATGAAACGCCTTCGGGGCTCCACCGCGTCTCCCATCAGTACGGAAAAGAGGTTGTCGGACTCCACGGCGTCCTCGATGCGGATTCGCAGCAGCCTCCGCCGCGTCGGGTCCATGGTCGTCTCCCAGAGCTGCTCCGGGTTCATCTCGCCGAGACCTTTGTACCGCTGCAGGTGGTACTTGGATTTCACCGCTCTCAGCAGTTCGCTCAGCAGGCTTCGCCGGTCGGAGACCTCGATGTGATGGTCCTTGTTCTCGATGCGGTAGGGGGGCTCGTCGAAGTCCGCGATTTCGGCGTGGAGCGACTGAAAGGTTTCAAATTCCGGCGCATGGTGCAGCGCGTGGCCGACGAGCGCCGGGCTCGGCAGGTCGGGCACCTGGAGCCGGAACTCCCAAAGGCTTCGTTCGGGGTCGAAATGGAGCGGCTCCGTGGTGAATCCCTCGCTCTCGAGTTCCCCGGCTAGCCGCTTCGTCCGGCCCTCATCCGCGAACAGCGCCCTGCAAAGGTCTTTCCCGAAGAGGATCGTGAGCAGTTTCTCGCTGAAGCCCTTTCTCTCCAGCCGGCGCAGCAGGCGCTCGAAACGCTGGAAGGTGGTGAGGACCGATTCCAGCTCCTTTCCCTTGTAAACCTTGTCCAGGCCGAGAATGCGGACCGTGTAGGCCTTCACGGCGTTCTTGAGGAAGAAGCGTTCCAGCTCCTCCTCGGTGGCGATGTAGACCTCCTTCTTCCCCTTCGTGAGCCGGTAGAGCGGAGGCTGGGCCACGAAGACGTGCCCCCGTTCGATGAGTTCGGGAAAGTGCCGATAGAAGAGGGTCAGGAGGAGCGTGCGGATATGGCTGCCGTCCACATCGGCGTCGGTCATGATGATGATCTTGTGATAGCGCAGCTTGGAATACTCGAAATCCTCCCGTCCGGCCCCCACTCCCATGGCGGTGATGATGGTTCGGATCTCGTTGTTGGAGAGGATCTTGTCGAGACGCGACTTCTCCACGTTGAGGATCTTGCCCCGGAGCGGCAGGATGGCCTGTATCTTCCGGTCCCGGCCCTGCTTCGCAGAACCTCCCGCCGAGTCGCCCTCCACGATGAAGATCTCACACTTCTCGGGATCCCTTTCCTGGCAGTCGGCGAGTTTTCCCGGAAGGGCGTCGCTCTCGAGGGCGCTCTTCCGCCGGGTCAGCTCGCGGGCCTTCCTCGCCGCCTCGCGGGCGCGAGCCGCCTCCACGACCTTGCCCACGATGGACTTGGCTACGGAGGGGTTTTCTTCGAGGTAGGATCCCAGGAACTCGTTCAGGGCGGCCTCGACCAGGCCCTTGACTTCCGAGTTGCCGAGTTTGGTCTTCGTCTGCCCTTCGAACTGCGGCTCGGGCACCTTCACCGAGATCACCGCCGCGAGCCCCTCGCGCACGTCTTCGCCCGAGAGGGACAGTTTCATGTTCTTCGCGAGCCCCGATGAGACGGCATAACTGTTGATGGAGCGGGTCAGGGCCGCCCGGAATCCCGCCAGGTGGGTGCCGCCCTCGGTCGTCTGGATGGAGTTCACATAGGAATGGACGCGCTCGTTGTAGCCAGAACTCCACTGGAAGGCCGCCTCCAGAATGATCTTCTCGGCCTCCTTGAAGATGTAGACGGGATTGGGGTGAAGCGTGTTTTTCCCGCGGTTCAGGTGCTCCACGAACGCCAGCAGCCCGCCCTCGTAGTGATAGGTCTTTTCGCGGTTCTCTTCCCGCTCGTCCACCAGGGTGATTTTCAGGCCCTTGTTCAAAAAGGCCAGCTCCCGCATGCGGTTCGAGATGACCTCCCAGGAAAAGACCGTTTCTTCAAAGATCCTGCCGTCGGGCTTGAAGGTGATCCGCGTCCCGTGCTTCTTCTTTCCCTTGGTAACGCCCGTCTTGGCGAGGGGCCCCTTGGCCGCGCCGCGGTTGTAACTCTGGAGGTAGACGCCGCCGTCCCGGTAGATCTCCAGTTCGAGCCGCTCAGAGAGCGCGTTCACCACGCTCACGCCGACGCCGTGCAGGCCTCCCGACACCTTGTAGGCGGCATTGTCGAACTTGCCTCCCGCGTGGAGAACCGTCATGACGACCTCGGCGGCCGGGATCCCCTCCTCGGGATGAATGTCCACGGGGATGCCGCGCCCGTTGTCCTCCACGGTGATCGAATCATCGGGGCGCACGACGATGCGGATGGCGTCGCAGTGCCCGGCCTGGGCCTCGTCCACGGCGTTGTCCACCACCTCCCACACGAGATGGTGGAGTCCCATGCTTCCCGTGGACCCGATGTACATGGCAGGCCGCTTTCGAACGGCCTCCAGACCTTCCAGGACCTTGATCGAAGAAGCGTCGTACCGACCGTCCACAGATGGTTGTCGTTCGCTCATGGGTACTCCTCCGCGGCGAGCGGATGCGCCAGCCCTTCGTTCATCCGATACCGTTCCATCTTCCCCCAGCCGCCATCCAGGGGACGCGTCGCCGTCAGGAAAATCTGCGCCCTTCCTTCCGTAATCCGCATCATCTCCCGCACACGCCCGGCGTCCAGTTCGGCTTCCACGTCGTCCAGAAGGAACACGGGGAGTTCCCCGTCCCGCTCACCGATGAGGAGGACCCGGGCCAGTTTCATCTTCCATAGGGCACTCCGGAGCTGGCCCGACGAGCCGTACTCCGAGAGATCTCGCCCATCCAGGAGGATGTCCACCTCCTCGCGGTGGGGTCCCTTCAAAGAAAAGCCACGGCGCATTTCCTCGCCGTTCGCCGACTCCAGGGCTTTCCTCAGCGTCTCACCCCGAAGCGGTTCGTAACGGATTTCCAGGCATTCGGCCCCTTCCCTGCGCCCGCTCAAGTGCGTGAGCGCCGCCTGGATCCCCTCCGCGGCCTCCATTCGTTCCCGGTTGATGCGATCGGACAACTCACGGAACGTCTCCGTCCAGGCCTCGAGTTCCGGAGACCGGAATCCGCCCGAGGTCTTGAGCAGGTGGTTCCGCTGCCTCAAGGCCCGCCCGAACTGCATGAGCACCTTGATGTGCCCCGGCTTGACCATACAGGCCGTCCCATCCAGGAAGGCCCGCCGCACCTTGCGTTCTCCCTTCACCAGAGCACGGTCCTCCGCGCTGAGGGCGACCACCGGGAGCACCCTCAGGTAATCCGACACGTCGACCCGAGAGCGATCCAGGGCGAATTCCTTCCGTCCCTCCCGGACCCGCACCTCTACCTCGTGCGTCACGCCGTGGCGCATGACACGGGCGCTGACGGATGCGCCTTCGTGCCCGGCCCGCACGAGGGACTCGATCCGATTCTCCCGGAACGATTTCGTCGTACCCAGGAAGTAGATGGCCTCCAGGAGGTTCGTCTTTCCCTGGGCGTTGTCTCCGTAGATCAGCGTCACGGGACGCCGGAAGGAGAGGGGCGGACCGACGAGATTCCGGAAGTTCTCCACTCCCAGAGTCATCAGCCTCAATCCAGCCTCAGAGGCATGATCACGTAGGACAGGACGGCCTCGGAGTCCTCCCTCATGGGTTCGAGAAGCACCTGGCTGTCCGGCCCCTTCATCTTCAGCACGACCTTCTCCGTATCCGCCACGGAGAGGAAATCCAACAGATAGTCGACGTTGAAGGCGGCCAGGATCTTCTCTCCCTCGTACTGCTCGCAGGGAAGATACTCCTTCCCCTCGTCGCCCGTTTCCGGGTTCCGGGCCAGAATCTCCACGGTGCCGGCTGGGTCGAAACTCAACGTCACCATCTTGGTTTTCAGGTGGGTGACCGTGCTCACCCGGCGCAGTTTCTCCAGGAAGCCGATCCGCTCCACCACGGCCGCCTTGTCCGTATCGCTCGGTATGACCCTCTCGTAGGCCGGAAAGGTGCTGTCCATCAGCCTGCTGTAAAGCACCCGGTGGCCGCATTCCAGGAAGACGTGGTTGTCCTGTATCGTAAACCCGATCTCGCCCTGTTCCTCCAGTTTCATGAGTTCCACCAGCGTCTTGCGCGGAATCAGCGCACGCACGGGATCCTCCAGTTTCGTGTCCGCTGGGTAGGCGCTGAGGGTGAGCCGGTGCGAATCGGTGGAGACCAGGGTCACACGGTCCTTATCCAGGAGGATCTGCGCTCCGCGCACCGAATACCGCGTATCCTCCTGTCCCACGGAGATGAGAATCTCCGAGACGGCTCTCCGAAAGGATGCGATCTCCAGCTTTACCTCCGCCTCCCCCGCGCGCTCCATGAGGCTCGGGTAATCCTCCTCGGGGAGGGTATGCAGGTGGTACTCCTCCTTGCCGCCCACCGGCTGCAGGAACAGCTTCTGATCGGGAGTCGCCTTCAGGGAAAGGGGTGTGTCGATGCCCTGAAACCCTCGCACCATGGGTACGAACTTCTTCGCCGCCACCGTTACGCCTCCGGGTGACAGCACTTCCGCGGAACATCGCGTGCGAAGGGTGACCTCCAGGTCCGTCGCGGCAATTTCGAGAGTGGTCCCTTCGGCCTTCAGGAGCAGATTGGCCAGAATGGGGATCGTGGCCTTGCTCTCGACGATGCTCAGGGACAGTCCCAGCTCATTGAGGAGCGCTTTCGGTTCGACTCTGACATCCATGATTCAAGACTCCTTGTATGTCAGTAGTAGCCGTAGGGGCTGTGGAAATGTTGAAAAGGGGCTCCACTCCCGAAACGGCTGGGTTCCCATCGATGCGGAACTCTGTGGAAAACCTCGCACGACATTGTGGAAAACATCTCCATTCCCGCCGCTTCGACGTTCTCCACAAACCTTCCACCGCGCCCTTTCCACAAGGCTCGAAACAATCATTGAAAGGAACGCAGAAAGGATAGGATTTGCTGTTGAAACTGCGCGTCCTCCTTCATGAGTTCCGCCACTTTCCGGATGGAGTGAAGCACCGTGGAATGATGCTTTCCGCCGAACTTCTCTCCGATCTCGGGCAGCGAGGCGGTCGTGAGTTCCTTGCACAGGTACATGGCGATCTGGCGGGGCCGTACGACCCGCGCCTTATTGGTTTTTGATTTCAGTTCGTTGAGGCGCATCTTGAATTGGGCGGCCACGAATCGCTGGATATCTTCGATGGTCACCATGCGCCGGTTGTCCTTGAAGAGGCTCCGGATGGTCTCCCGGGCCAGTTCCATGCTGATGGGTTTCCCCTTGAAGCTGGTGTAGGCGATGAGCCGGATCAGGCAACCCTCCAATTCCCGGATGTTGGACTTCACCTTCTCTGCGAAGAAGAGGGCCACCTCCTCGGGCACGGTCACGCCGTACCCCTTGGCCTTTTCGTAGAGGATGGCCACCTTGGTCTCCAGGTCCGGAGGCTGGATATCCGCGATGAGCCCCCACTCGAAGCGGGACCGCAGCCGGTCCTCGAATTTCTGCAATTCGGCGGGGTGGCAGTCGCTTGAGATCACGATCTGCTTCTGAGCCTCGTGGAGGGCGTTGAAGGTGTGAAACAGCTCCTCCTGGGTCTGGGGCTTGCCGGCGAGGAACTGAATGTCGTCGAGGAGCAGGATATCGAGTTTCCGGTACTTCTCCTTGAATTCCACCATCATCTTGTTCCCGATGGAGCTGATCATCTCGTTGGTGAACCGCTCGGCCGAGAGGTACGCCGTCTTTAGATGGGGGGAATTCTCACGAAGGTAGTATCCCACCGACTGGATGAGGTGGGTCTTCCCGAGGCCGACGCCGCCGTAGATGTACAGCGGATTGTAGGCCTTGGAGGGCGATTGGGCCACGGCCGTGGCCGCGGCGTGGGCGAACTGGTTGGAAGGGCCGACCACGAACCGCTCGAAACGGTAGTTGGGGTTGAAGACGCCGAACGGGGAGGCTGCATCGGGACGCGGAGCGGCCTTCGAGTCGCCTCCGTCCGGCGGCGCCAGCACGAGGACGTCTCCCGGCTCGTCGGACTTCTCCACGAACTCCAGGATCACGGGCTGGGAGACCTGCTCCCGCACCGCTTCGGAGAGGATGTCCCCGTAATGGGACTGGATCCATTCGCGGAACATGGGGTTGGGCACCTGGATCCGGAGCCGGTCTCCGTCCAAACCCATCGCTTTCAGGGGCTTGAACCACGAATCGTACACCTCGCGGCTGACTCGCGACACAACCCCCTTTCGGATCTGATTCCAAAGATCTTTTGGCATGATTTTAAACAGGTTTTCCACAGGTGTGGAAAACCACGAATAGTATACCACGTTTGATGTCCCGGCACCATAGCCCGGGAACGCCGCTTCCCGTTGCCCGAACATCCGCCTGCCCGTATGATGGAAGGGGAGGAACGCATGGCAGGATCCTTTCGATTGGAAGCGCCCTTCGAACCCACCGGGGATCAGCCGGAGGCCATCGAGGCGCTCGTCCGGCGCATCGAATCGGGCGAAAAGCACGCGACGCTCCTTGGGGTCACTGGATCGGGAAAGACCTTCACCATGGCCGCCCTCACGCAGCGGCTCAACCGGCCCGCGCTGATCATCGCCCACAACAAGACCCTCGCGGCGCAGCTCTACTCCGAGCTGAAGCGGTTCTTCCCCGACAACGCGGTCGAGTACTTCGTCTCCTACTACGATTACTACCAGCCCGAAGCCTACCTTCCCTCCACGGACACGTACATCGAGAAGGAGGCCACCATCAACGAGGAGATAGACCGGATGCGCCTGAGGGCCACCAAGAGCCTCATGGAGCGGAGGGACGTGATCATCGTGGCCTCGGTCTCCTGCATCTACGGGCTCGGCGCACCCGAGGCCTTCGGGGAGATGACCCTCTCGCTTCGCGTGGGCGAGGCCCAGGATCGCCAGAAGATGCTCCGGCGGCTCGTGGACCTGCTCTACACACGGACACCGGCCATGCTGGAGCCGGGGAGGTTCCGGGTCCGCGGGGACGTCCTGGAACTCTTTCCCCCTTACGGGGACGAGGTCTGCCGCATCGAGTTCTTCGACGAGGAGGTGGAGCGGATTCTCACGGTGGATCCCCTGACGGGCGAGGTATTGGGCGAGCAGCAGGAGTTGACGGTCTATCCCCGGTCCCACTACGCGACGCCTCGGGAACGAATCCTCGCCGCCGTGGACGCCGCGAAATACGAACTCAAGGATCGGCTCACGGAGCTGGAGGGCCAGGGAAGGCTCCTGGAGGCCCAGCGCCTCTCCCAGAGGACCCGGTTCGACCTGGAAATCATGCTCGAGGTGGGTACCTGCCCCGGCATCGAGAACTACTCCAGGCTGCTCACGGGCCGCTCGCCGGGGGAACCGCCCCCCACGCTGATGGAGTACCTCCCGACGGACGCGATCCTATTCATCGACGAGTCGCACATGACGGTCCCCCAGTTGCGGGCCATGTACCGGGGGGACCGGTCCCGGAAGAGCACGCTCGTGGACTACGGATTCCGCCTGCCCTGCGCGCTCGACAACCGTCCGCTGCGATTCGAGGAGTTTCTTGAGATCTCGCCCCAGATCGTTTACGTCTCGGCTACGCCTGGCCCCTTCGAACTGGAGGCCTCCGGCGGCATCACCGCGGAACAGGTCATCCGGCCCACCGGGCTCATGGATCCCGAGGTGGAGATCCGGCCCGCCACGGGCCAGGTGGAAGATCTCCACAAGGAATGCAAGGAGACCGTGGCGCGGGGCGAGCGCGTTCTGGTGACCACGATGACGAAGAAGATGGCCGAGGAACTCACCCGGTACTACCGGGAGCTGGACCTGAAGACCGGCTATCTGCACAGCGACATCGATACGCTGGAACGCGTCAGGATCCTGCGGGACCTGCGCAAGGGCACCATCGATGTGCTCGTGGGCGTCAACCTGCTGCGGGAGGGCCTCGACCTGCCGGAGGTGAGCCGGGTGGCCATTCTCGATGCGGACAAGCAGGGGTTCCTCAGGAGCCGGTGGGCCCTCATCCAGACCATGGGACGGGCCGCCCGGAACGTCCATGGGAAGGCGATCCTGTACGCGGACGAATCGTCCCGGGCCATCGAGGAGGCGGTGGGCGAAACCGGGCGCCGCCGGCGCAAACAGGCCGCCTATAACGAACGGAACGGCATAACGCCCACAACCATCCGGAAGGAGATTCGCTCCATCCTGTCCAGCGTATACGAGAAGGACTACATGGCGGTGCCGGAAGTAGCGGAGGCCCCGGCGGAGGCGGCTTCGCCGCGAGAACTCGCACGCGAGATCCGGGACCTAGAAAAGGAGATGTTCTCGGCCGCAGAGGTGCAGAAATACGAAGAGGCGGCGCGGCTCCGCGACCGCATCGCCGGGCTTCGGGAGCGGCTCAAGGCGGCGGGGGACGGGGAGCCTTCACCGCAGGGGGAAGGTGAGGTAGGATAAGGCGATGGAAGGCAATCCCGTATCGGGCCTCGGGCTCAGGAATCCCACCGTTACCCTTCCGGAGCGCGTCGAGCTGAAGCGCCAGCTGGGCGGCATCGGAGGGCGCGTGCTGGCCTACCTGCTCGACCTGCTGATCCGCATCCTCTTCACCCTGGCCCTCTACGCCCTCGTATCCGTCGGGGTGGCGTCGGGTCCCCTCACCATGGGCATGAGCAGCCGGATCGGGGGAATGCTCCTCTTCCTGGGCCTCTTTCTCATCAACTGGGCCTACTTCGTGGTCTTCGAAATGACATGGGGCGGCCAGACCCCCGGCAAGCGGACCCTGGGCCTGCGCGTGGAGCGCCTCGACGGCCTCAAGCCGCGCTTCTGGCAGTCTGCGGTGCGGAATCTCCTGCGCATGGTGGACTGGCTGCCCTGGGGGTACGGACTGGGGCTCTCGGCCGCCCTGCTGAGCCGCAAGGGGCAGCGCCTTGGGGACACGGTCGCGGGAACCATCGTCGTCTCCGTCAAGAAGCCCCTTCAGGGCGCCGACCGCCACTTCGCCCTCGACGACCTGCCCGACGAGCAAACCGCGGAGCGCGCCGGGCTGAGCTACGCACACTGGGAGCTGCTGCAGGACTACCGGAACTGGGTGCTCACGAGGGGCAAGCCCGAGGAGGGCGTCGCCCGCGAGGTGGTACGGACTCTCTGGTCGGGCCTCAGCCCCGAGACGCGGCAGGAACTGAAAGACCTCAAGGGGATGCACCCTCCCAGGGCCCTGGAAATCCTCCACGGCCATCTTTCCCGCGAAGGAACCGGCGGGCAGGCCGGACCGTGAGGCCCTGCGCCTGGGGCCGCCCGGTCGAATCCCATGCATTACTCCGGTGAGATCGTCGCCCTGACCACGGCCGTCCTGTGGGCCTTCACGGGCATCTTCTTCACAATCGGAACGAAGCGGGCCGGGGTGATCGTGGTGAATCAGACCCGGCTCCTCGCCGGAGTCCTCATGCTCGGGTCCACGCACCTCGTCCTGGAGGGCACCTTCCTGCCCGCGCAGGCCGAGCCGTGGCGATGGGCGATGCTCGCCCTCTCGGGCTTCATCGGCCTCGTGGCCGGCGACGGCATGCTCTTCTTCTCCTTCGCCGAGATCGGTCCCAGGAAGGCCCTGCTGCTCATGTCCACGGCGCCCGTCATCGGCGCGGTCTTCGCCTGGATCCTGCTCAACGAGCCCCTCTCCTGGGCGGAAGGCCTGGGCATCCTGGTGACCATGGCGGGGGTGGCCTGGGTGGCCCTCGAGCGCTCAACGGCCCCTCAGGAGACGAAGTCGGGCCGGCTGTGGCTGGGGCTGTCCTGCGCCTTCGGGGGGGCGGCCTGCCAGGCGCTGGGCATCGTCGTGGCCAAGGGAGGGATGGAAGGCGGCTTTTCCCCGCTCTCGGCCACGCTCATCCGCATGGCCTCTTCGGCCCTGATCCTGTGGACGGTGACGGGCCTGAGGGGTAAGCTGCGTGGGGCCCTGCGGCCCCTGCGGGACGCGAAGACCACAGGGGCGATCCTGGCCGGCGCCTTCGTGGGACCCTACCTGGGCGTCTGGGGATCCCTCTACGCCGTCTCCCACGCCAAGGTGGGCGTGGCCACCGCCCTCATGTCCCTCGTGCCCGTGTTCATCATCCCGCTGGTGGTCGTCTTCTTCCGGGAGAAGGTCACTTGGCGGGCCATACTGGGAACCCTCGTCGCCTTCGCCGGCATGGCCGTCCTGTTCCTGGCGTAAAGGGCCGCTCGGCTTCGCCGAGCAATCCCGGATATCTCACCCGTTTTCTACTGCGGCGCGCGATAGGCTGTCGCCTTCGGCCCGTTCTCGGATTC
>Ga0180429_10003114_pt1 | contig 13504 bp, 10 predicted proteins | sample SS_ome_FD_132428 | JGI IMG/M metagenome (GOLD analysis project Ga0180429, IMG submission 132428) | Hypersaline lake sediment archaeal communities from the Salton Sea, California, USA - SS_1_S_1 metaG | ecosystem: Environmental > Aquatic > Non-marine Saline and Alkaline > Hypersaline > Sediment ...
CCAGTCGTCGATCATCGACAACTGAGCGCCCTACTACATCGCCCGCACCCAGGCCGTGATCGAAGGCACCTGGGAGAGCGACAACACCTGGGACGGCATTGGCCCGGGCATGGTCGGCATCGGCGAGATCACCGATGCGGTGCCGGCGGAGGTGAAGGCCGAGGCGCTGGCGATGAAAGACGCGATCGGCGCGGGCGAGTACTTCCCGTTCACCGGCCCGCTCAACAAGCAGGACGGCACGCCGTGGCTGGCCGAAGGCGAAACCGCCGACGACGGCACGCTGGCGGGCATGGACTTCTACGTCGAAGGCATCGAGGGCGAGATCCCGAACTGATCCGGGCCGCTCCAAAACACCCAAGGCCCCGCTGATTTGCGGGGCCTTTTCTGTTGCGCGTGGACAGCATGTCGCAGGCCCGACAGAATGGCCTGTACGGCCCGTTAGATATTCATGCTCACGAACCAATGATCCGGAGGATTTCATGTCACGCAGAACCACATCCCTTTTGTCGATCACCATTTTCGCGCTCACGCTGCCGATGTCGGCCTCCGCCCATATGGGGGGGCAAAACTTCATTCAGAACTGGGATTTCGACGGCGACGGCACGGTCACGCTCGAAGACGTCCTGGAACGCCGCGGCGTGATGTTCGACGGCTATGACGCCGACGAGGACGGCTTCCTGTCCGACGAAGAAATGGCCGACCACGATGCCCAGCGCGACGCGATGCAGGAAAGCCGCGAGCGGCCCGATATGGGCAAGGGCGGAATGGGGAACCGGAGCGGCGGGTATCGCCAGGGCATGGGGATGGGGCCACAGGGCGGGCAAGGCCGCGCCATGGGTCCGATGGGCGGGCGCGGCCCCGGGATGGGGCAGATGGGCCCCGGACCGATGACACCGCCGCCGGGATGGGGACAGGGCCAGCCGCCCGCTTTCGGCTATGGCCAGCCGTTCCCCTATGGTCCGCCGCCGGGCTACGGGTTTGGCCCCGCCCCGCGTTGGGGCCAGCCCTACGGCATGGTCCCGCCGGGTTGGGGGCAACCGCGCGGTATGGGGCCGCAAGGCATGCCTCCGCAGGGCATGGGCCCGATGGGTGGTGGCATGATCGGGTCGCCGGGCATGGGCGGCGCCGGCATGCAGCACACCATGTATGCCGGGCTGGACGCCGACGGCGACGGCAAGATCAGCCGCGAGGAATTCGTCCAACTCGGCGAGAGCTGGTTCCCGCGGTTTGACCGCAATGGTGATGGCGTGGTCGACGAGACCGACTTCCCGACGCCACCGGCGCAATGATCTGACACCGCCTTTGCCAGACGACAATCGCCGCCACGGGCCCCGCGTGCATCACGCGGGGCCTTTTCCTTTGGCGCGGAGCGTGGCAGCGTCGCCCCATGGACGATTTCCTCATTATCGGCGGCGGGATCGCCGGCACCTCGGCCGGCGCGCGGCTGGCCTCACTCGGCAAGGTCACCCTGCTCGAGGCCGAAGACGCGCTCGGATACCACGCCTCGGGCCGGTCGGCGGCGCTGTTCGAGCAGCAATACGGGCTTGCCTCCACGGTGGTCCTGTCGCGGGCCTCGGCCGATTACCACGCCAACGCCAATGGCGGAGTCTTGAGCCCGCGCGGCATCATGTTCCTGGGTGGCCGGGACGACGAAGACCGACTGGCGGGCGACATCGCCGATATCGGGCTGCACCGGATCAGCGTCGAGGAAGCGCGCGGCCTGGTGCCGGTGCTCAATCCCGACGTCGTGACGATGGCGGCCTGGCATGAAGAGGCCTGGGACGTCGACACCGACCGGCTGATCCAGAACTTCGCCCGTGAGATCCGGGCCAACGGCCAGGTCGTCACGGGGGCGCAGGTGACCGAGATCCGCCGCACGGCTTCGGGCTGGGAGGTCGAGGCCAGCGGCACGAGCTATGCCGCGCGCAAGCTGGTGAACGCCGCCGGGGCCTGGGTCGACATGGTGGCGAAACTGGCCGGACTGGCGCCGCTCGGCTTCGTTCCCAAGCGCCGGTCGATGGCGCGGGTCGCTGCGCCCGAGGGCCATGACGTGGGCAGCTGGCCGATGACCTTCGGTTCCGGAGAAGCGTGGTACATGAAGCCCGACGCGGGCGCGCTCCTGATCTCGCCCGCGGACGCCGAACCGACGACACCGCACGACGCCTGGGCCGACGACATGGTTCTGGCCGAGGGGATCGCCGGATGGGAGGCGCATGTCACCACGCCGGTCACCCGCATGCTCGCGAACTGGGCCGGGCTCAGGACGTTTTCGCCGGACGGCAACCTGGTGATCGGCCCAAGCCCGCATGACCCGGCTTTCCTTTGGTTCGCAGGGCAAGGCGGCTACGGCTTCCAGACGGCTCCAGCCGCGAGCCAGTTGCTGGCCGATCTTGTCGCCGGCCGGCCGAGCGCGATCGACGCCGAGACCCGGGCCGCGCTCGATCCGGCGCGCTACGACTAGGCAGAGGCCCGATCGCCCCGGTGCGCGAGATAGTGGCGCAGCAGTTTTGCGATTTCGGGGACGATCAGCAGCGGAAGTGAGAGCAACAGGATCATCTGCCAGTGCTCCCAATCGAGCGGTTCGGTGCGAAGCAGGGTTTGCAGCGGCATCCAGTAGACGGCGGCAAGCTGCGCGGCAAACATCACGATCAGCGCAGCGATGAGCAGCCGATTGGAAAACCAGCCGATCTGGGTGCAGCCATGGTGGAAGCTGCGGAAGGCGAAGACCGACGCGATCTCGAACATCACCATCGCGGTGAAGGCCGAGGTGCGGGCCACCACCTCGCCCGCGGGCAGGAAGTGATAGAAGATCAACAGGCTGGCCACGCAGGTGTAGGCGCCGAAAACAAGGATCATGCCGAACCCGGCGCGACCGATCACGCTCTCGTCCTTGTGCCGCGGTGGGCGGTCCATCGTGTCGGGCGTGGTCTTCTCCAGCCCGAGCGCCACGGCGGTGATGCCGTCAGTGACAAGGTTGATCCAGAGAATCTGGGTGGCGAGAAAAACCAGCGGCCCGCCGATCAGGATATTGACGACCAGCGCCAGGACCTCGCCGGCATTGGTCGACAGCATGTAGCGCACGAACTTGCGCACGTTTTCAAACTGGCGCCGCCCCTCTCGGATCGCCCGCACGATGGTGGCGAAATTGTCGTCGAGCAGCACGAGGTCGGCCGCGTCGCGGGCCACATCGGTGCCGCGCTGGCCCATCGCCACGCCGATGTCGGACTGCTTGAGCGCGGGGGCGTCGTTCACCCCGTCGCCGGTCATCGCCACGATCTGGCCCTTCGCCTGCAGCATCCGCACGAGGCGCATCTTGTGGGCGGGCGCGGTGCGGGCGAACAGGACGCGGTCGTCGAGCGCCGCGTCGAGGTCTTCGTCGCTCATCTCCTCGACGTCCTGCCCGACGAGCACGCGATCAACTTCGAGCCCGATCATTCCGGCCACAGCCTTGGCCGTCGCAGCGCCGTCGCCGGTGATCATGATCACCCGGATTCCGGCTGACTTCGTGGCAGCAATGGCGGGTTTCACTTCTTCGCGCGGCGGATCCATCAATCCGACGAAGCCCAGGAACGTCAGTTCCTGCTCATCGTCAGGCAAGGTCGGCCGCGGCAGATCGCGCCGGGCAATGGCGATGACCCGGCTGCCCTCGGCGGCAACCGCCTCGTAGGCTTCGGTGAAGCGTGCCCGGTCGTCTTCGCTGAGTGGGCGCGTGTCGCCGCCGTCGAGAAACTGTGTGGATCGCTCAAGAATACGTTCCGGCGCACCCTTCACATGCAGCACCCACCCTTCGCCATGCGCCGCCAGCACCGACATGCGCTTGCGTTCCGAGGTGAAGGGCAGTTCGGCAACGGTCGGGTCGCTTTCCGGGAGCGGGCACCAGCCCTTGTAGGCCAGCGTCACCAGCGCCCCTTCGGTCGGCGTGCCGACCATACGCCAATCGTCGCCGTCATGTTCAAGCCGGGCACGGTTGCAGTACAGGGCGGTTTCGAGCAGGGCGTCCAGGTCGGGGTGATCGCCATGCCGGATCGGCGTCCCGTCGCTGTCCTCGATATGGCCCGCCGGATCGTATCCTCCTCCGGTGACCGTGTAGGTGCCGCCGGGTGTCCAGACCCGGGTGGCGGTCATCTTGTCCTCCGTGAGCGTCCCGGTCTTGTCGGTGCAGATCACCGAGGCCGCGCCGAGCGTTTCGACCGCCTGCAGACGCCGTGCCAGCGCCTGTTTGCGCACCATCGCGGCGGCCCCGAGGGCCAGCGTGATGGTGACCACCGCGGGCAAGCCCTCGGGCACGATCGCCACGGCGAGCGACAGCGCCATGAGGAACATCTCGTTTAGCCCGTGCCCGGTGTAGAGCCCCGCGGCGGCGACCAGTCCGGCGAGGCCAACGGCGGCGAGGGCCATCTGGCGGGCCAGCCCGGTGAGCGCATGCTGGAGGTGGGTGGTCTTTTCGCCGACCGACGTGGTGAGTTCGGCGATCTCGCCAAACGAAGTCTTTCGCCCGGTTGCGGTCACTTCCCCCTCGGCATGGCCGCCGACCACAGCCGTGCCCATGAACAGTTGGGCGTCGGGGTCATCCCCGGGTTTCGACACCGGCATCGATTCCCCGGTCAGCGCACTTTCGTCGACCCGAAGCGCCACCGCCGTCTCGAGCGCCATATCAGCCGGCACCTTGTCGCCGGCAGACAGCAGAACGATGTCGCCGGGCACGATTTCGGTGGTATCGATCATCCGCTCGGCGCCGTCGCGCCGCACGCGTGCCTTATGGGCCAGCATAGAGCGCAGGGCCTCGAGCGCGTTCTCGGCCTGCCACTCCTGCACGAAACCGAGCACGCCGTTCAGCAAAACGACGAGACCGATGGCCGCGGCGTCTATGACCTCGCCCAGCGCCAGGGCGATGACGGCGGCGATGATGAGGATGACCACGAGGAGCCCGGTGAACTGGCGGATCAGAATCACATACCACGGGGTCGAGGTCGCTTCCCCGAGGGTGTTGCGGCCATATTGTTCCAGCCGCGCGCGGGCCTCGGCACTGGTCAGCCCCGGCTTGCTCGTATGCTGCATCGACGCCTCGCTTTCCCGTGTCCGAATCCTACCACATGGGCGACGGGGTTAAAGGAAAACCGCGGGCGCATACCCGTGTGGAAAAGTGTCGGGAAACAGCCGCTACCGGCGATTTGTTGACCGACATCAAAGAACTTGGCGTGCCGTTCGGGCATGTGGCAGCGAGGGGGAGGAATGAGACACCCGCCGCGCCGGAGGCGTGGCGCAATGGAGCCGTGACATGGACGCCAACCCTCTCGCCAAGATGATGGACCCCCGATCGATCGCCGTGTTCGGTGCATCGGAAAGTGGAAAGAGCGTGGGCAGCCGGGTGTTTTCGAACCTGCTGGCCGACGGGTACCAGGGCCAGATCTACCCGATCAATCCCAAGCACAAAACGGTGGGCGGGTTGAAGTGCTACCCCAGTATCCTCGACGTGGGCGAAGAGGCGGATCTGGCGGTGATCGCCACACCAGCCCGCACGGTTCCGGGCATCGTGCGCGATTTGGGCGAGGCAGGCACCAAGAACGCGATCATCCTGTCGGCCGGCTTCGGCGAGGGCGGGGGTGACGGTGCGGATCATGAGAAAGAGCTGATTGCGGCGGCGCAACGGGCCGGCGTGCGCTTCATGGGGCCGAACTGCGTGGGCCTCGTGCGGCCCTGGCACAACATGAACGCCACATTCCTGCGCGCGGGCACACCGCAGGGGCGGCTTGCGCTGATCAGCCAGTCCGGCGCTCTGAACGCGGCGATTTCCGACTGGGCCGGCCCGCACCACCTCGGGTTCTCGGCGCTGGTTTCACTCGGCAACTCGACCAACATCGACTTTGGCGATGTGATGCAATTCCTCGCCACTGACCCGCACACCGACGCGATCCTGCTCTATGTCGAAGGGGTGAAACACGCGCCGTCGTTCCTCTCGGCGATGCGCGCAACCACCCGGCTGAAACCGGTGATCGCACTCAAGTCCGGGCGGCACGCGGCCAGCTCGAAAGCAGCGGCGACTCACACCGGCGCCTTGATGGGCACCGACACGGTGTTTGACGCGGCGCTTGAGCGGACAGGTGCGGTGCGCGCGCTGTCATTCGGACAGCTCTTTGCCGCTGCCGAGATTCTCAGTTCGAACAAGCGGGCGAACGGCAACCGGTTGGCGATCGTCACCAACGGCGGCGGCGCGGGCGTGCTGGCGGCCGACCGGGGCGGCGATACCCGGGTAGATCTCGCGGCGCTAGCGCGCAAGACGGTCACCGACAACGACAAGGTGCTGCCGCGCTACTGGAGTCACGGCAACCCGGTCGATGTTCTCGGCGATGCCGGGGCGAAGGAATACGGTGCGGCTGTCAAGACCGTCTATGAAGACCCGAACGTCGACGGCCTGCTCGTCCTGCTCACGCCGCAGGCGATGACCGACGCGACAGCGATTGCTCAGGCGGTGATCGACAACCTGCCCAAGAAGCGCACGAAGCCGATCCTTGCGAGCTTCATGGGGGAAACCTCGGTGGCCGAGGCGCGGGAACTGCTGTCGTCGAACGGGATTGCGGATTTCGCCACCCCGGAGCCAGCGGTGTCGGCATTCTCCTACCTCGCCCAGCACCACCGCAACCGCAGGCTGGCGCTGGAAACCCCCTCGCCGCTGTCCGAGATGCATCACCCCGATCTCGATGGCGCGCGGATGATCCTCGATGCCGTGCTGGCGGAGGATCGCGACATGCTGTCGGACGTGGAGTCGAAGGCGCTGATGCGGGCGTTCCACATCCCGATCAACCTCACCGTGGAGGCCGACAGCGAGGCCGAAGCGCTGGTGGCGGCCGAGACCGTGGGCTTCCCCGTCGCGGTGAAGATCAACTCGCCCGACATCAGCCACAAGTCCGACGTTGGCGGCGTGCGGATCAACATCTCCGACGCGGCGGAAGTGAAACGCGCCTTCCGCGCCATCGTCACCGCAGCCAAGGAGGCCCGGCCGAACGCGCGGATCAAGGGTGTCACCGTCGAGGCGATGGCCAAGGTCGCCGACGGCCGCGAACTGGTGATCGGCGCGAGCCGCGACGCGGTGTTCGGCCCGACGATCCTGTTCGGCGCCGGTGGCACGATGGTCGAGGTGCTGAAAGACAGCGCCGTTGCCCTGCCGCCGCTCAACACCGTGCTGGCCGACCGGCTGATCAACCGCACCCGCGTGTCGCAGCTTCTCGAAGGCTTCCGCGACCGCAAGCCGGTGGACCGCGACGCGGTGATCGACGTGTTGATGCGGGTGTCCGACCTGGTGTGCGAACTGCCGCAGATCGTCGAGCTCGACATCAACCCGTTGTTTGCGGGCCCCGATGGCGTGCTGGCCGTGGATGCGCGGGTGAAGATCGCGCGGCCGCCGGCGAAAGACGGACGCTACGACCACGTCGCGATTCACCCCTATCCACGCCACCTCGTGCGCGAGGACTACCTGACCGACGGCACGCCGCTGGTCATCCGCCCGATCCGCCCCGAAGACGCCGAGAGCGAACAGGCTTTTGTGCGCGAATTGTCCGACGAGGCCCGGATGTTCCGCTTCATGGGTGCGCTCAACGAACTCAGCCCGGAAATGCTGGTTCAGTTCACCCAGATCGACTACCGCCGCGAGATGGCGATGGTCGCGATGGTGCAACGCGGCGGGAAATCGACCCAGGTGGGGGTGGCGCGCTACGTGATCAACCCCGATCAGCGGTCGTGCGAATTTGCCATCGTAGTGAACGACAAGGTCCAGCACCAAGGCATCGGCACCCGCCTGATGAAGGCGCTCTTCGGCGCGGCCCGCGACCATGGGCTGACGGTGATGGAAGGCACGGTTCTGAAGAACAACGCGCCGATGCTCAACCTCATGCAGGATCTCGGCTTCACGCAGCGCATGGACCCGGACGACCCCGAACTGGTGCTCGTCGAGCGGTATCTCTGAGAGTCACCTGGAGGGCGGGCCTTGCTCGGGTTCATTTCGCACTACGAGTGCCACGATCATGTTACGGGCGATCTGCACCCGGATGCCCCGGTTCGGCTGGAGGCGATCACCAACCAGCTCATCGCCTCGGGCATGGACTACATCCTCCGTCACTACGATGCGCCAAAGGTGTCGCGTGCCGATCTCGAGCGGGTGCACGACGCGGCCTACCTCGATCGCGTCTATGACATGGCGCCGGGAAAGGACGACCCGTCCGTCGAGATTGATGGCGACACGGTGATGAGCCCGGGCACGCTTGCCGCCGCCGAACGCGCTGCCGGGGCGGGCGTGCAAGCCGTTGATCTGGTGATGAGCGGCGAGGTGAACCCGGTGTTCTGCGCCGTGCGCCCGCCAGGGCATCACGCGATCCGCGCCCAGGCGATGGGCTTCTGTCTGTTCAACAACATCGCCGTGGCCGCGGCCCACGCGATGGACGTGCACGGACTCGACCGGGTGGCGATCGTCGATTTTGACGTGCACCACGGCAATGGCACCGAGGAAATCTTCAAGGACGACAAGCGGGTGCTGTTCTGTTCCTCGTTCCAGCACCCGTTCTACCCATTCACCGGGCACGAGAAGGAAACCGACAACCTCGTCGATGTCCCGCTGCCGGCGGGCGCCGGCTCGGTGGAGTTCCGCGCCGCGATCACCGATCACTGGCTGCCGCATCTCGAGGCGTTCCGCCCTGAGATGCTGTTCATCTCGGCCGGGTTCGACGCCCACGTGGCCGACGACATGTCATCGCTCGCCCTGACGGACGACGACTACGGTTGGTTAACGGGGGAGTTGGTCAAGATTGCTCAGCGCCACGCGCAGGGCCGGATCGTCTCCATGCTGGAAGGCGGCTACGAACCGCACGCGCTGGCGCGCTCGGTGGTCAGACATCTCGACGTTTTGCTGGGCTGAAACGAACGGGGCGACCGAAGCCGCCCCCGCCCCTCGTTAATCCTCGAGCAGGTCCGCCAGCTCGTCCTTGCGGGCTTCCTGGTAGTGATCGAAACTCGACGTGAACCATGAGGTACCCCGGGTTGCCCCGGCCAGAGCGTTGAACAACGCGTCTTCGGCGGCCAGCGGCAGAAGCGCCTGGAACACGTCCCAGCCGGCGGCGCTTTCATGCGCCTCGAAGCCAAGCACCTGCCCCTTGAGGCCGGACACGACCGGAACGAGGCCGCCCGAGAACACCGACGGTACGTGGATATCGATCTTCATGATCGGTTGCAGCAGCACCGTGCCGAGCTCGCCCAGCGCCTCCTTGATCGCGTTCTTGCCCGCGGTGCGGAAGGCGAAATCGGAGCTATCGACCGAGTGGCTCTTGCCGTCCTTCAGCTCAACCTCGACATCCACAACCGGGAAGCCGTTCGGCCCTTCGGCGAGGGCTTCGACCACGCCGTTCTCCACCGCCGGGATATAGTTGCGCGGCACCGCGCCACCCTTGACCGTCTCGGTGAAGGAGAACCCCGACCCGCGCGCAGTGGGCCGCAGTTCGATCACGACATCGGCAAACTGACCTGCGCCGCCCGACTGCTTGCGGTGGCGGTGATGGATCTCGGTTCCACGCCGGACAGTTTCACGCAGGCCCGGCGGCACCGCGCCTTCTTCCACCTCGATCCCGAAATCCTCCGCCAGCTTCTGGGTCAGCCGGCGCAGGTGGAGCGGACCCTGGGTGGCGAGTACCGGGTTGCCGGTCTTGGCGTCCTGGCTGACGTTGAGGCCGGGATCAATTTCAACGAGCCGTTCCAGGGCGGTCGACAGCCGCGGGTCGTCTTTCTCGTGTACCGGCGTGATCACCCGGCGGTAGGTGGAGGGATGCGGCGTGGCCCAGTCCGGCAGGTCTTCCGCCGCCGACGCGGAAAACACCTGCCCCGCGGCGAGGTGATCGGTCTTCACCGTCAGGCCGATCATGCCGGGCGCGAGTTTGGCCGCGGCGGTCTTCGCATCGAGATCGGTGATCGAGCCGACATTCGCCCCGGCCAGCGCCTGCCCGGCGGCCACGTCGGACGTCAACGCCCGGACCAGAACGGTCTTGCCGAGGTGCTTGACCACATCGGCCATCGCGCCGACCGCGACCGGATCGGCATCGAGCCGCTCGGCGGCCACCTCGACGCCCGGCGCTTCGTGGCGCAGCGATTTCATCAGCCGGGTGATCCCGTTGCGGTGTTCGGCCGAGCCGAGGAATGCCGGCACAAGGTCCTGGTGCTGGAGCGTCTTCGTCGCGACGTCATAGACCTCCTCGGGCATGATCTTCTTGTCCTCGATGATCTCCTCCAGAAGCGCGTCGTCAAAATCGGCGTAGCTTTCAAGGAGTTCGGCGCGTGCCTGCTCCTCGCGCGGGCGAATGCTCTCGGGCATTTCCATTAGCGTCGAAGGTTCACCGTCGTGGAACTCCCAAGCCCGTTCCGAGACCAGATCCACCACGCCGACGATTTCATCGCCCTCGCGGATCGGCACTTCGCGCAGCACGATGTGATGGCGGGAATAGGTTTGCAGCGCCGACACGGTTTCCGACATCCGGCTGTCGGGGGCATCGGCCTTGTTGACGAAGATGATCGCCGGGATCCCGGCCTCTTCGATCATCCGCAGATAGGGCGCGGCCAGCACCGAGGCTTCGGCGTCGGGCGGCACGCAAAGCACCGCTGTGTCGGACGCGGCGAGCGCGGCACCGACAGGTGCGAGGTTTTCCGACCCGCCCGCGATGTCGATCGCGGCCCAGTCTTCATCCATGAAACCGAAAGAACGAACAGCGGCAACGCCCGGCACGTCGAACGCCTTACCCGGCTTCCCATCGAGACCGACCAGTGCTTCGACGAGTGTGGACTTGCCGCTATGTGACGGGCCCAGGACGGTGAAAACTCTCATTGGGGGGATCCTCCTTCGGAATGGCTTTCAAACCCTAACGTTTCTGCTGCGCCGGGCCTTGCGTCAGATCAAACACCATGACTTGCCGCAACACCATCGGCGAGATAGAGCGAGACATGGAAGCGCCCCGCAAAGCCCTTGTGTTCATCCTCGCGACGATTTTGATCGACGCGATTGGAATCGGGCTGATTTTTCCGATCATGCCCGACCTGATGGCGCGCGTTGGCGCCGGCGATACAGCCTCTGGCGCGGTCTGGGGCGGAGTTCTGATGGCCGCCTACGCCGCGATGCAGTTCCTGTTCTCGCCGGTGATTGGCGGGCTGTCCGACTCGATCGGCCGCAAGCCTGTCTTGCTCGCGGCGATGGCCGCCTTGGCGCTGGACTACGTCGTGATGGCGCTCGCGACAACCTTCTGGCTCCTGCTGATCGGTCGGATGATCGCTGGGGTCGCCGGGGCTACCTACACGACGGCCACCGCTTACCTCGCGGACATCTCCCCGCCCGAGAAAAAGGCGGCCAACTTCGGGTTGATCGGGGCCACGTTTGGCGTGGGCTTCGTCATGGGCCCGGCGCTTGGCGGGTTGCTCGCGACATGGGACGTCTCGGCGCCGTTCTGGGCCGCCGCCGCGATCTCGGCGGTGAACGTGGTGTTCGGGCTGCTCGTCCTGCCCGAAAGCCTGCCGGGCACCCGGCGGCGGCGTTTCACCCGGACAGACCTCAACCCGTTCTGGGGCATTCGCGAGGCGTTCCGTATGCCCGGGTTGGCCCTGCCCCTGACCGCTCTGTTCGTCTTCGAGTTCGCCAACATGGTGTATCCAACGCTCTGGGCGTTCTGGACACGCGAAACCTTCGGTTGGGCAGCGGCACTGATCGGCACCTCGCTCACGGCCTACGGGATCGGCGTGGCCGTGTCACAAGGCGCGGTGTTGCCATTCCTCGTCTCGCGCCTCGGTGAGTTTCGGACCTTGATCATCGCGACCGTCGCGGCTGTCGGCGCACTGTTCGCCATCGGGTTCACCACGGTCGGGTGGCTCGTGTTTGCGCTCATTCCGTTGGCCGCGCTCTCCGACATGGTCCCCCCGACCATCACCGCCATGATGTCGAACCAGGTCGCGGAAGACCGTCAGGGCCTGTTGCAAGGTGTCATCACCTCGCTGGGCTCGGTCGCGGCAGCCGTCGCGCCGCTGATCGTCACCCCGCTGTTCCACGCCTTCGCCGCGCCCGATGCCGCCTTCTACATGCCCGGGATGCCGTTCGTGGCGGCCGGCCTGTTGATGTTGCTGGTATTCCCGGCGTTTCTCCGGCTCAATCCATCGCGTTGAGGTTTCCGGGGCTTGCGGCACCTGCATAATCTGGGGCATCCTGCGGCGCATTGATCTGGCGGCAAGGTTGGAACCGATGTGGAAGATCCGAACCCACAGGATGGGAATCGACCAGGGTTCGGTCCTGTTGTTTTCAGATTTCAAACATGACGGGTTGATGTGGACGGGCGAGGGCGAGCGTGAAATGCGCCAGTCCGTCGCGTTCTCCGAAAGCTTCCTGACCCCGCCGGTCGTGAAGGTCGGCATGTCGATGTGGGACATCGACCACACGACAAACCAGCGGATGGACATCGCGGCTGAAAACATCACGGAAGCGGGGTTCGATCTCGTGTTCTGGACCTGGGGCGACACCCGGATCGCCCGCGTGCGGGCCGATTGGCTGGCCCTGGGCGAAGTCCAGCACGAGGACGACTGGGAATTGTAACGCGTCGCGAAGCGCCACGCCTTTGCCTGAGAACCAGCCACGAAAAAGCTCCGTGCCCAAAGGCACGGAGCTCTCACTGTCCCGACGTTCGTTTGTCGGTGTTATTCGGCTTTCGCCTGCAGGCCAAGTTCGGACGCGATTGCCGCGATGTCGGCAACCTGCTTGGCAAGCTCGTCGAGCATTTCGGGCGCGGCGTTGTCGCGTGCGGCAACGGCGGCGGCGACGAAATCATCGAGCACCGCTTGCGTCATCTCGCCCACCGGCATGGCGCGTTCGGCAAGAACCGACGCCCCGTCCGGCGAGATCTCGGCGAACCCGCCGGTCACGACGTATTTCTCATCGCCACTCGCCCCCTGCACGGTCAGGATGCCCGGGCGCAGCGTGGCGATCGTCGGCGCATGGTTGGCCATGGCCGTGAAATCGCCGTCGGCGCCGGGGATCTGCACCGCGCTGGCTTCGAGCGAGGCCAGACGGCGCTCGGGTGAAACCAGGTCGAATTGCATCATGTCAGCCATCATGGCCTCCTAGCAGTGCGTTGCTCAGGCCGCGTCTGCGGCCATTTTCTCGGCTTTGGCGATCACTTCGTCGATGCCGCCGACCATGTAGAAGGCGCCTTCCGGCAGGTGGTCGTATTCGCCGGCCACAACCGCCTTGAACGACGAGATCGTGTCTTCGAGCGGAACCTGAACACCGTCGGAGCCGGTGAACACCTTGGCGACGTCGAACGGCTGCGAGAGGAAACGCTGGATCTTCCGGGCGCGGGCGACGGTGAGTTTATCCTCCTCGCTCAGTTCGTCCATGCCGAGAATGGCGATGATGTCCTGCAGCGACTTGTAGCGTTGGAGGATGTTCTGCACGTCACGCGCAACCTGGTAGTGCTCTTCGCCGACGATCGCCGGATCG
>Ga0180429_10003115_pt1 | contig 13499 bp, 7 predicted proteins | sample SS_ome_FD_132428 | JGI IMG/M metagenome (GOLD analysis project Ga0180429, IMG submission 132428) | Hypersaline lake sediment archaeal communities from the Salton Sea, California, USA - SS_1_S_1 metaG | ecosystem: Environmental > Aquatic > Non-marine Saline and Alkaline > Hypersaline > Sediment ...
TGATCATCCTGATGAGTATCGCGGCCTGCAATATTCCGACCGAGTACCAGGCCGAGCTGGGCAAGAAGATCAGCATCCAGCTCGATCAGATGCCGGTCGAAGCCGAGCTTCGTGCGGCCATCAGCCACATCACGAGCTTCCCGGATGTCGATGACGCCAACGTGAATGTCCGCATGACGCCGGACGGCGGCCTCATCGACGTGGCCCTCTGGGGCGGGGACTTCGATGTCCAGTTCCTGATCTCGGATCTCCAAAGCCATTTCCCGGGATTCGCCGATGCGAGGATCACCGTGGAAGCCCTCAACAAGACGGTCGAGGCCCCGCTCTATGAACGCTTCTGCCACGATGTCTTCGGGATGGAATTCGACATCGTCGTCGAGGGTCAGACCGTGGAGGAGATTCGCCAGCAGGTGCTCGCTCAGCTCTATGCCGGCGGATACGAGGGCGAGGCCGAAGTGGAAGTCCAAATGACGGATGAGGAAGGCGGGATGCAGAGGGTCGAGATCAAGATCCAGGCCGAGGACTGTCCCGAGGATGATTCCGACGGCGAGCAATAACGCTTATGGCATGATTCAAGACGCCCGGCCCCGCGGCCGGGCGTTTTCCTTCAGTAGCGGGTCTCGATTCCTGTTGCAGAACACGAAACGACTGGATGGGAAAGGGCTTCGATCTCGACCCGCTTCGGCGAAATCTCCGCTTCATGATTTTCCACCCGATCAGGATTTGCCGGATCGACGCGCCAAAAGCGAGGCCGTGCTGCGACGCGGGGAACTCAAGCCCTCCCGATATTCCAGGATCTGGAGTCCTTCGAATGCGGCTCGCAGCTCGTTCGCTTCCAGAAGGTGTTCAGGTCGTTTGGGTGAACCCAGTTTCTCCTGTCCCCGCAGGAAGGTCTCGCAAAGCAGAACCCCTCCCGGCGCCAGAGCTCGCTGGAGATCGGGAAAGAGCGAGCGATCCAGGTAGTTGAAAACGAGGATGCCGTCGAAGGCCGCCTGAGGCAGGGGATCGGAGCGTGTCAGATCAGCCACGCGCGCGTCGATCGACACGCCATGGCGCTCGGCCAGGTCTCGCGCCTTCGCCACGGCCTCGGGCAGGATATCCTCACCCTCCACGCGAAACCCGCGCATGGCGAGGAAGACCGCGTCCCGCCCCGTACCCATGGCGACATCCATGACGCATCCGCCCCGGGGAATCCTCTGCCAATGCTCGGCGAGCCAGGGATTGGGCTTCCAGAGCGGCGCTTCGGCATCGAAGCTCAGACCCTCTGGCGGCAGCGGCTCCTCGCAGAGGGCGAGTTCCCAGCGCGGCCTCTTCGCGAGAAAACGCGCGGCCTCCTCCGCCCGCGGACCGAAGAGCAGCAATTCTTCGCCCCTGGGCGGAAGCTCGTGAAGGCGTCGGGCCAGTTCCTCAAGGGGGATGTTCACCGCGCCGGGAAGATGTCCGCGGAAGTATTCCGAGGATGGACGCAGATCGAGGCAGGCACGTCCCGCCAGTTCCGCTAGCGTGAGGCGCTTCAAGACCCGTCCAGTTCCCTGAGCAGGCGAGCCTCGTCCCAGATCTCGATGCCGAGCCTCTCGGCCTTTGACAGTTTGCTTCCCGCCGCCTCGCCGGCGATGAGCAGATCCGTCTTCTGCGACACCGATCCGGTCACCTTCGCCCCGCGCTCGATGAGAATTTCCTTCAGACGATCTCGGCTGAAGGCTTCGAGAGAGCCGGTTAGCACCACGGTCCTTCCCGCGAAATCCTGCGGCACCCCGCTGCCTTCATCCTCCTCGCCCGCCGCGAAGAAACCGAGATCCTCCAATTCGGCAAGTTCCCTGGCCATGGACTTCGAGGCGAAAGAATCCAACACCGCCTTCGCCACCGTCTCCCCCACGTCCGCCACCTCCACCAGCGCTTCCAGATCGGCGCCCCGGAGTGCGGCCAGATCGGGGAAGACTCCGGCGAGAGCCCTCGCCGTCTCCTGGCCCACGTGCCGGATACCCAGGGCGAAGATCTTCCTGCGCCAGGCTCGCCCCTTGCTCGCCTCGATGGCTCCGGCGAGTTTCGCGGCGCTTTTTTTGCCCATGCGATCGAGTTCGAGCAGATCCCCCTCGCGCAGGCGAAAGAGATCGGGCAGCGACTTGAGTAGCCCGGCCTCCATCAGGATCTCGACCCGCTTGCCGCCGAGGCCGTCTATGTCCATGGCGTCCCTGCCCGCGAAATGCACGATGCGCCTGAAGAGCTGCGCGGGACAGGCCGGGCTGACGCAGCGGACCGCCACCTCGTCTGCACTGAATGACAGAGGCTCGCCGCAGGCGGGACAGTTGCGCGGATATTCGAAGGGCCTTTGCGACCCGTCTCTGCGTCCCGCGCGCACCTCCAGGACCTGCGGGATGATCTCGCCGGCCTTCTGGACGAGGACGATGTCCCCCTCGCGGATGTCCTTGCGCTCGATCTCCTCGCGATTGTGCAGCGTTGCCCGGCTCACGGTCGTGCCCGAAAGCTGCACGGCGTCCAGTTCGGCGATGGGCGTGACGGCTCCCGTCCTTCCCACCTGCAGGACGATGCGACGGATGCGCGTCTCCGCGCGCTCGGCGGCATACTTGAAGGCGATGCCCCAGCGTGGGCTCTTGCTCGTATTGCCCAGTGCGTTGCGCTGGGCCAGGCGGTCGAGCTTGATGACGGCGCCGTCGATCTCGAAGGGTAGCTCGCTGCGCCGATGGTCCAGCGACTTCACCCAGTCCACCACCTCCTCGCGCCCCCGGCAGAGCTTTCGCAGGGGAAGCACGGGCAGTCCGAGAGATTCCAACCGATCGAGTTCGGCGTGATGACTATCGCCCAGGCCGTGCTCCGCCAAACCATGCGCGACGAAGGACAGTCCCCGCCGCGCTGCCTCGCGACCGTCCAGAAGCTTCAGCGTGCCCGAGCTGAGGTTGCGCGGATTGGCGAAGGGCTCCTCGCCCGCGCGCACCCGGGCGGCGTTGAGAGCGGCGAATCGCTCGCGGTCCATGTAGGCTTCGCCGCGTATTTCCAGACTGAGCGGCTCTCCGAGTATCTCCGGCAGATTCAGGAAGCGACGGACATTCTGCGTCACCTCGTCGCCGATGCGGCCGTCGCCGCGCGTGGCCGCTAGGGCCAGCCGACCGTTCCGGTAGTGCAGGGCCAGGGCCACGCCGTCCACCTTGGGCTCCACGCTCCAAGCCGGGGGGTCCTTGCTACGGAGGCTCTTGTTCACGCGCCCGAAGAAGGCATCCAATTCGTCGAAGCTGTAGGTGTTCGAAAGGCTGAGCATGGGCCGGGGATGGGCGAAGGGCGGAAAATTCAGATCGCGGCTTTCCCTCACCGTCTGCGTAGGGCTGTCGGAAGTCCTGAGCTCGGGATGGGCATCCTCGAGCGCCTCCAGTTCCCGCAGAAGCGCGTCGTAGTCCTCGTCGCTGATCGCCGGCTCGGCCAGTTGATAGTAGCGCCGGTCATGCCCGCGGATCTCCTTCGCCAGGGAAGCCCAGCGCCCTCGCGCCTCATCGATCTTCATGATTCTCCATGCGGCTAGAACCCCGTTTCCAGCTTCAAGTGAACTCTCAGGTCAGACATGGTAACCCCTTCCCCTAACGCAATATCCAGAATCAAGCTCCCGCGCTCCCCGGGGGCTCTGAGCCCGATGCCGCCTCCCCAACCCTCGAAGCTCAAAGCTTCTTCGCCCGTATCTCGCCTGCCCCGACCATAGTCGAGGAAGGCGGCCAGCTCAAGGGCGCGTCCGACGGCCAATTCCAGGGAACCGGACCCCAGGCGATCGCCGCGGAAGTGCTCCTCGTCCCAACCCCGGAGCGTGGCAGCCCCGCCGAGAGGATACAGTTCGGCCTCCGATATCGGCGAAGGCGAATAGAGCCAGACGCCTCCGATCCGCCACCTGATCCGGACATCTTCGCGGATCGGCTGCGTCCAGCGCCACTGGCCCGACAGCTCCCATTGCCGCTCCTCCTCGCCCGCCTCCTTGCGATTGAGAAGATCGGTGTCGAAGCTGAAAGTCCTCTCGCCCCTCTCCTCCGCGCCGACACCCCTCCATCGAATGCCCAGACCCTGACGACGTCGGCTTATCTCGAGATCCTCGAGGGGAAAGAGGGTTCGTTCGAAGCCCCAAAGCACGCGTCCGCGCCAGCCCGAGGGCAGGGGCAGCTCGAGGTCCAGTTCCAGGAGCTGCCTCGACCAGGTGCTGTCGCGCAGGCTCCGGAAGAAGCGGAGTCCCAGGTCCAGCGGCTGACCCAGGATCCTCGGCTCGCGAAGTTCGATATCCACCTGGCTGCGATCGTCGCTGCGCCACTCTCCCGCCAGAGTCCACTGCCGACCCCCTCCGAAGGGACTGAATAGCGACAGATCCAGGGTTCCGAAGCGCTGTCCCGATCCTCCGCCTAGCAGGATGGCCGCGCGATTTCGTCTCGTTCGCTCCTTCACGCGATAGACCACTCCCACGCGCCGCTCCACCGGATCCCAGCCCAGCACCGGATCATCCAGGCTCGCGAACCAGCCCGTGCCCGCCAGACGTTCGCGTCCGCGCTCGGCTTCGAGCAGATTGAAGGGACGCTCGTCCGGCAGGCGGAGCAGCTTGAGCAGAAACTCTTCGCTGAGGCGATCGCCGCCGAGAACGCGAGCCTCCCCCAGCGGCCCTCCCGGTCCGGGCAGAAGATCGGCCGCGAAGTCCAGGGTATCCCCTTCGGCCTCGAGGGGACTGGTCCAGACCTGCGCGAAGGGAAATCCGCGGGCGTCCATGTCCCGCAGCCAGGCGCGGGCTTCCTTTTCGAAACCTTCCACGCTTTCGAAAAGCCGACCGTCTTGCCAGGAAGATGCCAGGACCGTGGAATCGGCGCGCAGTTCGACGAGGCGATAGACCGGCGTCGATGCGGCGAGGGCGGGGAGGAGCAGCGATATGAACAGTGCGCGGCGCATCAGAAGAAGGCCCGGCTTTCCAGACGAAGTCTCTGGCGTCTTTCCCGGTCCTCTTCCTCGCGCAGTTCGAAGAGGGCGTTGAAGCTGAGGTGGCTGCCGGCCTGCGCGCTTCCCTCGATGCGCAGGATGCGCTTCCACCCTTCCGCGTCGAAGAACCAGGGCCTGCCCTGCGTGGGGTCGCCCTCGCTGTAACGGCTGCGGGTCAGTTCCCAGGAAATGTCCAGGCGGATCAGCTTGATCGGGCTCAGGCTGAGACGAGGTTCGAGGATGAGATTGCTCACCGAAAGCTCGCGCTCCGCGTCCCGCTGCCAGCGCAGACCCGAACGGAAGGCGGCGCCCCAGCGATCCCCGAAATTGAGATTGCCCTCGGTCTCTCCTCCCCAGGCGTGCACGCGATAGCTTCCCGCGCCGCTCGCGGCCTCGTCGGCGCGCCGGAGATTCTCGTCCTGGATCTTAAGGCTCCATTCGCCGGCGGAAACGACGCGCCGCGCCCTGAGTTCATGGCGAATCTGCCGATCCTCGCGGGCGCCGCCCGTGAAACGTTCATCCAGCCGGTCGAGAAACTGCACCCGGTATCGCAGCCGCCACGCCTCCGCCAGGAGCATGCGGAATTCCTGCTGAAGGTTCAGTTCTCCGAAAAGCGTGGCGCCCTTTTTTCTGAAGACGGCCGGGCGCAGGGCCAAAAGCTCGCCGATTCCGGCCTCGCGGTTCTCCTCCACGAGAGAGAATCGAGTTTCGGATCCGAGGCGCGCGAGCGGGCCGCCGGCAAGAGTCGGCTCCCGGATCAGCCCGGTCTCCATCTCCAGATTGCGGGTGACGGCGCTTTCTTCCGCGGGGAGGCTGAGCAGGCGATACTCGCCCTCTCCCTCGCCCACATGGACTCCTTCCTCGTTCAGGTCGCCGGATCCGAAGCCCACATAGACCAGGCGGCTTTCGCGCAGGCGCTGCTGACGGCTGCCCAGGCGATAGAGTCCCTGGCCATGCCATCCCGCGCTCACAGGGGCCCAGATCATGCGGCCCTCCGCCTGGAACTGCTCCTTATCCAGAAAACCCTCCCGACGGCGGTAGTGGCCGCTGAGGCTGCCGCGCCCGCCGAACAGGGACATGCCCTCCAGGCCGCCGCGAAATCGTCTCACGCGGTCCCTGTCCCCGTCCGCCTCGATGGCCTCCTCGCCCCAGGCGAGTTCCCAGGATGCGAGCCCTCCGCCGTGGAAACGGATCTCGCCCTGCTCGTGACGGTAGCTCGTCCGCTGCTCCGGCGCGCGCAGCAGATCCAGGGAATCGCCGAGCTCCCGCCTAACGCTCTTCGCAGAGGCGCCGAGGTCGGGCAGCCATCCTCCCGGGCCGTCCAGGCGCAGGAAAGCTTCCTCGGATCCGCCTTCGCCGAACTGATCATCCCGACTCTGGAGCCAGCGCAGTTTCGCGCCCAGAAGACGGCCGCCGATCGGCATTCCGGCATCCACGCTTTCCCTGAGTCCATGGAATCGGGATCCGAATCGCAGGCCCTCGGCGCCCAGGATAAAGCCTCCCCGCCGGGTTTCACCCCAGCCGAGTTCTAGGGCGCCGAGCTGTTCGTCCAGATCCCGGGGTCTTTCCTGAAGGTTCCAGTCTCGATAATCGTGGCTGCCGCGACGCGCGCCGGGGAAGCGGAAGTGAGATTGCAAGAGCTCTCCGCGCAGGGACAGGCGGGCCCTGCGTCCGAGGGGACCGTCCCAATCGCCCTTCATCGATGCCCGCAGCGCGAGGGCCTGGTTGTCCTCGTCGTCGAGCGGGGAAAGCGTGTTGGCGTCGTAATCGCTGAGGGCGAACTCGCCCTCGGCGATCCAGCCTCCGCGCTCGAAATCCAGTCTGAGCGACTCCAACCTGTAGGCCGTGGGCGGAGTCAGTTCCTCGCCGAGCCGGAAGGATCCCAGGCCCTCGCCGACCCAGGCGTAGATGCGCTGGCCGCCGGAGGCGATGCCCGCCGCCTGGTAGTCGCCCTGCCCCGCGCCCAATTCGCGGAAGCGAAGCTGATAGTCGCCGAGCGAATCGACCCACTCGAAATGCCCGGGCGCTTCGGGAGCGAGCGAATCGACCCAGACATAGTGGCCTTCGCCCGGCGTCTCGCTGATCCCGTCGGTGACGGCCAGGTCGGAAGCGTCGCCGGCTGCTTCGAGAATGCCCCTACGCTCCTCGTCCAGAGGGAAGGCCAAGGGTGAATCTGCCGCGTCGCTCTCGTCGAAGTGCAGGAAATCCAAGCGGAGGCCGCCGACGCGCGTCGCCGCGGCGCCTCCCCAGGCAGTGCGCCGCCAGGCCTCGAGGCTGTATCGATAGTCCACGCGGATGCGGTCGCTGGCCGACAGAACGATGCCCGAGCCGAAGATGATCGACCCCTGATCATAGTCGATGACGTAGTCCTGATCCCGACCCCGGGTCAGGACACTCCCGTTCAGAAAGACTTTCTCGCTTCCGGCCAGGATCACCGCCCCATCGCGTCGGAGAGCGCTCAGCAGTTCATAGGGTCCCTGCAGGCCTTCTTCGCCGTAGAATTCCGATCGCGTGAAGACGCCGCGGCTCTGGGCGAGCCAGAGGGAACTCAAGCCCCTCTCCCCCGACCAGGTGGCCGCCAGCCCCTGGAAATCGCGCTCGAAGGGCGTCAGCTCCCGCCGCGGAGTCTCGAAGACGAAATCCCCCATCTCCGCATGTCCCGCCGGACCGACCACCCGCAGCACCACCTTGTCCAGCTCCTCGAGGCGCTCGGTGTTCCCCTCCGGCTGGAATGGCAGATCGTCGTCCCGCAGCACCGCCTCCACGAAGGTGGAATCGGCGACCTGCCCGCTGAGGCTGAGCCGGAGGCTCTGCTCCACGGCGAGATCCTCGCCGCTGCCCAGTCGCAAAACCAGGGACTTGCTTCCCATCATGTTCAATTCGCCCGAAGCGCCTCTGGTCCCCGCATCCGGCCTTGCCAGGGGATGCGAGGCCTCCGCGCTCTGCTCGGGAATCTGGAGCTCTCGCCAGGATCGGAGGGCGCTGCGGGTCTGCAGGCGCGGTAGGCGGAAAGGCATCAGGCGCGACTCGACTTCAAGAAGGCCGCCGGGGAATTCCTCGAAGAGCTCCAGTCGCCCCAGAACCTCGTCCAGTCGGAAATGCTCCGGCGGCAGGGGCCGGCCGTCGAGCAGGACCTTCACGCTACCGGGTTCCAGGTAGCTCGTGCCCAAATCGAGTGAGGCCGCTCCGGGCGGAACTTCGACTCTCATCAATTGAACGAGGTGTTCTTCGTTATATGCTGATACATCGGCAGTTACGAAGATCATTAGGAGCAGGATAATGGGACCGATGCCCGACCGGCTCATGGCTGCTTCGCCGGAGTGATCCGGCCCTCGAAGAGGCTCCGGCCCCCTCCCCCGCGCAGGCGAAGACCCTGATCACGGCGATAGGCCAGATCCCGGAAATCCTGCCCCGCTTCCATCACCAAGACATTTCCCGGACCGAGCGGGAGCAGGCCGACCGGATCGCAGTTCGCGGGCAGGGTCCAGCGCTCCTGCAGGTTGCCCGCGGCATTCAGTCGATAGACACGGTTTCCGTCCAGGAGCAGAAGTCCGCCGCTCTCATCGGCACTCCACAGCGGACCGATCGCCCGATAGCCTGGAATGCGGGAGGCCGGATTCCAGTCCAGCAGCAACTGGCCTCCTCGCCCCAAGGCCACGAAACGCTCGCCTTGAGAATCGGAAAGCCAGATGCGGCCGGAGGGGGACAGGTCCATGCGGCTCCAGAATCCCTCGGGCGTGCGCAAGGTGGCCAGCAGCTCGCCGCGTCGGCCCAGACGCAGGATCTCCCGGCCCTGGCGGTGCAGGATCCACCAATCCACGCCGCCTTCGGCCACCGCCTCGGGCCAGCTTCCCGCGGGTAGGCTTCCCCCCAGTGATCGTTCGCCTTCTTCGTCCACGAGGAGGAGATTTCCCTCCTCCGTGGCGAGCAGGACTGCGCCGCCCGTACCCAGGGCCAGGCTGCGACAGGGGGGAAGTTCCCCGCCCAAGGGATGCAGGTCGATAGTGAGAGTGTCGATCCGTCCGCCGGCGCCGAGCAGGAGAAAGGAGTGCGGGGGAGAGTCGTCCGGAAGCGACAGGGTCCCGGAAATCCACAGCGCCAGGATCAAGGCGGCGAGCGTCCAGATTCTGGCCATGCTGCCTCCAGGGCGGGAAATCAGAAGCTTCGGGTCCACCCCAGGCGCAGGGTCATCCCTTCGGAACCCGGTTCCAGGCTTCCGCGAATGCGGCCTCCGGTCTCCTCTTCCCGAATGCGGCGAATGTCATCGTGCGTTCGGGATAGGCGCCAGGTGTCCACCATCGCGCCCACCCGCGTGATGATGAGGGCGAAGAGAGTGTTCGTGGCGCGCTGCTCGGAGGTCTTGGAGGATTTGCGCTTGAGCACGTAGGCTATGCGGCGGTCCTCATTGGCCCAGTTCCAGGCGTCGTCCTCGGCGATCTCGTTCTCCGCGATCCAGGCGTAGTACTCGTCGGTTCCGAAACCGTATTCGCGACGCGCGTCCCAGCGCAGGCCCTCGTTGTAGTCCTGCCAATTCTTGTACTGGCCCACGTTCTTGTAGTAATCGTCGTCGTGATTGCCGGACACGCCGGCGAAGACCTCGGCCATTTCGATGGAATTGTCCATGCGCAGTTTCTGCTGGATCTTGAAGGTGCCCCAGGTGCCCCAGACACCGGCCTCCGAAGCCAGGAAGAGCGCGCCGCGCGTGGGCGCTCCCAGGTAGTGCTGACCCCAGCCCGGCAGGACCGCGCTGCGCCAAAGCGCGTGGAGCAGCCTGCGATTTCCGTCGGGCTCCCGTTCCAGGCCGAGACGCCCCTGCGGCGCGGGACGGTCGCGCTCGCCGCGCAGTTCGGGCAGCTTCAGTCCCCCCGAGAGGCTGTAGAGCGGATCGGGAGTCCAGGTCGTGGGCAGCGCCAGCACCGGAACCGCGGCGGCCAGTAGGAAGAGAAGGATCAGGATTCGATTGTAGTGAGCCATCACCAGTTCCTTGTCATTCCGAGTCGGAAGCCTCCCCGGGCCTCGATCGAGTAGTCCATGCGCCAGCCCTCGCGGATCTCCGCTTCGCTCTGGCCCCGGTCCTGGCGAACCAGGATGATGTAGGTGTCCACCAGGGACACCACGCGGGCCAGCAGCAGCGCGGTGAGGATGTTGTGCGCCCTGTTGAAGTCGTCGTCGCTGGCGTTGCGCATCTTGCCGTAGATGTATCGATGATCGCCAGGGCGCGGATTCGCATGATCGTCGCCGCAATCATAGTCGTCCCATCCCCAGCGATACCAGTCGTATTTCCCGAGGTTCTCGTAGTAGTGCTGCGGATCCTCCGAGTAGGGCGCGAAGTGCGTGTCGAGATAGTGTATCTCGTTGCCCTGCCCATCGATGCTGATATGCGTCCGGTCGAACTGCATGGCGGAAGTACAGGTGTCGGCCCAGGCGTTGCCGGGATCGTCGCAATCGACGCAGTGTTCATCCCAGTCGAGGTCCCAGGCCGAGCGCCAGCGCACCTCGCTCCAGTGCGCGTCGGCGTAGTCCTCGTACTGGTGTCGCTTCTCGAAGCCCTGGTTTCGGTAGTGGACCACACCCGCCCATCCGCCGGCCTCCACAAGCCAGTGGGCGTAGGCGCGGGACTTGTATCCCAGGCTGTACTCCCCCATGCCGGGCAGCAGCAGCGAATAGGCCAGGGGTTTCGCATCGAGTGCCGAAGCCTGAGAGGCCGCGGCCAGAAGCAGGCAAAGGAGCAGCGCTCTTCGCATCACTTGAGCACCGCGACCCGCTTGACGAAGTGATACTCCACCTCGCCGGCCTCGATCAGTTCGGCCCGCAGCAGGTAGATGCCCGAAGCGAGATCGCCGAGTTCCAGCCTGGCTTCGAAGGGCCCGCCCGCGCTGTGGCCGAGGCTCTCGAGCCTGCGCTCACCTTCCATGTCGAAGAGCTCCATGCGCAGGGTGAGGTTCTCTCCCACGGAGGGGTGGTGCAGGATCACGTGATCGCCGGCCGGATTCGGATAGAGGATCCACTCCTCGGCCTCCGTGGCCGTCTCGGCCGGCGCGTAAGGATGGCGCCTCTCCCAGCGCCCGGTCCGGCCCACACCGCCGCCGGGCAGGCCCCATTCGGCCGGGGATCCGTCGCCGTTTCCGTCGAAGCCGAGCAGGAAACCCTTCCAGCTTGCCGCTCGAAGCCATCCGTTCACCGCGTAGAGATCGGCCGGGGATTCCTCGGCCATGGACCGCGGCGTGCCCAGAATCGGCCGGGCCTGTTCATCGGCCACGATCAGTTGCCCGCTGTGGCCGAAGAGGACGAGCTCGCTCAGGCCGTCGCCGGTCATGTCGGCCAGCAGAGCCGGGCCGCCGACCTGCATGGGCTCGTCCAGATAGAGCAGCTCGGCGGGGCGCAGGGGCCAGTCGGTGTAGAGCTGTCCCTCGGGAAAGAATTCGTGCATGGGCGTGGCGAAGCGATAGACGGCCTTGCGGGTGGACAGGAAGATTTCGGGCCGGCCGTCCCCGTCCATGTCGCCGAGGGCCGGGCCGGTGATGAGACTGTCCCCGCCCAGGTCGTAGTGGAAGTAGTTCTCGGGCGAGGCGGGGTCGTTCCGCTGACCTCGGGTCTCCAGAATGAAATCCGAGGACCAGCTTCCGGCATAGCCGGATCGGTCCACCCAGATCACCTCGTCCGCGCCGTCTCCGTCGCGGTCGAGAGCGCGGATCCAGGCCACGCCCGCGCGACCGTCGGGAAGGGGGAAACCGGGCGGAACGTCTTCGTAGTTTTCGTCCGGATCGATGACGAAGAGCCCGTCGTTCAGTTGAAGGAGGATCCGCAGTTCCTCCCCCGCCCGCCAAAGCGTCGGCGGCGAGTAGGCCAGCAGTTCGTCCTCGCGATCGTTCGCGAAGCGCGAGAGGCCCTTGCTGGATTCCCACATGTAAAGACCGCCGAGGACGTCGATCCAGAAGAGGAAGTCCGAAGTGGCCAGAGGTCCGGCGAGGATGGGAACCTCCAGGTAGATCGAGCGATCGAAGACGAGCCCCTCGCCGCCCTCGTCGAAGCGCCAGACCTGGAGCGAGTCTGGCGTGAAGATGAACCAGAGGTCCTCGTCCGCGTGGAAGTTCTCGATGAAGCCGCTGGTGAGGATCTGGCCTTCGAAGCGCGGCAGGGGTCGCTGCACATTCGTATCGGCGTTCGGGCCGCCGACGATCAGCCGCGTGGCGATCGTGCTGCTGTCCTCGAGCACCGCCATGCCGTAGGCTAGGCCCTCCTCGCCCATGGGCATGAGACTGTTGGCCGAGGAGTGGAAATCGAGGGCCTCGCCGATCAGATCGCGGTCGTCGCGGGGGAAACCCGGCGCGGGACCGGAGAGGGAGGCGTGGAAGGTGAGGGTCGCGTCGAAGGCGCCATCATCCTGGAGATAGGGACTGGTCACCAGCTCGCTGAGCGCGAAGCCCGAGGCGCTGCCGTCCTTCAGGCGCGTGGAGGGAACGGTGGTCAAACCCCAGTCGGTGTTGTTGCCGAAATAGAAGGGATCGGTTTCGCTGCCTCGCCAGTCATAGGAATAGGGATTCCCCAGGTCGGCGAGGCCGTCGGCCTCGGTGAGCCAGAAGTGCCAGTCGCCGTCGGGATTGACGACATTGATGTCCCAGAGCGCGTCCAGGCCCTGCTCGGCCACATGCCAGGCCAGGAGCCCGGACTGCGGGATGAAGAGATCGTACATCCCCAGGTTCTCGCCGGTGACATCATCGGCCACAAACAGAATGACGCCCGTGTCGTCATCCTGCTCCATGTAGAAGGCCCCATCCGTTAAAAGCTCCTGGCGGTTCTCGAGCAGGAAGTACTCCGAATCGCTGAGATCGACGCGCAGGGCCTTCACGTCCTCCGGTTCCAACGGCAATCCGCTGGCCGTCAGCGTGAAATCGCCTTCCCCTCCGCCCATTCGCTGGAGGCTGCCGTCCTCCTCGCCGATCCAGCCCAGGTATTCCTTGTGCCAGACGGCCAGGCTGGTGGGCAGGCCGCCGTAGATGTAGAACACGTCGCCGTCCAGAGTTTGCAGACCCATGGTCAATTGATGACCGCTGTCCATGAGATCCCAGTATCCCACGACGGGCCAGAACCAGAGCGTGTTGTAGGTGTCCACGGTGCCGAGCTGATGGGTGAACTCGTGGGCCGTGACCGCGTTGAGCGCGCCGAGAGGATCGCCCTCGGATACGTCCTGGATAGTCGTCTCCGGCAGCAGCAGCACCGATCCCAGTTCCGTCTCTCCTCCATCGACGAGGTGCGGGCCTTCGGGATCGCCGAAGAAGATATTGAAGCTCGGCAGATCGTTGGGGCTGTCCAGGGCGATGTCGTTCTGGAGGTCGCTGCCCGCGTGGAAGATCATCACGACATCGTAGTCGGCGAAGCGGGGTCCGCTCGGATCGGCCTGAAGGCTGGCGTCGATCTCGTCGAGGGCCGATCTCACGAAGGCTTCGAGCAGCTCGAGGGTCCAGTACCCGCCTTCGCCGGGACCGTAGTCGGCGATGTCGCTCATCCGGAAGGGCTCTTCCTCTGCCGGCAGCAAATCCCAACTGAAA
>Ga0180429_10003117_pt1 | contig 13497 bp, 11 predicted proteins | sample SS_ome_FD_132428 | JGI IMG/M metagenome (GOLD analysis project Ga0180429, IMG submission 132428) | Hypersaline lake sediment archaeal communities from the Salton Sea, California, USA - SS_1_S_1 metaG | ecosystem: Environmental > Aquatic > Non-marine Saline and Alkaline > Hypersaline > Sediment ...
CATCCGCGAAGCGAGCGACGTCGACGCCGTTCGGAATGACCCTGTATTCACCAGGGAAGTAGCGCTCGACCGTCCGGCGGGCCGCGCCGGACACCGCGATCCGGTGCGTGAGCCGCGCGGCGTGGCGGTCGAGCCTGTCCCGGAAGACGCGGTACCCGAGCGCCCGCTCGTTGCTCGCGTGGAACGTCCCGACGACGGGCGCGTTCGCGTTGCGGAGCACCGACAGGCACAGGGTCGGGAGGAAGGGCTCGTGGATGTGCAGGACATCGAACCGCTGGTCGTCGAGGAGCGACCGGATCCGCTCCCCCATCATGGGGTCCATCGCGACCGGGCAGATCGATCCGTTGGCCGGGACCGACACGGCCCGGCCGATCCGGAAGACGAGCGGATCGGGCTCGTCACCGCCGAAGCGCGTCGTGATAACCCGGACATCGTGGCCGCGGCCACGAAGCTCCTCGGCCGTGTGATGGACGTGCTCCGACACGCCGCCGGGGTACGGGTAGTACGCCTGAGTGACGATGCCGATCTTCACCGTCGCTTCCTCCTACGACCAGTTCGCCTGCCAGACCGGCTGAAGCATGCACCACTGATCCGGATACCGAGCGATGTACTTCTCTATGACCTCGGCGACGCGCTGCGTGTGGCGTCTGAGATCATCCTCGAGGTCGCCGCCCGGCTCCGGCATGATCGGTGGCTCGATGTGCCCCACGTACGTGCCGTCGGGCTGGCGGATGCAGAAGCCGGGGACGATCGGCGCGCCGCTCTTCAGCGCCCAGTACGCCGCGCCCTTCGGAAGACACGCTCTCCTGCCGAAGAAGTCCACCTCCGTTCCCCCGGCCCCGACGGCACGCTCGCCCAGAATGAAGACGATCCCGTTTCTTCGGAGGGCCCTCAGAACCTTGATCGGATTCCCGAGGTGGATGACGTTGATGCCGTGCCTCTCGCGCATCGTGGCCATCGTGTCGTTCGACGCCTGCTCGCCCACCGGTTCGACGAGCGCCGACAGCTCGGGCAGATCCTCGATCGCCGCGAGGGCGAGGCTGCCCATGTCCCAGCTCCCGATATGCGCCGACACGAAGACCGCGCCCTTGCCCAGCGCCAACGCCTCCCGCAGGTTCTCGAGGCCCTCGATCCGCACGAGGGAGTCGACGTCCTCGGGATCCCGCCCGTTCATGCCGAAGAAGTCCGCGTAGTAGAGCCCGTAGCTCCTGAAGACGCGCCGCGCCAGCGAGCGCACTTCCGGACTCCACGGCGGCTTCCCGATGACGTGCGCTATGTTCTGCTGCGCGTAGCGGCGCTTCTGCGGCAGGAGAAGCGCCGCGACATCCCCCAGCGCGATCGCGAATCCGTGCGCGACCCGCCGCGGGACCCGGGCGGCCAGAGAGAGCCCGAGCCGGACGAGGGGGTACGCGTTCATGAGATTCAGCGTCGACGTGTCTGCCAGCAGGAAAATCGAGGCCCCGCCGAACGCGACGCACGCCGCCCCGCTCAGGACGAAGACCGGCCTCGCCCCGATGATGTCGACGATGACGCCCGAGAGGATGCCGGCGACGCCGAAGGCCGCCTTCGAGATCATGTCGCGGAAACCGAACGCCTTGCCGACCGACTCGCCCGCCATCCTCTCCTGCAGAATCGTGTCGCACGCGACCATGATCGGAGCCGACATGAAGCCGGCGATGAAGAGACCGACGCCCAGCCCGACGACCGACTCGAGCTGCGCCGCGATCATGAGGTCGAGCCCGGCCAGGAAGAAGCTCGCGGCGATGATCACGCGGCGGTGCACCCGCTGGAAATAGCGTCCGACGACGAGCGAGCCGACGAGCATCCCGATGCCTGCGAACGAGAAGAGCATCCCGAGCTCGGCGGCGCCCATGCCGAACTCGTTGCGGATCAGAATCGGACAGGCGATCAGCACGAAGCCCGCGATGAACATGATCGCCGACATGGCGATCGTCGAGTAGACGACGAGCCGGTCTCCCCGCATGCGCGCGAGCCCGTCCTTGAGGTCCGCCACCAGTCGTTGGTAGGCCGTGCCGATGACCTCGACCTCCTCCTCGATCGGCGTGGCGATTTCGCGACCCAGCTTGCCTGCCTCCTCCGCCAGCCAGGCGGGATCGAGGGACCGGCTCTCCGAGGCGTGCTTCGCCCAGTCGTCCCGGACCCTGGCGACGATCGACGACTGCTCCTCCCTCTCGGAGCGCAGCTCCTCGAGGCTCCTCAGCGTGATGAACGACGCGAGCAGGGCCGAGACCAGGTAGGTCCCGGCGTCGGCCCAGAAGCCGACCGAGTAGCCGAAGCGCTCCACGACCCAACCACCACCCCAGGGACCGAGGACGATCGTCGCCATCATGGCGATGTTGAGGAACGAGTTGGCGGCCAGGAGCTCGTCGGAGTTCACGACCTGCGGGATCGCCGCCGATCGCGCGGACAGGTAGAAACGGTTGATGGTGAAGATGATGAACACGAGGACGTAGATCGGCGTCATCGAGAGCGAGAAGATGGGAATCGCCGCGACCAGGGCGGCCCGGATGATGTCGCAGGTGATCATCATCCTCTTGCGGTTGTGGCGATCGGCGTAGACGCCCGAGATCGGGCCGAAGATGAGCACGGGCACGCTCGACAGCAGGAGGATCTTCGAGAACTCGAGCCCCTTCGCCTGTCCACCGCTCATCGCGAACACGAGCGCCGTCAGCGCCATCAGGTTGAGGTAGTCCCCGAGCTGCGACGCGAGGCTCCCGCCCCACAGGAGCGCGAAGCTGCGGTTCCGGAACAGCCGGAAGAAGCTCTGGGTGTCGTGGTGGGTCTCGGCCACTCGTCGTCCTCCGGGGAGCTTCTCCCCGTCAGTGGGTCGTCACCTTCTCGGGTCTCTTCGACGCGGCTCCGCGCTGGGCCGCGACCTCGGCGCCTGTCACGTAGAGGTGTTGCCACTCGCCGCGCTCCCAGACGCCTTCCATCACCTTCGCCAGACTCGCCGCCTTGCCGTCGAGCTCACCGGCGAGATCGCACAGGAGCGACGCCGCGCCGGGGTGTGTCGCCCGCGCGCCGTGCTCCGCGCAGAGACGGCGGAGGACGTCCGGGCGGTCGATGATCATGCAGGGCGTCAGGAGGTTCCCGTCGTACGGGATCCCCGCACGGATCGCGGCCATGAACGGATGCCGAAGCGCCTCCCGAATCGTCTTCTCCCGCACGTTGTCGACGGCGAAGTGCGCGAAGACGCAGGGCTCGATGTCGCCCTCGGGATTGACGTGCAGATAGCGCTGGCCGCCCGCCATGCATCCCTGGACGGCAGGTCCGTCGTTCCAGAAGTCGGCGAGGAAGATCGGGCGAGACGTCCTGAGGTGGAACACGCGCTTCCGCAGGTCGTCGCGCTCCTGCGCCGTCAGCATGAGGGAAGGGTCGGGCCCCCGGCCGATCGGAATGTAGTGGAAGTACCACCCGACGAGCGCTCCCTCCTCGATCATCCCGTCGACGAACTCCTCGCTCGAGACCTCGTAGACGTTGTCCCTCGTCGCGGTCACGGAGAACCCGTGGAGCACGCCGGCGTCCTTGAGGCGTCTCCTGACGACCCTGAGCGCGTCGTAGGTTCCGCCTCCCCTGCGGCGGTCGGTCGAGCCCCTCCGGCCCTCGACCGAGAGCATCGGTGCGACGTTCCCCGCCTCCCCCAGCCGACGCGCCGTCTCGTCGTCGATCAGGAGACCGTTCGTGTAGACGAGGAAGTAGCAGTCGTCGTGGCGCTCGTAGAAATCGAGCAGGTCGTTCCTGATGAACGGTTCTCCTCCCGCGATCGTGAAGAAGCGCACGCCGAGATCGTTCCTGCACTCAGACACGATGCGCTCGAGGAGCTCCATCTCCATGTGAGGCACATCCTCGTAGAGCGCGGCCCAGCAGCCCGGGCAACGCAGGTTGCATCGCATCGTCGGGCTGATCACGATGAAGTTCGGGGGGTAGAACCCCTCCTGTTCGTGGAACCGCTCGCGGATGGGCCGCCCGTCGACCCACGCGTTGACAAGCAGGTTCGACACGAAACGGTCCATCGAGCGCTCCGAGAGCTCGCTGCCGAGTCTCGCGACGAAGTCGATGAACGAGGTGTCACCGGACGCGAGCCTTTTCGCGAACGCGCGGCCGACCTCACTCGTCAGCGGGAAGAAGGGAAGCGCGTCGATGAGCCTCGCCGCCAGTCCCAGTTTCCTGCCGGGCCGTGCGGCCAGCGCGCTGATCATCGTCGTCGCCAGGCGGCGACGTATCTCCCTTCCCGCTGTCGTCATCGCGAGTTGCATGATCGTTCTCCTTGCGGACCGGGCGGCCGACGCTCAGTCGCCGATGCCCACCCCGGTCGGGAACTCCGCGACGTCGGGCTCGACCTCCCCGACCGCGGACTCCCGCTCGATAGCGCTCCGCACCGCCCCCAGCAGGCGGTTCGTCGCCTCGGACCCGATCGCGCGGTGGCGCCGGTGCCTGAGTCGCTCGAGCACCGACTGAAGCAGGGTGACCGCGGTGATGTCCTCACCGGTCCCCTTGAGCTCGACGGTGACGCTCTCGCCGCCCGCGACCAGGTCCGACAGCTCCACGAGCGTGATCACGCGCCTCTGGACCGCGTCGTAGAGCCGTCTGTTGGAGTACTTGATGATGTGCCTGGGCATGCTGTTCCCTCTCGGCTCCTGTCAGGCCTTTTGTGCGTCGCACCACGAACACGTTAGGCCCGACCGCCCGGCCCGTCAAGTGGTTTTTCAGGAATGGTGGGATTCCGCCCCGACGGCGGTCTCCGAGACCCTACCGCCTGCGCGAGAAGAGCCCTGCGTTCGTCGCCAGCACGACGGCGAGCCCGACGAAGAGGGCGACCGAGAAGGCGCCCGACCAGGACCCGGCCCAGTCGAACCCGATGTGGATCCGCTCGTAGAAGCCCGCGACGGCGCTCGTGAAGGCCCCGACCGGTTGCCCCTCCGCGAGCAGCATGTCGCGCTGGGCCTGGGCGTTCACGAGTCCGGCGGCGGCGATCCCCGCGAGCCCGCCGCCCGCGATCAGGCCCGACGCGAAGAGCACCCCTCGCTCGCGGCGCCCGTGCCTGACCGCGGCGTTCGTCGTCCGCTCGGTGATCAGCCGGACGATCCCACCGGCCATGATCGGCGTCGAGAGCCGAACCGGGAGGTAGAGCCCCACGGCGAACGGGAGCGACGGCACGCCGAGCAGCTCGACACAAGCCGCCAGGAACGCGCCGATGAACACGAGGGTCCACGGAAGCGAGAGCGTCAGAACGCCCTTGACCACCATCGACATCAAGACGGCCTGAGGCGCCGGGAGCCTGTCCGAGCCGATGCCGTAGGCTCGGTGCAGGAAGAAGACGATCCACCCGATGACGACCGCGGACGTCAGCACGCCGACCATCTCGCCGAGCTGCTGCCGCCGCGGCGTCGCCCCGACGAGGAATCCGGTCTTCAGATCCTGCGACGTGTCGCTCGCGATGCAGATCGCGATGCAAACAACGGCCCCGACGGAGATCGCGCTGATCATGCCCGCGGTGCCGGTCCACCCGAGCCCGAGGAAGACGAGGCTCGTCCCCAGAAGGGTCGCGATCGTCATACCCGACGCGGGGTTGGACGAGCTGCCGACAAGGCCGACGATCCTCGAGGACACGGTGACGAAGAAGAAGCTGAACACGACGATCAGAACGGCTCCGACCAGATTGACCGGGATCTGCGGCAGCACCCACGCGAGGACGCCGAGCGCGACGGCGCCCCAGAGCACGACGGGCATCGGAAGATCGAGCCGCACCCGCCCCTCGTCGCCGTCCGAGGCCCGCCCCTTCGCGAACACCTCGCGGAACGCGCCCCCGAACGAGCTCACGATCACGGGGATCGACTTGATGAGCGTGACGAGGCCACCGAACGCGACCGCCCCGGCGCCGATGTACCGGATGTACTTGTCCCAGATCTCGATCGGGCTCATCTCGCTGACGAGCTGCGTCGCGGGATAGAGCGGCTCGGCGAGGCCGCGCCCCATCATCTTGATGACGGGGATCAGAACGAGCCACCCCAGGACGCCGCCCGAGAGCATCAGGCCGGCGATGCGCGGTCCGATGACGTAGCCGACGCCGAGGAGCACCGGCGTGGCCTCGGCGCCGACGCTCGCGCCGTCGATGCCGCGAACGTTCCACGCCGGCTTGTCGGGCCAGAGGCCGAAGGCCTGCATGATGAACTCGTAGAGCGCTCCCAGGCCCAGACCGAACATGACCTTCCGGACGTGGCCCCCGCCGGTGTCGCCGGCGACGAGCACCTCCGCGCAGGCCGTCCCCTCCGGGTACGGGAGCTTCCCGTGCTCCCTGACGATCAGGTAGCGCCTCAGGGGAATCATCAGCAGGACCCCCAGGAGCCCGCCGACGGCCGCCAGCACGAAGACCTTCGAGAGCTCGGGGTTCAGACCGAGCACGATGAGCGCCGGGATCGTGAAGATGACGCCGGCCGCCAGCGACTCGCCGGCGGACCCGACCGTCTGCACCATGTTGTTCTCGAGGACACTGGCCCTCCGCTTGAGCCTGCGGCTCAACGCGATGGCGATGACGGCCGCCGGAATCGACGCCGAGACGGTCATCCCGACCTTGAGCCCGATGTAGGCGTTCGCCGCCCCGAAGACGATCCCGACGATCACGCCGACGATGACGGCGCGCCAGGTGAACTCGGGAATGCTGCAGGGCGCCTCCACGTACGGCCTGTAGTCGTCGCCCTCGCAGCCGCCGTATGCCTCGGGTCCGAGACAGCGCTTCTCGTCCATGTCGCCCCCAGTCGTCTCTTCCGGTTCCCGCGTCAGCGCGTTCCCTCCCGTGACTCCGCGGCGCGCGCGAGCGCCTCGCGCGCGCGTTCGTGCTCGGCGTCGAGAGACACCGCCGTCTCCCACTCGATCACGGCCTCGGGCAGGCGTCCCGCCTTCTCGAGCACGTGGCCGAGCCTCCAGTGCGCCGACGCCACCGTGACCTCCCCGTGCTCCTCCCCGGCCTCGATGAAGGCGCGGAACCCGGCCTCGGCGGTCGCGTCGTCCTCGTTCTGCTCGGCCCAGAATGCCTCGGCGATCGCTCCGGCGAACGGGTCGAGCGAGGCGATCGCCCGGACGGCCTCGGCTGCCTTCTTCTCGCCGCCGCCGGCGATCGACGGAGCGTAGGCGTAGTAGTACAGGAGACCGAAGTGCGCGTCAACGTTCTCGGGATCGTACTTGATGGCCAGCTCGCACTCCTTCTTGTACTTGCCGCCGTAGAACATCGCGTTCAATCCGCCCCGCTGAGCCTTCATCCCGTAGGCGTTGGCCAGCAGCATGTGGTACTCGGAGTTCCGCTTGTCCTTCTTGATCGCCTTCCGCGCGCGCTTGATGGCCTTGTCGGCGTCCGCCCGGATGAGCCAGACGATCGCGAGACCTCGCTCGGCCCGATGCTCGTTCTTCGAGATCGAGAGCACCTCCCGAAACAGGCCCTCGGCGGCGTCGACGTCGACATCGAGCAGCCGCTCCGCGCGCGCGAGCAGCGAGTCCACCGGCGCGAACTCATCCGCGGCGGCCGCGCCCGGACAGCAGACCGAGAGGAGGACGAGAGCCGCCGCGAGCCACGCTCCTCCCCCGAGGGAGTCAGGTCTTCCTCTTGTTATGTCGCTTCTCCTTTCGAGTCTGCAGGACGCCGCCCACCGGGTCGGGTCCTCAATCGTGCACGACGTCGGGCCCGGCGGCGGCCTCGTCGTGCGCCTCGCGCGAGGCGAGCACGACCGAGGAGACGATCAGGGCGCTCCCCACGAGCCCCCCCGCCGACAGGCGCTCCCCGAGCAGGAGGAACGAGAGCGCCAGCGCGAACACGACCTCCGTCAGCATGATCACGCTCGACGCCGTCGCCGTGATGTGCTTCAGGCCCCACGTCCAGAGGAAGAACGGGAGGATCGTACAGAAGACCGCCGTGTAGGGGATGGCCCACCACTCCGGCGAGGCGCCGGGGAAGGCTCGCGGCGCGAACAGGATCGCCGCCGGGAGCGCGCTGAACGCCGTCACGGTCACCATCGCGGCGGTCAGAGATCGAACGTCGATGTCGCCTCCCGCCACGATCCGCTTGTCGAGGATGATGAAGAAGGTCCACGTGAACGCCGCGACGAGGACGAGGAGATCGCCCGCCAGCCCGGGACCGCCGGCGAACGCCGGGCGTCCCCCGGTCGTGACGAGGAAGACCCCCACCATGCCCAGAACCACCGCGACGACCTTCGCCGGGCCGAATCGCTCGCGGAAGACGAAGCGCGAGACGATCGCGACGTAGATCGTGCATGAGTTGATGAGGAGCGCGGCGTTCCCCGCCGTCGTGAGAGTCTGCCCCTTGAACTGGAAGATGAAGCCGACGGCGTTCGTGACGCCGAGCCAGATGACGATCGGCCGCCGGAGGAGCGACGACACGTCCCGCCATTTGCCGGCGACGGCGACGTAGGTCAGCGCGATGAACGATGCGACGGCGAATCGAAGGAAGGCAAACCAGTACGGATCGAGCGAGCGAAGCCCGATCTTGATCACAGCGAACGAGGATCCCCACAGCAGACCCGCCCCGAGCGTGGCCAGCACGGGCGCTCTCGAACGTGACACGACCCCTCCGTTTCGCGCGCCGCTCGAGCGGTCATGCTACAGGAGCGCCAGCGCCGTCGCAACGGCCATGATGGTCAGAGCCGGAAGGAGGAGCATGCGGAACGAACGACCGAGGCTCGCGTGGAAGTACTCGCGAGAGAGCACCAGACAGAGGTGAACCGGCGAGAGCAGGCACCCGACGAATCCCGAGGCAAAGGCGAACATGACGAGGGTCGTGTCGATCTCGGTCCCCCCCATCAGAGGTATGAGGATGGGGAACGTGACGGCGATGAACGCGAGCGTCACTCCCGTGATCAGCCCGACGATCATCGGCACCGCGCACAGCACGAGGAGCTCGGGCATGTGGAGGCTCATGAAGAACGGAGGAACGGCCTCGATGATGCCGGCCTGCGTCAGGAGGTACTTGTAGGCGCCGACGCCGAGAACCAGCGTGATGATCTGGAATCTCGCGCCCTCCCGAAGAGCCCGCCCGAGGTCGATCGGCCTTGCCCGCTCGAGGAGCATCAGAACGATGAGCACGAACAGCACAACGAACACGAGCTCGATGTTGAGTACGAGCACGCCGGCGATGACGACGATGAACGGCCAGATTCCGTGAAGCAGGTCGCGCCACCCCGCGCGGGTGTCTCCCTTCGCCCTGACGTTCTTCCCTGCGTCGACCTTCCTGAGCACGAAGACGGCGCCGCCGGCGATCGCGGCGAGCGTCAGGGGGTAGTTGGCGCTGAAGAGGTCTCCCATGCTGCGGTCGACGAGCGCCGCCGCGACCACGAGGCCCGGGTAGAGTGGCCAGACGTACTCCCACACGTGCCGGAACCAGTAGTTGACGAAGAACTTCTGCTCGGGCGTCGCGCTCCCTCTCGATGCCGCGCCCTCGACCATGGGAGCCGTGAGCATGGCGCCGCCCGGCATCGGCAGGAGCCCGCCGAACGCCGGCATCAGCGCGATAACGATGCGGTTGTCTCCGATGAGCCGGCGGAGTCCGGAGACGAAGCGATCGAGATAGCCGAGGCGCCCGGCGAGCGTGCCGAGCGCGATGATCGTCACGATGCGCGCGAGAAGCAGGAGAGTGTCCGGCTCGACCGCGCCGCGGCCGAGCTCGATGGCGGTCCAGACCGCCCCCTTCCCCGCGACGAGCGCTAGGCAGGCGGCACCGGCGAACATCGAAACGCCGAGGTCTACCCGGAGTCGCACGAGGGCGATGATCAGAACGATCGAGGCGACGAGGGAGATGATCTCTCGTTCCATTCGGCGGGTCCTTCTTGCGACGGCCGGCGAGTCCGGTCTTCCCCCGCGATGAAGGCGGGGCGCGGCGGCTCGAAACCGCCGCGCCCGATGCCCGTACCGCTCCCGGTCCCCGGGGGCGATCGCCTCGGGAGACCGGAGCGGAACGTCTCCGGATCGCCTCTACTCGAGTTCGGACATCACGAGATTGGAGCGCACCATGTCATCTCGCCACTTGTAGAAGCTGTTGCTGTATGTGAGCAGCGAGACGTACTGCGCCAGGTTCTTGACGCCCTTCGCCTCGATGTGTTTCCTGATCTTGGAATCCCCGGGGAGCTTCGCGAGCCAGTCCTGGAAGTACTGCTCCTTCTCCGCGAACCAACCGACCAGCTCGCCGTCGCCCGGGTCCCGGTAGGTTTCCTCGTGAACCAGTGCCTCGAGAGGCAGCGTCGGCGCCAGCGGCGGACGCTCCTTCGGGTGCCCGAGGATCAGCATGGCGACCGGGAGTACCTGCTTCGGCAGCTTGAAGAAGTCGAGCGTCGTGTAGGGCTGCCACACGACCTCCTGGATGTACTGCGTGCCGAGGCCGAGCGCCGCCGCGGCGATGACCGCGCTCTGTGCCGCGGCGTATACCGCGCGCATCGCGACCCACCGGACGCCGATGCCCCTGAAGTGGGGAAGCCCGCCCTCCAGAGCTGCCCATCGGTTCAGGCGGTGCGTGTCGATACAGAACACGAGGGACACGGGGGCCTCCTCGATGCACTTCCTCCGCCCCTCACAGAGCATTTCGTTCAGCTGCTCGCGCCGCTTCCGGTCCCTCACGACGATGATCGACATCGGTTGGGCGCCGCGGTACCCTCCCGCCAGCGAGCCCCCCGGCGCCGGCGCCCGTTGCGCCGCCCGGAGCACCTTCTCCAGAACATCGGGCGGAACGTCCTCGTCCTTGAAGTGGAGGACGCTTCGCCGATCGTAGATGACGTCGAGACAACTCTCGCTCACTCTTCCCTCCCGCTCTCCGCGTGATAGGCCTCGAGCTTCTCCCTCAGCAGCTGTCGCGCCCTGTGCAGGTGCGTCTTCAGCGTGCCCATCGGAATGCCGAGGATCTCCGCGACCTCGTTGTAGCTCCGTTCCTCCAGGTAGAACAGCGTGACGACCGCGCGATACCGGGGCGGCAGCTCAGCCACCGCGCCGCGAACTGACAGCCGAAACTCCTCGTCGACCACACCCTGCCCCGGGTCGTCCTGCCGCGGGGGATCGATCGCGCTAGACTCGAGCGCGCGGGCGCGATCGATGTCGACCGCGACACCGCGCCTGCGCTTGCGCTTCAGATGAGTCAGCGCGCGGTTGACGGTGATACGGTAGAGCCAGCTCGAGAACTTGGAGTCACCCCTGAACTTCGGAAGCGCTCGGTGCGCCCGGACGAAAGCCTCCTGGGCGACGTCGCGCGCGTCTTCCTCGTTCCCGACGACCCTGACCGCCACAGTGTACACGAGATCCTCGTAGCGTGCCACGAGGGCCGCGTACGCGTCGTCGTCGCCACCGACGGCCCTCGCCACGAGGTCCGCGTCGGCCGGCGGACCGGCGGATCCGTCCAGCCGATCCGTCATGGCGCCCCCGACCGACCCGCCCGGGATCCCTCTCGGGGGCGGGCGCTCGCGGTCCGCCGGAGGTCCTCCTCCGGAGCGGACTCAACCCCCAATGCTAGCAGAACCACGGGCGAAACCAAGCGCTTTTCCGAACCGCGACTCATTTGATGCGGATTCCCCGGCCCCGCCGGGCGCTCCCGATGCCCGCGCGCCGAGACGACTCCCCCGACGAGGCGAAGACCCGCGAAACACGCACGCCCCGAGGGTGGTCTCATCCACCGAGAAGCTCGGAAACAGCGCAGGCGTGCCACGGGAGGCCGACGAGACGCCGACCGTTGGCGCCGAACAGGGCGGGCCGCAGGAGACCCGCAGGCGGTCGCCCCGGAATCGAAGGAGGAAGAGACCATGCCGGTGTTCGTCTTCTCAATCTTCATGACACTCGTCTCTCTGGGCGCCACGATTCTCATCGTCATGCTCATCATCAAGGCCGTCGAGAACGCACGCAAGGCCCGTCAGGAGGCCTTCTACAAGGCGCTCGACCGAGGGGTCTACGACGTCCGGCTGCTTGGGCGCACCAAGGGCTCTGGCAAGGCCTCTCTCGGCTGGGGCATCTTCTTCGTCGCCGTCGGGCTCGGCATCTTCTTCGGCCTGGCCGCGAACGTCGATCCCACGATCCTCCGCATGGGAATGCCCGGTGCGCTCATACCGTTCTTCATCGGCGTCGGCCTGATCGTCTTCTACTTCCTCGCGCGGTCGGCCTCAAGGGACGTCGAGCGGAACGGCGAGCCGATGCGTGTCCTCCCGAAGATCGGTGGATCCGATGAGCCGATCGAGGTGGCTAAGAGCGCGACTGACGGCGGCGAGGATCGGACGGCGGGAGTCTAGGGCAGCTCGACCCTGAACTGACGGGCCTGTCGCAGAGCGGCGACCGTCAGGGCCGAAGCCAGGACGATCGCCAACGCCCAGACCACACCAGCGATGCCCGGGTTCTGTGCCCATGTGGACAGGATGCCGGGCATCTTCTCTGCCACGGAGTCGAGGTCCTGCGCCCCGACCTTCGAGGCCGCCTCGAGAAGAGCGCCCGCGCGCTCCGTCGCGCCGGCCCCCAGCATCTTGACCATGCCGAAGACGGCCGCGGCGGCCCCCACGACGATGGCCCCCGAGATGAAAAGGGGCTCCGCCGTCCGGCGTCGGATCGCCTGCTGCCGGACCGACGCCATTACGGCGCCGCGCAGTGAGGCCGGCGCGCGCATCACCGGCTCCTCCGCGAGCGAGCGGTCGAGCGCGACCAGCAGCTCCCGATCCGCGCGACAGCCCGCGCAGGCTTCCAGATGCGCCGCGAGCTCACGAGTCTCGGCGGGCCCGAGGGTCCCGTCGAGCTCTGACTGAATCAGCTGTCGGACGCGTGGGCAGTCCATGGTGCATCCTCACGGGCGTGAGCGCCATCGTGACGGTTCTCGTCCATGTGACACCCCGGAAGCGACGGGGGTTTCGTGGACGTTCTACTTGAGAATCCTGCGGGCCACCGCCACGTTGCCGCGGCGATCGAGCGTCCTGACGGCGACGGCGTGCTCGCCCTCCGGCACGTCGTCGAACGTGAGCTCGAATCCCTCGTGGAGCGAGTCGAACATCCCGTCTCCGGGAAACGAGGGCAGCCAGTCGCCGTAGTCGAGCGAGCACTCGACGCCGACGATCGGGCTCGATGAGTCGACCGCGGTCCCGCGAACGACGAGCCCGCTCTCCGATCTCTCGACCTCGAGCGACCGGATCTCCGGCAGCGTGTTGTCGACGATGAACGCCGCCGTCACCCTCTCGTCGGTCATCTCCTCTCCCGGGGGATTCCCCGGGGCATCGCTGACGACGATCTTCAGCCGGTACGCCCCGTCGGACATCGATGTCGAGTCCCAGGTGTGAATCGTCCGCTCGATCCCCTCTGCCATCAGCTTCCAGGAGGTATCCTCCTCGGACCGGACCCACACGTCGAAGACCAGCGGATCTTCGTTCGGGTCGATCGCTTCCCACTCGACGCTGCGCATGCCGGACAGCAGCACGGGCAGCCCCCTCCCGTTGCCCAGGGACGAACCGAGCGAGTACGTGA
>Ga0180429_10003118_pt1 | contig 13495 bp, 12 predicted proteins | sample SS_ome_FD_132428 | JGI IMG/M metagenome (GOLD analysis project Ga0180429, IMG submission 132428) | Hypersaline lake sediment archaeal communities from the Salton Sea, California, USA - SS_1_S_1 metaG | ecosystem: Environmental > Aquatic > Non-marine Saline and Alkaline > Hypersaline > Sediment ...
CGGCAGAGCCCGGCGTTGATAGGTTCGTGGGGTCATGGTTGGTGGTCCTGGGAGAGAGGTTAGCGGCTGCCGATGAATAGCTTTCCGGTTTCTATCAGGTCGTTTAACCCGAAGCCGAAGGCGGTTGGTTGCGCGGTTCCTTCGCGGAACAGCCGTCGCCTTCGGCTTAGGGTTAAACGAGGAATCTTCCGACACTTGACTATTATACGCCTTCTCCAGCCAACCCCCAGACCGGTGGCCCTGTCTGACGCCGAAAAGTCCTGCGATAATTGGACAACAGACTCGAAGGCGTGCCGGAACTGGCGATTGTAACAAATGCTCAATCAAGCGTTGAAAGACCGTGTGGTCAACTATCTGCTCCCACGCGTGCAGACCCCGGGGCAGTACGTCGGCGGGGAACTCAATGCCACGCCGAAGGACCACGGCTCGGTCCGCGGCAAGCTCTGCCTGGCGTTTCCCGATACCTATTCGATCGGCATGAGCTACCACGGCCTGCAGGTGCTTTACGCCGCGATGAACCGTCGCGACGGCTGGGCCTGCGAACGGGTGTTCACCCCGCTGGCCGATCTCGAGGCACTGTTGCGCGAGCACCAACTGCCGCTGTGGAGTCTGGAGACGTTCACGCCGCTGGTCGAGTTCGACGTGCTCGGCTTCACGCTGCAATACGACCTCTGCTGCACCAACGTGCTGACCGTGCTCGACCTGGGGGGTATCCCGGTTCAATCGCAGCGGCGCACGGCCGATCATCCGCTGATAATCGCCGGTGGCCCCGGCACGGCGAACCCCGAGCCGATGGCGCGTTTCATCGACCTGTTCGTGGTCGGCGATGGCGAGGAGACGTTGGCCGAGGTGTGCGAGCTGTGGCTGAGTCTGAAGCAATCCGGCGGTGATCGGCAGTCGATGCTGGCCGAGATGGCCCGGCGTCTGGAGTACGCCTACGTGCCGCGGTTCTATGAGCCGCGGACCGACCCGGCCGGTCGCCGCGGGGCGGTTCGGCGCTTGCGCGACGACGTACCCGAGGCGATAGAGCCGGCCGTGCTGAGCGATCTCGACGCGATGCCGCTCCCCACTTCGCCGGTGGTACCGAACGTCGAGTGCGTTCAGGATCGGATTACGTTGGAGATCATGCGCGGCTGCCCGTACGGCTGCCGGTTCTGCCAGGCCACTACGCTGAAGCGGCCGTTGCGATTACGCAAGGTGGAGACGATCGTTGCGGCGGCCGTGGAGTCGTATCGAACGACCGGCTACGACGAGATCTCGCTGTTGTCGCTTGCCACCAGCGACTATCCGCGCTTCGACGAGTTGATCGAGCGGCTGCAAGAGACCTTTCGCCCGTTGGGCGTTAGCATTTCGGTACCCAGCCTGCGAATCAACCAGCAGTGGCGAACCATGGGCGACGTGCTCAACACCGATCGCCGTTCGGGGTTGACGATTGCGCCGGAGGTCGCCCGCGACGACATGCGCCGACAGGTCGGCAAGCGAATCACCAACGACGATCTGCTGGCCGGGTGCCGCAAGGCGTTCGAGAACGGCTTTTCGCGCGTCAAGCTCTACTTCATGTGCGGTTTGCCGGGCGAGCGCGAGTGCGACCTGGACGGGATCGTCGACATGGCCGAGACGATCTCGCGGTTGGGCAAGGAAGTAAGCGGCCGGCCGGTCACGGTGGTGGCCAACGTGTCGAATTTCGTCCCCAAGCCGCAAACGCCCTATCAGTGGAACGCCATGCAGCGCCGCGAGTATTTCCTCGACGCCCGCGAGCGGCTCTATCAGCGCAAACGGATGCGAAGCGTGCAATTGCGCTGCCACGACGTCGAGAGCAGCCTGCTGGAAGGCGTGCTCTGCCGGGGTGACCGCCGGCTGGGTGAAGCGATCGAGGCCGCGTGGCGTCGCGGGGCCCGATTCGACGCGTGGCGCGAACGGCTCCAAAGCGAACTGTGGTGGGAGGTATTCGGCGAACTGGGAATCGACGTCGAACGGACGTTGCATCATCCCTGTCCGCTCGACGCCCGCTTGCCATGGGACCACATCAAGATCCGGCAAGGCCGTTCTCACCTGGAACGGGAGTGGAACCGGTCGGTCGTTCAGTTGTCGGAGATGTGCCACGAAGATTGAGGGGTGGCCCATAGTCGTTGTTCGCTCCGCGAACAACGACTATCTTGAACCCTTTTACCGAATATGCCCCAATACCAACTACTCGCGATCGACGTCGACGGCACGCTGGTCAACAGCCGCGACGAATTGACGCCGGCTACGCGCGAGGCGTTGGCCCGGGCGTCGGCCGCCGGGATCCACGTCGTGTTGGCGACCGGGCGGCGTTACAGCCGCACCTTGCACCTGGTCGAGCCGCTGGGGATCGACGTGCCGCTGATCACCGCCAGCGGGGCCCTGATAAAGGACCCCGCCGACCATCGCACGCTGTATTGCGCCGAGTTCGACCGCAAGGATCTTCGCCGCGCGCTGGCCGCGGTCGACCGTTGCGGATACGACCCGGTGCTATGTGCCGACACGTACGCCGAAGGCTTCGACTTCTACTGCGCCAAGGCGGAGCCGGAGGTGGAAAGCCGCGAACTGAGCGAGTATCTCAATCTCAATCCCGACTGTGGCCGCATTCGGCCGCAACTGGTGAGCGATCCACCGCCGGGCGTGTTCGCCGGATTCGCCATGGGAACGCGCCGGCAGATGCTCGAACTGGAGACGCTACTCAACGGCGAATTACCAGGCCGGCTCTACACGCACGTGCTTCGCAGTCCCCGCTACTCGGGTTTCATGTGCGAGTGGGCCCCGGCAGGCGCAACGAAGTGGTCGGGTATCCGCCGGCTGGCCGAAGCCTGGCACATCGAAGAGCAATCGATCTGTGCGGTGGGCGACGACGTCAACGACATCCCCATGATCCGCGCCGCCGGTCTGGGCGTGGCGATGGGAAACGCCCGGCCGCCGGTAATTGCCGCCGCCGACCGCATCGCCCCGACGCACGACGAAGATGGTTTGGTGGAAGTGGTTCGGTGGTTGCTTCAGTGCTGACGCTCAACCACGCACGCCGGGTGCCATGACTTGGACAACTACCTAATCGCCGCCCCGGCTTCGCACTGACGATCGGGGCGCAGCAGCACCACGGCGTCGCCGTCGCTGGCGGCCAGCAGCATGCCGGCCGATTCCTCGCCGCGGAGCATCGCCTCTTCCAGGTTGTCAAGCACGATGATCTGCGTGCCGACAAGTGACTGCGGGTCATAATGCCCTCGAATACCGGCCACGATCTGTTTTTCCTGCTCGCCCACCTTGATCTGCAAGAGAAGCAGCTTGTCGGCGTTGGGATGTTCGCGAGCCGACAGGACCGTGGCCACGCGCAGATCGAGTTTGGAGAAGTCGTCGTAAGAGATTTCTGGTTTCATGGCTTCCTGACAGATGGCGACGGTTGTTCGTTTAACCCTAAGCCGAAGGCGACGGCTGTTCGTTTAACCCCAATACCGTTCATGTTTCTTGTTAGCCTGGTCGCCTGCGACCGGCAGAGGGGCCGTTTTCCCGGGTTTTTCCGTCGCAGGCGACGGGGCTAACATCGGTTTTCGCGGAATATGAACGGTATTGAAGTTAAACGACCTACTACCTCACGCGCACGATACGGCACGACCCGAATTATAGCCGGGTGAACAAACGCTTGAAGGGGGACCACACGGGTTGAAGAAACGCACTGAGTGGGATAATGTACGAGGGAGGCATGAATACGAAATTGCGGGCACGCCCGACAACCGCCGCAGCGCGACTCCCACGCTGCCAGGAACCCTCATTTTGGTGACTATGGAACGGATTTCAGCCATCTTTGTGCTCTGTGTACTTGCGACCCCGGCACCGGGTGCCGACGACTCGCTGAGCAAGGCGAGGGGGCTACTGCTGGGGGGGAAGTACGCGGAAGCGGCAGCCATCTATGCCCCCTTGGCCATGGAGCGGCCCGACGCCGCCTTGGGACTGGCCCGGTGTCTGGAAGCCGAAGGAAAAGCGGACGGCGCCGTTGAGACCTTGACCGCAGTGGCCGACGACCAAGCGGCAGTTCATGCGGAATTGGCCCGGCTGGCCTTCGAGCGTGGCGACTACGAGGAGTCTTTGGCCCGCTGCCGCAACGCGCTGAAGCTCGACGCCGACCAACTGCTCGCCCGCTGGATTCGCGGCGAACTGCATCGCACGGCCGGACAACTCGACGAGGCGGAGGAGATCTATGCTGAATTGATCTCCTACCACAACACGCACGAGTTCAAGAAGGCGGAGTCGCTCCGCTGGATCGGGCTGGCGGTGGCACGATACGCCGCCTGGAACCGGATGAGCGGGCAGTTCAACACGCTGGTGAACGATCTCTACCCCGCCGCACTGGAATTGGAGGCCGACTACTGGCCGGCACACTACGAGACCGGGTGCTTGCTGCTGGAGAAATTCAACCAGGCGGATGCCGCCAAAGAGTTACAGGCCGCCTTGGAACTGAATCCCGACGCGGCCGAGGTCCACGTGGCGATGGCCCGACTGGCCGTTGCCGGAAGAGACTTCGACCAGGCCGTGGCGTCGGTCGACCGGGCACTTCAGATCAATCCTGGTTTGCTCGCCGCCTGGCTCGCCAAGGCCGACCTGGCGTGGTCGAACTTCGATACCCGCGCGACGCTCGACCTGCTCACGAAAAAGGCCCTGCCGCTGAACCGCCTGAGCGAAGAAACCGCCGGGCGGATGGCCGCTTGTTACCTGTTGTTGGATGCGAAGTCGAAGCCGGGCCAGGCCACGCGATTGACGCGGCTGATCGGTGAGGTTACCGGCCGTAACGCCCACGCCGGCGAGTTCTTCTCCACGCTGGCCGCCGCCTTGGAAACGCGACACAAGCACGCGGAAGCGATTCGCTTCTTCCGCCGGGCGATCGGCGTAATGCCTCGGCAGGTCGGGCCGCATTCGCACCTCGGGCTGCTGGCGATGCGAACCGGACAAGAGAGCGAAGCCAAAAGGTGGCTCGACGAAGCCTTCGAGATTGATCCTTTCAACACCCGCGTGTTCAACACCCTCGGCGTGCTGGAAGTGTTGGACTCGATGCAGACCATCGAGACCGACCACGTGATAGTCAAGTACGACGCCCGGCGCGACGGGTTGTTGGGGCGATACGCCGCCAAACACCTTGATGTGATATACCCTGAACTCTGCCGGCAGTTCGGCTACCGGCCCCCGGAGAAACCGCTGCTGGAGATCTTCAACGAGGCCAATGGGCACGACGGTCACAAGTGGTTCAGCACGCGGATGATCGGACTGCCGTACCTGGGCACCGTGGCCGCCAGCACGGGGCATATCGTCGGCGTGGCCTCGCCGAACGAATCACGGGCGGCCCGGCAATTCAACTGGGCGCGCGTGCTCAAACACGAGTTCGTTCACGTAGTTACACTGCAACAAACCAATTTCAACGTGCCGCACTGGTACACCGAGGGCCTGGCCGTCTACAGCGAGGGAACCCGACGCCCGCAAGTCTGGAACGAGTTGTTGCTCGAACGCGTGCCCCGCGGTGAATTGTTCGACCTCCGCACGATCAACTTCGGTTTTACCCGGCCGCACGACAGCAACGAGTGGCAAATGGCATATTGCCAGGCCGAACTCTACGTAGAGTTCATGCTTTCGCTGTGGGGACCCACCCAACAGCGGAAACTGCTGGCCGCCTTCGCCGATGGGCTGGAAACCGATGAGGCGATCCGTAGCGTGTTCCACGTATCCGCGAAGCAGTTCGAGCAGAAGTACATCGAATACCTGGAGGAACTGGTCGCCGGGATGTCGCAGTTGAAGCATCCCTCCGGGGGAAGTATCGCGGGACTCTTGCAGGCGCATCGCGAGCGGCCGAATGATGCCGACGCCGCGGCGGAGTTGGCCTACGCGTACGTGCTCAGGGAGATGAACCAGGAAGCGTTGGAGACCGCCCGGGCCGCGCTGAAGCTGAAAGCCAAGCACCAGTTGGCCAGCTACGTGATTGCCCGGCTGTGGCTTGCCGAGGACCGCACCGGCGAGGCGATCGAGTTGCTCGAGGCCTGTATCGACGACGAGTCGCCTCAGCCGAACGCTTTGAACCTGCTGGCCGGATTGAGATTGAAGGCCGAGCAGTACGACGAAGCGGCCCGGCTCTACGCATTGGGCGAACGGCTAGATGCGGTCAACCTGAAGTGGAGCAAGTCGCTTGCCCGGGTGTATCTGCTGGCCGAGAATCAACAGAAACTGGCCGAGGTGCTCGCCCGGCTCGCGGAGGCCGACGCCGACGACCTGACGGGCCGCAAGAAACTGGCCGAAATGGCGATGAAGCGTCGCGATTACGCGGCGGCGGCCAACTGGGCGAACCAGGCGATCCAGATCAACGTAATGGATGCCGACATGCATCGCATATTTGCCGAAGCCCTGGTGAATCGCCATAACTACCATCGGGCGATCGAAGAGTTCGAGGTAGCAATAGAATTGGACCCCGAAGAACCGTTCCTGCGCTATGCCCTGGCCGACGCCTACATTCAAGCAAAACTCCCGGCCGATGCCCAGCGGGTGCTCGAAGAGTTGTTGGCTATCGATCCGGACTATCCCGGCGCACGATTGATGCTGAAAAGTCTTACGGAGGATTTTCCATAGTCCTTGTTCGCTCCGCGAACAACGACCGAACGAAAGAGAGCAATTCACCGTGAGTACACCCGACGACTCCGCCCCGATCAGCGTGACACTGGCCGAGTGGCAGCAACTCATCCGCAAGATGTACCTCGAGAAGGACATTGCCCGGGGTGTCGACGGCACGTTCATGTGGCTCACCGAAGAGATCGGCGAGTTGGCGGCCGCACTGCGCGACGGCACGCACGAGGAACAGGCGGCCGAATTCGCCGACGTGCTGGCCTGGCTGACCACTATCGCCAACGTGGTGGGCGTTGACCTGACCGAGGCGATTACGAAGAAATACGGTTCCGGCTGCCCGGGCTGCGGCCGCTTCACGTGCGTTTGTCCGGATGCGGGGAAGCCATGATACGTTCGTTCGCCGCGGCCACCGTGCAGCTTCTGCAACGCCCTGTCGGGATCGCCTGCCTGTTGACGCTCGGGATGGTTGCCACTTCGGCGGCGGAGGAAGCGACCGATAGCAATTGGCCGGCGGAGCCTATCGGCGTCAGGGTGGGATTCGGCGGGCGATACAAGATCGGCGTCTGGGTGCCCGTCGAAATTCGCTTCGGCAGTTCCGGCGTTCCGCCCGACGAGGTAACGCTAACGGTCGCCGACGGCGACGGGGTGCCCAGCCGCGTAACGGCCCCAGTTCGCGAAAATCGGGCGCTGACGTATACCCGATTCGGCCGTGCCGACGGCAAGCTCTCCGTGAGCTACGGCCGATCCGACGGGCCGGCGGTCGAGCGGATCTTCTTGTCCTCCACGGGCGAGGGCGACTTTCAACCGGCGGTGCCGGCCGGTGCGAAGTTGATCGTCACCGTAGGCGCCGATTCGCTGGGCCCCGATTCGCTGGGTATCGGCAAGTTGGTCGCCGCGCTGCAACAAGGCCACGACGAGCAACGGATGGCAGTTGCCTGTCTCGACGATTTCGGCCAGTTACCCGATCAATGGTACGGCTACGAAGGCGTCGACGCCGTGGTGCTCTCCACCGGCAATGCGGACGTTCCGGCCCCCAGCGAGGCCCAGGTGGCCACGTTGGAGAAATGGATCACCATGGGCGGGCGTTTGGTGCTAAGCGTTGGGGCTCGGGCCGAAACGGTGCTGGCCGCGGATTCACGCTTCAGCAGATTCGCGCCCGGTCGATTCGAGAGCATGGTTTCGCTGCGTCAGACGGGCACGCTGGAGGCGTTTGCTGCCAGTTCAACTCCGATCCTCTCGCGCGGCGGGGCCGACGGATCGGCCTTACGGGTCCCGCGCCTCGCCGCCGTGGCCGGTGTTGTCGAGGCCCGGGAGGCGGACCTGCCGCTGGTGGTTCGCACGGCACGAGGATTCGGCCAGATTATCTTCCTTGCCGCCGATCTCGACCGGCCGCCGCTGAGCGATTGGAAAGACCGGCCTCGACTGGCCGCCCGACTGCTCGATGTGTCGCAGCGCCGCATTGAAGAGACCGACGACAGTGCGGCGATGATGCGTTTCGGCTTCACCGACATGGCAGGGCAGTTGCGCAGCGCGTTGGATCGTTTCGAAGGCGTGGGCCCCGAGCCCTTCCGGCTGTTCATGTTGGTGCTGGGACTCACGGCGCTGTATCTCGTGGCGATAGGCCCGCTCGATTACTTCTTGCTGCGCAGGTTTGTCGGCCGCATGCAGTGGACCTGGCTCACGTTTCCGGCCATCGTGCTCGCGTTTTGCGCGGCGGCCTATCTCTTGGCCATCGGGCTGAAGGGCCGCGAGGTGCGCATACACCAGGCCGACCTGATCGACGTCGACACCACCACGGGCCTGGTGCGGGGAACCAGTTGGGCCAACGTATTCAGCCCGCGGATGCGATCCTTCGACCTCTCGCTGCGGCCGGAATTCGCCGCCGGCGAAGCTTTGCGGCCCGCCGACGTGTTGGTCTCCTGGCTGGGTCTTCCCGGCGCGGCCCTGGGCGGAATGAACGCCCGGACGTCGAGCCCCGTGCGTTGGACCGAGCAGTACGATTTCTCCCGCGACCTGAGCGAGATGCGCGGCGTACCGATCCCGATCTGGTCGACCAAGAGCCTGGTGGCCCGATGGAGCGGCCACGGCGATGAGTGCCTCGACGCCAAACTGGCCGACGACGTCCTGGCCCCCTCGGGAACGATTACCAACACGTTCGACTTTCCGCTTTCCAACTGCGTGCTGGCCTATCGCCGCTGGGCCTACGACCTCGGCTCGCTGGAGCCCGGCCAGTCGGTCCGGCTGGGGCCGATGAGCAAGCGGAGCGAGTTGAAAACGCTGCTTATCGGACGCAAGATCGAGTTCAACGAGGCTGGGGACAGGTATCACCAGCAGGCAACGCCTTACGACCAATCGAGCGTCGACGCGGCGTATATCCTCCGCACGATGATGTTCTTCGAGAAGGCCGACGGCCGGCAATACACGATGTTGTCGAACGGATACCAGAATTTCGTCGATCTCGGCGATCTATTGGAGGCCGACCGCGCCATCTTCATCGCCGAGGGCTCGGCCGGAGGTCCCGCCGCCGCGTGGCTCGACGACCGCCTGCCGATCACCGAAAAGAACCGCCAGCACGTAACCCTCTACCGTTTCGTGCTTCCGATCCAGAAGAGAGAGACCGGGCAAACACAATGATCAAGACCCAAGACCTCACGAAAATCTACGGCGATATTCACGCCATCGACAACCTCTCGCTGGACCTGGAAGAGGGCGACCTGTTCGGGTACATCGGCCCCAACGGGTCGGGCAAGACGACCACCATGAAGATCCTTGCCACGCTGTTGCGGCCGAGTTGGGGTGAGGCCTACGTCTGCGACTACTCGATCTACACACACCCCAAGGAAATCCGCCGCTTGATCGGATACATGCCCGACTTCTTCGGCGTCTACGACGACATGAAGGTGATCGAGTATCTCGAGTTCTTCGCCGCCGCCTACCGCATCAAGGGCGAACGGCGACGCAAGGTCTGCAACGAAACGCTCGAACTGGTCGAACTGGGCTACAAACGCGACGCCCTGGTGACCAGCCTCTCGCGCGGAATGACCCAGCGGCTCGGCCTGGCTCGCGTCTTGCTGCACGACCCCCAGGTGTTGTTGCTGGACGAGCCGGCCAGCGGGTTGGATCCCCGCGCGCGGATCGAGATCCGCCAGTTGCTCAAACAGCTTCGCGGCCTGGGCAAGACCATCATGGTCTCCAGCCACATCCTGCCCGAACTGGCCGATATCTGCAACAAGGTCGGCATCATCGAACGCGGCAAATTGGAGGTCTGCGCTACCGTGGCCGACGTAATGCGACAGGTCCGACGGCAAACGCTGCTGAGCATCGCCGTGGCCGGGAAGCCGGACGCCGCCGCCAAGCTGCTCGAATCGCACGACTCGGTCGAAAAGGTCGAACTGCGCGACGGCCGCATCTTCACCACGCTGGCCGAAGGGATCGAGGACTACAGCGATCTGGCCACCCTGCTCGTCACGGCGGGGCACAAACTGACCGAGTTCAAAGAAGACGAAATCAACCTCGAAACCGCGTTCATGGCACTGACGAAGGGGATTACGGCGTAGTAGGTCGGCGACTTTTGGCGCGAGGAGGCAACGCAGTGTATAAGCTCAAGATGAAGTACTGGCGGCTGATCCAGGAGAAGGCTGGCCGACGCCAGGTCGAGAAGGTTCAACGCAGCCTTCGCATGGTTGGCTGGTTGTTTGCCGTAGCAACTCCCTTCTGGTTGTTTGCGGGAAGGGGACAGGCAAAGACGTAGCCAAGGGCAAAAGGGGGCAGAGGGCTGAAGCGGCCCACCAAATTTCGGCGCGAACACAACTGCACTGGATTCGCGGATTGGAAAGGTTTCGGGCACGCGGGTGGCTTTGCATCGTAGCAGATGAAAGGGTAGAATCAGGAACATGGCATCCAGCATCGCAATCGATCGTCGGGCAATTGCCGAGTTCTGCCGGAAGCACCATATTCGAACGCTCTCGTTGTTCGGGTCGGTACTTCGGGAGGACTTCCGGCCGGATAGCGATGTGGACGTACTGGCCGAGTTCGAGCCGGGCCACGTGCCGGGGTTCATCCGGTTGTATTCGATCGAGGAGGAACTCTCGCGGTTGCTGGAAGACCGAAAAGTCGACCTCGTGACCCCGAAGTCCCTCAATTCCCGCATCAGGCCCCGCGTGCTGGCCGAAGCGGAGGTGCAGTATGCCGAAGGATGATCGAGTTTACGTGGGCCATATGCTGGACATGGCCGAGAAAGTCATGGCAAAAGTCCGGGAGGTTTCCCGACAGCAGTTCGAGGAAGACTAGAACCTCGCTTGGCGCTGACCCATCTCATTCAAGTAATTGGGGAAGCTGCAGCGCGTGTCTCGCGGGAGTTTCGTGACTTGCACCCGGAAATCCCATGGAAAGCAATCGTCGGCATGCGACACAAGGTGGTGCATGATTATCTGAACGTTGACGAGGATATCGTTTGGGATACGGCCACCCGCGAAATGTTGGCATTGGCAGACGCACTGAAGAAGATTAGCGAAGAGTGAGGAAGGGTAGAAAAGGGCGCCTCACCGATATTGGCGCGATATCAGCAATTGTCATCGGTTGCGTCTTGATTGCGTTTGGGCAGATATCATGGTTTTGGCTCGCGAACTTCCGCGGAACACGACGAGGCCCCCACGGAGACAAGCTCGGCGGGGGCGGCTCAGGGTCGGACTTGACTACGGCAACAAGGCCGCTTATAGTTGAAGTCGGGTGTGCGGCTGAAGCGATGTAGATGAAGACATGAACACCATCCATGCGGTATTCGAGAATGGCGTGTTTCGCCCTACGAGATCCGTGGAATTGCCCGAGCATTGCGAAGTGGAGTTCGAGCCCCGGTTGGTAGACCCAAGCAGCAAGCAACAGACGCTCGATGAGGTCTACGATGTGCTGTCGGAGCGATATTCGTCGGGCGAGAGCGATGTCGCGGCGAGGCATGATGAACATCAGCCATGCCTTCACGACGGGCTCACTTGGCGTATGCTGTTTGGGTGGCGCTCGTGCAGTTTCGCGTGAAGCACTACCGGCGCGACGCCGTGTGCGGCTGCCACGCAAGCGGGCTGCCGAAAGTCGATGGTCCCTTATACCCCCTCACCTTACCCTGCATAGGAACCCTCCCCATGAAACGTCTCCTGTTGATTGCCTCGCTGATCGCTTTTTCCACAAGCGTCGTCTTGTCCACGGACGCCGACGCCGCGGATCAACCCAACGTCGTTCTCATTTTCATCGATGACATGGGCTACGGCGACGTGGGGTTCAACGGCGCCACGGGCCCCAAGACGCCGAACCTCGACCGGATGGCCGCCGAAGGAATGAAGTTCACCGACTTCTACGTCGGCTGTGCCGTTTGTTCCGGATCGCGAACCGCGCTGTTGACCGGCGCTCATTATCAGCGCCTGAGCATGAACGCCGTGTTGTTTCCCAACAGCGGCGCGGGCCTGCATCCCGACGAGGTGACAATCGCCGAAATGCTCAAAGACGTCGGCTACACAACCAAGTGTGTCGGAAAGTGGCACCTGGGACACCTGCCGCCCTGTCTGCCGACGATGCAAGGGTTCGATTCGTACTACGGCATCCCCTACAGCAACGACATGTGGATCGACCCGGCCAACAAGCTGGCCAAGGACCTGCTGCTGCGCAACGGTCTGACGCTCGACGAAGTGAAGGCGGGCCATCGCTCGAGAAACTCCGTGCCGCTGATGCGCGACGACGAGGTGATCGAGTATCCGGTCGACCAGTCGACGCTCACCAAGCGCTACACCGAAGAATCGATTCGATTCATCAACGCCAACAAGAACGGCCCGTTCTTCCTGTATCTGCCGCACACGATGGTCCACGTACCGCTGGCCGTCTCCGATGCATTCAAAAACCGCACCGGCAAACTGATCTGGGACGCGATCGAAGAGGTCGATTGGTCGGTCGGCGAGATCCTCAAGGCGCTTGCCGCGGCGGACGTCGACCGGAGCACGCTCGTTATCTTCACCAGCGACAACGGCGCCGCGGTCGGTTCGTCGCTGCCGCTGCGGGCCAAGAAGGGCAGCGTCTATGACGGTGGAATCCGCGAGCCGACTCTGATGTGGTGGCCGGGGAAGATCCCCGCCGGCTCGGTCTGTCGGGAAGTGACGGCCAGCATCGACGTCCTGCCGACGCTGGCGAAGCTGGCGGGCGGGAAACTGCCAAAGCGCAAGATCGACGGATTTGATATTTGGCCGCTGATGAGCGGCGCGAAAGACGCCAAGAGCCCCCACGAGACGTATTGCCTGATGCACGGTCCCGGCACGGTTCGCAGCGGCCAATGGAAGTTCTATCCCTGGCCGGAGGGCAGAGGCGGCCGGCGAGACGCGACGCGCACGAAACCATCGCCCGATCCCGTCCAGCTTTACGACACCGTGGCCGACATCGGCGAAACGACTAATCTGGCCGCGAAGTATCCCGACGTCGTGAAGCGGCTCCACGCGGCCTACGACGCACACGTCGCGGAGATCAAGGCCAATCGCCGACCCACCGCCAACTTGATTCGGCCCAAGGACGCCGCGCCGTCCCAGCGGCCGAATACGAGCCCGAAGAAAAGGCAGGGCCCAGAAACACCGTCGAAGAAACCGTCGTAGCCTTTGGCAAATCAAGAAACCCAACGATGCGTCAAACAAGACGGATGCGAAAGTCGCCGGGTCGCTATGCGCTCTTGCGCCGACGCCGGACAACCGCCAGCAGACCGCCCAGGGCAACTGCCATTAGTGTCATCAAATAAGTGGCCGGTTCCGGAACCTGGGCAGACGTCGCCAGCGGCGGCATGCCGGCCGGCGGATCGGGCCGGGTCAGTGGGGCGCCGAACCCGCCCTTAAACAGACCGAAGTCGGCAATGGTGACACTA
>Ga0180429_10003119_pt1 | contig 13494 bp, 9 predicted proteins | sample SS_ome_FD_132428 | JGI IMG/M metagenome (GOLD analysis project Ga0180429, IMG submission 132428) | Hypersaline lake sediment archaeal communities from the Salton Sea, California, USA - SS_1_S_1 metaG | ecosystem: Environmental > Aquatic > Non-marine Saline and Alkaline > Hypersaline > Sediment ...
CCTGGGCCAAGTCCCGCAGGAGGCTTTCCAACCTCTCGAGGGTGACGTCGCGGGTGTGGTACTCGAAAAACCCGAGGAGCTCGTCCCCCCGCAAGGCGGCGCCCACCGTATGGGACGTGGCCACGTCCAGCACCAGGACGCGCTCCTTGTCTCGAGCCGCAGGGTCCAGGGAGGCCCCCAGGATGGCGGCCATCCCGCTGTCCATGACGTACACTTCCCGGGCCGGCAGCTCCCCGGCGCTTCGAGCCATGCATGCGAGGCGGTTGAAGGCGGGGGGGACCTCTTGGGCCCGGTACAACAACGCATGGGGATAGGGAGCCTCGTCCAGTCTCGCCTGAAAAAGCTTGTGCCGGTAGTCCAGATGCGACACGCCCGGGGGAGGCATGCCGTGATCCTGGGCGCAAACGCCGATCACGTCCACCTCGAACGGGACGCCGAGCCCTTCCACCAAGCTCCGCAGCCTCTCCGGCTCCAGGTCCGTCAACGTCAGAACCGAAAAGTCCGGGTCCTCGAGAAAAGGGCTCGTCTCGCCATCGCCGACGATCTCGATGCCCCACGAGCGCACCCGGTCCGGATCATGGTGCAGCGTGCGGGCCGCGGAGCTCGTCGCCACCACGCGGGCCTCCTTGGCCCGATCCGCAAGCGCCTCGGTCACGGGCCCCCCTCCCATTTCCCCTCCCGCAACCAGCAGGCTTCCCCGCAAGCTTCGGGCTTTTTCGGCCAGGGAGCGCACGGGGGAGCGCGCGACGGCCTTGTAGTGGAGGTCCGAAGAATCGTCGTAGTACAACACATCCATGGTTCCGGCTCCAACGTCCACCAGCAAGTAGCGACTCATGAGATTCCCGCTCCTTTCGAATCATGCGTCCATGAAAAGGCCAACTCCCGAGACTCTCCATTCTTGCCACTTCCGTAACCTTCGCGTCACGATATCGTAAAAGACGCGAGGCATTAAGCGGCGGCAGGAGGAAAAAGATTCTATCCCTTCATTCTCGTCAATCCAACCTTCGAGAGCGAGAGAGAACGGAAATCCTCTGAAAGCCTTCAAACAGGAAGAGCATCGGGAGCCACGAAATCTTCGAAAGGATACGCCATGGCTATCGACCACGTTTCCAGATCTTTCGACAAGGAGCTGGAAAGCCTTCATCGGCAGGTCCTCAAGATGGGCCGGCTGGTTCAATCCCAGTTGGAGATTTCCCTGGAAGCCTTCGGAAATCGAGATTCCGAGCTTGCCCGGCAAGTCATCGAAAGCGATGTCGAAGTGAACCGGGTTCAACACGAGCTGGATCGCCTCGCCGTGCGCATGCTAGCCCTGCGCCAGCCCGTCGGCGTGGATCTTCGCACCATCGTGTCGGCTTTGAAGATCGGAAGCGAACTGGAGCGCATCGCCGACTATGCGGCCGGCATCATCAAACACCTGGGAGATTTGGACACCTTTCCCCTGGGCGACACCATGGAGGTCGTCGCCCGAATGGTTCGTATCGCCCAGGAAATGCTCAAGGAAGCCATGGAGGCCTACAACGAGTCCTCGGTGGATCTGGGACTTGAAGTCATGAAAAAAGATGATATGATCGACGCTCGCTATGCGGAGCTTCTCGAATTGCTTCGCAAGCACATGCGAGAGGATCCCGATTACGTGGAGCCTTGCACCACCCTCATCTTCGCCGGCCGAGGGGTCGAGCGCATGGGGGACCACATCACCAACATCGCGGAGCACGTTTATTACTTGGTGCGCGGGGAAAGCTACCCCGCCGGCCAATCCCTTTCCCAGTGACGTCTTGTACCACGCCCGTGCAGGGTGGAAAGGTTTCGGACATGAATCGAGCCAACGTTCTGTTCCTGTGTACCGGCAACACCGCCCGCAGCCAGATGGCCGAAGCCCTGCTGCGCCATCGCGCCGACGACCGTTTTCAAGTTTTCAGCGCGGGCTTGGAGCCTTCGCGAATCAACCCCCACACCCTCCGGGTGCTGGAAGAAGCGGGCATCGACACCGAAGGCCAGTATTCCAAGGGGCTCATGGAATACATGGGAAAAATCCATTTCGGCTATCTCGTCACGGTATGCGGCGACGCCGAAGCCAAGTGCCCCACAACCTTCCCCGGAGTGGGTCGGAGGCTTCACTGGCCTTTCGAAGATCCCGCGGCGGTGGAAGGCTCCGACGAAGAAAAACTGGAGGCTTTCCGCCGAATCCGCGACCGAATCGATGAAAAAATCCGAAGCTGGCTTCGGGAGCAAGAAATATCCCCCGAATCTTGACCCTGCCGGCTTTCCCCGGGAACGAAAGCGCATGATCCGATTCACCAGCCTGCGTCAGCGACTGATGGCCTTCCTGATCCTTCCCGTCGCCTTGCTTCTTGTGACCATGGGCTTGGTGGGCTTCATCTATGCCCGCAACAGCCTGCTGGCCCAATGGAGGGAAGCGGCCATCCTCAAGCTCCAGCGGGCCGCCCACCGGGTGGACATGAGGCTCAGCCGTCCCAAGGAATGGATCCAGATGTACAACCGGACGGCGGGCGCTCCCGACGCCACGGCTTTGCAGCAATGGATCGTCGAACAGCTGGAGACTCTGGAAGGGATTTCCCTCGTCCGATTGAAGCTGCAACAGGAAATCGACCAAGCCCCGTCCTCCCGCCCCCGCCCTCCCGGCGAGGGGGGGCGGCGCACGGGGATGTCCGGATGCGCCATGCGTTTTTCCAGAGCCTCCGTCGCCGAAGTCACTCTGCCCAGCTACGATACCGCCACGGAGCCCGAAACGGTGGTGCTCGGCTCCAACTTGCTCAACGAAGGGGGGGAAGTCGTCGGACGGCTGGAAGTGAGCGTCCATTTCGACTACTTGGTCCAGGACGTCGTGTCTTCGGGAGCTTGGCAGACCATGAGAGGGTTCCTGGTGGACGGGGAGGGGACCATCCTCGCCGGCACAGGGGAGGCAAAGCGGGAGCGTCTCTACGACAACGGCGAGCCTTTGGAGCGGCTCACCCTGGAAGCCATGAAAACCGAGCCTTACGGCACCTTGATGGGAAAGGGCCATCCCCCCCGTCTGGTAAGCGGCTTCTACCGGTTGGAGGAAGCCCCCTGGATTCTGGTGGTGCTGGCCGATGGCAAGGAGATCCTGGGACCCATCATCCGATTCCGTTTGATTTACTTCGCGGCGAGCGCCGCCTTCATCTTGAGCATCCTGCTGCTCATCCACGTCACCACGGGAAGAACGGTAACCGCCGTCAAGGAAGTGTCCATGGCGGCGGAGCGCATTGCCGCGGGAGATTACGATGTCCGGCTGCCGGTGACGGGCCACGACGAGGTGGGACGGCTCACGGAAAGCTTCAACAGCATGGCCGGACAGCTCAAGGAGAGGCTCCGCCTCAAGGAAGCCCTGGACGTGGCCATGGAGGTGCAACAGAACCTTCTTCCCCATCGCCCTCCCGACCTGGAAGGGCTGGACATCGCCGGTACAAGTCTTTACTGCGACGAAACGGGGGGGGACTATTTCGACTACCTGGATTTTTCCAGCATTTCCTTTCCCAAGGTCGGCATTGTCGTCGGCGACGTATCGGGACACGGCATTCCTTCGGCCCTTCTCATGGCCACGACAAGAGCTTTCCTGCGCATGCGCGCTTCCCTGCCGGGCGACATGGCCCAAGTGGTGGGCGACGTCAACTGGGAGCTCAGTCGCGACCTGGAAGGGTCCGGTCGCTTCATGACCCTGTTCTATCTGCAGGTGGACCGAAAGCGCGAAACCCTGAGGTGGGTGCGGGCGGGGCACGACCCGGCCCTGTGCTACGATCCCCGAGCCGAAGCCTTCGAAGCCCTCGAGGGACCCGGCATGGCCCTGGGACTGGCGACCGAGGCCATCTATCAGGAGTGCGAAAAGACCGGGATCGCCCCCGGACAGATTCTGCTGTTGAGCACCGACGGGCTATGGGAAGCGTGCGATGCCCGTGGCCAAGTCCTTCCTCGGGAGATGGTGCGGCAATGCATCCGGCAACATCGTCGGGAGACGGCGGAAGCCATCCTGGAAGCCATCCTGAGAAGGCTCCGGGAATTCCAACGAGGAGCGCCCCCCCAGGACGACGTGACCCTCGTGGTCGTTAAAATCGTCGAGTAGGCAACGGACGGCTTCGATCCGGATCCGCGTCCTCCGCCAACGCGAACCGACGATCGGTTCCCGGGAGCGAGGGCTTCCAGCCCTCGTCCGGAGGATCGCGATCCGCCCGCGAGGAGGGCGGGGACGCCCTCCCTCCCGGGGGGCCGATCCACGAGGCCAGGAAACTTCGTTGACGGTCCGCTCACGCTCGGATGCCCGGGGCCACCGACCCCTAGGGGCTCACCCACAACGCCGTTTTTTCCAGCCCGTCCAGAAGCTTGATGGTGCTGGAGCCCATGAGCCATTCCTGAAAGGCGCTTTTGGCCAGTCCTACGCGCCCCACGGCCACGGCGGCGTATTTCTCCCTTTGAATCTCCTCCAGAACCGCGGGGGCCACGCGGCCGGCCTTGACGACGCGAGCCCCAATGCGCTCGGCGGGAACGCCGTTGTCGGAAACCTTTTCGACGGCCTTTTCCAAAATCTTTCCGGAATCCCCCTCCTGCCCGATGTCCACGTAAAGAAGCGTGACGGAGTGCTCGGGCTGATCCGCCAGAATGAACCCTGCGTGATCCGCCGCCCGAAAGCTTGGCTCGGAGCCGTCCACGCACACGAGGACATTGGAGCGCCCTTCCTCGATATGCCTGCAAATCCAAATGGGCGACTCGATGCGCTCGTCCAGAATCTCCCGACTCACGCTCACGGAAAAAACCTTCTCGAAAAGATGATACCCCCTGCGCCCCAGCACCACGGCGTCGTAAAGGCCCGCCTTGCCCTCGCGGACGATGTCCTTGACGGTCCCGAATTGCTTGAAGATGAACTTGCACTCCACCTGATCCTCGTTGAACCCTTTTCGGCAAAGGATGTGGCGGGTCGATTCAAGCACCTCCTGCCCTTTTTCCTTGTGTTTTTCGGCCCGCTTGCGCCTCATCTCCCGATTCTCGGCATCGTTGGAATAGCGCGGGTCCGCCATGGCCGAATCGTAGAACAGGGTGGCCTTCAACTCCTCGCGGTTGCGAAAAAAGGAAGCCACGAAGCGCACTCCCTGAAGACAACTGGGGTCGTTGCCGACAGTGATCAAAAGGTTCTTCTCCATCCTCTCTCTCCTTGGCTGATTCATGCATCGACATTAACGATTTTCCCGAAAGAGTTGTTATTGTGGTATGCTACCGGATGTTCGCGAACAAAGATACACACGGAAGCGAGGATATCACAATGAGAAATTTGGTCATCGTCTCCAACCGGGGTCCCTTCGGCTTTTCCGGAAAGCTTCTCGAAGAGGCCCGGCAATGCATCGAAACCGGGCGGCCCCCCCAATCGCCACCCTTCGGAGAAGGAGGACTGGTTCAGGCCATGTCGGCCCTCTTGAAAGCCGGCGGCTGGGACCCCATCTGGATCGGGGCGTCCATGGGAGACAAGGACATGGACGTGGCCAACGGTCACTATTCGGACCTGTTCAGGAAAATGCGCGAGGAAGGCTACGCCCCCTCGCGTTTCCCCCACATCGAGATCCTGCCGGACAACCGCATCAAATTCCGCTACGGGGATTACGATTTCTACATGCGCTCCGTCTTTTTCGACACGGAGCACATGCACAGCTACTACAACCAGTTTTCCAACGGCTTCCTCTGGCCCCTCATGCACCTCACCCGCGAGCCCGTGTTCTACAAGGTGAAGAAGGAGTTTCCTCGCCCCACCTTCAAGAAGAACGACTTCCTCCAATACATGAGCAGCGGAGTCACCTTTTCCAACACGGTTTTCGACGAAACCCGCAAGAACAAAAAACTCTGGCGGCAAGGCAACGAATTCGTCGTCTGGATCCAGGACTATCACCTCATGCAGGTGGCCGACAACTACAAGGCGCTTCTGGTGGAAAGCGGTTTTGACGAGGATGCTCTAAGGAACATCCGGGTGGGCCAGTTCATGCACACGCCCTTTTTCAACATCCACGACATCCAGGGACTGATCCGGGAAGACCGGCGCAATCGCCTGAAAGCCCAGCGCTACGATCCCTTCCCCGAAAGCATCGAGAGCGTCCTCAAACGGGTCACCTGGGGCATGCTGGCCAACGACTTCATAGGATTCCACACCAAGGAATACTGCGACAACTATCTCAGCGCTCTTCAGGAATGGTTTCCCGTGGAGATCCGGCAGACCACCCATTTCTACGAAATCTTCCATTCCAACGGCGTCACCACCATCGGTCCCTTCCCCATCGGGCTGGACGTGGATCGAATCCTCCGGGAAACCTCCGAAGACTCCCCCCTGGAGCATCTTCTGGACGGAAAGGAGCTGGCCGAGCAATTGGCCGAAGACCGCCGGAGGGGATGCTACCTTTTCGGAGGCCTCGAGCGCTGCGATTACACCAAAGGCTTGCTGGAGCGATTGGACATTTTCCAGCACGCCCTGGAAAGGCTTCGAAGCGAGGAAGCAAACGGGCTTGGCAAAGATGCGCGATTCTACCAAGTCACTTCCCCGAGCCGCTTGGCCAACCCCGCCTACCGGTACCTCCACCAATTGCTTTCGGCGGAGATCGATTCCAAAAACCGAGAGCTGCGCCGGGACTTCGATCCCATCGTCCATTTGGACCAAGGCGTTCCGCCTCCCCAGAACTACCGGCTCATGAAGCAGATGGACGCCATGCTCGTCACCCCTCTGGAGGATGGAATGAACCTGGTGGCTTTCGAATACATCCTTTCCCAGAAATCCAAACGGCCCGAGGAGCGGGGGCTTCTGGTTTTGAGCCAGTGCGGCGCGGCCAGGCTCCTCAAGCGCAAGGGGTTCGGCGAAAAAGACGGCGTGCTTTACATCAACTTCAACAAGGAACGGGAGGCGGGAGCGCGCACGGCGAGAGCTTTGAACGGGGGGGCTCGCATTTCCCAAGAGCTGGTCCGTTTCGTGGAGCGGGAATGCCGAGTGGACGCATGGGCCGAAAAGAATATCGAAGCCATCGTCCAATGCAGAAAAGAGCCCTGAAAGAGGGACGGAGGCGCTCGAACGACTTTCGCCGCATCCATGAAAAAGACAGGGAGCAAGGACCATGATCGTTTTCGGCCCCGTCCCTTCCAGACGATTGGGACGCAGCTTGGGCATCAACAACATTCCGGCCAAGGTTTGCACTTATTCCTGCATTTACTGTCAATTGGGGGCCGGCGAAGTTCGGCGCGTGGAGCCCTGCTCTTTCTATCTGCCCAAAGAGCTTTTCCGGTTGACCCAAGAAAAGGTCCAGGCCGTCCGGGCCCGCGGCGATTCCATCGATTACCTGACCTTCGTGAGCGATGGCGAGCCCACCCTGGACAGCCGTCTGGAGCACGAAATAGAGTTTCTGCGCTCCCTGGACATCAAGATCGGCGTCATCACCAACAGCTCTCTGCTGTGGCGGGAGGACGTGCGCAAGGCTTTGAACCGGACCCGGTGGGTATCGACGAAGGTGGACGCCGCCGATTCCAGGACATGGCGCAAGATCAACCGCCCCCACGCGGACCTGCGCCTGGAAGCCATCCAGGAAGGCCTCGCGGCCTTCGCGGAATCCTATGCGGGTGAATGGGTCACGGAAACCATGCTCGTGCAAGGCGTCAACGATTCCCCCGCCCAGATCGAGGCGGTGGCAAGCTTTCTGGGACGACTCCGGCCGAGCCGGGCCTACTTGGCCATCCCCATCCGCCCTCCGGCCATGCCATGGGTGCATTCTCCCGACGAAGAAATCGTGCTGGAAGCTCACGAGATCTTCAAGGAGCACCTCCCCCGCGTCGAATGCCTCGTGGGCTATGAAGGCAATGCCTTCGGTCTCACGGGGGATTTCGAAGAAGATCTTCTGAGCATCACCGCCGTTCATCCCATGAAGGAAGAGGCGGTTCGCCACCTCATGGAAAAGGCGAACGGCAAGTGGTCCCTCGTTGAAGAGCTCAAATCTCGAGGGATATTGGCCGAAGCCCGCTACCGAGGAGACACCTTCTTCATCAGAAAGTTTCCGGAAATCAAAGATAAGGAGCCATCTTCCGCATGATTCGGCTTTTATCCGTCGCGCCGGAAAAGCTCTCCTTCAATTGCCCGTTGTCGAAAACAAGCAACGCGGGAACGCTCATGATATTGAATTTCGAGGAAAGCGCGGGATTGTGGTCCACGTTGAGCTTGCCCACCCGGGCCCTGCCGAGGATTTCCGACGCGAAGGCTTCGACGACGGGAGTCGCGCTTTTGCAGGAAGGACACCAGGGCGCCCATGAAAAGACGAGGACAGGGAGAGGGGAGCCGACGACCTTGTTGTCGAAGTTGTCGTCGGTGAGCACGAAGGGCTGAGGCAGAAACAGCTCTCCGGCATCCAACGGGGCCCCGCACTTGCCGCAGCGTCCCTCCCCGTCGATCTTGTCGGGAGGAATTCGATTCTTGACACGGCATCGGGAGCAACGCATGGTGTAGGCTCGAGGGGCCTCGTCCCCGGACGGCTTCGGGCTCAAAGGCCGGCGGCATTTGCCGCATCGAGGCCGTCCTTCCGACTTGCGAGGAGTGATTCGATTCTTGGCTCCGCAATGCTCGCAGCGAACGATAACGCTTTCAGCCTGTTCCATGCCGCACCCCGTCTCTTTCTTCGATTTGCCACAGGAGGGAATCGTCCCCGAACCTTCGACTTGCCGCCTCGACCCGAGCCGCCATTAGCATAAATTCATCTTGCGAGTCTGTAAACACCGGTTTTTTTCCGAAGGAGGAGACGGAGCATGCACGCCATCGATTTGAGATCCGACACCGTAACCCATCCCACTGCCGCCATGCGCCAAGCCATGGCCAGGGCCGTCGTGGGGGACGACGTCTTCGGCGAGGACCCCACGGTGAACGAGCTGGAAGAGAAGATGGCCCGCCGATTGGGCAAGGAAGCGGGCCTGCTGGTCGCCAGCGGGACCATGGGCAACCTGGTGGCCTTGCTGGCCCATTGCGGCCGAGGAGACGAGGCGATCCTGGGAAGCCAGTGCCACACTTTCATCTACGAGCAGGGGGGGATTTCGGCCCTGGGAGGGGTCCATGTCATGCCCCTTGCGAACCGGGATGACGGGACATTGGATCTGGAAGAAGTGGAAGCCGCCGTGCGGCCCGACGACGTCCATTTTCCCCGAAGCCGCGTCCTCGCCCTGGAAAACACTCACAACCGGTGCGGCGGCAGGGTGCTGGACGCCTCCTACATGAACGCCGCCGGCCAATTGGCCCGTCGCCTGGGACTCAAGCTTCACGTGGACGGGGCCCGTCTTTTTCACGCCTCCGTCGCCCTCGAGATCGATCCGGCCAAGTTGGCCGCCGACGCCGATTCCGTAACCGTCTGTCTCAGCAAAGGTCTGGCCGCTCCCGTGGGCTCCGTCGTCTGCGGCGACGGGGACTTCGTCGCCCGAGCCAAGCGCATGAGAAAAGTGGTGGGCGGAGGAATGAGGCAGGCGGGGATTCTGGCGGCGGCCGGTCTCGTGGCTTTGGAGGAAATGGTGGACCGATTGCGGGAAGACCACTTCAACGCCCGCAAACTGGCCCGAGGTCTCGCCTCGATCCCGGGGCTTTCCCTCGATCCCGAAAAGGTCGAAACCAACATCGTGTTCTTCGAGCTGGAGGGGCGAGCCCCGAGCCCGCAGGAGCTGGTCCGGCGACTGGAAGCGCGGGGAGTGAGGGTCCTTGCTCTGGGAGCCAGGCGGCTGAGGGCCGTCACTCACTATCAAGTGAGCGAAGCCGACGTGGATCGCGCCGCGGAGGCGTTCAGGGACGCTTTGAGATGAAGCGAGAGAAAATCGAAGGCTGGTCCGGAAAGGTTCTTTGGACCTCTTTTCCGCCATCGTTTTCGCGCAAAGGACTTTTCAACCATGGGACGGAATACCGCCTCTTGATCTCCAGGATTTCGTCCAGAATGTTGAAAAAAACATCCACCACGGCGGGGTCGAAGTGGCTCCCCCGCCCTTCACGGACGATCTTCAAGGCGGTCTCCACGGGATAAGCCTTCTTGTAAGACCGGTCGCTGGTGAGAGCGTCGAAAACGTCGGCCACGGCCACGATGCGCCCCGGCAAAGGAATGGCCTCTCCTTTCAAGCCTTGGGGATAACCGCTCCCGTCCCACTTTTCGTGATGGCTGAGAGCGATGGTCTCCGCCAAGTGGATGAAACGGGCATGGGAGCCCTCGAGGATTCGGGCCCCGATGACCGTGTGCTTCTTCATGATTCGCCACTCTTCGTCGTCCAAAGCGCCGTCTTTCAAGAGGATGCGGTCGGGAATTCCGATCTTGCCCACGTCGTGCATGGGGGAAGCGTAAAGGATGGCCTCCACGGTATCGTCGTCCAGCCCCATGCGTGCCGCGATGGCGGCGCTATACTGGCTCATGCGCTTCAGGTGGTCCCCGGTATCCTCGTCCCGGAATTCGGCGGCTCTCGAAAGGCGATAGATCATTTCCAGTGAGCTGTCCTTGAGGAGCTGCAGGGCGTCCCGCAGCTGCGCCGTCCTGCGATCCACCTTTTCCTCCAGCTCCCTTCGGTGCTCGGCCAAACGGTCGTGGTAGGCCTTGATCCTGACCAGAGAGCGCACCCTGGCTTTGAGGAGAGTCTTCTCCACCGGCTTGCTCAAGAAATCGTCGGCCCCCAGCTCCAAGGCCTTGGCACGGGCCTCTTCCCCCTCGCTCCCCGTGACCATGACCACGGGAATGCTCCGGGTGCCCTGTTGACTTTTGAGAGCTTGCAGGGCTTCGTAACCGTCCATAACGGGCATGTCGATGTCCAGAAGAACCAGTTGAGGGTCGGTTTCCAGAGCGCGGCCTACGACTCGCCGCACATCCTGCACCGGAACCATTTCATAACCCATGGATTCGAGAACATGGCTCATCAGCCTGAGGAACCACGGGTCGTCGTCCACCACCATGATCCTTTGCCTTGCCGCCATCCTGACTTTCCTCGTCGGGCGATTCTCACTCGTAACGAAGCTCGATACGACGCAAATAATTTCCCAGCTCTTCGACAAGCCCTTTCAGTGCATCGGTGTCTTTCTCCAAAGCCGCCATCTCGATGGCATGGCCCAAGCGCGTTACGGGCTCGAATCCGTAACCGCTGCCGGTCCCTTTCATGTTGTGCCCCAGCTTGCGAATCTCCTCGAAATTCCCCTCGATCAAAAGCTCCCTCATGACTTTCACATTCTCGGCGATGCTTTGCAAATATTCGGGGATGAGATCGCGGAGGTCCTCGTCCACGGTAACCCGAACGGGACCCTCTTGTTCTTCTTGCTCCGGGGCTTCGAAGCTCTCCGCCTCAGGGCCCTCCCCCGAATGCTCGCCGGCTTCGCCCTCCCTCGAGGGGGAGTCGGAAGAGGAGGCTTGCCGCGACGCTCCGCCGAGGCGATCGTGCACGGTCCACAGCAGCTTTTCCTTCTTCACGGGCTTGGCGAGGTATTCGTCGCAACCGGCTTCGAAACATCGGTCCACGTCTTCCTTGAAGGCGTGGGCCGTAAGGGCGACGATGGGCGTCGGCGCCAGGTTTTCGGACCTCTCCCGCTCCCGGATGGCTCGCGTGGCCGTGTAGCCGTCCATCACGGGCATCTGCATGTCCATGAGAACCAGATCGTAGCTCTTTAGGAAGAACATCTCCACGGCTTCGCGCCCGTTCGTCGCGATGTCCAGATTGGCGGACGTTCCTTTGAAGTAGGCTTGGATCAGAAACCGGTTGTGCTCGGAATCGTCCACCAGAAGGAGGGTGCAGGGCCCTTGGATCGGGACGTCGGCTGTGCGGCCCGAGCCAGGAGAAGCTTGCCGATCGTGGAAGAAGGAGGAGGGGCCGGGGGCCTCCGCGGACGATTTGCCGTTCAGCACGACGTCCAAAGCTTTCTTGAGCTCCTTTCGCTTGACGGGCTTGACCAGATAACCCTGGATCCCCAGCTCGCGGGCCCGGGCCGCGTCCCCTCCGCTGTCGTCGGAAGTGAGCATCAACAGGATGGCGCTGTAGGGCGAGGGATGCCCCAGGAGGCGAGCGGCCGTTTCGAAGCCGTCCATGCCCGGCATGTGATGGTCCAGGAGGACCACCTGGTAGGGGGGGCCGTCCGTCATCCCCCTCTCCCACAATTCCATGGCGGCGGCACCGCTTTCGGCCTCCGTCACCACCGCCCCCCAGCCGGAAAGCATTTCACCGACGATCAAGCGATTGGCGGAGTTGTCGTCCACCACCAGGACCGCGACCCCCCGGAGGTCGGCGTCCCCGTGGAGCTCGCACCGGTCTTCCGGAGGATGGACCGTCAAGGGCACGTCGAAGAAGAAAGTGCTTCCCTTGCCCGGCTCGCTCTCCACGGAAATGCGCCCTCCCATCATCTCCACCAGCTTCTTGGAAATGGTCAGCCCCAGGCCGGTGCCTCCGTACTTGCGAGTCGTGGAAGAGTCCCCCTGTGCGAAGGAGGCGAAAATCTCGTCCACTTTGGACTCGGATATCCCGATGCCGGAGTCCTTGACGGAAAACAGGAAATCCACCCGTTGCCCGGGGGCGGGAAAGCCCTCCGGCCCCGTCATGGCTTTTCCGGCCATCTCCGTTTTCACTCGAACGACGATCTCCCCTTTCTCCGTGAACTTGACGGCGTTGCCCAGCAGATTCAAAAGGACCTGTCGCAAGCGTCCGGGGTCTCCGCGCAGACGGGGAGGGACGGCGGAGTCCACGTGGCAAAGGAGCTCGAGCCCCTTTTCGTGGGCCTTCAAGGCGATCACTTCGCCGACTTCCTCCACCAGCTCGTACGGATCGAAGGGTATGTTCTCCAGTTGCAGATGCCCCGCCTCGATCTTGGACAAATCCAGGATGTCGTTGATGAGAAACAAAAGGTTCTCTCCCGCCTTGCGAAAGACATCCACGTATTTGAGCTGCTCGGGAGTGAGAGGGGTTTGCCAGAGGAGATCGGACATGCCGATGATGGAATTGAGAGGCGTCCGGATCTCGTGGCTCATGTTGGCGAGGAACTCGCTTTTGGCGACGTTGGCCACCTCGGCCCGCACGGCCATTTCCTTGGCCATGGCGATGGCCTGCTCCAGCTCGCGGTTCTTTTCGCGAATGGCGAGCTCCTTGCGGGCCGCCTCCTCCAGGCGGGCCTCCAACACCAGATTGTTGACGTTGACTTTCCAGAGGAAGGCCAGTCCCGCAAGGAGCAGGATCGCCAGGGCCACCAGGGCGGCCAGCAAATGCCAAGGGGCCGCACGCCCGTAAATCTCCCTCGCCGGCAGAACGGTGACGAGGGAAAGGGGGGTCCCTTGAATGGGAAAGCCCATGGCCAGCCACTCGTCCCCGTTGTCCTTCCGAAACGAATGCTCGAAGGGCCTTCCCTCCTTCAACACCTTCCCGCAAAGGCGCAGAACATGCTGGGTCTCCGCTCCGGCATTCGTCCGCAGGGGAACCATGGGACGCCCGGCCCCGCAATAAAAAGTGTTGAAGCGCCCGGACTGC
>Ga0180429_10003122_pt1 | contig 13487 bp, 12 predicted proteins | sample SS_ome_FD_132428 | JGI IMG/M metagenome (GOLD analysis project Ga0180429, IMG submission 132428) | Hypersaline lake sediment archaeal communities from the Salton Sea, California, USA - SS_1_S_1 metaG | ecosystem: Environmental > Aquatic > Non-marine Saline and Alkaline > Hypersaline > Sediment ...
CGATACTCGTGCGGCAGGCAGACGTTGGTGACCGGCGCGGTCTCGGTCAATCCGTAGCCCTCGCAGATGCGGATCCCGAAGACCTCGTGGAATCCGTCGCTGACCGCGTCGGGAAGCGGCTCGCCGCCCGCGACCGCGAACCGCAGGTCGGCGAAGTCGTCGCGTCGTGCGGACTTGGCGAGCCGCAGCGCGTTGTACATCGATGGAATGCCGATGAACGCGGTCGGCCGGTGCTCGCGGGCGAGCTCGAGGATCCGCTTGGGCATGAACTTCGCGGTGTAGACGACCCGGCACCCGAGGCAGAGCGGCAGCAGGGTCAGCACCGTCAGCCCGAAGGTGTGGAACTGCGGCAGCACCCCGAGCATGACGTCGCGGCGGCTGAAGTGCACCCACTCGACGACCTGATCGATGTTCGCCTGCAGATTCGCGTCGGTCAGGATCACGCCCTTCGGTCGGCCCGAGGTGCCCGACGTGTAGAGCAGGACCGCGGGCTCGTCGGCGGGCAGATGACGTCGCGGCGCCGCGGGCGGCCAGCCCGAGAACGACATCTCGTCCATGAGGATCGGGGTCACGCCGTCGGGCAGCGGGCCGGTGAACTCCAGCATCTTCCCGACCGTCACCACCGCGTCGAGTTCGGCGTCGTCGATGACGAAGGCGAGATCATCCTTCGAGAGCAGGTAGTTCAGCGGCACGACCGTCCGACCGAGCCGCCACCCCGCCAGCACCGCCGCCGGGAAGAGCCCCGAGGTCGGAAGCATCACCCCGATCCGCGGCCGATCCGACACCGCGGCGATTCCGGCCGCCAGATGCCGGGCGACGAGCAGCAGCGTCGCACTCCGCCACCGCCGCAGATCGTCGACGACGATCGGTTGGAGAGGACGTCGAAGGAGACTCCGCCGGATGCGATCGTGAAGGTCCATGACGGGGTCGGACGATACCTCTGGCATGCCGACTCCGTTCCACACGCCGCTCCGTGCTCCGTCGCCCGCCCGTGCCCCGCTCGCGGTCCTGCTGCTCGCCACGGTCCTCGCTTTCCCGGGCTGCGGCGAGTCGTGGAACCGCTCGCGGGACGCCGCGATCCTCGCCATCGAGCGGGGCGACAACGAGACCGCCCTCGAGGAGAGCCGCCGGCTGGTGCGGAGCGGCCCGCGGTCCATGCGACCCGAAGCGGCCTACCTCGGCGGCCAGGCGGCGTTCCGACTGGGCGATCACGCCGAGGCCCTCCGCCTGCTCGACATCGCGGTCACCAGTTCCGATCAGACGCTCCGGGGCCAGGCCTTCATCCAGCGAGGCACCGTCGAGCGGGCGCTCGGCCGGGACCGCGAGGCGGCCAGGGACCTCGAACGCGGCGGCGCGAATCTGGGAGGCGACGTGGGGCGGAAGGCGCTGCTTCGGGCGGCGGAGATCTACAAGAGGCGACTCGGGCTCGAGGCCGACGCGCGTCGCTGCCTCGACCAGGCGGATCGACTCGGCGACGGCGGACCCGGCGAGCGGACCATGATCGCGGGATACACGATCCAGTTCGGCGCGTTCAACGAGAAGTCCAACGCCGATTCGCGCGCCCGCAGGATCGATCCATCGGTGCGAGCCGCGGGGCTCGGCCCGGTGCTGGTCAATCGGCAGGACGGTTTCTACAAGGTGCAGGTCGGCTGCTACCGCGACATCATGTCGGCGGAGCGGATGATGGCCCGCATCAAGATGCCCGCGGGCGTCCTGGCGACGATCACCGAGATCGGTTCCTGATCGGCCCGGGTCCCGGTCGCGGCCCCGGCCCCGGCCCCGGCCCGAACACGCGATCGCACGCCGCCATCGCCGCGGACACGGGGATCGCGTGGGCCCAGAACCGTTCCTTGAGCGGCTTGAAGACCAGCGGCCACACCGGCCTGATCGTCTCGCCCTCGGACCAGCCGGGCCGCCACCGGATCGCGACCTTCCGCCGGACGTAGAGCGTCACGAACGGACGCCCCACGCACGACGCGAGATGCGCGACGCCCGAGTCGCTGCCGAAGAAACCCGCGGACGTCGCGAGCCGCGTCGCCAGCGCGTCGAGTTCCGCGGCCGCGAACCGCACGCAGCCCGCGTCCTCGATCCACGACGTCGCGTCGATCTCGCTCGGATGCGTCACGAACTCGGGATGCCGGCCGCGATCCCGCAGTCGCTTCGCCACCTCGATGAACCGCGCCGGCCGCCACGCCCGCCGCGGGTGACCGGCGGTCGGATGGATCACGATGCGGGCGGGATCGACGTCCGAATCGCCGGCGTCGTCGGGCACGCGGATCCCGGTCTCGCGGGTCGGGTCGGCGATCCCGAAGACGGTGCGGGCGACCTCGACGTGCACGCTGACCATGTCCATGAGCGGGCCGCGGTGTTCGGGCAGGTCGTCGAGCACCAGCACCGCCGGGTGATCGGCGCGGGCTTCGTCGCAGACGTCCGCGGGCCGGAAGTGCAGCAGGACGTCGAACGGTCGCCACGCCGCGGCCCGGTCCTCGGGTGCGGGCAGCGGCCGGATGTCGGTCTCGGGGAACCAGCGACGCAGGGCGTGCAGGTGATCGCTGAACACCACGACCGATCGCCCCGCCCGGCGGAGATTCTCGACCACCACCATCGACACCAGCGTGTCGCCGATGCGACGGCTCATGACGAAGCCGAAGGTCGTCCCCGGATCGGCGCATCGCGCCTTGATTCGCAACCCGTCGCGGTCCATCCGCGGAAGGTACGCGAGAGTCGTTCCCGCAGTGGTCGGCCGGGGATCCCGCCGCCCCGTCGTATACTCGCCCATCGCTCGGAGCCGCGGATGCCGCACGTCTCGACACCATCGCCCACTCGTCTCGCCGCGGCCGGATGTCTCTCGACCCTGCTGGTCGCCGCCGCGGTCGCGGGCCCCGCCTTCGCCGGTCCCAGGACCGAGCCGAGCACCGCCGCGCCGCCCGCCGTGCGGGGCACGCAGGACGCGACGACCTCGCCGCTGGTCCGAACGCCGGAACCGATCCCGCAGTCGGGTCCGCTGCCGCCGATGGTCGACCCGGCGCTCGCCCGCTCGGTCGCCCTCAAGGCCCGGGCCGCGGCGTACAGCCCGGCGAATCGCACCCTTCGCGGGCTCGCCCGGCGACACTTCGGCCGCCAACGAGAACCCGAGGTGCGGGCCGAAGGTCTCCGGCGATTGAGCACCCACGCCGACGCGGCGTCGCTCTTCGCGATGCCGTTCTCGCTGGCCGACGAGGCCGACGACGTCCGGACCGCGGTCATCGCCCATCTTCGGGACACCGGCGACGACGGTCAGGCGGCGCTCGCGTGGACCGCGATCCATCACGACGATCCCGAGTGGCGGCGGCTCGCGACCGACGCGATCACGAGGCCCGCGTCGCCGCACGTCCTCGCGGCACTTCAGGTCGGACTCTCGGACACGGCCCACGAGACGGTGGTCCGGGCGGGGCGACTGGCCGGCGCCCTCGACGCGCGGCTGGCGATTCCGCACCTCATCGCGACCCAGTACTCCGCGGACACCGTCCGCAACGAGGGCGACCTCGGGTGGATCGCGATCGGCACCCAGCGGTCCTACGTCGCGAACCTCATCCCGGTGACCGGCGACGGTTCCGGCGCGTTCCGGCCGGTCCCCGGCATCATCAACGAGGGCTTCGTGATGCGGGTGCAGGACGCGGTCGCGATCGTCTACCGCACCGAGATCCACCGCGTGCTCGTGGACATGACCAGCACCGCGACCGGCACCGACACCGCCGACAACGGCTGGAGTCTCGGCGCGTGGCGGGACTGGTACAACCGCGAGTACCTTCCAAGGGCCCGCGCCGAAGCCGACCGGGCCGAGGATGCGGCCGCCGGCCGCGACTTCGCCGAGGCGGAACGGCGTCGCCGCGAACTCGAAGAGTCCGACCGCCTCGACTGACCACGCCACATCCGAACGACCGCACGCCTCGGCCGAGACATGCCCGACCAGACCGATCCACTTCCGCCCCGCGCCGACGGGATGCCGACCGTCAGCGCCTACGTCATCGCCTACAACGAGGCGGAGAAGATCGAGGCCGCGATCTCCAGCGTGCTCTGGGCCGACGAGATCATCCTCGCGGACAGTCACTCCACCGACGGCACGATCGAGATCGCCGAGCGGCTCGGGGCCCGGGTCGTGCAGATCGACTTCGACGGTTTCGGCAGACTTCGCAACAGTGCCATCGCGGCCTGTCGGGGCGACTGGATCTTCTCGCTCGACGCCGACGAGCGGTGCACCCCCGAGGCCAGGGACGCGATCCTGAAGGTGGTCGGCGATCCGAGGAGCGCCGACATCTGGCGAGTCCCCCGCCGCAACTGGTTCATGGGCCGCTGGGTCCGGCACTGCGGCTGGTATCCGAACTTCCGGCAGCCGCAGCTCTTCCGGCGCGGCCGGATGCACTACGACCAGTTGCCGGTGCACGAGGGCTGGATTCCCGCCGACGGCGCCGAAGTCCGGGTGCTGCCCGCGGACATCTGGCAGATTCCCTTCCGCGATCTCGGCGAAGTGCAGCACAAGGCGAACCGGTACTCGACGCTCGGTGCCGAGAAGGTGCTGGCCCGAGGGGGCGGACGATCGATGGCGTGGGCGGTCGTCTGCGGCGTGCACGAGTTCCTGAAGCACTACGTGCTGAAGCTCGGCATCCTCGACGGCTGGGCGGGCTTCATGATCTCCTTCGGCGCGGGCGAGGGCGCATTCTTCAAGCACGCGAAGGCGTACATGTCGAAGGTCGCCGCCCCCCCGCCCGACTCGCCCCCGCTCCACCGCACGAGCGAGGCGAGTCGATCGACCCCCGCGGCCGCCACCGACTCCGCGACCGCCGCGACCGCCCCGAGCACCGCGACCCCCGAATGAATCCCGCGATCTCCGTCATCGTGACGACATACGAACGGCCCGACGCCCTCGCGGCGGTCCTGCGCGGCCTCGGAGACCAGACCGACGACGACTTCGAGGTCGTGGTCGCGGACGACGGCTCGGGCGACTCGACCCGACGCGTGATCCACGACGCCGACACCGCGGGGCCGCTGGCGGGCCGGGTGACGCATGCGTGGCAACCCGACGACGGGTTCCGGGCCGCCCGGGCGCGGAATCTCGCGGCATCCCGTGCCCGCGGCGACATCCTGGTGATGCTGGACGGCGACTGCATTCCGCGGCCGGGCTTCATCCACGCCCAGCGTCGGTGTCGGCCGGGCGTCGCACTTCGCGGAAGCCGCTGCCTGCTCGACGCCACCGCGACCGAGCGGGTGCTGACCGACGGCGTTCCCGTGGAGGCGATGGGCGTGATGGCGTGGCTGGGCCGGCGACTGGCCGGTCGGGTCAACCGGCTTCCCCAACTCGCGGGCACGCCGATCGCGGCCCTCGGGCGCCGGCTCTCGTGGCGGACGTTCCGCACCTGCAACGCCGCGGTTCATCGCCGCGACTTCACCGCGGTCGACGGCTTCGATCACGCGTTCCGGGGTTGGGGGTACGAGGATTCCGATCTGGCGATCCGACTCGGCGCCGCGGGCGTGTGCATCCGCGGTGCCGCCCCCGCCGCGACCGTCGTCCACCTCTGGCACCCGGAAGCGGATCGCACGCTCGAGGGCGAGAACCGCACGCGGCTCGACGAGGTCCGAACCTCGGGCCGGACCCGAGCCGTCGAAGGACTCTCGTCGCTCGACGCGGCGTCCGATCCCTGAGGCGGCACGACGCTCGATCAGTCGTCCGCGAGACTCATCACCGCGTCGGCGAGCCGGGCGTAGTCCGCAGGCTCGTTGTAGACGTGCACGCTGAACCGTACGAATCGCCGACCGGCGTGCACCACGATCGGGACTTCGATGCGGTGGTCGAAGAGCAGTCGCTCCTGCACGGGGTCCATGCCGATGACCGGCCGCCCATCGGGACCCGGCACCGCATTGCTCGACGCGAAGTCGGGGCCGCCGTGATCGGGCTGGAACGCCCGCGGCAGTTCGATCGTCGCCATGAAACCGAGCATCGAGCCGTCGAGCGGCGAGATCGGTTCGACCCCGAACCGCTCGACCAACGCCGCGTGCTGCTCGACCGCCAACGCGTGATTCCGCGATCGCACCGCGTCCCAACCGCCGAAGCGATCCATGAATGCGATCGCGTCGGGAGCGAGCAGCCACGGCGTCGGATCGATCGTGCCCTGCCAGTCGAACTCCGCCGCGAACGACTGATCGAGATGGTGGCTCACGACCGCGGGCTTCAGGACCGGGGCGACGTCTGCGCGGACGGTGACGACCGCGGTGCCCCGCAGGGCGCACGGCCACTTGTGGAGATTCCCGGTCCAGGCGAGGGCGTGCGCGGCCGGCGTCGCGGCGTGCGGGATCATCCCCGGCGCGTGGGCGCCGTCGACGATCACGTCCACGCCGTGACTCGCCGCCATCTCGACGATCGCCGCCACCGGAAGCACCAGCGCGGTCGGCGACGTGATCTGATCGAGCACCAGCAGTCGCGTCTTCGGCGCGAACGATCGCTCGATCGCGGCCACGACGTCGTCCGGCCCGGTGACCGGAAGCGGAAGTTCGATTCGCCGCGGCACGATGCCGCGACGGCGGGCCGTGACGAGGATCGTCTGCCACACCGCGTTGTAGCCCTGGTCGAGGTGCAGCACCTCGTCGCCGGGCTCGAGCGGGAACGACTGCAGCATGGCGTTGACGCCCGCGGTGGCGTTGCTCACGAAACCGGTGAGGTTCGGATCGCTTCCGAGAAAGTCCGCGACCGCCGCCGCCGCGACCCGGGTGCCCGGGAATCCGTCCCGCCAGACCCCGGCCACCGGATTCCGCTCGATCTCACGACGGAACGCCGCGGCCCGATCAAGCAATTCGACCGGGACCGCGCCGAACGATCCGTGGTTGAGGAAGGTGAGCTCGGGCTCGAGGTTCCAGAGCGGGCGGGCGGGCCGACCGAAGGAGGTCGATCGAGATCCGGTCGGTGAGGTTCGAGGGGCGGAGGTCATGGGCGGAAGGCTACCGGGGCGGTGATCGAGGCCCGAAGTCCCTCGGGTCGGGAATTCCGCACGATTCCCGGCCGGGGGCTCCTCGGTCTCTATGCTGGCCCTCGATTCGCCCGACGGAGGGCGCATCCACCGCCTCGTTCCGTGGCCCCCGGCGAGGCGGTGGCTGCTTTTGGAACCGTCGGTGCCGCGTGCCCGCGACTTGCGATCCCCGCCTCGGACCCCGGACCAGAACACGGTCGGTCGATGTCCGGGTAACATCTCCCGAACAAATTCTGCAGGGAAACCCGGACATGTTCCGAACAGATGGACCGACCCACGCTGTTCGAGGGTCGTGGGCAGAGGCCGGACGCCGCCCCGACGCCCGATCCACCCGTGTGCATCTCCCATTTGCAGAGGTTCGGAACGACATGCCAGGCCACGCCCGAAGCATCCCGCTCGTTCAACTCGGCCCCGGAGGGGACTACGTCAGGCGGATCATGGCCGATGGAGATCGGCTCGTCGTGATCCAGAACACGTTCGACGCCGGCGACCCGCGCCACCGCGGGGAGCGACGCGACCGCCCCGTTCGTCGCCGACCCGCGGCCACCGGACGCCCTGGCGTCTTCGCCCGCCTCGGCAGGTGGCTGGGCCTGATCGCCACCCCCTCGGCCGCGACGACCGCCGCGGCCGATGGCGGCGGCCCCGAGCCGAGCCCGGCCCGACGCCAGGCTCGCATCCCGGCCACGAGCGCCCGCCGCTACCGCCTTCGGCGGGACGACGACCGACTCGTTCGGGCCGATGGCCATCCCTTCGACCGCCGGTTCGGCATCGACCGCCTCGAACTCTCGAGGTCCGCGACCGCCCACCCCGTCGCCGCTCGGGCTCATCGACTCGACCGAATCCATCAGACCCCCCCGCTCCCGTCGCCGCCGGCGGAGCCCTCCGGCTCCGCCGCGGCGACGCCGATCGAAACCCGATCGCCATCCCCCGCTTCCTCTCCGTCGCAGGCCGCCACCCGGACCGCGACCACGGCATCCACGCCGCTCGAACTCCCGCACGCCGTCCGGGTCCTGGCCGAAGCCACACTCGAACGTCACCGTCGCCGACTCTCCGCTCCCGCCGCCTCCGTCACCTCCGCCGCCTCTTCCTCCTCCCCTGAAGGCACCCGTCACCATGAATCTGACTCCGAAGCAGCACCGCGTCCTGGACTTCGTCTGCCAGTACCGGGAGAACCACGGCTATTCCCCGACCATGCGGGAGATCGCCGACGAACTTGGCGTCAGCAAGGTGACGGTGTTCGAGCACGTCGAGGCGCTCGTGTCCAAGGGGGCGCTCGAGCGGGATCCCAACAGGGCTCGCTCTTTGTCCCCGGTCACCGAAACGCCGGCTGAGCCCGCCCCGACCTTCCGACTCGCGGGCCGCATCGCCGCGGGGTATCCGATCGAGAAGTGCGAGCAGCACGAGGAGATCAACCTCGGCGAGATCTTCGGTCCGCGACGCGGTCGCCACGGTGAGATGTTCGCGTTGCAGGTCGAGGGCGAGTCGATGCGGGACGAGGGCATCTTCGACGGCGACTACGTCATCGTCGAGAAGCGTGACACCGCTCGCAACGGCGAGCGGGTCGTCGCGTTGCTCCCCGACGGCGAATCCACGTTGAAGACGTACTTCCGCGAGAAGGACGGCACGATCCGCCTGCAGCCCGCCAACCCGGACTTCGAACCGATCATCGTGCGCGACTGTCGTATTCAGGGGGTCGTGATCGGGGTCCTGCGGCGGTATTGACCGGGCCCCGGCGTCGTGCGAGGGGTCCACACCACGGTGTCCGCGGACGCGGGCACACGCGTGAGAGCCTGGCGAGCGACTGGGAACGTGAACACGCGTGGAAGCGAGTCTGCGTGTGGACGCGAGCACGCGTGCGGAAGTGGATCAGGACGTGGTCGGGACCCGGCCCCGGACCCACGCACGGGCGGACGCGTGGACGTGCCGCGAGTGTCGCGGGTCGATCGGCGAGCAGGCCTCACCTCGCTTCGCTTCCGTTCGCCTCGCTTCCGTTCGCCTCGCCTCAGCCGTCGGTGGACCAGCGGTCGACGAGTCGGCCGAGGTCGGCGCCGTTGATCTGGCCGTCGGCGTTGAGGTCGGCCGGCGCGTCCGGTGCGGCCTTGCCCCAGGCCGCCAGCAGCAGTCCGAGGTCCGCGGAACCGACCACGCCATCCGCATCCAGATCCGCGGTGCGGTAGATGGTGATGCTGCCGTTCCGCGGATCGAGGGTCGGGATCGTGAAGTCATAGTTGAAGAACTGCACGTTCGTCAGCGTCACCGGCACGACGGTGCCGGCGGGCAGATCCGCGGGAATCGGGACCTCGATCGTCACGAGGGTGTGATCTCCGGGCGCGACCTGATCCTCGGTGAAGACACACACCGCGTCGACGCGGACATCCGTACCGGGAGCCGAATCCCATCCCTGCCAGCTGGTGTCGAAGATCGGTCCGTCGTAGCGGACATCCGCGGCTTCGAGACCCTCGGCGGTGACGTTGAAACCGAATCCGCCGACGAGGTCCACGGTCGCGGCGCGGATCTGCACCTCCGCGGTGCGGCCCTGCGTGCATCCGACCGTCGCCGCCTGCAGGATCACGCCGTCATCGGCGATGGCCGCGGGCGACGAGATCGCGGCCGCGACGCTCACGGTCGCGAGCGCGAGCGCGTTGACGGGCACCGCGCCGAGGCGCCCACCCATCGACGGCATGACCGCCCGCCCGACTCGGGCGGCTCGGCCTGCTTCGCTGAACCGGGTGACCCGCTTGTACCGGGTGACCCGGGGTGAGGTGGTGACGGCGTGCGACATGATCGGTGACCTCCGACGGCCGAGGCTATCAGAACGGCCGGGCGATTCCGATGCGGTGTTCGCAGGATTCGGGGCATCCAGGGGGCGGCTGTTCGGGGGTGGACGGTCGTCGGTGCTCCCACCGTCACGCTCGGACGGCCGACCGGGTCGCGCCGCCGCGGGTGCCTGAAGGCCATGACCGGTTCAGCCCCGCGTGGCCGCGGCCAACGGCTCGACGAACGCCCGGGCGGCGGCGATCGCGTCCGCCTTCGTGACCACCGCATCCCCGAGACCGCGAACCAGGGCCGACCCGACGATCGCCCCGTCCGCGTGCCCCACGACCGCCGCCACATGCTCGGGCGTTGAAATCCCGAAGCCCGCGACCAGCGGCAGATCGGTGACCGCCCGGAGCGACGCCATGCGATCCGCCACGTCCGGAGCGTCCTGCCGCTCGCCGGTCAGACCGCGTCGGGCCAGCACGTAGACGAATCCGCAGGCGCCGCGGGCGATCGCGACCGCGCGATCCGCCGCGGTGTCCGGGGCGATCAGCGTGGTGAACGCCAGATCACGCCGCGTCGCGGCCTCCCGCAGCACGTCGATCGCGTCGAGATCGGCGTCGGGAACGATGACACCGTCGAAACCGACGTCCGCGAGCCGGTCGATGAAGGTCGGGCCGCCGAGACGATCGACGATCGAGACGCTGACCATCGCCACCAGCGGCATGGCGATCTCCGCCCGGGCCGCGGCGACGTCCGCGAGCACCGAGTCGACGGTCACCCCCGCGACCAGGGCGTCGTGCATCGCGGCCGCGATGACCGGACCGTCCGCGATCGGGTCGCTGAACGGGATGCCGATCTCGACCGCGTCGCCACCCCCCGCCTCGATCGCACGGAGGAGATCACCAAGCGGCGTCCCGACCGGGTAGCCGGCCACCACGAAGGGCATGAGCGCCCCCCGTCCCTCCGCCCGGCAGCGGGCGAACATCTCGTCGACTCGTGACATGGGTGCGGATGGTACCGGCCGACGCCTTCGCGTTCGTTTCCGGACGCTCGGGCCCCGGGGATCCGGGCCGTCCGCCGTCACGCCCCGACCCCGCGCTCGATCTCCCTCGCCGATCAGCCGATGCCTTGTGCATGGACGGCTCCCCTCGATTCAGCGCCTGGGCGACCGGTCTGGCGACCTTCCTCGTGATCGCGGCGATCGCGTGGTGGGCCACCCGATCCGGGGCGGTCGCCGCGGAGTCGGTCGATCCCGCCATCGGTCGAAACTGGACGACCCTGCAGGCTCGCTGGGGCGCGCCGGCATGCAGTGCCGCCAACGCGAGGCTGCAGTCCCGGGAAAGCACCGCGCAACGCCCCAAGGGCAAGAGCGGACTCGTCATTCCGCACGCCGAACTGCTGCTGGTCGGCGCGACCCCTCCGTGGGGCCCGGATTCGGTCGCGTCGAATCGCGTCCTCATCTTCACCGGCGACGAGGACGTCCGGGACTTCACCGATCGGATCGCCTCGGGCGAGCTCGACGCCGCGGGCGGCGAGACCCGCATCGCCATCGACCGGTCCGCACCGGTCCACGTCGTCGAGATCGACGTCCAGGGTCGGGTGCTGAGCATCCGCGACATCCGCCCGGTGTTCGTGACCCACGTGACGCGGTGACGCGGTCTACGGTCGCTCGCGCTCGACGACGGTCCGACGTCGTGCCGCCCGCGACTGGAACAGCAGCCCGAATCCGGTGAGCACCCCCCACCCCAGCAGCGTCATGAAGGGCGTCGGCGGTGAGGCGTCCGACATCCACCGAGCCCACGCGGTCACCATCGTTCCCGAGAGCAGCCAGCCGCCGCCGATCGCGGTCGCGACCATCGCCGTCCGGGACGGCAGCAGCAACGCCAGCAGGCCGCAACAGAGTCCGGTGACCGTCGCCAACGCCACCACGAGATCCACGGTGCCTGCGGGAATGCCCGCGGTGGTCCCCGTCCACCAGTCGGCGAGTCCGGCCGGCACGAGGCTCGAGACCGACGACAGCCGTGGCAGCCATCCGGTCGCATCCGCGGGCGTTGCCGTCGCCACCATGCGGTCCATCGCCTCGTTCGCGACCCGGTCCAACATCTGATCGAACCCCGGATCGACATCGCTCGCCGAACCGCGGTCGTCGGCGACCAACGCGACCGGCGACGAACCGATCGTGACGCCGTCTCCCGAAACCGGTCCCGCACCGCCGTCCAGAGCCCGGCCCTGCGTCGCGACGCCCAGCCCGATCAGCAGCACCCCGGTGCCGACCGACCCGCCGAGCATGGCCGCGAGCGCGAATCTCGCCAGCGCCAGCGTGGTCAATCCCGACAGGAGCGGCAATCCGACGACCCACGCGAGCGGCGGAATGTCCAGTCCCTGCACGATGGCGGGGAGCGAACCTTCCCGGGTCGCACCCGCGAGCTGCAGCCCGAGAATCGCGCCGAGCATCGCCGCCGCGAGCACCAGGGCCGGACGAAGGACCCGCGCCCCGAAGAGCAGCAGCACCGCGCCCGCGATCGCCACCCCGAGGATCGACCACGGATCCACGCCCGACCAGTCACCGACGATCGCTCCCGGTTCCACCACCGGGATCGACGTCTCACCGATCGAAGTGTCCGACTGGACGACCGCCACGATGGTGGACGATATCGACCGAACCTCGCTCGGAACCGGAGTCGCCGCCGGCCGCCGCGCCCGGACCTCCCCGCCATGACCGACGCCGAATCCACCGAATCGTCGCCCCTGCCGAATCTGGCCGACCTGCGGAATCGCATCGACGAGCTCGACCGTCGTCTGGTCGAGCTCCTCAACGAGCGGGCCCGGGTGGTCGTCGAAGTCGGCCGGGCGAAGCAGCACGACGGCACCCCGATCTACGCCCCCGACCGAGAGTCGTCGGTGCTCGCCCGCGTGCTCGGCGCCAACCCCGGCCCACTCCCCGACCGCACCCTCGAAGGAATCTGGCGCGAGTTGATGTCCGGCTCGTTCCGACTCGAACGCCCCCTGCGGATCGGCTACCTCGGCCCCCCGGGATCGTTCAGCCATCTGGCCGCCCTGCGTCACTTCGGATCGAGCACCGAGCTCGCCCCGGTCGGCGCGATCGACGCGGTGGTCGAGGAGGTCGTGACCGGTCGCAGCGACTACGGACTGGTTCCGTACGAGAACTCGATCGGCGGCTCGATCACCGAGACCCTCGACGCCCTCGCCGAGCACGACGCTCCGGTCTGCGCCGAGTCGCTCGTCGCGATCGATCAGTCGCTGATGGCGAACTGCGCCCCCGACGAGATCCGCGCGGTGGCGAGCAAGCCCGAGGCCCTCGCCCAGTGCCGGAAGTTCCTGCGGTCGAGCCTTCCCGGGGTCGAGATCATCGAGACGAGCAGTACGTCGGCCGCGGTGGAACGGGCCGCCACCGCCAGCCGCACCGCCGCGATCGGCTGCCGACTCGGCGGCGAGATCCACGGGGTGAAGGTGCTCTTCGATCGCATCCAGGACCGCGCCGAGAACATCACGCGGTTCCTCGTGATCGGCAGGCAGTCACCCGGGCCGACCGGCGACGACCGCACCACCCTTCAGTTCCAGACCGACCACCGACCCGGCGCCCTCGTCGACGTGCTCGCGGCGTTCCGCGACGCGGGCGTGAACCTCTCGCACATCGACAAGCGTCCGTCGCGGCTCGACAACTGGATCTACACGTTCTTCGTGGACCTCGTCGGCCATCGCGACGAC
>Ga0180429_10003124_pt1 | contig 13483 bp, 12 predicted proteins | sample SS_ome_FD_132428 | JGI IMG/M metagenome (GOLD analysis project Ga0180429, IMG submission 132428) | Hypersaline lake sediment archaeal communities from the Salton Sea, California, USA - SS_1_S_1 metaG | ecosystem: Environmental > Aquatic > Non-marine Saline and Alkaline > Hypersaline > Sediment ...
AACGTGTTCCCGAAACCCCCAAACTCTAACCCCTAATCCCTCTCCCTTCTCCCTTTCGCCCCGCCACGGGCTATAATAGGTATAAGCGGTTATTTCGTCTGAACTTACACCGATTGGCCAACCGTTTGTCCGTTGGAGCCCGCGACGTGCCCAAATCCCCGTCGCTGAAATCCCCGTCGTTGAAATCCCCGTCGCTGAAGTCCGATCTGCCGGAGATTGAGGACGCCGCTGCGGAGACGCCGGACGAAGCGCCGCCGCCGGCCTCGCAGCGAGTTCGGGAGCTTCCGCCGCCACCGAAGACGGGTGAGGTCCCGATCCGACAGCGAGACGAATCGGGCTCCTCTCAGCGGGTCCGTGAGCTTCCGCCGCCGCCGAAATCCTCCGACGAACCGCGGCTTCCGGAAGTCGAAGTAGACCGGTCGCGACCCCGTTGGTGGCGACGTTTGTTGCCGCGCCGAACGCCGTCGAGTTGCGCGGTGAGTTTTCTGTTCCACTTTCTCCTGCTGGTGGGCTTGGGTCTGCTGGTCGAGCGTCCGATTTGGGAGGGCTCGCCCGGCGAGTTGATCGCCTGGTTCGATGAGCCCGCGTCGCTCGATTCGGCCGCCGGTGAGCAGACTGCCGATCCGATTCTTCTTCCGCCGAGCCCCAGCGAGGGCGACGCCCCGCGGATCGATCAGCGGATCGTCGTGCCTGGGATCGCCGCCGTCGAACGGCAGCCGGCCGACAAGACCGATTTCCGTCGTGCCGCCAGCGGATTTCGGCCCACCGATCCGGTCGACTGGCTGATGCAGACCGACGCGGCCGTCGGCGGATCGCTGGCGGGGCGCCGCGGCGACGCCAGGGCCGCGCTGGCGAAGATCGGCGGCGGAACCGAGCAGAGCGAACGGGCCGTCGAGCGGGGTCTTCGCTGGCTGATGGCACACCAGTGCGACGACGGAAGCTGGAACTTCGACCACAACAAGAGCATCTGCCGCGGACAGTGCGGCAACCCCGGCAGCGAAGCCAGCACTACGGCCGCCACCGCCATCGCCTTGTTGTCTTTCCTCGGCGCCGGATACACGCACCGCGAAGGCGAGTATCAAGAGCAGATCAAGCGAGGGCTGTACTACCTCGGCTCGCGAGCCCTGCTTACCCAGCACGGCACCGACCTGCAGGAAGGAACGATGTACGGTCAGGGCCTGGCGGCGATTGCACTTTGCGAGGCCTACGCGATGACCGGCGATACGGCGCTCAGGCCGCTTGCCCAGGGTGCGATCGACTTCATCGTCAGCGCCCAGGACCAGCGCGGCGGCGGCTGGCGATACGGGCCCGGCGAACCGGGCGACGCCACGGTCACCGGCTGGCAGTTGATGGGGCTGAAGAGCGGTCAGATGGCCGGCCTCACCGTGCCCTCGCCGACGATCTTCATGGTGCAGCGGTTCCTCAGTAGCGTGCAGCGCGACGGCGGTTCGCAATACGGCTACATGGACTCTTCACCCCGCAATTCGACCACGGCCATCGGATTGCTCTGCCGCATGTACACCGGCTGGCGGCAGAACCATCCGGGGCTGCAGCGCGGCGTGGTCTATTTGAGCAACTGGGGGCCGTCGGAAGACGATATCTACTACGACTACTATGCCACACAGGTGCTGCATCACTGGGGCGGCCGGTTGTGGGAGGAGTGGAACGCAAAGATGCGCGACTATCTGATCGGCGTCCAGGCCGCCACCAGCCACGAAGCGGGGAGTTGGTTCTTCCCCAAAGACCGCGGCGCCGCCAAAGGCGGCCGTATCTACTGCACCGCCATGGCCGTGATGACGCTCGAGGTCTACTACCGCTATCTGCCGCTCTACGGCAGCCAGTCGGTAGAGGGCGAATTCTGAATGGCCCGCTTTTCAATCGGGCCGCGTGGGGATATCATAAAAGGTTTCGATTGGCTGTCACCTATCCTCGTTACTTGAGGCAAGATCGATGTTTTCTGGAATTGTCGAGGCGCTAGGCACCGTGGCGGAGCTTCGCGAGGAACCGCCCGGCTGTACGTTGGTAATTCGCGAGCCGAAAATCGCCGCCGAAACGGCCGTCGCCGACAGCATCTCGGTCAACGGCTGCTGCTTGACCGTGGTCGAGACCGACGACCAGACGATGGCCTTCCAGGCCGGGCCGGAAACGCTCTCCCGGACCAATCTCGGCGATCTGAAGCAGGGCAGTCCGGTCAACCTGGAGCGGGCGCTGCTGGTGGGCGACCGCCTTGGCGGGCATTTCGTCAGCGGACACATCGATGGCCTGGGAAAGCTGATTCGGCGCGAAGATCACGGCGAGTGGTCCGATTTCTATTTCGAGGTACCCCGCGAGCTTTCCGTGCAAATGGCCTCAAAGGGATCGATCGCCGTCGACGGCGTCAGCCTGACGATCGTGCTGTGCGAGCCGGACACCTTCAGCGTGGCACTGATCCCCTTTACGCTCGACGTCACCACGTTGGGCTCGTTGCGGGTCGGCGGCAAGGTAAACCTGGAGACCGACATCCTCGCCAAGTACGTGCAGCGGTTGGCCGAGGCTGAGAACTGGGCCGAGAACTGGGGAAAGAAGGCCTAGTGTCGATGTCCGGCTCCTCCAGCAACCAGACGCTTTCGTTCCTGATGCGGCGTTTCGAGGAGGCGGGCATTCGTCCGCACACTCGCTTCGGGCAGAATTTCCTCATCGACTTGAACCTGCAGCGCGTGCTGCTGGAAGCGGCCGAGTTGGGCGACAACGACGTCGTGCTCGAGGTCGGCACCGGGACCGGATCGCTGACGCTGCTGATGGCTCGTTCGGCTGCGCACGTGGTCACCGTCGAGATCGACCGGCAGTTGTTCCAATTGGCCGGCGAGGAGTTGTTCGGCCAGGAAAACGTCACGATGCTGCAACTGGACGCGCTTAAGAACAAGAACCGGCTCAACCCCGCGATGCTCGGCGAGGTTGACCGGCTGTTGTCCGAGGTGCCCGGCCGGCGGTTGAAACTGGTCGCCAACCTGCCCTACAACGTGGCCACGCCGATTATCAGCAACTTGCTTGCGCTCGACGCCCCGCCCTACTCGATGATCGTTACGATCCAGCGGGAGTTGGCAGACCGGATCACGGCGCCGCCGGGCAAGAAGGACTACGGCGGGCTGAGCATCTGGATGCAGAGCCAGTGCCGCGTGGAACTGGTGCGGACGATGCCTCCGGCCGCCTTTTGGCCGCGGCCGAAGGTCGGTTCGGCGATAATCCGGATTACGCTCGACGAGCCGTTGCGGCGCCGGATCCCGGATCGCGAGTTTTTTCACACCTTTGTCAGGGCGATGTTCTTCCATCGGCGCAAGTTCCTCCGCAGCGAACTCCTCAGCGCGTTCAAGAAGCGGCTCACCAAGCCGCAGGTCGACGGTATTCTCGAGCAGATGGGCATCCCCGGCACCGTCCGGGCTGAAACGCTGGACGTCGACACCATGCTGGCCCTGTGCGAGGCGGTTCGGGCCTCCTTATAGCAGTCATCTCGCTCCGAGGTTGTGAATAAATGTGTACGATGGGTCTCCGAGCCCGTCGGGAAGTCAGAAATGCTCCGGATTCGACGGGCTCGGAGGCCCATCGTACAAGCTGTTTCCGAATGATTCACAACCTCTTTGCGAGATGTCTACGTTACGCGGCCGTCCCAAACCGATTGACCTCGAAGCCCTCCACAAGCTAAAATAGCGGCAATCCCCATTTCCGACGGGCTGCTACAGAAGGGTACGAGACCATGGAATTCATCGAAATGACGGGCAAGACGCTGGTGCGGGTGCTCAGCGATGACGAACTCAGCCCGAACGACCTCACCGAGGTGGGGGTGACCGACGAAAGCGTAGTCCGCATCAACCGCCAGGGCGATATCGAAATCCGCCGAGCCGGAAGTTGGGACGTCGTGGGCGGATTGCTGGGAGAATTCGAGCAGCGGATCAAACGCGAGACCGGACTCGAATGGGTGAAGCCCGCTCCGGGATAGCGTCTCAATTCACGACGTTGCGAAGCGGCAATCCCAGCAGTGCCCGGCGGCACGCTTCCGCCGTCTTCATGCGGATGTCCAACAGTCCCTCTTCGCTGTAGAAGGCCGCGTGCGGGCAGAGGATCAGCCGGTCGTGGGCCGGATGATCGCCGTCGCGCCAGGCCACCAACAGCGGGTGGTCGTCCGGCGGCGGTTCTTCTTCCAGCACATCTATGGCGGCCCCGGCAAGTTGACCGCCGGCCAATGCGTCGGGCAGCGCGCGAACGTCGACCACGGCTCCCCGCGACGTGTTTACCAGATATGAACCCGGCCGCATCTTGGCGATCGCGGCTGCGTCGATCATGTGCCGCGTCTCGTCGGTCAACGGGCAGTGCATGCTGACCACCAGCGACTCGGCCAACAGTTCGTCGAGCGTTTCCACGCGGCGGATCCCCAGCGACTTGTCGTATCCGTCCGCCTTGTAGGGATCGTAGAAGATGACGTCCATTCCCAACGCCTTCGCCCTGACCGCGGCGGCGGTGCCGATTCGCCCCAGGCCGACGATGCCGAACACCCGTGAGCGCAATCGCGTCAGCGGAGCGGCCTGACTGTACGACCACTCACCGTTGCCGTCCCTCAGCCGCGAGTTGTACAGGTGCGTGCCGCGCGTCAGTCCCAGCGCCATGCCGACGGCCGAATCGGCCACTTCCTCCGACCCGTAGTCGGGTACGTTTGCCACGGGGATTCCCCGCTGTCGGGCAAGCACCCGATCCACGTTGTCGACACCTACTCCGCCGCGAACGATCAACTTACACTGTTTCAGCCGTTCGATCATCGCGCGTGTTATGGCCACTTCGTGATAGACGATAATCGCATCGGCGATTTCAATTCGGCCGGCCAGTTCGCTTTCATCATTGGCGTTCAGCGCGGTCACCTCGGCAACTTCACCGAGCACCCGCCGCTCCGGCCGGAGATCGTCGTTGATGAAATCGGTGATGACAACCTGGGAATTTTCTTTCATGTTTGGTCGTTATCCAAGGGCAAGGTGAGCAGAACTTCGTACAAGGGGTCTCCCCCACGGATTCAGGACAACCACGGATTCCTGAAACATCGTCCACCCTACCAAACCAGCGGCATCAGCCAGGCCGCCAGCAAGGTGAAGCCCAGGGCGGTCACGCCCAGGATAGCCAGGAGGATGCTCCACGTCTTCAGGGCTTCTACCTCGGTCAGGCCGCTCATTCGAGCGAAGATCCAGAAACCGCTGTCGTTCATCCAGGCACCGGCCAGCGAGCCGGCGCCGATCGCGCAGGCCAGGTATACCAGGTCGCAGCCGAGCATCGACGAGGAGACGCCCATGGCGGCCATCATGGCGGAGGTGGTAATCATCGAGACGGTGCCGGACCCTTGGGCGACTTTCATCACGGATGCCACGCCGAATCCCAACAGAAGCACGAGCAGCCCCATGCTTTGTCCGTCGGAACCGGCCATCTGTTTTATCGAGTTCTCAACGCCGGACTCTCTCAGCATGGCCCCGAACGCCCCGCCGGCGGCGGTAATCAGGATGATCACGCCGCCGCTCATCAGCGCGGTTTCGGTCGTTTGGGCCAGTTCTTTCAGTGTCAGTCCGCGTTGCAGCACCAGCGTGAGCATGGCGATGGCTGCCGAGAGCAACAGCGCCAGGTTGGGGTTTCCGAGTACGGCGGTAACGTCGGCCGCCCGGCTAACGAGGTCCGATTGGCCGCGGTCGGCGAGCATTTTGGTGATCGTGTTGGCCGAGATCAGGATTACCGGCAGGATGACCGGCAACAGCGAGACCCAGAGCGCCGGCAACTGGTCGTCCTCCAGCGGTTCCGGTTCCGGCTCGCCGCTGTAGGGACGCATGGGGATGTCCACCAATCGGTTCATCACGCGGCAGACCAGCAGCCCGACCATGGCGGTGGGCAAGCCGATAAGCGTTCCGATCATGATCATCCAGCCGATATCGATACCCAGGGTGTCGGCCATCACCAGCGGCCCGGGCGTGGGCGGCACCAGGGTGTGCGTAATCGCCGCGCCGGCGCCGATCGCCGTCACGTAGAGGATGTAGTTTTTGCGGGTCCGTCTCCAGAGCGAACGACTCAGGGGAACCAGCAGATAGAAGACGGTGTCGAAGAACACGGGCACGGAGAGCACGAAGCCGCTTCCCATCAACGCCACTGACGCCCGTTTCTCGCCCAGGATCTTCAAGAACGAGCGCACAATGCGATCGGCCGCCCCGCTGTCCATCAGGCACTTTCCGATCACGGCCGCCATGGCAATCACGATGCCGATGCCGGCGGCGGTGTTTCCGAACGCGCGGGCAACGCGTTCGATTTTCTCGGCCACCGGGCCGGGAGAGAGCAGGCTAACGAAGATCGCCGCCGTGATCAACGCGATGAACGCGTTCATCCGCAACACGATAATCATGCCGACGACCGTCACCAGGCCGATCAGCAGGATGAGTAGGGGGTGGAGCACCATTACTCTCTCTTCAGCACGAACCCCTTGATGAACCAGCCGCCGTTCTCGGCGGCGACGATCGTACCGCCGGGACCGAGATGGCGGCGGACGACGTCGTAGTCGGGCATTTTCTCCCCGTCGATCTGCTGTATACGAAGGGAGCCGTTCGTGTCGCCCAGCATACGGTTGAGCAGTTGGCCGAGAATGGTTTCAGACTCGGGCATTTTGCCCTGGCGGATCAATTCGTAGGTCGCCCGATATTCCTCGTCGGTGCGGGAGAACATTCGGGAGCATTTCTCTTCGATCCCCATCTGCTCCATCGCGGCGTTTACCCGGCGATAGTCGATACTGCGGGTGAGCGTCTCGCGCTGCTCGAGCGGTTTGAGCACTTTCAGAAGGAACTCGATGTGCGAAGCGATGAACAGGCTGCCGTGCGAGACGGTCACCGCCGCGCTGGGTAGTTGCCGCTCTTGTCCCTCTTTGTCGACTGGATCCTTAGACGGCGTCAGCGAGGGGATGTTACCGACCTTCGGCGCCTCGTTCCCTTCCGCATCTTTTTCCTCGACGATCTCCCAGATCACTTGGCCGTTGAGCACGCGCCGCTTGGCGTTCTCGTCGACTTCCAACGTCTTCTCGATGGCCCGGGCAACCGCCTCTTCGTCTTCCGTCTCGAAAACGTACAGCAGCCGCTCGCTGGTCGGCGTGATCGGTAGAATGTAGTCGGAGAGGATCGTTACCCGCTTTCCCAGGTGCGCGATTAGTTCGTTTCGCAAATCGATCATCGCACCCGCCGGATCGTGCTGCAGGCTGTAGAGCGCCTCGTGCCAGAACTCGATGTAGACCTCCAACTGGTCGCCCTTCTTCGTCAGCACGTATGCGTTTTCTTTGTCGATGATCTTCCACATGCGGCCGGTGTCTCTCGTTTTCACGAGCGCCTCGGGAGGCAGGGGAAACCGCTTCTTGGCGAACTCCTGCCGGAGTTCTTGCGAGAGCACTCCGCGCTCGAGATCGGCTTGGTGCTTCAGCGGCAACCGAAAGAGGACCGGAGGCCCGCCCTGCAGTTCATCGAACAGCGTATCGAAGTGGTCGAAGACGTTGAGCAAATCACCGTAGAAGGTAGAGTAGGTGGCGATGTCGCGAGGAACCCAACGCTGCGGGGCGAACTCGGGCCCGTTGGGGAGCGCGAACATCTTCATGGCAAGTTCATAAGGCGGCGGCGCGTAGATCGCCGTGCGGTGAATCAACTCGTGTCCCTCCGAGGCGAAATCGACGAATCCGCCCACTGCCTTGACTGCCTCGAAGCCCTGGTTCTCCAGTATTTCGACCATCGATTGCCCCTCGCCGCGCTCGTCCGCGGGAGTGGCCGTTTCGACCGCCTGGGCATAGCCCAACGGATACACGTACCAGCGCATCTGCGGCACCGCGCCGGGCAAATCCTCCGCACAACGCTTCATTACGTGTTGGAAACCCTTCACCTCGGCCAGACTGTCGCGGCGGTCGGCGGCGGCGCGGGCAAGGATACCCTGTAGAATCTTGACGTTGTCGGCCGCGCACAGCAGGTTGCCCGTCAGGCAGTAGAGCGTCGTCCGCGGAAAGCTGTTCGTGTCGTCCTTGGGGGCGCCGTCTTTGGGAGAGGGGAGAACGAATTGGATGATCGGATCAGGGCATTCGGGTGCTTGCAGCAGCGATCGCGTGGCACCGCTGTTCTTCATGTTCGTCGAAATCTTCTCCAACAGAGCGGCGGCCTCGGTTCGCCGGCCGGTTATGTCTCCCACGACGGCCAGGGCCGCTTCGTCCGGGGCCGGCTGAATACGTGCTATCGCAACCTCCCCGCTGGTGGCAGCCCGCAGATCATCCAGCGTGAGTCCCAATTGCTTGCCCGAGAACAACTTCTGCTCGAGTTGCCGCTGAAGGTCGGCCCGAAACGGCGCCATCACCGGGTCGCCCATCAATTGGCCGAGTTGGGTCTTGTTGAACTGGTCCGACAACTGCTGAACGTTGGCAATCACAATCAGGCCTACGGTCTTGTTCGGTACCAGGTACTCGCTGGCACGGGGGTTCTGGGCCGACAGACTCGGCGCGCCCAACAAAACGGCGGAAAGCAAAAACCATCTGCTGGTCCAATTTCGTAGCACCTAACGACTCCTTCAAACTTCCACGTTGAAAATGGGAAAACTCTTCCGATCATCAGTCCCCTGCAAGGCCACCTGATTCTAGCCCCAGGCAGCGTTCAACGCTAGAGCGGTGGGCAAATTCGGCCGCAACCGCTGCTAGACACAACAAACTATCGCCGCAATAATACCCACCATGCGAGATTTTCTCAACGAAAGCCTTAGCCACGACCCTCTGCACGGGTATATTACGTTTACATCTTCCGGGGGGAATGACGGTGGATTACCCGCTGACGGAGAGGTCTTCGAGCGGCAGATCATCGACCACCCCTGGCTGCAGCGGTTGCGGCAGATACACCAGTTGCAGACCGCATGGTGGGTGTTCCCCACCGCCGAGCACACCCGTTTCCAGCACGTCCTGGGGGCGATGCACCTCGCAAGCCGGGCCATGGAGGCCCTCTTCAGCAGCCTGCGGGAGGTGTGTCCAGATGTGCCAAGCCGAGGATACGTCGAATCGCTCATGCGGATGGCAGCACTGCTGCACGACGTGGGACACGGTCCCTTCGGGCACTTCTTCGATCATCATTTCCTGGCCGACCATGGGCTGAACCACGAAACGCTCGGCAGCCACATCATCCGTAACGAGTTGGGCGAGATGATCGGCCGCATCCGCGGCAACCCCACCAGCCGCCTGGCCGACGACGAAACGCTCGACCCGAACCAGATCGCCTTTCTGATTACCCGGCCCAAAGAGGACACGGCCGATGAAGGACCCAAGTGGCTGCGGCTGTTGCGGGGCCTCTTCAGCGGCCTGTACACGGTCGACAACATGGACTTCGTGCTCCGCGACGCGTACATGTCGGGCTACAACACCAAGGCCTTCGATCTGCAACGGTTGCTGCACTACAGCATGTTCACCGACAAGGGGTTGACGATCCACGAGCGGGGTCTCTCGGCCCTGGTGCGGTTCATCTCGGTCCGAGCCGATCTGTTTCGGGCAATCTACTTCCATCGCACCGTCCGCGCGATCGACCTGACGTTGGCGGAACTGTTCGCCGACAGCAAAACGTATCTGTTTCCCGGCAATCCGCTGGAACATCTCGACGAGTACCAGCACCTTACCGAGTGGTCGCTGTTGATGCGGGTTGGCCGTTGGCCGAACAGCGATCAGCCGGCGCTGAGCGCGTTGGGCCGCCGTTGGCGGGAATTCCTCGGCCGTCGCCTGAGGTGGAGGATGGCCTGCGAGCGAACGATCTTCTTTGCACCCGGCCAGCCGGAACACGGCAGCGTTTTCAGTAACGCGAACGTCTTCGAGCGGGCCGTGCGCGACGTCCTGCCGCCGGACCTGAAGAACCTGCCTTTGAAGGTCGATACCGCACGCCACGTCCATCGGCCCGGGTCCCATGCGTCGGCGGCCGGGCAAAACTTCCTCTTCGAGCCGGCCACCGGCAGGATCCGCAGCCTCGACGACCGCGAACTATTCAGCCGAATCGCCATCAGCTATCGCATCTGCCGTATTTATGCCGAAGACAGCCGCCACAACACCGAACTGGCCGTCGCAATGGACCGGCTCACCGGGACCGAGGACGCCGATGATGCGACTAATATGTAGGGGTTGGGGGTTGGGGGATTCCAGGACAAACGCGAGGCAAGTTATCAACTCAAACTGAAAAGACGGGAGTCCGAAAATGGGGACTGGCTCCGTCGAGAGCCTGGTTTTGAAGTGGTTGAGGCGTTTGCCGACGGTGCCTGCCCCTTTTTCGGACGGGCCATTGGCAAGCACCGTGAAAAAGGGGGACAGGCACCTCGCGGCAGCCGTTTTTGCGAGGATTTGACGTGTTTCGGGCTCGGAGCCAGTCCCCCTTTTTCACTCCCGTTTACAGTTTGAGTTATCAATCCCTGTAGGAGGCGACTGGAGTCGCCTCCTACAAGTGTTCCAACGGGCTGTTGGGAGTCGGCGTGATGTCGAAGGTGGAACTCTACAAGCGGCTGCATGCACAACTGAAGGAGTTGCTCGAAGGGGAGCGGGACCTCATCGCCTCCGCGGCCAATTTCGCCGCGTTGATCTATCACGGCCTGCCGGAAGTGAATTGGGCCGGGTTCTATTTCATCAAGGAAGGTCAACTCGTGCTGGGACCCTTTCAGGGAAAGACGGCCTGCACGCGGATCGAACTCGGCCGCGGCGTTTGTGGAACGGCGGCCCAGCGTAGACAGACGGTCATCGCCGCCGATGTCGCCAAGTTCCCCGGCCATATCGCCTGCGACGGTGCCTCGCGCTCCGAGATCGTGGTGCCGCTGATCGAGGCCGGAGAGCTGTTCGGCGTGCTCGATCTCGACAGCCCGACGCCGGCCCGCTTCGACGCAAACGACCAGGCGGGCTTGGAGGAGATGGCTGCGACGTTCGTGCAAGGCACGGACAGAACAACGCCAGAGTCGTAAAGTAGCCATCTCGCCCCGCGAGATGAGGCTTCGTCATCCGGAGAAACGGCCCTGAACCGCGCTTTACTATGCGGGAATCAATAATAGGGCAAGAACGCTCGATGCCGCGAAACGGGTTGACGGGGATCACTCTGAAGTGTACACTTAATGTGTACACAAAAGGAGGTTTCCGTGAAGGCATCGATTCTGGACTTGAGGCGGCGAATGGCGGAAGTGCTGCGCGCGCTGGAGCGCAGCGAGCCGGTGACAATCTTGTATCGAGGAAAGGAAAAGGGTGTTCTCTATCCCGCATCCGCCCGAAAACAAGCCACCGGCCCCGTCGCCGAGCATGCGGCGTTCGGCATGTGGCGCGACCGTGAAGACCTGCAAGACGTGGATCGCGCGGTACGCGAGTTGAGAAAGGGACGATTCGATGCTGTTTGACACGGACGTCCTGATTTGGGTCTTTCGCGGCAACCGAAAAGCAGCCAAAGTCGTAGAGGCCGCCTCACAACGCCGTTTGTCGGTCGTCGGCTACATGGAACTGTTGCAGGGCGTACGCGACAAGCAGGAATTTAAGAGCATCAAGGATTTTCTTTCCGATTTCGCTTTCGAATTGGTTCCAATGAACGAGCAGATCGGTCATCGCGCGTCGATCTACATGGAAGAATACGCCCTGAAAACGGCTATCTGCGTCGCCGACGCCCTGATAGCTGCCACGGCGGTCGAAGCCCGCCTGACTCTCTGCACGGGAAACCGCAAGCATTACCGGTCGATCAATGAACTTCAACTAAAGGTTTTCAGGCCGTAAGGGTCGTTGACCGATCGCCGGATTCAGGTAGACTGCTGCAAACCTCGCCGAGTCCGATATTTCTCGATGAAACACGAGTCAACCATGCCCGACAAACACGACCGATACGAAAACCCCCTGATCACGCGCTACTCCTCGCCCCGGATGAGCGAGCTTTGGAGTCCGCAGCGGAAGTTCTCTACTTGGCGGCGGCTATGGGTCGCTTTGGCCGAGGCGGAGTCCGAACTCGGGCTGCCGATCTCGGCCGAGCAGATCGAACAACTCGAGGCCCGGGTCGACGATATCGATTTCGACGCCGTCCGAAGGTATGAAGAACGCCTGCGGCACGACGTAATGGCCCACGTGCACGCCTACGGCGACGCGGCTCCCAAGGCCAAGGCCATCATCCACCTCGGGGCGACAAGCTGCTTCGTGACCGACAACGCCGACGTGATACTGCTGCGCGAGGCGCTGGCCATGATCCGCGACCGCGTGGTGGCGGTGATCGACCGCCTGGCGGACTTTGCGGCCGAATATCGCGATCTCCCCTGCCTGGGATTCACCCACCTGCAGCCGGCGCAACCGACAACCGTCGGAAAAAGGGCCTGCCTTTGGGCATACGACCTCGTGCTCGACCTGGCCGAAATCGAACACCGCCTGGCGGCGCTCAAGGCCCGAGGGCCCAAGGGAACCACCGGCACGCAGGCCAGCTTCCTGCGGCTGTTCGACGGCGACCACGAAAAGGTCCGCCGCTTGGAACGCCTGGTGTGCGAGAAGATCGGCTTCGACGACAGCTACGCGGTAACCGGCCAGACCTACCCGCGAAAGATCGACTCGCAGGTGTTGGGCGTCCTCTCCGGCGTTGCCCAAAGCGCCCACAAGGCGGCGACCGACCTGCGGATTCTGGCCCATCGCAAGGAGTTGGAAGAGCCGTTCGAGAAAGAGCAGATCGGCTCGTCGGCGATGGCGTACAAGCGGAACCCGATGCGCAGCGAGCGGATATGCAGCCTGGCCCGATTTGTGATCTCGCTGGAATCGAGCCCCGCGGCGACGCTTTCGACGCAATGGTTCGAGCGCACGCTCGACGACAGCGCCAACCGTCGGCTCGTCCTGCCGCAGGCATTCCTGGCGACCGACGCCGTGCTGATTCTGTATCAGAACGTTGCGTCTGGGTTGGTTGTTTACCCGAAGCTGATCGCCGCACACCTGGAGGCCGAGTTGCCGTTCATGGCCACCGAAGACATCCTCATGGCCGCGGTGGCCGCCGGTGGCGATCGCCAGGCTTTGCACGAGCGGATCCGCCGCCACAGCCAGGCCGCCGCGGCGGTGGTCAAACAGGAAGGCGGCCACAACGACCTGCTGGAGCGACTCTCCGGCGACGAGGCCTTCGCCCGGGTCGACCTGGCCGCCGTGCTCGATCCGGCGCAGTTCGTCGGCCGTGCGCCCCAGCAGGTCGACGAGTTCATCGCCGAGGTGGTCGATCCGATCCGGGCAAAGTATCCCGACGCGCTGGGCGGCGAGGCGAAGGTGGAGGTGTAGGTACCAACAAAACGCAATAGAGGCAATAAAGGAAAAGACTCTCGACCCCTTTGTTCCTCGACCCCTTTGTTTCTTTGTTTTTCCACAATCCGCTAACAGTCTCTCTGTAAACTTGTAATAGAGAACCATGATAAGTAGACCTGTAAAGGAGAAGGCCATGCCGAAAAAATCATTGCTAATGAGGTTATTCCTGCC
>Ga0180429_10003126_pt1 | contig 13475 bp, 3 predicted proteins | sample SS_ome_FD_132428 | JGI IMG/M metagenome (GOLD analysis project Ga0180429, IMG submission 132428) | Hypersaline lake sediment archaeal communities from the Salton Sea, California, USA - SS_1_S_1 metaG | ecosystem: Environmental > Aquatic > Non-marine Saline and Alkaline > Hypersaline > Sediment ...
CTTTATCCCGAGCAGTTCGGCGATCTCATGCGAGATATCTACGTGATCGCGCCGGTCGTGGGCAAACAGGTCGACTTCCATTACCTGGAAAAGGCAAAGGCCGTTTCAGTCACGGAAAGAGGGGCGGGGGCGCGGAGAAGTGTCGCGATCGCGGGAGAACCGGGTGTTCCGGACCACAAGGCTTCTCTGCAGTATTTCGGAGAAGAGCTCGAAGCCGTCGAAACCGATTCGTACCGCGAGGTGTTCGAAAGCGTGTCGGGCGAGGACTCCGATTACGGCCTGATTCCGCTCGAACACTCGCTGACCGGCAGTGTGCATGAGAACTACGACATGCTGATCGAATACGATCTTCGCATTGTCGGAGAAATCACGCTGCGCATTGTTCATTGCCTCGTTTCGACACCGGCCACGAAGCTGGCGGGCGTGCGGAGGGTGCATTCGGAACCGACCGTCTTCAGGCACTGCGACCGGTTTCTGGAGACCCATCCCGAGTGGGACCGCGTCGCGGCCCAGGACGTGGCGCGTGCCGCCCGCCGTGTCAAGGAAAGGGGAGAGCCCGGGGATGCCGCCATCACGACTCCCGAAGCGGCCGACCTCTTCGGATTGCAGGTTCTGGAGGAAGGCGTTGAGACCAATCCGCGCAATTACACTCGTTTTGCCGTTATTGCAAAGAACCCTATTGCGGATTCGCCGAAGAGGAAGTCCTCGATCGTGTACCAGGTTCCCGACCGTCCGGGAGCCCTGCTGGAAACCCTGAAGATATTTGCGGACAACAAGGTCAACCTTGTGAAACTGGAGTCCCGTCCCGTGGCGGGCAGACCGTGGGAGTATATGTTCTATGTCGATCTCGAGGCCGACGTCGAAGCCGCCGATTTTTCTCCAGTTCTGGAGCAGTTGATTACCCATACCGACTATCTTAAGATCCTCGGGAGTTATTGAGCCGGAATGAAAACGCATCCGCTTTGCGCGGTAATGATGGCGCTTCACTTCGCGGCCGCCGCGGCGTGCGGCGCGCCCGTCGATGCCTCCGCCAGGCTGGACGAATTCAAGGGCGCTTACGAGAAGGAAGAGGAACGCCTGGTGGCCGACAAGCTTGAGGCCGTGCGGGACGTCCGGGCCCGCTATCTTGAAGCCGTGAATACCCTTGCCGAAAGAAAACAGGCGGCCGGAGAACTGGAGGCGCTATTGACGGTTCGGAGCGAGATCGAGCGGTTTGAGAAGAATCCCGAGGTCGAGCGCGGCGACCTCGCCGAGTCGCTGCCGGAACTGCAAACGCTCCAGGAAATCTACATGCGTCTGCGGGCGCAAACGGAGGTGGATTACTGGGAGGGGGCGCTGCATCTTGCGGACGGATCCGATTCCTGGCTTGACCGTTTCCAGCGCGAGCTGACGCGCGACGGCGACCTGGAACATGCCCTCGCGGTGAAGGAGGAGCGGTCGGAAGTTGCCGCGCGCCGCAAGGTCATTGAGGAACAACTAACGGCGGCCCGGGAGCTGACCCGGAGCCTGCAGAAGCAGGAGGAAGAACAGCCTTCCGCCGGTGAAGACGCGGTCCCCGACAAGCAGGAACCGGGCGCGAAGAACAGGACGAAACCGGCCGCGGAGATCAGCATTATCAGGCAGCGCTACGATCAATTCTACCGATACCTGCTTGCCGACAACTGGGGAAAGGCCGTCAAGTATGTCAATCCGGCTGACGTTGAGCGCAAGGGCACGAACGCGCTGAAGCTGCAGTTGCGGTTCATGAGCGGTCTCTCGAAACTGGCCCGCGACATGGATTTGCGGGTCCGCGGTTCCAAAGTTACGCTGAGCGACGACGGTCATGCCGTGCTCGTGCCGCGCTTCCTGGTTCAGGGCGAACGGAAGGACGGCATTCCCGTGCGCTGGATCAAGATCGGCGGCCAATGGTACGTGGACGTGGATTAGGCGCGCGCGTTACCTTCAAGACGATTCCCACCGCCAGCAGGACCAGTGCCGCGACGGGCAGAAAGCCCAGCAGCAACGCCAGCACGCACGCGATGATCAGCGCCGTCGAAGCGTTTGCGAGCGCCTGTTCGCCCAACTTTACGCCGGCAAAGATACGCCGCACAAGGGCCAGCAGCAACAGAACCGCGACCGCCAGGGCCAGGCGCCTGGAAGCATCCGCCGTGCGCCTCGATGCCGTCCACCCCTCGACCTCGATGTCCCCGCGCGGAGTGGTGAAGCGATAGCTCGCCCAGCGCGATGGATCCGGCGGAGGGAGTTCCACTCCCAGACTGGTTAACCCGGTTGTTGTTTCGGTCGGGCCGCTCGCCGCCCCGGCGCGGCGGTAGTAATCACCGTAAACAAGCGATCCGGGTGTAGCGGCGGGAACCCTCTCGGGGGACGGCTCTTGCTCCGGCATTGCGGTCTCAGCCGTCTCCTCCTCGTCCCTCTCCGGCGCCGCCCGCCCTGCCTGGCGTTCAAGCATGTCCTGATACCGTCCCGCCAGTTCCTTCTGGCTCCTGCGCTGGCGGCCGCGCGCTACATTCACCGCCCGCCCGCCCGGCTCGCCCTTCGCCGGCACCTGCCGCAGTTCCGCCTGATCGCCCAAGAACTCATCGCCGCCGAACAGAGCCTGTGCCGCCTGTTGCGCCTGTTTTCCGAACGGATCCATTTCGCCGGCGGGCGGTTCTTCTGCCTCCTTCTTCAGTCGCTTCAGTTCCTGTGTCCGGATTTCCGGATTGTCGAGAGAATTTGCCGCAAACCAGCCGTCGTTGAAGCCGTCCGACGGCACGGCCCCGGCTGATGACTTGATGCTCGCCGCGTCCCAGTTGCCGCCCTGGTCAAGTACAGCATTGCGCGTCCAGGCGTTGTTCTGTGATTCAAAAACACTGTTCATCCGGATACGATTGGCCTCTTCGCGCCCGGCGATCGCCTGTTCCGCTTCAAACAGGCGCTTGTCGGATTCATTCAGCACCGCCGAGGCATTGGAGAACTCGAGACTGATCTCGTCGTTCATTACTTTTCCCTTAACATAGCGCTGCTGCTGTTCGATATCCGATTTGAGCTGCCGCAGGTTCGAGGCGGCGCGCGCCTTCTCGAACACGTTGCCGAATTGCACGGTACGGATGAGGCGTTTGGCCAGCTTGCTCTGGTACGAAAGCACGCCGGCTTCGAAGATCCCCTCGTCGACGATGCGGCGCATCGTGCCCCCGAAGTGGAACCAGCGGTGCGTGCGCGGAAGGCGCAGCTCCACCTGGCTCAGCTCGACGTTGATGTTTGCCGAGCGTATGAATGGAAACGAAACCTTGCCGAGCGCGTCAAGGGAGTTCATCCGTCCGCCGTACTGCAGCACCACCGGGTAGTCCAGGTCGCCCGCGGCGGTCTTGACCAGCGGAATGCGGACGCGCCCGGAGTCCCCGGCCTCGGGCACGACGGGCTTGACGGGTTCGCCGGCAACCAGTGCCGTCCAGAGCGAGGCGCCCGCAGGCAGAATCGCGTCCAGAAACTGTTCGGTCTGATTATCCACCTGGTAAGTCTGGCTGGCGCGGTAGGAGCCGGCGGCGTCGACGATCACGAGCGCGCGGGCCAGCCCGATGCGCGCGCCGGCGGTCGCAACCGCGGCGCGCTGCCTGGTCCTGAACGTAAGTGTGGGACGACCGGCGCCGGGCGCCGCTATGAAGGCGCGTGTCGTTCCCCCGCGCAACAGCGGCGCTACCGCGGCCCATTCCTTCTGCTGGCGGCTGAGAGTCTCCAGCCCGCCGAGATCCTCGATAACAACTTCGTCCCTGCCGGCGCTTTCAAGAGCCGCGTACCGCCGGTCCGTCCGTCCGGTTTCGACGACGGGCATTCCAACGATCTGCTGCTCCCCGGTAAGAAGCCGGTCGTGCTCGATCAGCACGCGCAATTCGTTCATGACCTCGTCCTGCAGAACGATCTGCACGGATACCAAATCCCCATCTGCAACCGGTGTGACGGTTTTCTGCCGCAAGAGCGGAACGTTGATCCGTGCCTCGGCCATATACACGGGGATCAGAAAGCTGACTTTCCGGATCCCCGCGTTCAGGATGTTGAAGTTGATCAGGATTGTCTCTTCTATGGCGCGGTCGGTGACGCGGACGTTGGTCACGGTGTAGCTCGAGACGTCCGGTTTACGCGGGACCAGCTCAAGCCGGCCCGCATAATCCGGGTTTTCGTAGTGGAGGGCCAGACGGGCCAGAGCGCGCTGATTCGGCTGCAGCCAGGAATGGACGCGTTCGAGCAGGACGCTATCGATGTTCTTCAGGTCGCGGGCGCGTACGTCGAAGGATGGATCGGACTGCACCACGATATCGCCCGACTGTTCCTTGACGTCGAGCACCGTCAGTTTCGGAATTGCCTGAGCCGCCGCTTCGCCGTTCTCGCCGAGGCGGCCGCGAATCACGAGCGGGACGCTGTCTTTGAGGCCGGCCGCGAAACTGACGGTCAGGATGTCGCGCTCCTCCCGCTCGTCAACCACCCATTCGTAGATTCCCGGCGCGCTCAAGGCTTCAACCTCCATGTCGGCGGGCAGGGAGAGACGGGCAGCATGAACGGGCCGGTCCTTTACCGCCAGCTCGACGCGCGATTCGATCGCGCGTTCGCGCTCGGCAACGCGGACGATCGTGTGCAGCTCGGCCGTAACTGCCGGTTCCGTTGCCTTTACGGCAACGCGCACGCTGAACGGCTCGGCAACAAAATCGTAGGTTTGGTAAGGCTGAATGCCCAGCGGGCTCTCCCCGATACCCTCGGCGAGCGGCTTGATTGCGTCGGCCGACGCCAGGTCGGTGCGCGTCACACCCGCGGCTTCCAGTACCCGGATATCCAGGAACGGACTGCGGCGAATCGTCAGATTCCCCGTATGCCGTACGGCCTCGGGGACGCGCACCATGGGTGTTTCGATTTCGGAGGCAGCGCCGCCCGTAACTGAATCCCCGCGCCACAGGTGCACGGTGAACCGTTCGCTTTTCTCGGCGCGCTGTAACAGCCGCACGGTGAGTCTTTCGTCTTCGGCCTCCCAGCCGCGCACGTTCGAGCCGTCGACTTTCTCCACCATGTATCCGCGCGGAAGCTCCACGGAAAACTGCTCCCGCTCGCCGCGGCGGAAGCTGAGGTCCAGTTGCCAGACAACGCGCAGGCAGTCTTCCTCAATGTCCATCAGCACCCGCGATGCCGCGCTCAGCGAACGATCGATCTCGCCTTCGCCGACTTTGGGCCGCCAGCGCACTTCAAGCCTGCCGTTGCGTCCGAGCACGGTCGCGATTGTCTCGCCGGGTTGAGCGGTTTTGTAGCTTGCCCGATCGTTCACGGCGCCGAGAAGCACCTCAGTGTCGGCTTCCGGAACTTTAAGGTCCATGGATGCGGCCGGGGCCGGCGGCAGCCCGGCGCTCGCCACCCGCCAGCCGCCCTGGCGGTTGAGCTTGACGCGCAGCGAAAGGAACAGCTCATGGCTTCCCCTGCCGGCGGCGTACAGGTACGAAAGCGTCCGAACCGGTTGCTCGACCGATTGTTGGGCCTTCCGCAGCTTAACAGCCGCCTCCACCGACCGTAGTCTGGCGGGAAGACCGTCGAAATCGGCTTTCTCCAGCACGGCGCCTTCGAGAGGCAGCGGGATTTCCACGATCATGTCGTCGTAGATCTGAACGCCGTAACGCGCCTCAACGCGCAGAGCGTCACCGTCGATCAGGGATGCGGTGATTTTGCCCGTACCAAGGGCGAACTGCACCGGCGGTTTTTCGGGTGCCCGTATCTCCAGCGCGTTCGCCTGCCGCCACAGCGCGCGGAATTCCTCGTAGGGGATGAGGACGCGACCGGGCTCCTTCTCGCCCGGTTTGTAGGGCACCAGCAGGGCGTCGGCCGGGACGCAGGCCGGCCGGGCCGGGGTCATCTCGACGGTGTAGCGCGTTTCCGCCGCGTCTTCGGCGCGGGCGGCGGCGGGCCGGAGCACGGCCGCCAGGCACAGCAGCGCCGCGACCGCGCCGCCGACGGCGCGGCGCGAAGCGCGCGCCTGCGCGCTGCGCCGGATGCGTTGTGCCAGCGCTATTGCCAGGTAGTACGGCACAAGCGCGCAGGCGGCGTAAAAGGCCGCGTTCAGCGCGAGAGCAAGCCAGAGCAGTTTCGGCAGGACCGGCAGGATCGTGCTGACAAGTAGCACTTTCACGATGTAAAGCGTTTTCCGTGTGGCCGTGCGGTTGGTGATGGCCAGGCCGCCCAGCAGCACCGTCAGCGCCGCCGCCCAGGCCAGCGCCTCCAGCCGCCGCCGGTTTGTCACCACCACGTCAAGCACCGGATCCGCTCCCAGGCTCCGGAACGTGAGCGCCGGACCGGCCTTGGCCAGCTCGATCTTCAAACTCCGCGCCCCCTCCAACGCCCAGACCGGCTTCGGAGTTCTCAGTCCGTGCGCCGGAACCACGCCCAGCTCGCTTAGACGCTGTTCAAAGACGGCGATATTCTCTGCTGTGTTGGCCACCATCAGCTTTCCAAGTTTGGGAATATATCGAATGGATCCTCCAGACGGCCACTCGACACCTGTTCCGACGAAGAAATCCTTCCAGTTGGAGTCTTCGGTACTCTCAATTTTCTCCGCAAAAGCGGGCAGAACGTTGTACATCCGGGTAATTATCTCCCCCATCGGTGCTTGGAGGGGAACGATACGGACGATGTTACCGTCTATCCTGTACTTCAAACTTGCCACTTCGGTGACGATCTTAAGTGCTTCCAGCAAGGAGATGTCTCGAGCCCTTAACGTAATCAAGGGGACCTCATCTTTGCCTGCAACGTCCTCAGAAGTCTGAGCGACCTCAGCAGCTTCAGTAATGGGGCCGAGGTCTAGAACGATATTGACAGGTGAAACTCCCGCATCGCCCGAGAATTCAACGCTCGCCTGGCGCAGGAATTCAGCGACATCAAAGATATTGGCCTGCCGGAAATCCATCTCCGGAATCTTGAGTGAACTGAGCCTATCAATAACGGCACGGCGAGTATCTTCCGTCACGGTCGGTTTCTCGACAGGCTGGGTGGGTTTGGATCCAACCGCAAAGGAGTCCATGTCTTCCGCGGGTGCTTCCGTCATATGCTGCACGGTGTCGTATTCACGACTGGCGGCGGCGCGGGTGCGAGCGGATACAGCCATGTGCTGCAGCGGCGCGGAGCAGCCGCCGATCAGGCCGCGGCGGAAGGCGACGCCGCCGCTGACGCGGTTCAGAAACTCGGCGACCCTTCCGGCCGCGAGTGGGATGGGGCGGAGCGCGGGAGAGACCACGGTGCCGTACGAGGAGATCGCCTCGAATCCCGTCGGCAGGTGCAGGCTCCAGAGCAGGTCGGTCAGCGGCACTTCCGCCGGCACGGCATTCTCCCTTTCGTAGAGAAACAGGCGCGGAGCGAGGATCTTCTCGCGGTCCCGGAAGACCAGCTCTCCGGCCGGAGTTTCGTAAACGACCTGCAGGTCGAGGGAATTCTTGTCGGCCGGCAGGCCGATCAGGATGCTATCGCCGCGCCGCTGCGGCGCGGCCGGTTTGCCGTCGAGCATTGCCGACCAGAGCGTCGATCCCTCCGGCAGGCTCAGCTCGACGAAGGAAACCTTGGTTTGCAGTAGAAACCTCGCCGAGCTCTGGCTGAGGCCGTCGGTCGAAAGCAACGTTGCCAGCTCGGCGCGCTGGACGATGGCGGGCGGCAGACCGTAGGAGCTGCGGCGCGCGACGTTAAGGCGGACCGGTCCTGGATCGCCCACAAACCCGTAAGCGCCCAGCAGGCGGCGCCCGGGTTGATACTCGGCGTCCGTCAGCTCGCCGATATCGACCTTGCGCGGGTGTTGGGAGATGTGGATGTCCAGTTCCGGGCTGCCCTCGACGGCAACCAGTCCCGACTGGTATTCCACGCCGTCGGCCCGCACGAGGGGAAGCGCAATATCGGAGAGCTGCCCGTCGTCCAAAGGCATCTGGCAATCGAGCGCCAGGTGGACGGTTTCGCTTTCCATCGCTGCCAGCAGGGCGGTCCAGCGTCGGACCCCGTCGATCTCCGCGCCTGAGTACTCCTTGACTTTGGTTCCTCTTAACCCACGAATTGCCAGAGCGAGGGGCGTGTCCGTCGGCAGAAGCAGGGAGACCTTTTGCGCGGCGGCCTGCTCGACCGTATAGACCGCCTCGTAATGCGCTTCGAGCACGTCAGGCTTGACGCGGAAGAATGAGTACGTCTCGGCGGTCAGTCTGGACGGAATGCGCTCGACGGTAAAGCTCGCATCGTAAGGACTGCTTTCGTAACGATAGGCTAGGGTGGCGTCGGCGGCGGAAAGACCGTACTTCGCTTTCTCGTTCTGGTCGAGCGGGGTGAGTCCGTTCAGGCGTTCGGGCCGCGCGCGCATGTCGTCGCGCGCTTCCAGGGCGATTGCGCCGACGTCGCGCGCGGCCCCCTCCGCGGCAAAGACCGGGTAACCGACCAGGGTGGTTTGCCATTCGTCCAGCCAGCCGCCCGGAGTCTTGCGGGCCGTAAAGAAGACGTTGCTGTTGCGGCCCTCCGGGATTCCGTGGGGCAAGCGCACCAGGATGCGGGCGCCGGCGCCCGCGGCCGGGTATCGTTCGAAAGGCAAAGGCTTGCCGTCGTCGCCGGTTACCGTCAGAATGTCCCATCCCTCCGGCGCGGCGAACTCGAACTCGAACAGGCGTTCCTCGCGCGGCAGAATGGTAAAACCGCCGCGGACGACGAGTCCCGCGTTTTGCAGAATCAGCAGTGTGTTGGAAGTGACGGCGAACTTACGCGGCGGTCTGACGAACCGCGCCGCCAGACTGAAATCGGCCTGGGGCGCGTAGTAGGCGATCAGAGGGCGGATGCGGGCCTCGCCGGCGTCGGGCTGCAAAACGGTGCGCGGCAGCGCCTGCATCAGCACCGACCGGTCGATACGGATCAGACCCTCGGGCTTTATGTCGTGCGCCTCCAGCCGTTCTTCCAGCAGCACGCCGGCGACGGCCGCATGGCCAGCCGTGTCGAGCGGCTCGAGCGTGGGCAGGCGCCATGCCGCCAGGTCCGGCGAAGTGCGAACGGCCGACAGGCCCAGCACAACGGTTCCGGTCTTTTCCTCGCGCAGCCGCACATCCAGGGTGCTGAAGTTATCGCCCGGAGTGACCGCCCAGCTCGAAAGATCGGGCGACCGGACGTCCGTAACTTCGAACGCGGCGGGCAGTTTGAACCGGAACTCGTTTACCGCGCGGTGAAGAATATCCATCGAGACGGTGGCGTGAAGCCGTTCATAGGCCTCGGCGACTTCGGCCACGATCACGCTGCGCGCCAGTACCACGCGGTCTTGCCTTTTGAGGCGGCTGTTAAGCGACATGACCAGGCTGACGTTGCCCGCGGCGGGCAGCAGTTCGAGGCGCGTCAGTTCCGCCGCTTCGTCGAACTCGCGCGCGATCGTCGCGGCGCCGGAGCGCACCTCGACATCTCCGGGCACTTCAAGGCGCAGCCGGGTTGCGTGAGGCGCGGGCAGTCTGAAACTCAGGATCTGTTGCGCCGCCGTTATCTGCAGCGGCATGACCGCCTGTATCGCGAGCGTGTGGATGCCGGGCCCTTCGACGAAAAGCACCGGCCTCCCGTCGTCCGACTGTCCGAGCGGGGCGGCTTTGCCGTCGAGGAGGGCGCCGCGCAGTCCGATGCCGCCGATGTCGAGGGCGACGGCGTGAAGCCCTTCTTCGAGCGCTTCGATCAGGATCTGGCCGTCGAGCGCGGCGCGTTCGTCGCGGATGCTTATATCGTAGCGGGCCGACACGGCCAGCGCGGCCAGCGGGGCGCGCTCCTCCCCCCGCCGGCGGGCCTTTGCCAGCAGTTCCTCGTACTCGCGGCGGCTGAGCAGCACGCGTTCGGTTCCGCCGTGCAGCAGGATGTTGAGATCTTCGAAGGGCACATGCAGCTCGCGCGCGGGTTGCCACTCCGGCGGTCGCGGCTCCGGCGGCTCTTCAGCCGACAGCGGGAGGCCCAGGGCGAGCAGCGCGAGCGCGAGCGCTTGTTTTGGGTCCAGGCCGATACGCCGGTTCCCCGATACTCCGGGACGCTCACTCATTGTCCGGCCCTCCGTTTTGCGACGGGCTTGCGTTTCCGGCGGGCGGCGCGCCGCCCGCGCGCGGCAGCGGCGGCGGTGTGAAGCGCCGCTTGCGCGCCTCGGCCCTGGCGCGCTTGCGTTCCTGCCAGGCCGGGCTGCGGGGCAGCGTTACCAGGCAGAACCACAGGACCCACACCACCAGCACGATGAACGCTGCGCCGACGCTGGCGTTGTTCACCGCGGCGCGCGCCAGGCTGGGAGTAAATACCGCCAGCAGCACCAGCAGGATCAGAGCGCAACCCACCGCGATCGAACGCGGGCCGAGCGGAACCGGCAACAGCAGAAGGCCGAGGCCGATTATGAGGACCAACAAAACGGTTTGCAGCGCCCACCCGCGCGCGGCCACGACGCTCAGGGCTCCTTCCTCGCCCGCTGCCGGCCGCAGGGTGGAAAACAACAATTGCCGCCCGTCGGTCGGGAAGTTGCCGAGACCGCCGCGGTCGACGTCGAGACCTTCGGTAACCCAGTCGATGAGCTGGTTGTTGTTCATTTTCCCGCGCGGATAGGTGTTAAAGCCCTTCAACACCCAGACGAACTCGTCGTTCCACGGACCGATGGATCCCAGGTAGACCCTGTCGCGCGGCATGTAGGCGCAAAGGTAAACCTGCTGCACGGCCGGTTCGTCAGGAAATTCCGGGCAGAGCAGCTTGTAACCCGCGCCGGTGATCACGTAGCGCAGCTCCAGCAGGAAAGGCGCATCCTGTTCCATGGCAACCAGGGGCACGAAATAGCGTCCCCGGTCTCCCTCCTCGAGCGACACCGGCTGCCCGTTGAGACGAACCGGCTGGGTGTCGAACGTTACGTTGCCCGGCAGTTCGATCGCCAGGCGCTGCCGCGCGCTGCGCATGCGGTAGACGGCCTGCACGCTGGTGACGTCGGCGCGGGTGATAACCATTCTGACGAGTCCGCGTTCGATACTGGTGGCCTTGACGTCTTTTGGCTCGTAGCGGGTTGCCCTGATCTTCAACGACCACGCGTCGTGGAACTCGAATGCGCGCGCGGCGTCCCTGACGCCGGCCCCCGGCATCAGGTCGTGGCGGGGATCGATCGGGCGCAGGCCGGCCGGCTCGCCGGTCGGACCCACGTCTATGCCTTCGGCCTTGGCCAGTACGATCTGCCCCCAGGCGCGGTCGGTGTCGACGGGCTCAAGCCGCGGAACGTCCAGCAGAATGGTTTTGCCGATATCCAGTTCGGCGATTGTGTGCTCCCACTGCATCTCGATGCGGGCGCTTCCCAGGAACTCCGTTTCGCCCTCCAGTCTCCAGCCGACGCAGCCCGCGGGCACATCGGCCTGCTCGTCGTTGCCGACGACGACGTGCCGGATGGAAGGCGTTGTGATGCGCGCCTGTTCGGCTGTCGCGGAGGGCAGATTGATGCGCAGCGATTTGACGCCGCTGTACAGCACGTCGTAGAAGAAGACGGCGCGGTACTTGATAACGCCGGATTCGATGCGCGCCGCGAGGAGCTGCCGCACGGTCACGTGCGGCGCGCGGCGTTCGGCCGAAAGGCTCAGCGCCGCTTCCTCGTCCCCGAAGGCGAAGGAAAGCACGGGACGTTCGCCGCTTTTGCGTTCGGATTGCGGCATGCCGCCCGACGCCTCGGCGTAGGAAACGGTTCGAAGCCCCGCGGCATTCACGGGATTCACCCGCAAGCTTTCCGGCCCGTAGACGACCAGCCGGCCGTTCTCGTGCTCAACGCCTTCCACCGCCGCGCGCGGAATTGGAGCGGCCATGGTCACCGCCTTGCCGGTCGGCGCCAGCAAGTCGGGCTGCCGCAGCGTTTTGCGCAGACGCAGGGCCAGTCCCACGGCGCCTTGCGCTTTGCTGGAGAGATTGACCGTCACTACGGCGCCGGTCTTTTCGTCGACATGATGACTCTCGACCGCCGCGGCAGCGGCGTTGCCGTGCGCGACGCCGCGCACGTGGACTATTTCGAATCCTGCGGGGATTTTCAGGTCGAGACGAAACACACCCGCCTTTTGAACGTCGTAGACGGTGAACAAATCCGCGACAAGCTCTTCCGGATGGAGGTGCAGTTCGACCAGGGAGTCGGCCAGGATGCGGGGCTGCACTTTTTCGATGTTGAACGAAAGGCGGAACGGTAAAGCCGAGTAACGGTAGGAGAAAGGCCAGTTCTCTTGCGCCGGCGCTTCGGGCAATTCGGTTGTATCGATCTGCAGCAGGCCTTCGCGTACGGCGGCCTCGGCCCTGAGACCGGTCCCCACCCGCGCCAGGACGACGCCCTGCTGGCGGCTGACGTCGACCGCTTTTACGAGCGGCAAGGCCGTTTCCGTTTCGGACGCGAAGCGCTCCAGTTCGATCACCAGCGATTGCGCGTCCTTTACAGCCTCGAAGAGTTGCGCCGTGATACGTTGAACTTCGCCGGACTGTTCGACCGACCACTCGCGTACGTTCGGGTCGAAGACGTTGACGACCTTGTGATCGGAAGGGACCTCCACGGTCAGCCGCGAAACCTCCGCCCGGCTGATGTCGTAGACCAGATTGACGCGGTTACGGACCACGCCTTCGTCGATCCACATGCGGTGTTCGGCCTTGACGTTGGCCAGCGCCTTGAGGCCGCGCGCGCCTTCGGCCTTGGGCGTCCATTCGATTCTCACCGTCGGTGTGGAGCCGACAAAAGCCAGCACGCGCGTCTTTCCGGCGCCGGCATCGGGAACGTCGGTCGCGGCCAGGAGCGGCTGGATATCGACCTCCACTCCCGGTTCGGGAATGCGGACTTCCCAGCGCGATACCGGCGCAAGCGGTCCCTCGAAGCTCACACTGTTGCGCCCCGGGGTCTTGGTGTAGGACTTGGCGAATTCGATCCGCAGGCGCACGGTTTCGGTTTCTCCATCAGCTTTTTCCAGCAGCAGACAATAACCTTGCGGGTCTTTGCGTATCAGTCGTGCCGGGTTGTTGCCGATCGCGGCGCCGGTGATAGCCACGTCGCCAAGTCGCAGCGGCACCTCGTGCCAGCCCTTCTTGAGAACCTCGATCACTATTTCGGCCTTGAAGGCCACAACATCCTTCGACACTTCGGCCTGGCCGGATACTTCGCTGACTAACGCGTCCACCGGGGCCTCTACGGCGGCGGGGCGGGGTGTGGCCCGCTCCGCCGTTCGCCACAGCTCCATGAACTCCTCGTAAGGCAGAAAGACGCCGCGGCCTTTCTGCTCGAAGACTTCCCAGAGCTTGTCGTACGGCACGTAAATGGTCTGCTCGCGAGCCGTATCTTTGCCGGTCTCGGCCGGCGCCGACCTGGGTTCCTGGGCATTTGTGCGGGGAATCAGTATAGACACTACGACGGCCAGTCCGGACAAAGTGCGGCGCATTCTCATCGGCGGGTCCTCCCGGTTTGTTTTACCCCTCCGTCGACAGCATATCACTCCCTGCCCCGAGTGAAAGCCGAA
>Ga0180429_10003128_pt1 | contig 13471 bp, 6 predicted proteins | sample SS_ome_FD_132428 | JGI IMG/M metagenome (GOLD analysis project Ga0180429, IMG submission 132428) | Hypersaline lake sediment archaeal communities from the Salton Sea, California, USA - SS_1_S_1 metaG | ecosystem: Environmental > Aquatic > Non-marine Saline and Alkaline > Hypersaline > Sediment ...
CGCACAATACGCGGCATGCTCCACCGCACCTGCCGGCGGTGAAAAATCGATCATCACCTCCGCCCCGTCCGCGCAGGTCGTGCTCAACGCCACTCCCACCGGCCCGATCCCCGCAATCTCACCGATGTCGCCGCCCAACTGAGCATGCCCCTGGGCCTCCAACGCTCCCACCAGCTCAAACCGACCCGACTCCTGGGCCAACGCAACGATACGACGACCCATACGACCGGCCGCTCCCGCGACAACGAGTCGAAGCCGTTCTGATTGCTCGCTCATAACTACGCCTCCAACGCTTCTATAATCGCTGACATCTCGTTAGGAACCTCCACCGGCCGATTCGACAGCTCCGCCTCCATCTCGCTGTGATACCGCACCGTCACATTGGGATCCTTCAGCTGATGCCCCGTCAGAATGCACACCACCCGCTCGTCCGCCCCAATGACACCCTGCTGCCGAAGCAGCTTGAGCCCCGCCACCGACGCTCCCGACGCCGGCTCACACCCCAGCCCATACCGACCCACCGCCGCCTTGGCGTGTAAAATATCCTCGTCCGACACCTCCCGAACAACACCATTACAGATCGACAACGCTCGTAAACACTTCTTCAAATTCACCGGCCGACTGATTTCAATCGCCGTCGCCACCGTGTTAGGCCGAAAACCCTCCGCGTTCAGCTTGGCGTAATACCCGTCAATGGCCGCCTCGTCCACCCGACCGTCCTTGTAACGAATCGACTGGTTCTCATACAAATCAAAAAGCGTGTTCGCCCCCGTCGCATTGATCACCGCCAGACGCGGCACACGGTCGATCAGCCCCAACTCCTTCAACTCCCCAAACGCCTTGCCGAACGCGCTGCTGTTACCCAGATTGCCCCCCGGCACCACGATCCAATCGGGAACCTCCCAACGCAACGCCTCCAGCACCCGATACATAATCGTCTTCTGCCCCTCCAGCCGAAACGGATTCAGCGAATTGACCAGGTACAGATCACGCTCGCGACACACCTGCTGTACACGACGCATGCAGTCGTCAAAATCGCCCTGAATCTGGATCGTATGAGCCCCAAAATCCAACGCCTGGCTCAGCTTGCCATAGGCAATCCGTCCCGAACCAATAAAAACCGTGCACTTCATACCGCAGGAATGCGCATACAACGCCACCGAAGCCGACGTGTTGCCCGTCGACGCACAAGCAGCATGCCGAGCACCCACCAGCTTCGCATGACTGAACGCCCCCGTCATACCATTGTCCTTGAACGACCCCGACGGATTGAGCCCCTCGTACTGCAGATACACACGCCCGCCCTCACTGCCCACATAGCCCCCCACACCGTCGTTCTGCTGCAGAATGGTCTGGCCCTCGCCAACGGTGATCCGGTGCTCGTCCTCGCAAAACGGCAACAGCTCGCGAAAACGCCACACACCCGAAAAATCCAACGGACAATCGCGACGCGCCCAACGCTGCTCGAACCACGCCAGCGACGGGGGCACCTCCAGACGGTCCCACTCATACCGCACGTCCAACAGATCGCCGCAGGCGGGACAGGCAAACATCGCCTCGTCGACGCCGTAGACGGCCTGGCAGTCGGGATTGAAACACTGCTGATAGCGGGCCTCGCTCTGCGGTGCACGCCTTGTTACCGGCTGGTCTGGTCGGGACTTCACGGCCATTCCTCTCACGAATGGTTCGGGATGATACTCACAGCCGGCATACGACGCCGAGCCACCTAGCCTGCCCAGGCACGGTCGAACCCTGACCCAAGCGGCCACCCGTCACGGGTGCTGCACAATCGCGGGCCAGCTTAGCAAAGACCCCCGCCCCGGTCAAGGTGCAGACCAAGCCATCACCCAGACGACCCAGGCAAAAACCAAAGTAAGAGTTCACGCTTTAGCGTGCAAGAAAAGCCTAAGGGCTAACCAGCAGGCATAAACAGCCACTTACAACCGAAAGACCACCCCCCACCGCTCACACACGCGAACCCCGCTCCCGGTCGGTCGCCTCCTGCAGCGTCTTTTTCTCGCGGCGGGTCAGGCTCTGGATGCCGTGGTCGTGCACCTTGGCCAGTATACGATCCACCTCATACTGCAGTTGCCGATTGTGCTGAAACTGCCGCTGGGCCGATGACTGGCGGTGTCGCCTCAGAAACGCATCAAAATAGGGCCTGCCCGCTACCCACACAAACCCCGTCGCCATACCGCCCAGATGACACAGATCGCCACCCGCGTTCCACCCGCCCGACATCACGTTCAGCAGATACAGCACCGTAAAACCCGCCGCCGCCCAACGAATCGGCACCGGAAACAGAAGCACAAAAACCACCCAGTGCGGAAAAAGAATCGCCACCACCACCAGCAGCCCCAGCACCCCGCCCGACGCCCCGATAAGAAGCCCGCCCAATGACGGAGCCAATCGGCTGAAGACCAAGAATACCACGCCGCCTACCACACCACAGGTAAGGTAAAAGCGAAGAAAATGCTTGGGGCCCCAGTGCCGTTCCATGGCCGTGCCTAAAAAGTACAGCCCCAACATGTTAAAGAACAGATGACCCGGACTGTCGTGAAGAAACTGAAACGTGACGAGCCGCCATACCTGAAACGGCGTCTCGGTCAACAGGGCGCCCCAGCCCTCAACAAAAAACGTGTCGCCGCGCCGCCCGATGATCTGAAGAACGAAGGCACCTACGTTGATAATCAACAGCCATTTGACCACCGGTGTCAGCGGCGGCAAATTGAAGTGGGGCATCCCGCCGCCACGCTGAGGTTGGTTCTCGCGATAATATGGACGTTCCTGAAATCCCAAAACATGTCACCTGCTTCCGCTTTGTTGGCAAGGGCTCTCCGTCAGAGGGCCCGTTTAGCACTACGATATAATGATAGTGTCCCCACTCGTCAAATCAAGCCCCTGCCCCAGCCGTCTGGGGTGTGCAAGCCCAAATCCTGGCGGGTCTCAGTTCTGTAGGCCGGCCAGCCCTTGCCCGACGATTTGACTGGCAAGAGCGGGCCGACCGCGGACGCCATTAATCCAGCCCCCGATGCAAAATTGGGGGGTTCTGCCCTGTCCCCACCCGCTCCTAATTGTCATGCCCGCGAAGAGCCTGCCACCGCGAAAGCGGGGGGGGGCGGGCATCCAGTGGACCACAAAAAAACCTTCATGCAGGCATTCGCCTCCACCCCACCTTCGCCCACAGGATTGCTCTTGTGGCCTCCAGTGAAGCCTGAAAATGCCCTTGCGCCATAAATGTTTGTAATAAAAAGGCTTAGGGATTTCTACTGAAAGACTTTCGAAAAACCTGTCACATTTCCCCAAGTTCAGCGACAGTATATAGACAAAGGCCCCTACGAACGCTGGGCTTCTGTTACGATAACCCGGGATCACAAAACAACTTCACGTTTTCTTACTGGCAAAGGAGGCTGCCGTGTTTCGCAGACTTGGACTAGGAACCATCGCCCTGGCGCTGCTGCTCTTGGCGGCGGCTGGCATCAGCTTTCTGGAGCTCTACCGCGGATCTGAACAGTTGCACTGGAACCGCGGTGAGTTGGGTGCCGCCGAAGGGGTATACTATGGCCAACAGGCCCAGAGGGTGGGCGAAGACTGGCAACAGATCATGGAATTGGCCCCAATGGACCCGCCTAGCGGCACCCTCCAAGACCCGCATCGCACCTGCCTGTGCATCTCGCCCGCAGACCATCGAATATGGGTCGAATACGCTGGCCAAATCGTCTCCCAGGCCGACTTGGGCCCCGGCGTAACTTGGCGACTGCAACATTGTACACCCCAAGCCACGAACGAACTGCCCGGCATAACCCGCCTGAAGATGCGCGGACACCACACCCGCAGACTCCCTGAGGAAAAATTTCGCCTGCTTGCCCAGGGTGCCAAAGGCTACGTGGCCCTTGAAATCGATACCTATAACTTTCGTGCCGACTACGGCACGGCAGTCGTGAACCCGGTTCAGTTCGATTCCAGCCGCAACAAGTCTGCTCAGGAGGAAACCAAATACCCTTCCATGCTCGTAACGGAGGCGGAATACCAGCAAGATCAGCAGGCCTTACTTGCCGGGGAAAAAACCTTGGCTCCAAGTGGCAGCCAGGCAGACTTGCAAGGCTTTTGGCCCCCGAACCGTGCCGAATGGCTCAAGGTCGAACGAGAGGCCTTCGAGCAGATAGATCGTCACGTCACACAAGCAGGATATGAGATTTGGTCGCTAAGGCCGACCGTCGGGCCCGCCTACCGCGCCGCCCAGGCCGAGATTAGTGCCCGCAGGGCCGGCCGGACGCTCTTTGGCCGGTCGTCTGCCAAAATGTCGATCTATTTTGACTACATAGGCGACGGCGTCTGGTACGCCAAGAGTGGCCCACGGGCTAGGTTCCTTCATCTGCCTCGGCCGCCTCGTCAAGCACTTGAGGTGCCGGACATCGAGTTCCTCTTGGGGTCCCAGGAGCTGACAGGCCCTAGACGTGAGGAGTTCCTCACCCAAGGCCGAGAGATCGACAGGAATCCATCAACACCACCTTCTCCCTGGCAGGTCAACCTGCCCAACGGCGCTACGGTGGAGTTCATCGGCGTCTGCGACTCTCCCTGTGGTGAAAAACCCTGGTGGGGACCCGACGGCTCCGCCCTGCAGCAGGGACCGTACGTGAGTTACCGCCGGAGCCGGTGGAACATGGCAGATACCCGCCGCAGATACGATATCGCCTGGAAGGTCGTTTCGCCGCCCGGTGGCGGTGGCACGACTTCCAGGGTAGCCGCAAATTCCGGGTCCAGCTATTTTTCAGTCGATGACAAATACGGCAATCACTCTCATGCAGCACGTGGACACGCTTATCTGCTCGACGCCAGCCGGGAGACCACCGATGTGCAGATAGGCGCCAAGACAAACGACGGCGATTACCAATGGGTGCTGTTCCAGAACGTCTCCCTGCGCCCCGGCAAAAACGCCGGCTTCCAAATCATCACCGGCGACCAGGCAAAACCAAAAGACCGCTAGCAATCGTTGGACATTAACTGCTCAACCTTAGTACTACAACGCTATATAATGTGTTGTCGGCACAACATCAAAGCCCCAAAGGGGCGCGATGTAATAGCCCAGGGCATCGCCCTGGGATCCCGAAGCACCCCTACGGCATAAGCCCTGAAGGGGCGAGATAATGCAGAGAATAAGAGTCTGCAAATAAACAACTTGCAACACAAATCAAAATCCTTGTAGCGTTGTAGTATTAGTTCTGTAGGCCGACCGCGGACGCCATTAATCCAGCCCCCGATGTAAAATCGGCGGGTCCTCTTCCAACCACCCTGTGCCTCCACCGCTCCCACCGGGCTGCGACTGTCATTACCGCGAAGGCGGGACACGAAGCGCAACGAAGAGCCCGCCACGGAAATCGCACCGTCACAAACGAATGCCGGGCGTCTGGGTTACCCAAGCGACAGGGCAATCGCAGTGGCATGGGCATCTTGCCCATGACTGAAGCCCCCTGCGTCAGCAGGGGCCCCCTCAGTCCACCCTGTGTTTTCTGCCCCCAACGACTAGAAAGCCCCGCTCGGGGTGGCACCGCCAAGCGAAGAGGCTGTATCAGAATACAGCCTCGCTGCTTGGGGGTGGTTATTGCCCACGATATTGAATCGTGCCGGACTTGCCCCAATTAGATGCGATTGCCCTGACCCAGCCTGGAGCCGCAGTGGAAATGGCACCCGAAAAACCCTATCATGGGTGCTATGACTAAACGTAAACGAGTATTAGTGGCAATGAGCGGGGGCGTCGACAGCAGCGTGGCGGCAGGCCTGCTCGTGCAGCAGGGTTACGACGTGACCGGGGCCTTTATGTGCATGAACCTGGGCCAGCCGACGTCGAATGACTCCTCCGAGAATCCACCAGAGACGCCCAGCCCGCACGACAACGCTGCCGGCCCGTCCAGCGAGCCTGCCGCCACCAAGCCTGCCAACCAGACGTGTTGCAGCCCCCAGGATGGGGCCGACGCCCGCGCCGTGGCCACGCGACTGGGAGCGGGGTTTTTCGTCCTGAACTTCGGCAGGGACCTCCAGACCGTGGTGGATTATTTCGTGGCCGAGTACGCCCGCGGCCGAACGCCCAACCCCTGCGTCATCTGCAATTCGCGGTTGAAGTTCGGCAAGCTGCTTTCGTATGCCCGAGCGGCCGGTATGGACGCCATTGCAACGGGCCATTACGCACGGATCGAGCAGCTGGAGGGCCAGGCCAGGCTGCTACGCGGCGTGGACGACAGCAAAGACCAGTCGTATGCCCTCTTTGGCATTCGCCGTGAAGACCTGGCCAGCGTGATGTTTCCCAACGGCCAGTACACGAAGCAGGAAATCCGCGATTTCGCGCGGCAAATGAAGTTGGCGGTGCACGATAAGAGCGAATCGCAGGAGATTTGCTTTGTGCCCGACGATGATTACCCGGCCTTCGTGGCTGAGCGGGCGCCGGAGCTGGTTCGGCCGGGCAAGGTCGTCAACACCGCTGGCGAGGTGCTCGGTGAGCATCAGGGGGTCTATCGCTACACGATAGGCCAGCGGCGGGGGCTGGGAATCGCCCTGGGTGAGCCGGCCTATGTGGTGCGGATCGACGCGGCGAGCAATACGGTGGTGCTGGGCAACGGTAACGATTTGTTGCGCAAGGAGTTAGAGGTGACGGGAGTGAACTGGCACGCCGATCGGCAGCCGGATGTGGCGTTTGAGGCGATGGTGCAGATACGCTACAACCACCGGGGCGAGCGGGCGCTGGTGAGGCCGACGCTGGACGAGGCGGGCGCGCTAAGTCGAGCTTCGGTAAGGTTTTACGAGCCAGCACGGGCCGTGACGCCGGGGCAGGCGGCGGTGTTCTACGAGGGTGACGCGGTGGTGGGAGGCGGCTGGATTGAATAAGAGTGAGCAAGGCCGATCGGGTCTGGTGATTCAGCCGGGGGCCCTGGGTGATACGGTGCTGACGCTGCCGCTGGTGCGGCTGGTCAAGGAGCAGCTTCGTCTGGACGAGGTGGTGCTGATGGGCCAGGGCGAGCGGGCACAGCTGCTGGCGGGCCGCAGCGCGGTGGACAAAGCCATAAACATAGATGATGTCGAGCTTTACAAACTTTTTCAGCCCTGTGCCATGTTTGACCTGCCGGTGGGAGATCGGCTGATCGAGGTGTTTCGGCCTTACGAGTTGATCGTGACGTTTCTGGGCGATGACGAGGGGGATTTCGAGCGGAACCTGATTTATACGGGGGCGATTACGCACGCGCTGGACGTGGTGCGACTGGAAAGCAAGGTGCCGGCGGGGGAACAGGTGCATGCGGCGGAATACTTTCTGCGGCAGTGGGTGGAAGACACGCAATTCGATGCGCCAGAGAGACTTACGGATTATCTGGCGGGGCCTTGGCTGTGGCTGGGGGGTGAGGACCTGGAGCGGGGTAGGGCGTTGCTGGCTTCGCAGCGGCTGGCGGAGGATCGGCCGATCGTGGCGGTGCACCCGGGCAGTGGGGGTGTGCACAAGTGCTGGCCTTTGAAGAACTTCTGTCGACTGGGGGCGTTGCTGGCGGATCGAGGCTATCAGGTGGTTTTTGTGATCGGGCCGGCGGAGCGCGAGCGTTGGGGGGCGGAGATCGTGGCGGCGGTCAAGGCGCAAGTGCCTTTGCTGGAAGATGTTAGCCTGGCCGAGCTGGCGGCCGTTTTGGGCTGCTGCGCTGCCCACGTGGGCAATGACAGTGGGGTGAGTCATCTGGCGGCGGCCTTGGGGGTGGGGACGGTGGCGATTTTTGGTCCGACAGAATTGCAGCACTGGCGGCCGCTGGGACCACAAGTGCGCACGTGTCAGGCGGGCCAGCCGGACCAATGGCCTACAGTGGAGGAGGTGCTGGCGGAGGTGGAAGGGTTGGAGGAGAAGGGATGAGGGGAGGTGTCGCTGCGCGACGGGGTTTTATGCGCGGGCAAGATGCCCGCGACACGGGAAGAAGGCACGTTGAACGGGGGCGACGCGGGAAAAAGGCACGTTAAACGGGGGCGGCAGGGCACGCGTTGCGGGTAGGCGATTGGGTCATGTTGGGCCCATAGCAGGGGTGCTGACCAAAGTGCGGCGGGGGGAGGGGGCGTTTTTCGGCGAAAAACGGGGGAACGTGCGCGATCGTGTCGGCGGGGATTTCGAGAAAAATGTTAAGCTGGGTAAGCTGTAACGGTTATAGCGTGCGCGTTCTGGTCAGCGACCTGCAAAAAGTGGGAAGAAATTGGGGCAAACTGAGCTGTTTTGGGTAGAAAGTGGCACGTTTTGGGGCCAAACTGAGGCGGTTTTGGGGTGGTTTTGAGGGGTGGTTTTCAGGAGTGCGCACGAGGGCAGCTTTCCCAGCTTGCCTATTTTAACAGGCCGACAATGCTCACCGCGGAGACGCGGAGGCCGTGGAGACGAGAAGAAAAGGCAACCGCCGATGACCGGGATTGCGCAGCAGTGATTGGCGGGCACGGCCCGCCCTACGCGCTGGCAGCCGTTGTGCTTTGGTGCGAAGAATGCAGAAGAACACGCTGAAGCGTGAACTCTTACGGCAGAGGTCTTGTGGTGGAAGGGCAATGGTGTTGGAAGCAGGTGCAGCATGGGTAAGAGGACTTACCCATACTACATTCTACATTCTGGGCTATTTCATGGCGCCGCTTTGGGGCTTTTGCTGTTTGGCCTCCGACGAAGTACTCTTGTTTATTTCTATTGAGCAGGCCAGAGGTTTATCACGGCCTGGCCGGTGGAGCTGGACATCTTCAACTTCAGGTTTTTATTGGAGAGGTCCTCAACAAGGTTTATTTTTTCGGACAACTTTTTCGTCTGTTCGTGGGGCTGGCCTACGTAGACCACCGCGACGGCGGGGCTGAACCACTGGCCGGCTTTGACGTCGACGACGTCATCGCATTTGGCGAACGAGAGTTCGCAGATCTGCGCATTGCGCGCCGAGGTACGCGAGCGGTCGAAGGCTGATACAATCTGGAGGCGGAAACGACGTGCCTGGAGGGGTTTGAAGTCGAAGACCTGCTCTTCTTCGGTGTTTTTGGCTGTAAGTTTTCGGATGGAGCGGTAGTGTTTGCCGTCGTCGCTGCAAAGCAGCTCGCATTCGCGTGGGCCGTAATTCGGTCGTGATTTCAGCATTACTCGGGAGATTTCGCGCGGGGTGGGGTAAGTGATCTCAATCCAATCGGGTCGCTGCGGCGACGGACCTTTGGTTGGGTCGTTGCTGTCGTGCGAGACCCACCACGACGATGCATTCCCATCAGACGTATGCTCCAGCGGATACTTGGGATTGGGCTTGTACTTGCTGGTCAACTTGCCCTTGGGCACGGTTGGTTCTTTTCCGGTGAGCCAGAACTTTTCGGCGGGGATATTTTCGGGTAGGGGTTTGGGCGATACGAAGGCCACGTGATCGCTCATGTTGAGCCAGTTTTTTCCGCGGTGCTGAGTCACGGATCCCGGCGATTCGACCAGCCAGCGAGCCTGGAGGGGAAACAACCGTCCCACCGAATAGGTTGTATTGTTCTTGGCATGAAAGATGGCTGAATAGACCGTGGCCTCATCGGGAAGCGAGACCATGGTAATGTACTGGTCGACATCGCTGTTCATGGGTCGTTTGACGGTAACGCGCATGCCCAGGCCGTCGTGCGTGCTCTGGAAGTTATGGAGGCTGGGGTTGGAAACATTGCCATTGACGCCGCTGTGGCGATACCAGGGGAAATAGAATGGCGGGTTGGGGAATGTGTCAATTGCTCCCTTGGGCTTAATGTGTATCGCCTGGCCGTATGGATGCCAGGATACAGTTACGATTTTCTTACTGTTACGATGGATTGCGGCCTTGCTGTCATTATACTTACGCACGCAATATGAATCCGCGGCGGCAACCTCATACGGCGTCGAGGCGCTGGTCCAGTAATTGTGCATCTGCCAACACATCGCAAAGCTGCCAAACACATCGCAGTACCAGTAGAATGCCCGGTAGTTGTCGCGGCTACCACAGAGTCCGTGGCCGTTGTCGATTTGTCGTTTTCGTGCGAACTGGACTGCTCTACTCTCAAAAGCTGAAGCTGCCGGTTCTTGTCTGGCGGTAGCATGCCAAGCGGGATAATAGAGATGCGTTACTTCTTTCAGGGCTCCCCAAGGGTTATAGGCGGCACCCTGGGGATAGACCACGCAGCCATCGGGCAGGAGCAGGATTTTTCCAAGCTCGTCCCACATCTGAGCGTGGCGAAATGAAAAGGCTTGAGGTATGGGGTTGCCGAAGTGTTTATATGCCATTTCCGCCTGGGCCATTCTGCCATACTCGGCTTGGTACTCGGGATGCCATTTATAGTGATTTTCCAGGGTAAAATCGGAAAAGATATTCCAGCCGCTGATCCAGTGGGAAAGCGGATGGCCGTCCACGATGGTCTTATCATCTTTGCTGTCGCCGGGCATAGCGACGGAGTTGATGGCCCATTTTTTGGCCCATTCGTCCCAGGAGGCGGCTCGCGGGTCGGAGGATAGTTTGTTGGCAGCGAGGGCCAGCAGGTTGGAGTTCCACATACAATCCTCGGCGGCGGTCTGCATTGCCCGGGTATAGTAGGCAATGGGCTTCTTGAGGGCGTCGGCTTCATGGCCTAAGACTTCGTCGGCCATAATGATGGTGCTGGAGTCAAGAATGCCTTCCTGGATGATCGTCGCCCAAGCGGCGCCCGTAAATCCCAACGATGCAGTCCAGGAGGGACCTCCCCAGCGGCTCGATTTCTTTTGCGAATAGTTTCTATTCGAAAGGCACAGCGAGCGGATGGTCTTTTCCAGGCGGGACTCTAATGTTGAGCGTGAGATGTTGTATTTAGTGAAAGTGGTCTCTGACGGCCTGCCGGCAAGGAGCACCGCAAGTATGCGACACATATCGCTGTTACTTCGGGCCCACGCATCGCCTTTGCGTTGTTTGACATCGTAATATCCTCCATTTTTTTCCAGTTTATCGGTGTTGACCCAACATTGCTGCTCCATCGGGCCAACAAAATCTTCAATCAGTTGTAGATACAGTTCCTGTCGCTCTTTGGGTGTTATAGTCTCAGCACGAAGCTTGAATTCTTTGGCGTGCTCCTTGGCACCTGCCTGGGCGTTAGTCTGGTGAAAAACTCCTGTCACGAACAAGCATACTGCAATTGCCATACCGATTCTAGTCATAGGGATCTCCTTACTGTGTGCTAGATAGTCACGGGCATTTGATTCTATGGATTGGGCCAAAGGTTTATGACGGCCTGGCCGGTGGAGCTGCACATGGTCAAGTCCAGTTTATTGTTCGAGAGGTTTTCGACAAGGTTTATTTTCTCGGACAGTTTTTTCGTCTGTTCGTAATGCTGGCCTGTGTAAACGACCGCGACGGCGGGGCTGAACCACTGACCGGCTTTGACCTCGAGATCTCCATCGCGTTTGCCGAAATAGAGTTCGCGGATCTGAGCGTTACGGGCCTGGGTGGCTGATCCGTCGAAGGCCGATACTACCTGGAAGCGGAAATGACGTGCCTTGACCGGTTGGAAATGGAAGACCTGATTGACGTTGGTGTTGTTGGCTGTGAGCTTTCGGATGGAGCGGTATTGTGTGCCGTCGTCGCTGCAGAGCAGCTCGCATTGGCGTGGGCCGTACGTCTGTCGCGACTGCAGCATTACCTGGGAGATTTCGCGGGGTTCGGGGTAGGTGATCTCAATCCAATCGGGGCGTTGGGGGGAGGGGCCTTTGGCACGGTCGCCGTTGTCTCCGTGTGAAATCCAGCACGACGACGGGTTTCCGTCGAAGGCATTCTTGAGCGTGTATCGGGGATGGGGCTTGTGCTTGCAGGTCACCTTGCCCCCGAGCACGGAGGGTTTTGTTTCGGTGAGCCAGAACCTGTCGGAGGGGATATTTTCGGGCAGAGGTTTGGGGGAGACGAAGCCCACGTAGTCGCTCATATTCAGCCAGTGAGTGCCGCGTCTCTGAGTAACGGCGCCGCGTGATTCAGGGAGCCAACGAACCTGGAGGGGAAAGAGTTGGCCCACCGAGTAACTGGCATTGTTTTTGGCATGGAAGATGGTGGAATAGACGGTGGCTTCGTTGGGCAGGGACACCACGGTAATATACTGGTCGACATCGCTGGTCATAGGTCGCTTGACGGTGACGCGCATGCCCTGGCCATTATGGGTACTCTGGAAATTGTGCAGGCTGGAGTTGGAAACGGCACCTGTGACGCCGCTGCTACGTTGCCAGCTAAAATAGAAGGGCGGGTCTGGGAAGGTGTCGATCCCTTCCTGGGGCATGATATGGATGGCCTGTCCGCAGGGATGCCAGGATAGGGTTACAATTTTTTCTCTGTTGCGATGGATGCCAATTTTGGCGTCGGGATACTTGCGAACACAATAGGAATCGGCCTCGGCGACGTCATAGGGAACCGAGTCGCTCTTCCAGTTATTGTGAGTCTGCCAGGACAGGGCCCAGCCGGCGACGACATCGCAGTGGTAGCCGAAGTTGAACTTACAGACGCTACCGTTGCCGCGTTTGAGTTGGCGTTTTCGTAGAAACTGTGCGGCTCTGCTTTCAAAGGCGGACGCCTCGCTTTGTCCTCTGGCGGTGGCATGCCTGTTGGCGTAATATAGATGGTTTATATCTTTGTAGGCCCAGTCATTTCCGTGGGGATAGGCGGCGTCGCCGTCGGCCAGGAGGAGGACCTTTCCGAGGTTGTCCCATATCTGCTGGGCGCGAAACGAAAAGGCCTGCGGTATGGGATTGCCGAAGGTTTTGTATGCCATTTCCGCGGCGGAGAGTCTGCCGTACTCAAGGTTATATCCCGGATGAACGAAGCCGTGATTTTCGAGGGTGCAATCGGCATTAATGTTCCAGCCGGACACCCAGTAGGCAAGTGGGTGGCCGTCCACGAGGGTCGTATTGTCTTTACTGTCGCCGGGCATAGCGACCGAGGCGATGGCCCATTTCTTTCCGCCCATGTCCCAGGAGGCGGCTCGCGGGTCGTCGGGGAGTTTGTTAGCGGCAAAGGCCAGTACGGGGGCGTTCCAGGTGCCGTCTTCTGCTCCTGTGTTTCCGGGTTTATAGTAATGAATGTTTCTTTTGAGGAGGGCGTCGGCTTCATGGCCCAGGACTTCCTTCCACATGGCGATGGTGTCGTCTCGCAGGATAGCTTCCTGGAGGTGCGCTGCCCAGGCGGTGCCTATACATCCCAAGGATGCCTGCCAGGCCGGTCCACCCCATTTTCGGCCCGTTTTTCCCGAATAGTTTTTGTTGGACAGGCACAGCGAGCGGATAGTCTTTTCGAGGTGGGACTCCAGCTGCGCGCGGGGGATGTCATGGCTGGTGAAGGTGCTCTGAGAGGGCCTGCCGGAGAGCAGCACGGCCAGGGCCCAGCACAGATTGCTGTTGCCGCGTTCCCAGATAACGCCGCTGCCTCGGGCATTGTAGTATCCGCCGCCCTCTTCGAGTTCATTGGTGTTGACCCAATACTTCTCTTCTGCCCAGCCG
>Ga0180429_10003129_pt1 | contig 13471 bp, 3 predicted proteins | sample SS_ome_FD_132428 | JGI IMG/M metagenome (GOLD analysis project Ga0180429, IMG submission 132428) | Hypersaline lake sediment archaeal communities from the Salton Sea, California, USA - SS_1_S_1 metaG | ecosystem: Environmental > Aquatic > Non-marine Saline and Alkaline > Hypersaline > Sediment ...
AAAGGCGGACCTTCTTCATCCGCCGCTACCGCCTGCCGCGGCTAAAGAAGGAACTGGAGTTCACCCGCGACAGCTACACCCCCGGCGACGAGGTGGTGGCCGATTTCCTCGCCAGCCGCGCCGAAGGCGGCCCGGCCGCCGGCGCCCGGCTGCGGATCGTCGCCACCGTCGACGGCGAGACAGCGTTTCTCAAAAACACCCAGGCCGACGACGCCGGCGCGTTCCAGGTGAAGTTCACGCTCCCGAAGGAGATCGAACGCGGCGACGGGCAGCTTGCCGTGGTGGTCGACGACGGCGGTACGCGGGAGACGATGGCCAAGACAATCCCGATCAACCTCGGCAAGGTCGAGGTGACCTTCTGTCCCGAGGGGGGCGACCTGGCCGCCGGGCTGGAGAACCGCGTTTACTTCACCGCCCGAGACCCGCTCGGAGAGCCGGTCCACATCGAGGGCGTCATCGTCGATGACCGCGGCTCCAAGGTCGCAGCGGTCGAGACCACGCACGAGGGGATGGGTACGCTGAGCTTCACGCCCCAGGCCGATCGGACCTATCGCCTGAAGATCGCCAGCCCGCAAGGTGTCGAAAATGAGCCCGAACTACCCCGGCCCTCGGCCGAACAGAAGATCGTGCTCTGCACCGGCAGCGGCGTGTTCCAGCCGGACTCCCCGCTGGAGTTCAACATTCGCGCAGCCGAGCCGGGAATCCCGCTGGTCGTGGCCGCCTACTGCCGCGGCGTGCCGGTCGGGCAGCAAACGCTGGTAACCAAGGTCGACGGCCAGCGGGAGAACGGCTCCAACGCGGTGGCCATCGAGTTGGGCGATCAGATCGGCGGCGTGATCCGCCTGACCGCGTACGACTACTCCGCCAGCCCCCCCAAACCCGTCGCCGAACGACTCGTCTACCGGCGGATGCCCCGAAAACTCAACGTGCGCGTGGCCGGGCACAACGAGAAATACTCGCCGGGCGAGAAGGTCGCCATGTCGCTGCTGGTCAGCGACGAACAGGGCCGGCCGGTCCCGGCCGCGCTGGGTGTGGCCGTCGTCGACGACGCCCTGCTGAGCCTGGCCGACGACCATACGCCCTCGATGGCCACCCATTTCCTGCTCACCACCGAAGTGGATAAACCCGAAGACCTCGAAGACGCCGACTTCTTCCTCTCCGACGACGCGGACGCCGCCGTGGCGCTGGACCTGCTCCTGGGCACGCAGGGCTGGCGGCGGTTCGTCGAGAAGACGCTCGATGAGTTGAAAGAGGAAGACGGCCAGGACGAGCAGCTCGACCGGCTGGTCGCCATGGGCGGCGCCGCCGCCCCGCCGGCGGTGTTCGATAACCTCAAGACCCTGCAAAATAAATACGACGCCAGCCTGGCCGAATATCGCGCCCAGCGGACCAGGATCCTAAATACGATTACCACGGTGAGCTTCTTCGCCGGGCTGGGGCTGGTGCTGCTGGTGGTCATGCTCGGGCTGCTCAAGGTGGTTCAGGGGATCCACCTTTGGGTGCCGGCGGTGGGTGTGACCGTCTGCTGCCTGCTGATCGGCGCGATCCTGATGGACCCCAGCCGGCTTACCTCCGGTCCCGACGGCGTGGTCGCCTTCCGCTCGTTCATCAAGCCGGTGGAAGTCGCCAAGGCCGACGCGTCGGACCTGGGGACGGAAACCGAAGACGAGTCGAAAGAAGAATGGGGGCGCGAAGCCGATGAAGACAAGAAGAAGGCCAACGAGATGCTCCGGGCGGAGGCCGCTGGGCTGGATCTGCTGGCCGCTGCCCCCGGCGGCGAAATGCCCGAGGAGGGCCTGAAACGGGCGCAACGGGGCGAACTTGGCCGAGCAGACAAGCTGGACCGCGACGCCGATGAACTGATCGCCGACGACCGCCTGGCCAGAAAAAGGCTCGATGCCGGTTGGAGGGACGGCAAGAACCTGAGACTCAAGCGCCGGGTTGCGGGCCTCCGCGGACTGCTCGAAAAGGAACGGATTGACCTGGGGCTGGACGCCTGGAAAGAGGACGAAAAAGACCTCGAGCAATACCGCTTCGTGTTGCGCCAGTATGCCCACAAGCACGTGCCCGGCCCGCCCGGCGTGCGGACCGACTTCGCCGAAACACTCTACTGGAACCCCCTGCTGATCGCCGACGCGGAGGGCAAGACACCCGAGATCAGCTTCGAGCTGTCCGATTCGATCACCACGTTTCGCGTGCGGGCAGATGCGCACGGGAACGGCCGGATCGGCTCCGGCGGCGGCGAGATCATCTCGCGGATACCCTTCAGCCTGGAACCGAAACTGCCGCTGGAAGTAAACGCCGGCGACCGCATCGACCTGCCCGTGGCCGTGGTCAACGACACGCAACAGCCGCTGCCGGTAGAGCTGAAGCTGGATTGCGGCGATCTGCTCGCGCTCGATTCCCGCAGCCCGGCCGAGCGGAAGATCGAGCTTCAGCCTGAACAGCGCGCCCGCCAGTACTTCGTCCTGAACGTAACCGGCCAGAAGGGCGATTGCCGGTTGACCCTCCGCGGCACGGCCGGCAGCCTGGCCGATGCGGTCGGCCGGCCGCTGCGCGTCGTACCGTCCGGCTTTCCGAAAGAACTCTCCTACAGCGGCCAGATCGACGGCCAACGGCAGGTGGTCGTCGAACTGCCCGAGCATTGGGAGCCCGGCTCGCTGGAAGTCACGCTCAGCGCCTTCCCCTCCGCACTGGCCGACCTGCAAAAGGGGATGGAAGGCATTCTCCGCGAGCCGTGCGGCTGCTTCGAACAGGCCTCGACCTCGAACTACCCCAACGTCCTCTCGCTGCAGTACATGCAGGAGCACGACGTTGCCAATCCGGCGGTGACCCGCCGGGCGAAAGACCTGCTGAAGAAGGGCTACGCCAAGCTGACCGGATACGAGTGCAAACAGAAGGGTTACGAGTGGTTCGGCGGCGACCCGGGACACGAGGCGCTGACGGCCTACGGGCTGATGGAGTTCCGCGACATGGCCGAGGTCTACCAGGTCGACGAGGCCATGATCCGGCGGACGGCCAAGTGGCTGATGGACCGCCGCGACGGAAAAGGCGGCTTTAAGCGGAACGCCCGGGCCCTGGACAGCTTCGGCCGCGCGCCGCAGGCTATCACCGACGCCTACGTTACCTGGGCATTGGCCGAGTCGGGCCAGGAGGGGATCCAGGCGGAAATCGGGCACGTGGTGGCCTTGGCCGGGGAGTCGGACGACCCGTACCTGATCGCCCTGGCCGCCTCCGGCGCAATGCAGGCGGGCAAGACCGAAGACGGACGGAAACTGCTGGGTAAACTGGCCGATCTCCAGGCGGAGGACGGGCACCTCGCAGGGAAGCTCGGCTCGATCACCCGCAGCGGCGGCCGGTCGCTTAAGGTCGAGACGACCGCCCTGGCCGCCATCGCCTGGCTCAACTCGCCCGCCTTCACCCTGCAGGCCGGCAAGGCCGTCGAGTGGCTCATCGGCAGCCGCAGCGGCTCCGGCGGCTTCGGCTCCACCCAGGCCACGATCCTGGCGCTTAAGGCCCTGGTCGCCCACGCCAAGGCCAGCCGCAAGACACTGGCCGAAGGAAAACTGATCATCAAACGCGACGGCCAGCCCATCGGCGAACACGCCTTCGGGTCGGGTCAGCAGGAGACGATCGTCGTCGACGGCCTGGAGGCGAACCTGAAACCGGGGGCGAACAACTTGACCATCGACCTGACCGGCGATAACAAGATGCCCTACGCCCTGGACGTCCGCTTCGCTACCCGAAAACCACAAAGCGATCCCCAATGCCCCGTGCGGCTCTCCACCAAGCTCGCCAAGGGAACCGTCAACGCCGGCGAAACCGTCGCCCTGGAGGCCAGGCTGACCAACGTCAGCGGCGAAGGCCAGCCGATGACCATCGCCATCCTCGGACTGCCCGCCGGACTCGAACCCCGCAGCGACCAGCTCGAAGAACTCAAAAAAGCCGGCGCATTCGACTACTACGAAACCCGTGCCCGGCAGGTCATCTGCTACTGGCGCTGCCTGGCGCCGAAGAAGCAGGTCGACTTCAAGCTCGAGTTGGTGGCCGCCGTGCCGGGCAAGTACATCGGTCCCGCGTCGCGGGCGTATCTATACTACACCTCCGAGCAGAAACACTGGACCGACCCGCTTGAGATCGACATCACGCACGAGTAGTCTCCCGGGGGTTCGCACGATTTTCGCGCGGCTGCGGCCCGCTTTCGGCCGCTCTAACATGGCGCAACCTGCCCGTAGCCGCGATGACGATCGCCGGCTGGAGTCGCCTCCCACAACACGCAGATTGTGTCTGTGCCTGCTATAAGGTTGTCCGCGTTCTGGCGCACGCAGCCACGAAAGTGGGTAGTGTACTAATTGCAGGTTGGCTATGATAGACAATATGACTCACTTCACAATGGAGATTGCCATGCCTACGAGCATTAACTGGCGCGTCCTGCCGTGGGTAATTTGCCTCGGTGCGACGGTTCTGGTGACCTTTCAAGGCATACGTGCCGCCGATCCGCCCGATCAGCGGCCGAACATCGTGTTGTTCATGTCGGACGATCACGGGGCCGACGACTCGGGCGCGTACGGCGACGGCTACGTGCAAACGCCCGCCATCGACCGGCTTGCCCGGCAGGGGATGCGGTTTACGGCGGCGTTTGCGGCCTCGCCGCTGTGCTCGCCGTCGCGGTGCGTGGTGGCGACGGGGTTAATGCCGCATCGCAACGGGGGCCACAAGTTCGGCACGCCGATCAAGCCCGGCCTGCGCACGATGCCGATGTACTTCAAACAGTTGGGCTACCACACGGTCCACGCCGGCAAGTTCCACCACGCCCCGCGCAAACAGTTCCCCTACGACGCAATCCTCAAGGATGAACACGCCGCGCCGGGGCTTCTGGCCGGGTACGACGCGGCGAAGCCGCTGCTGCTGGTCGTTTGCGAACATTGCCCGCACACGCCCTGGGCGAAGAACCAGGTCTACGACCCGGCCAAGATCAAGCTGCCGGAGAACTTCGTCGATACGCCCGAGACCCGGCGCCTGCGGGCCGACTACTACACCGAAGTCACCATGGCGGATCGCTTGCTGGGCCGGGTGCTCGACGCGCTGGAGCGGCGCGGCTGGCAGCGCAACACGCTGGTGCTCTACACGAGCGACCAGGGCGCCAACTGGCCGTTCGCCAAGTGGTGCCTCTACGACGCCGGCATTCGCGTGCCGTTGGTGGTCCGCTGGCCGGCGGGCAAGGTGAAGCCGGGAAGCGTCACCCGGGCCATGGTCAGCCTCGCCGACCTGCTGCCGACGTTGATCGAGGCCGCCGGCGGGAAGCCGCCGCAAGGCATCGACGGCCGCAGCTTTCTGCCGGTGCTGACCGGCCGCAAAGACGAGCACCGCCGCGCGATCTTCGCCACGCATACCGGCAACGACAACGGCGGCCCCGGCATCGCCAACCATTGCCCCACCCGGGCGGTTCGCACGGCCACGCACAAGTACATCCTCAACCTTCGGCCCGAGCAAACCTTCACCACGCACATCACCGGTTGCCGGCCGGGCAGCGCACATTACCTGGCGTTCTGGGACTCGTGGGTCGAGAAGGCCAAGGCCGACGAGCATGCCGCGCGGCTGGTCCACGACTACATGCACCGCCCGGCCGAGGAGCTTTACGACCTGGTGAAAGACCCGTACGAACGCAACAACCTCGCCGCCGATCCGGCCGGCGCCGAACTGATCGAGTCGTTGCGGAGAGAGTTGGCCCGGTGGCGCAAGCGGCAGGGCGAGCCGGTGGGGGAGTGACGAGGGATGAATCAAGAATGTGGAGGAGGGCCGTCGGTCCGGGGAGGTCGTTGCCGATGTTAACCGCCACGCGTTTCCGCAACCGAAGTCTCGCCGCCGAGCAGACAATCCGCTCGGCGTTTGAGTTCAAGAACGAGACCGCGCCGTACCTGATCTACGACGCCGGCTACTGGCTCTTCGGCGACGTGCCCGAGCACATCCCGATCGACTACTGCGACGCCGATCCTACCAGCATGATCCGCTACCAGCAGGAGGGGATCGAGCGGCACGTGGCGAACTACGACGACGCGTACATCCCCTTCCTGATGCCATGGTACGGGACCGGGGTGCTCGCGTCCGGGTTCGGCGTGAAGGTCATCTTCCAGGACCGCATGGACCCGGCCGTCGATCTGCCGCCGATCTCCGAAGTCGAGCAACTCAAGGACCTCAAGAAACCCGACCCGGAGAAGGACGGCCTGATGCCGCGAGTGTTGAACACGATTCGGGTAATGCGGGCAGAGGGTGACTTGCCCGTCGGCGTGACCGATTGCCAGGGGCCGCTGACCACCGCGCTGCAGATCATCGGCTACGACAAGATGATCTACTGGATGCACGATCGCCCGGAGAAGATCCACGAGTTGATGCAACTGGTCACCGACGCCCTGATCGATTGGGTACGCGTGCAGAAAGAGGCCGCCGGGCAGGGCATGGAAAACGACGCCTACGTCCTGGGGATCAAGATTCCCGGCGGCTACGGCGGCGTGTGGATCTCGGACGACGACTGCGTGATCTTCGGCCCCGAGTTGTACCGCGAGTTCGTCGTACCCTACAACAGCCAGGTGCTGAAGGCCTTCGGCGGCGGGTCGATCCACTACTGCGGCACGGCCACGCAGCACATCGAAAACTACCTGGCCACCGAGGGGCTCACCTCGATCCAGAACCTCAATCTCGATAACCTCGACGAGGCGGCCAAGATGCGGCACGCCTTGGCCGAGAAAGAAATCGTCTACATGACGGCCGATTTCAACGTCGAGGACGACTACATCGACGAGTATTATCGCAACGTGTTTGCAAAGATGGGCACCCGCGGGCTGATCGTCGCCGCCTACATCGCCCCGGCGATCACACTTTCCGCCGGGCAGTACGGCGCCGGGCGTCGCGATCCGCTTGAAACCGGCAAGGCCATCGAAGAGGCGATCAGGAAATACAACCGGGGCGGATGAACCGCAATCTTGGTTCTCCCCCCCGGGAACGCAGTCCCGGGGCGTTTGTTGATTGTTATCGAGGTGCGGCCGGTATGGGTATCGCCCGCAATGCTTCGGGGGTCGCAGTCCCGGGGCGTTTGTTGATTGTTATGTTCCACGTGCAGAGGAGCTAGCGCCATGAGCCGCCGCTGGATGCTGTTGAGTGCCACACTCGCCTGTGTGGTTGTGAATTCGCTTTGTCTGGCCGGCCCGCCGGCCGCCGTGGTCTGTTCGCCGGAGGCCGGATTCCGGGAGAAGCTGGCCGCCCGGGAGATCCGCCGCTACGTCTATCTGCGGACCGGCGAGTTGCTGCCGATCTCGAAGAGTGATTCACCGCCGGCCGGTGCCGATGCGATTGTGGTCGCCCGCCGGGATCGCCCGATTGTCGGCAAGCTGGTGAGCTTCGGCGGGGTTGGGGCGCAGGGGTATCTGCTCAAGACGATCTCACACCAGGGCCGGCGCGTGCTGCTGGTGATCGGCGGCGACGACATCGGCACGCTCTACGGCGCGTACCGCCTGGCCGAGCACTTCGGCGTGCGATTCTTCCTGCACGGCGACGTAGTGCCCGACGAGCAGGTCGCGCTGAAGCTTCCCGAATTGGAGGAGACGGGCAAGCCGCTGTTCGCCCTGCGGGGTTTGAACCCCTGGGGCTCGCACCCGTTCGGGTTCGACCTGTGGAACACCGACGACTACAAGTCGCACATCGGCCAAATGGCCAAAATGCGGATGAACTTCATCGGCATGCACTGTTACCCCGAGGGGCATCCGTACGCGGAGCCGACGGTGTGGTTGGGTGTCGCCGGGGACTTCGACCAACAGGGCCGCGTGAAGTTCAGCTACCCGTCCGTCTATTACAACGCCCTGTTCTCGACGCGCTGGGGCGGACTGCGGCCGGCGCCGACCGGCCGGTACCACTACGGCGCGGCGATGCTCTTCGACCGCGACGGCTGGGGCCCCGAGGTGCTGCGCGGCCATGCCCCGCGCCCGCAAACGCCGGAGGCCTGCAACGAGGTTTTCAACCGCACGGGCACGATGTTTCGCGAGGCGTTCGGTTTCGCACGGCTGGTGGGTGTGAAGACGTGCCTGGGGACCGAATCGCCGATGATCATGCCCAAGGCCCTGCAGGAGCGTCTGAAATCCCAAGGCAAGAACCCGGCCGATCCGGCCGTGGTGCAGGAGGTGTACGAGGGGATGTTCCGGCGGATCGCGGCGGCCCATCCGTTGGATTACTACTGGCTCTGGACGCCCGAGGGCTGGACCTGGCGCGGCAACACGTCCGGGCAGATGAAGGTGACGATGGACGACGTGAAGCTTGCGCTGGCCGCACTCAAAAAGGTTGACGCCCCCTTCCAACTGGCCACCAGCGGCTGGGTGCTGGGTCCGGCCGACGATCGGTCGGGTTTCGACAAGGTGCTGCCGAAGGAGATCGCCTTGAGCGCCATCAGCCGCCACCTGGGCGAGGACCCGATCGATCCGGCCTTCGCAGCGATCGGGGATCGCGGCAAATGGGCGATTCCCTGGATGGAAGGCGACAACGGCGGGTTGGCGGTGCCGCAGCTCTGGGTCGGCCGCACCCGGCAGGACGCCGCCGACGCGCTGGACTACGGCTGCACCGGGCTGATGGGCCTGATCTGGCGCACGCGGATCCTGGGTCCCAACATCGCCACGCTCGCCGGGGCCGGCTGGCAACAGCCGTGGAACGAGCGGCCGGCGACGCCCGACGAACCCGTCACGACGCCTGCCAAGACGGCCGAAGGCGCCCGCGGCGGCCGCGCGGCAAACTATGCCGGGGCGGCGGTCGCGGGAACCGATGACGACACGCTCTATCAGAGTTGCCGCTACGACATGCGGGGCTACGATCTCAACGTACCCAACGGCGCCTACCGCGTGACGCTGCGGTTCTGCGAGCCGCATTTCGACGCGGCCGGCAAGCGTGTCTGCGACGTGAAACTCCAAGGCAAGACGGTCGTCGAGCGGCTCGATATCTTCGCTGCGGTCGGCAAGTTCGCCGCGCTGGACCACTCGTTCGACGACGTAAAGGTCTCCGGGGGGCGGCTGAAGATCGACTTCGCGTACGTCGTATCGCTGCCGTGCATCTCCGCCATCGCGATCGAGGGCAAGAGTTTCACGCGTAAGATCAACTGCGGCGGCCCGGCGTATAAGGGTTATGCGGCCGATTTTCCGCTGCCGCAGGCCGCCACGCCCAGCGGGCGGATGCGCAAGGTCCCTTGCGGCGATTTCTATGCCGACTGGGCAACAACCCTGTTCGGGCCGGCGCCGGCCGACGAGATCGCCGCCATTTTCGCCCGGATCGACAGCCGGCTGCCGCGTCCGCTGTCGCGCGGCTGCCCTGCCGGCGTGCGGCCCAACGGCCAACCCTGGCAACAGGTGGCCGCCGCTTACGCCTTCGTGGATGATCTGGCCAAATGCCGTGCCAAGGTCACCGGGGCCGGCAATCTGGAACGGTTCGACTACTGGCTGGGCACGATGCGGTATCTCCGCGCCGGCGCCAGGCTCGATTGCGCCGTGGGCAAGTTCCAACTGGCGATGCAGAAGATCAACGCCGAGAAAGATCCGGCCGCCCGAAAACGGCTCGCCGCCGGGTCGGGCGTGGCGGCCTATCGCGAAATCCTCTCCGCCTACGCCGAGGCGTTCGCCCATCTGCTGGCCACGGTGAGCACCAAGGGCGGCCTGGCCACCGTGATGTATTGGGAGCACGGCTTCTACCCGGCGGCTTTGGCTAACACAAGCCGGGCACTCTCGCAGGCACTGGGTCGCCCGTTGCCGGCTGAACTCCGGGCCCCGGTGGCTTACCAGGGCCCGCCGCGACTGATCGTGCCGACCGTCCGCACCGTCGTTGTGCGCGGCGAACGGCTGCGGCTCAGCGTGCTCGTCCTTTCGGCCGAGCCGCCGCAGAAGGTAACGCTCCGCCGGCGGCGGCTGGGCGATGGCCCGATGACCGAGGTTCCCTTCGAGCACGTCGCCCGGGGTGTCTATCGCCTCGAGCTGCCGGCCGAGGCCACGGCGGAGGATTTCGAGTACCACGTCGAGGCGACGCCGGCATCGGGCTCCGCTCTCCGCTTCCCACCCACCGCCCCGGCAATCAACCAGACGGTGGTGTGTGTGCCAAATCGCGAAGCTATCTAGTGCTTTGTCACGCTTAAGATTTAGGGTGGCATGCCCACGCTTGCGTGGGCATGAGGGGCGGTTTTCCCCTGGTTTCAGACATGCCCACGCAAGCGTGGGCATGGCACCCGACTATTATCAACAGGAACTATCTACTGAGCAGCCTTTTGCTCTTGCTGCTTTCGCTTCTTCGCGTTTTCGGCTTCGATCCGGTTGTACGCCTCGATCACCTCCGGCGGCCAGACGAAGGTGGGCGACTTGGCCGGATCGTAGCCGCGCAGGTGCGGTTCGTCCAGTCGCTTTAACACGGGCACGTAGACCCACTCGTTCTTCCGAAACGATTTGTCGAGCAGTTCGGCCAACTCGGGCAGATGCTGCTTCAATTGCCGGCGCGTGTTGATCTGGCAAAGGTGCTTTCCTTTGCCGTCGAGGGCTTCCAACCCGCCGTCGCGGTTGCACTCGAACCACGACTGAACGCCCTCGGCCCAAAGCTCCGAGTGGTTCGTCATGCCGTATCCGCGAAAGCGCCCCGTCGCTTCATACTTCTTGTGCAACTCCCGCAGCCGCTTGTCGAACTTCGGGTCCAACGCGGCAAGCGCCCCGTGGAGGCCGTGGCCGAATTCGTGAATGAAGATATTTTCGCCCTTGTAGGAATCGCCCTTGAAGCCAAGCAGGTTCTCTTCGGCACAACTGACCGGGTTGTCGGCCAACCCCCGGGCACGCTTGGCCCACCAGAGCGACAGCTTCCGGCACTCGGGCAGATCGTTCTGCATTTCGTTGTAGGCCATGATGGTGACATATCTCTTCCTCTCGACGAGTTTGTCGATCACGTCGGGCCGGTTGACGAGCATCTTCTTCGTCAGGTAGGCCACTTCGCCCAGGGCGTGCTTGGAGACCTTCTCCGAACTGCAGATCACCAGATCGCCGACCACGACGTGCTGCTTGTAGAACGGATCGAGCTTATTCAGTATCGCTTCGGCGCGGGACGGCTGTTTTCCCTTCTTGACAATCCGGCATCCGAACACCCCGCCGGCCATCTTGCCGGGCTGCGACTGGAAGCGGACGGTTACCTTCTCCTTGTTCTTGGCGAGTTCTTCCGGAATGGGGTACGTGACGTCGAAGAACTCGCCGGGCTTCTGCATGTTGAGCGTTTGCGTGGCGATCTTGCGGCCGTCGATCTGGACGTCGAACGTGCGGTTGCCCGAGTCGCCGCCCCAGTAGGTGACCATCAGGTCGACGGGCCGGTCCTTGGAGATTTTCATGTCGTACGAGAACCAGCCGCCCGGGTAGGCGTGGCGCCAGTGCCGGCCGTTGAACATGCCGGCCGAGGATTTCTCGCCCTGGTAGTTATGATCTCGTTCGGGCTGCATCTCGGGCACGACCGCGTCGACGGTGCGGGCTTGCAGCTCCTTTAGACGCTGTTGCTCCGCTTTGTGCTCGGCTTGCTTCTGCTGCCAGTCCTTTTCGGTAAACAGGTCCCAATAGACCGTGAACCGTTGATGGTGCGCCTTGTAAAAGGGAATCAGCGATACGTCGTTGGGCCGGCCGACGCCCACGGTCTTGAATTGGATCGCCTGGCCGGGGACCCGCTCGATCCACTGGTCGACCGGTTTGCCGCCGGCGACCAGGACCGGCACGTCCGGCGTCGGCCGATTCGCAAAGGCCTTCTGGTTTCCCGAATAGGGCATTTCGTCCGTGAAACCTTCCCGCCCCAACTGGCCGGCCAACACAATCGGCCCGTACAGGATCGCGACTTTCTTGGGGTTGTTTTCCATCGGTTCGACCCGCAGACTCATCGGCAGCGTAACGTCGACCGCGTCGCCGTCGGACCACTGCCGGTCGATCGTCAGATAGCCGCCCGGTTGGCTCTTGGCGTCGACCTTCTTTCCGTTGACGGTGACTTGCAAAGCGGAAGTCGCCCAGTACGGGTGGCGGATGTTCAGTGCAAGCCGGACCGGTTTTTTGCAACTTACGATAAGGCGGGTTTTCGGCTCCTCGGGAAATCGCGTCTCTTGACGCACCTTCAGGCCCTTGGCCTCCCACGCCAGCTCGGAGGCGATAAACAGGTTTACATACAGGCTCGCGTCGCCGTGGAAGTAGATGCTGTCGCCGTACTTGACGTGGTTTTCCATCCCGGTGCCGGTGCAGCACCAGAAGCTGTCGTACGGCTTGCTGTAGGTATGGAAATGGCCCGGCTTGAGCGAACAGAAGTAGATCATCATGCCCTGCTTTGGGTCCTGGGAAACCAGGATATGGTTGTACAGGGCCCGCTCGTAGAAATCCGCGTACTTCCCTTCGCCGGTCCACGCAAACAGGTGCCGCGTCAGTTTCAGCATGTTGTAGGTATTGCAGGTTTCGGCCGTCGTCGGGCCGAGCCGCTTCCACAACTCGCCCTTGCGGCGGAAATGCTCGCCTTCGCTGTTGCCGCCGTTGACGTACGACCGGTCCTGCGTGACCACTTCCCAGAAGAAGGCGGCGGCCGTCCGAAGGTCCTTGTTTCCGGTCAACTCGTACTGCCGGGCGGCGCCGATGATCTTAGGCACCTGGGTGTTGGCGTGCAGGCCCTCCAGGCGGTCCTCGCGCCGCGTGAGCGGATCGATCACCTGCCGATGATTGAAGCGGCCGGCCAAATCGAGATACTCCTGTTTGCCAGTGATGGCATAGACGTCGGCCAGCGCTTCGTTCATTCCGCCGTGCTCGCAGCGGAGCATGGTCTGGAACTTCTCGTCCGACAGCTTGCCTGTGACGTTGCACGCCCAATCGGACAATTCAATCACAACCGTTTTGGCCTTTTCGCTGCCGCAATACCGATAGGCGTCGACAAGTCCGGCATACAGTTTGTGCAGGGTGTACCAAGGGACCCAGCCGCCGTTGAGCCCGAAGCCGCTGGGCTTGATATCACCGGCCGCGACCTCGGCGAAGATCCGCCGCGCGTCGGGAATGCCGCCCACGTAGCCGTTGCCGTGTTTCTTCTGACAGAGCGCCAGCACCTCGACGATGTGGTTGACCCGCTCGACAAAACGCTCGTCGCTCGAGGCGGCGTACATCATCGCGCAGGCCGACAGGTAATGGCCCAGCGTATGGCCCGACACACCGCGGCTCTCCCATCCGCCGTAGATCTTGCCTTTCGGCTCGAGGCCCGCATACTCGCGGAACCGCGACAGAAGGCGGTCGGGTTCGAGGTCCAGCAGATACTTTGCGTCCCGGTCCATGGCCTTTTTGAACGGCCCGTCCAACAGCCGGACGTCCTTGAGGCTGAAGGCGTAGGCCTTGATCGGGACCTTCGGCGCCGCCTTGCATTTCGTTTCGTCCTGTTCCGGTACGGATGCGAGGGCCAGCGGGCCGGTCAGCAT
>Ga0180429_10003130_pt1 | contig 13470 bp, 14 predicted proteins | sample SS_ome_FD_132428 | JGI IMG/M metagenome (GOLD analysis project Ga0180429, IMG submission 132428) | Hypersaline lake sediment archaeal communities from the Salton Sea, California, USA - SS_1_S_1 metaG | ecosystem: Environmental > Aquatic > Non-marine Saline and Alkaline > Hypersaline > Sediment ...
AAGCCGAGAATCATCGGCAGGCCTCCCATTTGAGGCACCACCCGAGACTGCCTCTTGTTGTGGTCCTTGCAGACGATCCCCTCGCGGCGGAGCAACGGGATGAAAGCGAGGCAAAGCAAGAACGAAACCAGCATGGCGGATATCGAGACCACAGCCATCAGCATTTGGCCCGCTCCTCGGCAATCATCTCTTCGATGGATCGCTCTAGTGAAATTCCCGGACTCCAATCCATGTCAGACATCATGCGCCGGTTATCCCCCACCTGCACATCGATTTCCGATGCGTCGCTGGCTGGTGAGATCGATTGCCACGCAATCGAGACGTGTGCATATCGAGCAACCATCTCGGCAACCTCACTGATCGAGACCGAACGACACCAGGCGATGTTGTAGGTGGTGCTCGGTTGCCCCTTCTCGGCCAGCCGCCAGAGCGCCTGCGCGACATCACGGACATCGATGAAGTCTCTCTCAGCATCCAAACGTCCGACTTCAATGGATTTCGCCACGCCACTCTTCTCTGCTTCGACGGCCTTGCGAACGAGGTCTGCACACACGAATCCCGGGGGTTGCCCAGGGCCAACAATGTTGAACGGCCGCGCGATCACAGCCTCAACGCCATGCTCCCTAGCGTCGCGAAGAACGAGCATTTCCGCGGCCGCCTTGGTGATTCCGTAGTCAGTCACAGGGCAGACGAGATCCGTCTCAGAGAGCGCGGCCCCGTTCTTTCCGCCACCATAGACGGCGGAGGAACTCACATAGAGAACTCGCATGCGGTCCTGGTTCCGCGTTGCACTTGCCGCGATCATCACGTTGCGAGTACCCAGGATGTTCACCTGCACAAGGGTACGCAGGTCCGACCGATGGGGCGGCGAGGCAAGGTGGACCACAAGACTGGGGGCTAGCTCCCCAAACACGTCGATCAGCTTATCTCTCTCGCAGATGTCAACCGGTATCCACTTCGTGTCCAGACCTAAAGGCGTTGCTGCGTCGAGTACGAAGACCTCCAGATCCGGCGCTTCTCTCTTGGCAACCGCAGTCAAGTGCTCTCCGATGAAGCCACCGCCGCCAACGACCACTAGCCTCTGATTCATCGGGTATCCTCGCTCTTGAGGATCCTCTCACCAACCGTCGGAAACTCGTCGATCGCCGCCTGGTAGTCAGCGGGCTGGCCAAGGTCGCGCCAATAGCCCGAGAATCGATACGAGGCTACTCTCTCCCCCTCCACGATCAACGTTCGTACCAGGTCCGGCAGATCGAGGTGCTCTCCATTGGGAACGAAACGAAGCACCTCCGGTTGCATAGCGTAGATCCCCATGCTAGCCAGGTAGCTGAACTTTGGTTTCTCTGTGTAGCTCAAGACGTCACCGTGCTCATCAACCTCCAAGACACCGAGCGAGACCTGAACATCGCGCTCATATGTAGCGACGGATGCAATCGCGCCCCGCTCCTGATGAAAGGACATGAACTCCCTGTAGTCCAGATCCGTAAGCACGTCGCCGTTGGTTACGATGAACGGATCGTCTAGTCCATCGATTAGGGCAAGAGGTCCCGCCGTGCCCAACGGCTCTTCCTCAATCGTGTAGTCGATGGACACGTTCCAGCGCCGGCCATCGTCGAAGTACGCCTGGAGGAGTCCGGCCAGGTAGCCGGACGCGATCGCAATGCGAGTGAACCCAGATTGTGCCAGCTGGCGCACCAGGATCTCGAGGATTGGCATATCGGTGATCGGCAAGAGTGGCTTTGGCAGGATCATCGTGTACGGCCTAAGACGTGTCCCCTCACCGCCCGCGAGAACTACAGCGCGAGAAGGCTCACCCCTCTCCTTGGTCATATCGTGTAGTCCTTCTTGAACGCCTCGATGTTCACCGAGATCCAGGCGACGGTCCTACGAAGCCCGTCCGCCAGCGTCGAAGAAGGCGACCAACCGAGCACGCTCCGGGCTTGTTCGTTGGCGCAGACCAGCTCACGGACTTCGCTTCTTGGAGGACGTGTTCTCTCTGTCTTGGTTACGATCGGGATATCGACTCCCATGAGTGTGAGTATCCGCTCCGCGAGATCTCCAATGGTCACTCCCTCCCCTTGCCCGAGGTTGATCACGCGTCCAACGGCAGCGTCCGCCCCAGCTGCCCTGACAAAGCCATCGACCGTATCCTCGACGAAGGTCAGGTCTCGCACCGGATCAAGCGACCCTAGGCGGATCTCTTCTCCCTTGATAGCTTGTGAAATGATTGTGGGGATGACGGCTCGGGCCGACTGCCGAGGGCCAAAAGTGTTGAAGGGGCGGACCGTGACGACCGGCAACCCGAAAGACAGGTGGAAGCTCTCAGCCATCTTGTCCGCACCGATCTTGCTCGCTGAGTACGGTGACTGCCCACGAAGGGGGTGCTTCTCATCGATTGGAGTGTACTGCGCCGTTCCGTAGACTTCGCTTGTCGAAGTGTGGACGATGCGCTCAACACCCTCGGCCATCGCAGCCTGCAATACGTTCAGCGTACCGACCACGTTGGTCGAGACGTAGCTCGAAGGGGCCGCGTATGAGTAGGGAATCCCGATCAGCGCCGCGAGATGATAGACGACCGTGCATCCGCGGACGACACGTTCCATCTGATGTGCATCTCGGATGTCGCCAGCGACGACCTCGACGTCCTCGCGGATCCTCGGCGGGACCTGCTCCAGCAGCCCCCAATCGTTCCGAGAGTTGTAGTGCACAAGGGCACGAACGTTGTTCCCCTGCTCGACGAGCATCTCCACGAGGTGACTTCCGATGAACCCACCGGCACCTGTCACCAATACCCTCTTCGCTCCACCTAGCACAATGTGCACCTCCTGAAGCCACTCTATGCTTCGCCCACATGCTACGAGAAGGTGCTGGGCACGGCAACGCGACTCATGCATAGCAGTTGGTTGGCCGTTGGTATGGGGGATGTCCCGTGAGCTACTGAAACTGACCTGGCGACAGCCGACCAACCAACCCCGGAAGACGCACCCCTCCGACAAACCATCTGCTCAAACGAGGCGCCCGTACACCGGGCATCACGAACCGCACCGCAAGGAAGCACTCCACTTCGAAACGCTGGATTCCCAACCAGTAGCTCTGCGCAGCGTTACTCCATGGCTTCAGGTGTACCGGACGCAAGCACGCCACGGATCAACGAGTCAAGCTTCCTCGCACGGACCTCCAATCATGCTCTTCCCGCACATATCCTACACCGCGAGCACCCATGACGAGACGCTCTTGCGGAGCCATCGCCGCGAGCGATCGAACCCCATCCGCCAAGGCTGCCGGGTCCGCTGGAGGCACGGAGATCCCACAGTCAGGCTCTTCCACCGGGTTATTGGTCGGCTCATGGGCGAACAGGACCGGCCTCCCCGCCGCCAAGAACTCCCAGAGCTCGTTCGGGCTGATACCATACGCCCCGATCCCCCGGATCCGACAGGCCGCGCAGGATCTGGTCGCGACGCGGCTGATCGAACGCGTCGGAAAGCCGGACGACGTAGACGAACCAGCTCACCTGCACGTCCCCGACCGGTCGGGGGAGGGTGAGTCCCTCGACGTCCCCAGCGCATCGGAGTACAGCCGCGCGACGCGGTCGCGCGCGTCGACGATCTCATCGATTCGAGCCATCTGCGCCAGACCGAGCGCCGCGGAGAGTTCGTTCATCCGGTAGTTGTAGCCGAGGCGAACGTGGTTGAGCCACTCGGCACCGTCGCCCCGTCCCTGACTCGCCATGCTGCGGCAGAGGCGCGCGAGTCCCGGCTCGTTTGTGACCACGATCCCGCCCTCGCCGGTTGTGATCTGCTGGTTCGGGCAGAAGCCGAAGACCCCCCTCGCGCCCGAACGAGCCGCATTGACGCCCGGCGCACGTCGATCCGAGCACCTCCGCCGAGTCCTCGATCAGGGCCAAGCCGTGCCGATCTGCGATCCGCTCGAGCGCCGCCCAGTCGGCCGGCTGACCGAAGACGTCGACCGCGAGGATCGCCTTCGTTCGCGGCGATACGGCGGCATCGACGCGTATCGGGTCGATGCACAATGTCTCGGGGACGATGTCCACGAAGACCGGCCCGGCCCGCACGAACAGAACGCAGTTGGACGATGCGATGAACGAGAACGGCTTCGTGATCACCTCGTCCCCGTCTCCGACGCCCAACCCTTCAAGGATGAGATGCAGAGCGCTCGCGCTGCTGTTCACGGCGATGGCGCACTCGACGCCGAGGCATTCGGCCAACCTCGCCTCGAATGCGTCGAGCTTCGGACTCCAGCGACAGATGATCCGTTCTCAAGGCATCTCGGACCGACTCGATGTCCGCCGCGTCGATGTCGGGCCTCGCCTGCGGGATCCTCATAGCCCTCCCGTCAAACCTCGATGCGCGCTCGTCCCCGCCACGCGGCGTCGGGCATCATCCACTGCTTCAGCCTTCGGCGCCATTCCTTCTCCGGTCGGACAGCTGCATCACCGGGCGGAGGACTTGCGCCGCCGGAAGCTGAGCTTCGTCATCTCCCACAGAGCGGACCAGCAGCAACCCATCCAGCGCGCGGACAACCACGGCATCCTGGGGGGGCGTCGCCCGGGGCGACAATTCTTCCCGGAGCTGTCGCCAGTGCGCCCTGCGTCTGCAGAGGCTCCGCTCGCTGCATGATGATCTTCTCTTCACCGCAGCAGCAGAACGCCCCCGGATACGGATCCGCGAGAGCACGTATCTTGTCGAGGATCTGCACCGTCGTTTCGCTCTTCCACTCAATGATCCCTTCCTCCGGGGTTCGCCTTCCGAAGTAGCTCCCATCCTCCGGATTCTGTGGCGTGGGATGGAGCTCGGGGCCAAGCAGACGATCGATCGGGAGGAGGATCGCCCTCGGGAACTCCGGCAACGCGCGCAGAAGCACGTCGATTGCGTAATCGCCCGGCCCGATGGGGACGGGGGGGCGGACAAGGATGGGGCCGGTTTCGATGCCCTCGTCGATGTGATGTTCGGTGATCGCGTTGAAACGCTCACCGCGCAGGATCGCCCAGTTTGAGAGGGGCACGCCCTCTGTAGTGCAGAAGCGGAGCAAGATGAGCGTTGATCACGCGGCCCGGGTATTCCGACAGGAACGGGGACTTCAGGATGGTGTAGTACGATACGCACACAAACAGCTCTGCAGCGAGAGATTCGAGGAGTTCCTGGAAGCCGGGATCGTGGAAGTCGGCAGGTTGGTGGACCTGAAGGCCCAGGGAGCGGGCCACGCGAACGAGGAAGTCGTACGCACAGTATCGCGCAAAGCGGCGGTTGTCTTTCACCCTCCATGCCTCAAACGCGTCCGTCTCGGTCACGACAGTCGCGATGGCGTGCCCCTGGCCGAGAAGCGCCCGCAGGACAAGACACACCCATTGGTGCTGACCGAGGAGCACGACCTTCATGATGCGTCCTCGTTTCCGCTCTCGTCGTACAGAGTGCTGTCCAGCTCTTCAATGAGCAAACCTCGCCTGGTCGCGATGACCCATGGCGTCCTTGCCAAGATCCGCACGTCAAGCTAGAAGGACTGATGCTCAAGGTACCACAAATCGAGCCGTATCCTCTCGGTCCATGTTGGCGCGTTCCTGCCGTGAATCAATGCCCATCCGGTGATCCCTAGCTTCACTCGGAGCCTCAAACGCTGGGTTTCGTCGTACTTCTCCACGTGATAGGGCAGCGTGAGGCGGGGACCGACAAGGATCATCTGGCCGACCAGTGCTTTCAGCAATTGCGGCATCTCATCGAGCCCCCATCGTCGCAGGAACCTCCCGACTCTTGTGATCCGGACATCCCGCGACGAAGTGAACGCTCCCTCCGGCATGCGATCGGCCCCGGGGTATCGACGAGGATCACGATCGAGGCGCAGAGCCGTGGAATCGCCAGAAGAGCCAACAGAACGGCGGCCACCACAACATCAAGAACGCGCTTCGCGATGCGAGAAGTTGCACTCAGAGCGAATCCGCCTCTCCCGCCGGGCTCGTCACACAGGAAATGGACTGCACGATCTCCTTGTAGACGCGAAGCTGTCGGTCAAGAACGTCGGACTCCAAGAAGACCGACTCTAGACGTGATCGTCCCTTCTCTCCCATGGCTCTCGCGGCCGCAGGGTCCGAGAGGATACTGCCGATGGCCTCGGCCAGCGCGGCCGCATCCCGAACCGGGACGAGCCGCCCGGTGACTCCGTCAAGAACCTCCTCGCGGCAGCCTCGGATATCCGTTGCCACGACCGGAAGCCCCGACGCCATGGCTTCGAGGATCGTCCTCGGCATCCCCTCTCGATGGGACGGGAGGACGAAGACATCCATCAGCGCGTAGTACGGCGCGGGATCATCCTGGAATCCGGTGAATACGACACGCTCCGAGAGCCCGTACGAGGCTACTTCTGATGCCACGCCCGTTGCGTAGTTGCGGGACCTGTCGGACGACAAGGTGTCGCCCACGACCAGAAGACGCACCGTCGGGTGCTCCGGCACAATCTTCCTCAGGGCCTCCAGAAGCTCCCGTACTCCCTTCTCTCTCACCAGCCGTCCGACGAAACCCAGCACCAAGTGGTCCTGCGACAGCCCCAGCTTCTCGCACAACGACGGATCAGGGGCCGAACGAAAGCGCGCGGGGTCGACGCCGTTCCCGATCCACGTCGCCCTTTCCGGCGACACGATTCGCTCACGGATCGCGGTCCCGCGGTCCTCTTCGCTCTGCGTGAAGAGGATATCGGTACAGCATCGTCCCAAGAGACGTTCGATCCAGATGATCAGACGTCGCTTCCATGGTGCCATCAGATCATGGAAGTAGAAGCCGTGGGCCGTGTAGATGATCCGTGGAACGCGAGCGCGGCGTGCAGCGACTCGCCCCAAGACAGCCGCTATCGGCGTGTGTACGTGAACGATGTCGTAGCGCTCCCTTCGGATGAGCCGAATGAGGGCTCGCAAGGAGCGGAGATGCTTGCTCGTCAGGATCGATCGTGCGATCTCGATCTCTCTGGTCTTAACTCCTTGATCTTCCAAGAATCTGAGGTGCGGCCCGCCGGAACACGCAATGTGGACTTCGAGTCCCTCTGCATCAAGCCGATCGATCAGCGGCCGAAGCAGGAAGCGGGCACTCATGTCGACCGCACACACTTGCAGCACCTTCGGCGGAGGTGTCATGAACTCCTCTGCCTGTACCACTCGACGGTCTGCCGGAGGCCTTCTTCGGTGGAGACGACGACTTCATACCCCAGAGCCTCTCTTGCCCTGCCAATATCGGCGAACGAGTGCCGGACATCACCTGGGCGCTCGGGACCGTGCCTCGGGGTGACGCCGCCGTCGACGCCGATGAGCTTGCGAAGCCTCTCATCGAGCTCGTTGACGGACATCCGTTCGTCCACGGACACGTTGAATACTGCACCGCCGGACACGGCCTCCGACTTCGCCGCCAGCAGGTTTGCGCTCACGACGTTCTCGACGTAGGTGAAGCCGCGCGTCTGCTCTCCGTCGCCGTTCACGGTCGGGACGTCCCCGTTCATGTATGCAGCGATGAACCGAGGGATGACAGCAGAGTACTGAGAATGAGGATCCTGCCGCGGCCCAAACACATTGAAGTAGCGCAATGCAACCGTCTCAAGCCCGTAGACCCGGAAGAATGCCGCGCAGTACAGCTCGGCTGCCAGCTTGCTGACTGCGTAGGGGGAGAGAGGCTCCGGCCTCATGTGCTCATGTTTCGGTAGTATGGGCGCATCCCCATAGACCGACGAGGACGAGGCGTAGACGACGCGCCGGACTCCGGCATCACGCGCTGCGACGAGCACATTCAGCGTGCCCATGACGTTGACGTCATTCGTTGCCGCCGGATCCCGAATCGACCGGGGGACAGACGGCAACGCCGCTTGATGAAGAATGACCTCGGTACCGTCCATCACACCCTGCACAGTGGACAGGTCGCGGATATCCCCTTCGACAAGGGTGATCCGCCCCTTCACGCCATCTAGATTTCGCCGATGGCCGGTTGATAGATCGTCGAGGACCACGACGTCGTGCTCGGCTCCTACCAGAGCTTCCACGAGATGCGATCCGATGAAACCGGCCCCACCCGTGACAAGGAAGCGCTTTCTCATGACCGAAATTCCCTTCCGTGGCCAGACACCAATGAGTTGCCAGCAATGTGAATTCCGCAAGTTCCACCGGCGATTATAGAAGCTTTCGTTCCGCACGGCCAGCGATTCGGTGCTCTGCCGATCGTCGCACGAGCGATGGATCGCCTGGTTCTTGCGGGCGACTTCACCGCGACCCAGTCCCTGTTCCGTTTCGCACGAGCCGTCGGGGCAAGGAAGCCCTTTGATCCGTCACATCACGTAGCCGTCCCAGGTTGTCCACAGCGGGCACGTGACCAGGCTTTCGGAACGCAGGATTGGCCACCCCCGGACTCTGGGCTGCGGATGACGACGCACTCCGTTCTTGCCGAGACGTGGAGACAGGGCAGCATCCAGGCCGACCGGCTTGGCAAACGCATTGCCCAAAGCCGACGCCCACGGTACCCTCGTGAGCGCGAGGATCGTTTGTGCGCATGGGGCCAAGACGGCGGCTTGGCTCGCAGCGACTTGTGAGAAGGGTGATTCGCCTACCTGGCGGGCGGATCGACACGGAACAGGAGGAACCGCACAATGGGAGAGTACTCGGTTGGGCCAACTGGAGAGCGATTCCCGATTCCCGAGAAGGGTGACTATGAAACGGAATTCCAGCGCGTCTCCAAGCTCTGCGAAGCCGCTCGCTCCAGAGGACAAGAGATCGTAGTCGTCATGGGGGTCGGTTTCGTGGGATCGGTAATGGCCGCCGTCATCGCCGATTCGGAGAACGAAGACACGGGTGCGCCCCCCTACTTCGTGGTCGCCTGTCAGCGTCCCAGTACCCGGAGCTACTGGAAAATCCCGCTGCTCAACCGTGGCATCCCGCCCGTAAGATCCGAAGATCCTGAAGTCGACAGGATCATCTCCCGTTGTGTAACGCAAAAGCGTACCCTCACAGCGACGTTCAACTCCGATTGCCTTGCCCTTGCCGACTGCGTCGTCGTTGACATCCAGTGCGACTACACGAAGCCCGATCTGGGGAACGCTCGATCCGGCGAGGCGGACATCGGAGCGCTGGAGGTAGCAATGCAGACCATTGGAAAGAAGGTCTCTCCGGACTGCCTCGTACTAATCGAGACCACGGTGCCTCCAGGCACAACCGAGTTCGTCGCTTATCCCATCATGAAGCGTGCGTTCGTGAAGCGGGGAATCGAATCGGATCCGCTGCTGGCGCATAGCTTCGAGCGTGTGATGCCGGGACGGGACTATGTATCCTCGATTCGGGATTTCTGGCGAGTGTGTGCAGGTTGCAATGACGAATCGCGGAAGCGCGTCGAGGCCTTCCTTCGGCAGGTGCTGAATGCCGACGACTATCCCCTGGTCATCATGGATCGTCCCATCGAATCGGAGACGACGAAGATCATCGAGAACTCTTACCGCGCCATGATCCTGGCGTTCATGAACGAATGGAGCCTCTTCGCCGAACGCAATGGAGTCGATCTGATCAAGGTCATTGAGGCCATTCGAATGCGGCCGACGCACAACAACATCATGTTCCCTGGACCTGGCATCGGTGGATACTGCCTGCCGAAGGATGGGGCGCTGGGGTACTGGGCCTACAAGCACATCCTGGGTTTCGAAGACCGAGACAGGCTGTTCCGCTTCACACCCGAGGCGATCGACATCAATGACACGCGAGGACTCCATGTCGCGGAACTCGTGCGCAATGCACTCCGAAACATGGGCAGGTACATCGCGGGAGCGCCGGTTCTCGTTTGTGGGGCAAGCTATCGCGAGGATGTCGGAGACACGCGATACAGCGGATCGGAGGTCGTCGTTCGCAAGCTGGCGGAAATGGGAGCGGAGATCCGCGTCCATGATCCGTACGTCGAGCACTGGCACGAGCTGGAGAAGCAGGAGACCTACCCAGCCCCCGGCCAGTCCCTCAAGCGTTTCTTTAGGAACCAAAGGGATCTCGCGCATTTGGAGGTCAGTCAGCAACTGAGCAGCTCTCTCAGAGGGGCGGAGGCTGTCGTCCTCGCAGTGCCGCACGCCGCGTATCGGGAGCTGGAGCCTGATGAAGTCTACAGGATGGTAGGTAACACCTTTGCAGTCGTGGACTGCTTCGGAATCCTGAACGACCTTCAAATCCGCAGGTACTTCAACTTGGGGTGCGAGGTGAAGGCCCTTGGCCGTGGGCATATCCAGCACATCAAAGAGGAAGCTCGGCGGAATCGCCCCCGGCCAACCCGGGAACCGTGAGATCCACTCTCCAAGAGAGACGATCCTTCCTCGTCACGGAATTGCTGTCAAGGTCTCTGCGAAGCTTGTTGGTTCCCGTCTGCGACCATGGGGCTCCTCAGTCACTGGCCGGGAACGGAGAGAGGCTTCCTTACCTCGCCCGTCCTCTTTCTGCCTCCTCCCGGAGCACGCGATAGAACTCCCTCCGCCTGGGTTCCAGAAGCGACGCTTCGTACCACCGCGCCTTTCGATGGTTGCGATGCGACATGCGGATCATCCGATCACGGTCGCTCAGGACGTTGATGATGCGTTGTGCGAGTTGTATCGGATCCCTCGGTCGAACCATGTCCTCAGGGGGCAGGAGCTGCGGGATTCCCCCCACCGCCGAAGCGATGCACGGAAGTCCCCGCGCCATCGCCTCGAGCAGAGCTCGGGGCAACCCCTCCGCAAGCGACGGAAGGACAAACAGGTCTGCGCCATCGAGCGCTGTCCAGTAGGCGCTCTCGTGCGCCAGGTACCCTCTGAAGCGAACATGCTCCCTAAGTCCGCTGACTTGGACCTGCTTCTCCAGTTCCGCGCGCAATCTGCCTTCCCCGACAAGATGCGCCTCCAGGTCCCACCCCTGCTGCACGCATCGGTCGATGGCTGAGACAAGTGTATTTGCTCCCTTGTATGGACGTGCCAGGCTCCCCACAAAGACCAGCTGCCATCGACTCGCGTTGGCTCGTGCTGACAAACGTTCCGCGCGATGCTCTAGGTCGCGCTCAGATGCGAAGTCATCCGCGCTCAGCTCGATCGTCGAGAAACTCGTGCTCCATCCTCCAGACGGATACCTCTTCTGCAGGTGAGAACGCGTGACGTAGGCCGCCGCATATGCGTTGCGACACTCGCAACGAAGAGAATGGACGGCCAGTGTGCGAATCCCCGCCCGAAACCGTGAGCGAAACGCGCCCGCTCCCAAGACGTCTGCTGGATCCCCCACGACCTCCACGCCGTACAGTCTGCCCAATCGCCTCGCCTCTCGAATCAGGATCGTGCCGATAGGGCTGGGTATACGTGCAATCAGGACGTCAGCACGTCTCAAAGCACGGCGAGCTTGCCGGACGATACTTGGAAGGGACAGCAGAAGGCCCTTCAGTCCGTGATAGTTGGGCAGCGGAACGACACGCACATTGGCCCCGTCCACACGCTTGAGGAACGGGTCAATCGACTTTGCCCTCTCCACACGAGCCACAAGATCGAGCTGACCGAATTCCGAGAGGTACCGGCGCGTCAGAAGCTCGCAAGAAAGAGCCTTGGAGTAGAATCCCCCCCGGTACTCCATGAGGCGGTTCTCCGTTGAGTAGACAAGGACCATCCCGTCCCTCCAGTACTGGCACGTGCCCGATTATGCCACTTCACGCGCTTTGGGCTCAGCATCGGCCAACGCGAGGGCAATCGTGATAGCCAACCACAGCAACGTCCATCGGTAGTTCACATGAAACAGCCCGTGTACTAGGTACCCCGCGATGGCCGCCGAGGCAGCAGCAAGGACCACGCGTCGGTCTCCTTGCGATCGCCGCGCCGCCCTAAATGGGATCAGAATCGCTCCAGCAAGGGCAGCCACGAACAGCGTGAATCCGACCAGACCGTCCTCTACAAGCACGAGGGTCAGGTTGTTGTGCGGATCGACCAGGGCGTCGGGATCCCGTTCTGCAACGGCCTCCCTGAATCGACCAGGGCCAACTCCAAAGAGGGGTTCGTCGGCAACGATCTGACCCACAAGGGTCAGTTGATGCAGCCGTCCATCGTTCTTGAACACCATGAGCCGGTTGACGAACTGCCCGCCCGAGAACGCGGCGACATAGAAGCCGACAGCCACAGCAACGACCACCACCACCACCACCAACGCGCGACGCTGGCGCGTCCCCAGTCCCAGTGCGAAGCCGCCCACGGCCACCGCGCCGCCCAAGTATGCGCTGCGGGAGGATGTCAGAACCAGTGCGACAAGTGTGACGAGAAGACCGGCCCCCCAAAGCAACTTGCGAAACCGCCGTCTGGCAGTGAGGACCATCGCCAGAAGCAACGGAACCCCGAAGAGAAGGACGCTGGCCAGAGCGTTCGGGTTTTGGGCCGGTCCTTCAAGCCGCATCGGCCGCGCAAGCGACGAAACGGTGCTCGGTGCGCCCCATGACGGCCAGCCCAGCACATGCCCCGCCACGGCAAGCGCGGACAGAACCGCGACGGAGACCGAGACGATCGCAATCAGTCGCCGAGCGGTGCTCTCCTCGGAGAGCAATGAATACAGGAGAACGTGAAGAGCACCATAGAAGACAGGAAGAATCGCAAGTTGCCAACTGGTTCCCGGATGGAGCAGCCCAGCAAGAGAGACGAACCCAAAGCCCAACAACCACGGCGCAAGTCGAGAGAAACGGGGCGCGACACCTCCGGCCAAGAGACGAAACCCCAGGGCACTCAGCAGGACGAGGCTATAGATCATACTGGCCGACACGATCTCTCCCACCAGCACCCCCCCCAGCGAAAGGAAGGGGACAAGTAACACGTAGACCGCCAGACCGCACTGCAGCTTGAGGATAGTGAGGACTCCGCCAGTCAGGATGCATCCCAAGACGAGAAGGTGTGACATCAGGTTTCTCCTCCTCGCACGTCATTCAGTCTGCTGAGCGATCGGTTCGCTTCTGACAAACGACGTATCCGTCGCCTGCTCGTCCTCCCCCATACGACGTCGAGAGCTTCGAGAACCAAGAACCGGGCAAGGCTCTTGTCCACACAGCCCCGTGCCTGGATCTGCTCGTAGGTCCTGAGAAGCTGCGGGCCCGAGAGGCGAGCATCGTACCGCTCCCGAACGAACCCCCGCGAGAAATCACTGAGAGACTGCAGCCGCTCGGGGTCAGAGATCAACTGGCGTAGAGCTGCCTCGATGCTTCCCACTCGAAAGCCCTCGGCACGATCCCGCCCGGAGAAGTTGTATTCCGCCATCCTGGGTGCGGAGCCCGCATCGACAACCCCGCCGAATCCGTTCACGCCGACCAGAAGGCCAGGTAGCCCGGCACTCATGGCCTCAAGCAGGGTACGACCACATCCCATAAACACAGTCAGCTCAGCAAGAAGGGCCGGCATGTCTCGGACCGTCCCAACGTAGGTGAAACGGGTTTCCGGCAGTCCCTCTGCCAGCTGCTCGATCTGATCGGCGACCCG
>Ga0180429_10003131_pt1 | contig 13469 bp, 10 predicted proteins | sample SS_ome_FD_132428 | JGI IMG/M metagenome (GOLD analysis project Ga0180429, IMG submission 132428) | Hypersaline lake sediment archaeal communities from the Salton Sea, California, USA - SS_1_S_1 metaG | ecosystem: Environmental > Aquatic > Non-marine Saline and Alkaline > Hypersaline > Sediment ...
CATCGACCGCCTCGCGGAAGCCCGGGCTGAAGCGCTCTCCCCCGGCCAGCGATTCCAAGAACACGTGGTCCTCGATCGCCACCAGGTCCTCGAAGCCGATCGAGTTGGCCTGGCCCGGGACGAACGCACCGTGGAACGGGAAGCGATCGCCGCCGTAAATCGTGGTGAAGCCCGAACTCGGATCATCGGTAAGCCGGTAATAGCGCAACTCGTTCATCGTCTCGAAGTTCCAGGCCATCGCGCCCTTGGTGCCGTACACCTCGAAGGCGTTTTGGCTCTCCGGGCCGACCATGGTGCGTGAGGACTCGAAGGTTCCCGTGGCTCCGTTGGCGAAGGTGCATAGCATCGAGGCGAAGTCCTCGTTTTCCACCTCGCCCTTGGGATCCTCGGGCTTCCCGCGTCCGTAGTGCCCAGCGCCGGGTTGGGCGATCGGGCGGTGGGTGATTGTGGTGTTGCGCATGCCGATCACTTCGGTGATCGGACCGACGAGGTACTGCGCCAGGGACACCGAGTGGCTCAAGATGTCACTGGTCACGCCATAGCCGGCCTGCTCGAGGAAGAAGCGCCAGGTGAGCAAACCGAGTTCATCGCTTCCGTACATGGACAGGAACCGGCCGCGGTAGTGCGTGACCTCACCGAGTTCACCGGAATCGATGACCGACTTCACGTGCATAACGAGGGGCGCCCACAGGTAGTTGTAACCCACGCCCGTGGCTACATTCGCCCCCTGCGCGAGTTGGTAGGCCTGCACGGCATGTTCGGGCTTGCCACCGATCGGCTTCTCGCTGAAGACAGCCTTGCCAGCCGCAGTTGCGGCTTCGATCATCGGTAGGTGCAGCATGTTGGGGGCGGTCACCCAGACAGCGTCGACGTCGTCGGAGTCGATCGCCTGGCGCCAATCATCGGTCGAGCGCTCGAAGCCGAAGTCATCGACCGCGCGGGTACGCCGGCTCTCCTCAGTATCGGCGCAAACGACAAGTCGCGGAGTCACCGCCCGTTCGGGAAATAGAGAAGGAATTCGCAGCATGGAGCGGCTGTGGGCTTGACCCATCCAGCCCAGGCCGAGGACGGCGACTCCGATGTTCTTCTTCATGGGTTCCCCTCGCTACTTCACTCGTCCGGCGGCCGATGTCATCGGTAACCGCGGGTCTTGTTCCTGGTTGTCCCAGGTGGCTCGGATCCAGTGCTGCTCAGGGTCATCACAGAAGGCCATCGTGCGGTCTTCTCCCGGACCGGCCAGCACATTCAGGAAGTACATCGGGTACTCAGGATTGGCCACGGTGGGGCCGTGGTAGCCCTCGGGCACGAGGTAGGTGTCCATATCCGTGATGGTCAATGTCTCGTCGATACGGCCATCGACCGTGTACAGGCGAAACAGCCCGCTGCCGCTGGAATCGCCGTGCGGCTCATCGAGTTTGCCGATGCGGAAGTAGTAGATCTCCTCGTTGTTGGCAACGCAGTCACCGATGCCATCGTGACGATGCGGTGGCCACGAGGACCAGTTCCCACCGGGCGTGAGCACCTCACACACGTTGATCTTGTCGGCTTCGGTGAAGGAATCGGGGGTGGCGTAGTTGTTCACCTGACGGGTGGACCGCCCGGCTCCGCGTACCTCGACCGGAACCGACTCCGCACTGCCGTAATGCACCGGGAAAGCGCGGGTTGCTCGAGCGGTGACGATCGCTACCTCACCAGCAGATCCTTCGATCGTCACCTCAGCACCTACGGGCAGGTACAGCCAGTCGGAAACCCCCGCGAACACTCCGTCGCGGCCGACCATCTCGAAGCGTTCGCCATCGACGGTCACCACGAAATCGCGAGCAGACAGGCTGAGCAGCACGCCTTCCTCGCCGGGCAATGAAAAGGACGCCGGGTCACCATCGCGGAGTGTGTAGACATGCTGGCCGCAATAGGTCCAACCCGCCGATTCCGGCGTGATCAACAAGTCCGCACGGCCTTGTGCAGCGCTGCCGGCCGGTATGAACCATGACGATGTGTCGCCCATGTTGGTACTCCCTACTTCCCGTTCCCCGTGGATTGGCCGTCTTGCGGATGCACGATGGCGGCGGCAGCACTTACTGCCCCTTCGACGTCGCCGTCCTCGGGGTAGACCAGGGCCCGGCCGGCCACCAGCCCGCGCACATTGGGTTCGGCCATTGCAGCCTGCCATCCCGCGAAGGTCTTCGGGGCATCAGCCCCAGGGTCCCCGCCGAGCATCACGATCGGCATCGTGGTCGCACCGGCCACCTCAGCCATACGCGGAGAGGACGGCAGTTTCAGCCAGGTGTAGGCCGAAGTCGACCCCAGTCCGGACGCGATCGCGACGACTTTGATCAAGCGCTCCACCGAGTCATCGAGTCGGGCTCGGCCGGATTCATCGATCAAGTACGGCAGCGGTTCGATCATGTTCATCAGCTTGCGGTCCGCGAGTTCGGTCGACAGCGCTGCCACCATCTCCAACGTGCGGGCTACGCCACCATCGGTGTCTTCGATGCGCAGCAGGGTCTTGCCGCCATCGAGGCCGTATTCGGCGATGTGGTCGGCGTCGTAAGCCGTGAGTCGATCATCGAGTTCCCAGCGGGCGCCGATGATCCCGCCACGGTTCATGGTGCCGATGGCCACTACACCGTCGAGCTTGCCCAGGAATGCGAGTTCTTCGAGGATGTCGGCGCTCGCCATGACGCCGTCGACCCCGGGCACCGCAAGTGCGCGCGAGACTCGATCGAGCAGCGTGTAGCGGTCAGCAACGGCAAGAGGATCCGAGCCGGCGAAGAGCATTCCACGCGCGGTGTGGTCGACTGCAACGATCAGGAGATTGCCGTCCGGGCCCACCAGTTCCCTGCGCTTTCGTGCCTGCAGAGCCGTCAGGAGGGACCCGGGGGCACGAACCCGCGCTTCGATCAATCCGCGGTACTGGGCGCGATCGATGCCACTCATTTGGAGCCTCCTCGAGCGATGATTTCCTCGACGATTTCGGTTGTTGGCATCGCATCAGCGCACGTCAACTGGGTTGCGACGTAAGCGCCTGCCCCGTTGGCGAACTGCCCGATCAGTTCCAGATCCCAGCCGCTGAGCAAACCGTGCACCAAGGCACCGCCGAAGGCATCGCCGGCGCCAAGGCCGCACAGGACATCGATATCGAGAGGATCGACACGGAATCGTCCCGTCGCATCAGCCAAGAGAACTCCCCCGCCCCCGAGTTTGACGATCGCAATGCGCACGCCCTCAGACAGCAGTCGATCGGCGATCGCATCAGGATCATCGATTCCCAGCGCCATCTCGCATTCGGTGCGATTGCCGACCACGACGGAACTGTTCGCGATGGCCCGCTGCGCGGCAGCACGAGCTGTCGCCACATCGGGCCACATAGATGGGCGGTAGTCCAGGTCCAGCACGGTGTCGCGTCCTTCGCCTCGTCCGCGCGCTTCGAGCCACGTAAACGACGATTCAGCCGTGGCCCCCTGCGCGAGCGCCCCTTGACTCATCCAGAAGACCCGACAATCGGCGATGTCCGAATGGGGTACCTCTGAGGTGGTGATGGTGGTGTCGGGAGCCGCTTCGCCCCGATAGAAGATGATCTGCGGCTCCTCCGGCGGCGCCAGGGCCGCAAGGACAACCGGAGTGAGGGCGCCGGCATCGCGGCCGATGTAGCGGGTATCGACACCCCATTCGGCCAGTCGAGCGATCACATAGTCACCCAGAGCATCGGCGCCGACCTTGGTTACCACGGCTGTGCGATGGCCGTAGCGGGCAGCCGCGACCGCCACATTGGTCGGGCTGCCGCCTACTGACTTGCGGAAGGTCTGCGGATCGGTGAACGCGGCATCGACCTCTTGGGCGTACAGGTCCACGCTCACTCGCCCGACGGTGATCACCTCGGGGACGTCGAGCGAATGCGGGCCTGTCATGCCCTCTCCTTGGAACGGTCCAATTAGCCGGAAGATCGTGTCACACTAGGCCACCACTGGCAAGCAGTAGTGAGCACGAACAAACCCGTGGCTGACTATCGAAGTGACAGAGAGGTCATTGGTATGCGAGTAGTGGTTATCGGGGCTGGTCGCATGGGTGGCATCCGTGCACAAGACCTCGCCACCGATCCGCGCGTAGCCGATGTCTTGATCGCCAACCGGACTCCCGAACGAGCGAAGGACCTCGCTGCGCGCATCGATGCAACGCCCATCGACTGGTCGGCGATAGCGGAAGTGGAGGCCGACGCTTACGTCATGGCGCTGGCTACGGATGCTCATTCGGATCTGCTCGGCGAGCTACTGGTTCGCGGAGTGCCGGTGCTGTGCGAGAAGCCCATCGCACTGACCATCGCCGACACAAGTCGCATCTGCGAGCTAGCGCGAGCCTCGGGTGCCCAACTGCAGATCGGCTTCCAACGACGCTTCGATGCGGGAATCGCTCAAGCTCAACAGGCGGTGGCGAGCGGCCAACTCGGAACGTTGTACGACATAGTGCTCGCGTCTCGGGACCACACTCCCCCCGATCGCATTTTCCTCCCCGGTAGCGGAGGTATTTTCCGCGATCTGCATGTGCACGATCTCGATCTCGTGGCTTGGGTCAGCGGGTCACGCATTGCCACAGTCCAGGCTGCCTCGGCTATCCGCGGTGAGGGTGACTACGCGGACTTCGACGATGCTGACATCACCCGCATCATCGCCCGTACCGAATCCGGGGTCTTGGCATCGATCTCCGGTGCCCGGCACGACGCACGGGGCCATGACGTCCGCATGGAGGTCTTCGGCAGTTCCGATTCACTCAGCGCCGGCATCACCTCGCGCACTCCGATCACGACCCTGGACGATCCGGACCTCGGTATCGATACCGATCCGTACGCCGGCTTCATCGATCGATTCCGCGAGGCGTTTCGCGCCGAGACAACATCCTTCATCGATGTCATCGGCGGTGCCGCTAACCCCTGCCCGCCGGAATCCGCCCTCGATTCACTTCGTGCAGCGATCGCCTGCGAGATCTCCGTACGAACAGGTGCCGTCGTCACGGTCGCGGACGTGCTCGATGAGTGATCGTCGTCCGACTATCCATGACGTCGCCGCGCGAGCCGGGGTGTCGAAATCACTGGTGTCCTTGGCGCTGCGCGGATCGCCGAAGGTCAGCGAGGCCAGCCGCGACGCGATCATGAAAGCGGCTTCGGAGTTGGGCTACCGACCCAACGCGACGGCCCGCAGCCTTGCCGACCGCCGCAGTCGGACCATCGGCATCAACATGGCCGAACTCGATAACCCGATCTTCCCGCAGATGCTCACGGGGGCCCATTCGGTCATTCGCGAGCGCGGATACAACACGATGCTGGTCTCCGGCGAACGGAATCCGGAAATCGAACATGTCGAATTGGCGAAACTGCTGGAGTTCCAAGTCGAGGGCTTGATCTTGATCTCGCACCGCCTCCCAGCCCCCACCGTCCGCTCGCTCGCAGCGGAAGTACCCACCGTGGTTCTCACGCTGCGTGAGATCACCGGTCCAGGGATCGACTCGGTCACCTCAGACGATGAAGTCGGTGCGCGGATGGCGATGTCCCACTTATTCGAACTCGGACACACGCGGATTGCCCACGTTTCGGGCGGCACGCTCGAGCCGGCCGTCGTGCGTGAGCGGGTCTACCGCGAGGAGATGGAAAGCGCTGGCTTGGCAGAACTCATCCGCGTCAGTCCCGCGGACCTGACCAATGAAGGCGGACTGCTAGCCGGGCGAGCCTTGCTCGAGGAGGGTGAACCGCCTACCGCTATCTTCGCCAGCAACGATATCTCCGCCATCGGCGTATTAGCCGCCTGTCAGGAATACGGTCTGCACGTGCCCGATGACATCTCCGTGATCGGTTACGACGGCATCACGATCGGCGCGCTGCGCACTTTGAGTTTGTCAACAATCGCCCAGCCGTTGACCGCAATGGGCGCCTTGGCCGCCGAGCGACTGTTCGATCGCATGGACGGCAAGAAGGTCAAGGGGCGCTCAATAGTCCTCGAGCCTGAACTGCTCGCACGGACCACCACAGCCGCCCCGCGCTCATAGGTCCGGAAACGAGTTACTCCGAGCCCATTGCTCGAAGGAGTCCAGGCTCTCGGGGTTCGCGAGTCCGGTGACGTTTCGAACCGGATCACCGTTAACGATGTCGGTCACGGCTAATTCGGCGAGCTTGCCTGTGATGGTCCTCGGAACCGCAGGAACCGCGACGATCCGTGCAGGAACGTGTCGGGGACTGGCGTTACGCCGCAAATCGCTGCGAATACGAATCTCCAACGCCTCGTCGACTTCGACTCCCTGCGCGGGCACTACGAAGAGCACTATCTGCGTGTCGAGGCCATCGCGCTGACCCACGACGATCGATTCGCTGACTCCATCGATCGCATCGACCACGCGGTAGATCTCCGCGGTGCCGATGCGCACCCCACCGGCGTTTAGCGTGGCGTCAGATCGACCGTGGATCACGAAACCGCCGTTCTCCGTTCGCGAGATGAAATCCCCATGCGCCCAAACACCGGAAAAGCGCTCGAAATACGACGCTCGATAGCGAGTCCCGTCATCTCCCCAGAAGCCCAGTGGCTTGGACGGAAACGGTGTGGTGCAGACCAACTCCCCTCGTTCACCGGTTGGCACATCACGCCCGGCATCGTCGAATGCACGCACGTCCATCCCCAGGGCCGGCCCTTGGATCTCGCCCCGCCGAACGGGTTCGGTTGGCACACCAAGGACGAAGCATCCGCAGATGTCCGTACCACCGGAAATCGAGGCCAGGTGAACGTCGGAAGCGACGTGCTCGTAGACGTAGTCGAATAATTCGGGCGCCAGCGGTGACCCGGTACTTGCGATAGTGCGCAAGGTGGCCACCTGAGACCGTGTGGCGCTGACGGATTTCTCGCGAAGGGACTCGATGTATTTGGCGGAAACGCCCAGGAAGGTCAACCCCTCCGACCCCGCTAGATCCAATAGCCGCGTCGTGGTCGGATACATGGGCTGGCCGTCGTAGAGAACGATCGCGGCGCCGGTGCCCAGCGCCATCACCAACCAGTTCCACATCATCCAGCCGGTGGTCGTGTAGTAGCAGACGCGATCGTCCTCGCGGATATCCAGATGCACGCGTTGTTCGACGAGGTCCTTCAACATGACTCCAGCAGCACTATGCACGATGCACTTCGGTGCGCCCGTCGTTCCGCTGGAGAACAAGATGAAGCCCGGATGGTCGAAGGGCAACGCAACTGGGTTGAAAATTCCGGGGGTCGACGACCATTCCTCCCATGATGCGTATGCCTCGTCCTGCGAACCACCGATGACCACCACGTGCTCGACACTGGGCAGCCCGGCCAGGACTTCAGGGATCGCCGAGCGCATGTCGAAATCGCGACCGCCGTAGGTGTACGTGGAACCGACGAGGAGTAACCGGGGTTCGACCTGACCGAAGCGGTCTAGGACGCCAGGCGGGGCGAAGTCTGGGGACGCAGTACTGACCACCGCGCCAAGCGAGAGAGCGGCAAGTGCCCAGATGACAACCTCCGGGGCGTTGGGCGCCCAGGCGGCTACGCGATCAGCGGGCTCGATGCCCACGGCGCGCATCCTCGCTGCCACACCGGCTACGTCCTGACGAAGTTGCGCGCGGGTCCAGGAGCGGCGAGCGCCTGTCTCGTCGATTGCCACCAGCACCTGCGCGTCATCCGGCCCGTCGAGCAGAGTCTCGACCACGTTCAACCGCGCTTCGGGGAAGAAACGTGCGGACAGGACTTCGGTTCCCGGTTCGAAAGCTCGATCACCTGGATCCCCGACTATCCCGCACTCAGCCCACGCCCACGTCCAAAAGGCATCCAGATCCGCGACGCTCGCTGCATGGGCAGCGCCGTAGGTCTGCGCATCGCAGCGTTCCATCCAGCGACGCATCGCTGCGCCGCGATTATCGCTCGGAGACCACAACGGTGATGGCACGCGCACAGCATGCCAGGCCACGCGTGAGACGAAACACCACCGAAACCGATGTGGCGTCAGACGTTAGGGCGAAAGTTTTATCTCGACCCCGACGACTGACGCCGCAACCGGAAAAGGCTTAGTTGTCGGTGTAGTACGCGCGTACCTGCGGCATGACGTTACGCATCATGAACATTGGGCGACGCAAGCCTTCAGCATTGGGACCCGGACGCGTCTTGGCCATCCACTCCCGATAGACCTCGCGGGACTTGGCGGTGTCGACGACGACGTCCCCGTACTTGTCCTCCTCGTGAGCCCGCTCGATCCTGACCCGCTGGTGCCAGCAGTGCATGCCCGACCACGTGTCCGGGTGCACTGCGAAGGCCAGGTTCTGGTGCACGCCCGGGTCCTCCCAGGTGATGCGCGCGGAATCGGCATCGTCACTGACGAACGGCCGGATGCCTTCGTTATACCGAAGGCGCCAGCGACCATCCTCGAGCTTGCCGACATTCACCTTGCCGGTCACCCAGCGGCTACCGGCATCGTCGGTGGTGCGCCAGCGACCCATGTGGTGGGACAGGGCCGAAACTCCCGGGCGGATGCCCTCGGTTGCCCAGATGCGGGCCACGAAGTAACCGATCTCGGTGGTAACGCGCACCATATCTCCGGTGTCGATGCCCATACGTCGAGCATCGATCGGGTTAACCCACAGCGGGTGCTTATTGCTGATCTCGTTGAGGTACTTCGCGTTGCCCGATCGAGTGTGAATGAGGGTCGGCAGCCGGAAGGTTGGCACCAACACCATCTCGCCGTTCTCTTCATCCAACTCGCGATGTGAGACATGCGAGGTGATGTAGCAAGGAGTGGCGTATTCACGCCAACCGAAGTCCGCCATCGATGGCGAGAACAGTTCGAGCTTGCGCGAAGGAGTAAGCCATCCGGCCACCTTCGACCCGTCTTCGAGTTGCACACCGACGGAGCCTGGCTCACCAACCAGCGGCTTTTGCGTCTCGGGAGTAATCGGCTTGCGCAGCACGCCCTCGTCATCAGGCACGGCACCGTCGAGTTCCGCTTCGGTCAGCGGGCGCTCGTCTTGGCGGTACAGCCCGTTGGCGATTTCCACGGCACCGTACTTGCGCATGTATTCCAGCGGCGTGAGTCCAAGCTTCTCGGCCTTCTCCGGCAGACCGGGAACCTGGTTGTCGAAGATCCAGCCGTAGTAGTCATCGACGGTGACCTTCTCTCCCGGTCGGCCCGGTGCTTCGAAGTACTTGCGGATACCCAGCGAACCGGTCGGGTCGATACGCCAGGACAGTTCGATCCAGAACTCGGTCTCTTCCCAGACCTCGCCGGGGTTGGCATCGCGGGTGTCGCCGATCTTCTCACCCATCTTCTCCAGCGCTACTCGGCGTACTGGCTGACGGAATCCCAGCCACTTGCCGGAGTACTGCTCGTAGGACTGGGTGTCGTGACGTTCGGTGCTGTGGCCGAAGGGCAGGACGTAGTCCGCCCAGACCGCGGTCTCGTTCCACGTGGGAGTCATCGCCACGTGGCAGCCGACCATGTCCTCGTTGGACAGCGCCTCGATCCAGCTAAAGCCATCTGGATTGGTCCATACCGGGTTGTAGACGCGAGTGAAGTACGTGTCGACCTTGCCGCGACCGTCCATGAGGAAGTGCGGCAGCAGGATCGACAGTTCGTTGGTGGACATGGGGAACTCCTTGGGCCATAGGAGTTCGTTCCATGAATCGTGGCCACCTGGCATAGACGGGCCATGCGGGATGAACTTGTTCCAGCCGTTCGGGCTGGTGCCACCCTTCTTGCCAACGCTGCCGGTGAGCACAGTCAAGAAGAACAGTGCACGAGCGACGGTCCAGCCACCGAGGTTGCCGGCGGAAGCTGCGCGCCAGGTATGGGCGGCGAGCTTTCCACCCGAGCCGGCGATGATCTTCGCGACCTTCTCCACTTGCTCGACCGGAATCCGGCATTCCTGCGCGGCGAACTCGAAGGTGTACTGCGAGTAATCCTCGGTCAATGCCTTCTTGAAAGCTTCGAAGTCATCAGCCGGCAGCTCCGGATGCAGTTCGCGCATGTAGGTGGACCAGTTCACCCAACGCTTCAGATAAGCCCAGTCAACTTCGTCATTGCGCATCAGGTACGACGCCACTGCGAGCAGGAGCGCAGCCTCGGTGCCCGGCCAAGCCGAGACCCATTCATCAGCGTGCGACGCCGTATTCGACAAGCGCGGATCGAAAACAACCAACTTGGCGCCCCCGCGCACCTTGGCGTCCATGATCCGCTGGGCGTGTGGGTTGAAATAGTGACCGGACTCCAAGTGCGCCGAGATCAGCAAAATGACATTGGCGTTCTCGTGGTCAGGCGACGGGCGGTCGTAGCCACCCCACACCGTGTATCCGAAGCGTGCGCCCGCGGAGCAGATGTTGGTGTGGGTGTTGTTGCCGTCCACGCCCCAGGTCAGCAGCACCCGCTCGATGAAGCCATCCTCACCGTGACGGCCGACGTGGTACATGACCTCATTGCGGCGATCTTCTTCGATGGCCTTGCGGATACGACCAGCGATGTCGTCGAGGACGTCGTCCCAGGAAACCCGCTCGAACTTGGCCTCGCCGCGCTTACCGGTGCGCTTCATCGGGTAGAGGATGCGCTCGGGATCGGAGGTTTGGTTGATCGTGGCCGGGCCCTTGGCGCAGTTGCGTCCTCGCGACCCCGGATGGGCTGGGTTGCCCTCGATCTTGGCGACCTCTTTGGTCTCCTTGTCGACGTAGGCCAGCAGACCGCACGCGGACTCGCAGTTGAAGCAGGTAGTGGGGACAAGCATGTATCGCTTCTCCACCTTGCGCGGGTGCGCCTTGGCGTCGTACATGACGACGTCGTCCCACTGCTCGACAGGCGGGTAGTTCGAGACAGTCTCGCGGATGCGTAGTCCGTAGTGCTCGGGGTTATCCGGCCCGACGGGTGAAGCCGCCGGGCGATGCATGGCTTCCGGATCACGTGGGGTCATCTGTTCGCGCCTCTCGATCGCTGCTTGTCGGTAGGTCTTGGATTGTCAGGACAACGGTGGGTCTTGGGCTGCCATCACGAATACCCGCTCGTGCAATACGAGCGCAGGCTGAACGATCAGGCCGGCAAGCGCTGCGAAGATGATGGCACCTCCGAGGGCGGTCGGCAGCGCGACGAGGGCGCCCACGATCGTCAGCAGGATCGATCCGCCCCAGAATTGCAGCCGGTAGCGACCATGCGTGATCGCGTGGGCCGCCATCTCGGCGTTCCGAGTGGAGTGGGTGCCCCCGAACTCCACGGCCGTGATGAGTAGGTGTGCTCCTACGCCGGCTACGAGCGCCCAGGCCAGCCACTGCATGGTGGCCGTATCGGTGCCGATCACAGCGCCCACCACGAGCAGGGCGCCCGAACCCACCATCACTGCCTGCGCAAGCAGGTGCCAGAAGAGCACCGGCGATTGCCACAGGTCCCTGCCCTCGGCCTGGCCGAAGAGGAAGGCCGTGTATCCGGCGACCATTGCTCCCGCTGGGATGGCAGGCCACGCCAACCAGGTCAGCCATGCGGTGAAGTCGGCGATACCGAGCAGATCAGCGGCGCCGATCAAGAACCAGACACCGCCGATGGCAGCACCGAGCCCGAGGAAGATGCCACCGATGGCCAGCCAGGACGTTTTGTTGATTTTGCGCGGGTCGAGCAGGAATATGAATCGCTTGGGCTGCTTGAGGTCCCAGATGAGCAGCACGGCGGTGATGAGTAGGAACGCCTCGGTGAGTAACGGCGCGACCGTGCTGATCAACGCACTGGTGTCCCCTAGGAGCAGGACGATGAGGCCGGCCAGGGCCAGCGAACCAGCCGCGATGGACTTGGTCCATAAGTAGGTCCACACCTTCCAGCCCCACGGGCGGGGATGGGCGGTGTTGAGGGTCAACCGAGCGTTGCTCAGCGGATCACCCGGCAACTCGGCCGCTGTCTCCAAGCGCAAGGGATCGGCGTTGGCCCACAGGTACGTGCCGTCCACCGGCGCAGCCATGGGATCCAGGACCGTGGAGTCCGCACCGACGTAGTAGACGTTGGGGCGGGTGCCCTGCTCCGGGGTACGAACGTTCACCGGCTCGATGCTCAGGAACTGGCTAATGCCGCTGGTCGGGTCGTCGATGTCACCCATCCAGATGGACTCTGTCGGGCACACCTGGACGCACGCCGGCTCCAGACCCTGGTCAACGCGGTGTGCGCAGAAGTTGCACTTGGCAGCCGTATTGGTGTTGGCATCGATGTAGATGGCGTCGTACGGGCATGCCTGCATGCACATTTTGCAGCCGATGCACAACTCGTTGTCGAAGTCGACGATGCCATCTTCGCGGATGAAAAGGGCGCTGGTGGGGCACCCCTTCACACACGGCGCATCCGTGCAGTGGTTGCACCGCATGACGCCCATCTCACGGGTGGTGTTGGGGTACTCACCCTTGTCGACGTACTTCACCCAGGTACGAAACTGACCGACCGGGATGTCGTGCTCTGTCTTGCAGGCAACCGTGCAGGCGTGGCAACCGATGCACGTGCGTTGGTCTATGGCAAAGCCGTAGCGCACGCAATCACTTCTTCCGCACGAGGAAGCGCATGACGCCGCCTTCCTCGCTGGACTCGATGAGTTCGTTGCCGGTCTGGTCCACCCATGCCGGGATATCCGACCGGGCGCCGTTATCGGTCGCCTCGATGAGCATCGTCTCGCCGGGTGCTAGCTCCTTAGCCGCCTTGGCGCTCATCAGCACCGGCATCGGGCACGACTGCCCCTTGGCATCGACTGTGGTCTTCACATCTTCCATGGTTTCGCGCCTTCCTAGATGAACAGACTGATGTTGGAGTTGGCCATCTTCTTCAGTGCAGTTGCCGCACCCACGGGTTCGCCGAGCCCGTCGACCATCTGGTCAGCCTCGATGCCGAGTAGATCCATGGTCATCTGGCAAGGCCACATGTTCACGCCCATTTCCTTGGACAACTCGAAGAGGTCCTCCGGGGGCAGCAGGTTGTTCTTGGCGGCAACCTTGCGCATCATCCAGTGGCCCATGCCGCCCATGTCCATCTTGGACAACTTTGCCTTCTTCATGCCCGGAGCGTTCATTCCGGCGAGCATCTTGGTCATGGCGTCGTAGCCCGTGATGCGGACGTCGTCCTTCACCAGCGGGAACAGGCCCCAGAAGGTGTAGAAGACGGTGACGTCCATGCCATTGGCGGCGGCGGTGGACGACAGGATCATGGTGGGCCAGAGCTTGTCGAGGTCACCGCTGAAGGCGATGATCGTCATGGACTCCGGTTCGGTATTGATAGGGGTGTCAGTCATGGCTTCTCCTAGGGCTCAAGGGGAACGCTAGATGTCCGGACACCCCTAGGCAAGGGCTTCGCGGCATTTCCCGAAAATTTGAGGGAATTGCTTCCCTCCGCCCTTTGGCACGTATTAGCGTCTGCGCATATGCCGATGCGCCCACATGGCCGAGGAAGGGCGCCCAGGAGGTAGCCATGCCCACATCCATCACCCC
>Ga0180429_10003132_pt1 | contig 13466 bp, 14 predicted proteins | sample SS_ome_FD_132428 | JGI IMG/M metagenome (GOLD analysis project Ga0180429, IMG submission 132428) | Hypersaline lake sediment archaeal communities from the Salton Sea, California, USA - SS_1_S_1 metaG | ecosystem: Environmental > Aquatic > Non-marine Saline and Alkaline > Hypersaline > Sediment ...
GCATTTATAGAGAAGGGCGTCCGTTCCCCGGCTGAGCGCTTACGGGCAATTGAGCGCCTCGCAAATGTTATGCCAAGGAAAGGTGCTGTCACATTGCGCTTGCGCCCTTTTATAATCGGCGTTTCCAACCCATCGCATAAGGAATTAATCAAAAGTGCTGCTGATGCTGGCGCCGGGTCTGTGAGCACCGAGTTTTTTTGTATGGAAGGCAGGCTTTCTGATAAATCCGTTTATGATGTAATCAGTAATCAATGTGGGTTTGATATCTACAATTTTTATCGCCGGCACACCAAAGGTGCCGGGTATCTTCGTTTGAACCGTGAGATCAAGCGCCAATACATAGACGAGATGGAGGACGCGGCAAGAAGTGCTGGCATTGGGTTTTATGTTTCAGACGCACACTTCAAGGAAAGAAGTGATTCCGGGTGTTGCTGCGGAATGGATAACACATGGCCTTGGTCGCGGGGGCAGCTTTGCCAGGCGTTACAGGTGGCTAAAAATACAGGTGTGGTCACTTGGGATGACATAAGCGACGGGTTAGAGTTCGCGGAGATTTTCGGGCACAGGCATGCCCAGGGGTATAACACCAAGTGCGAAGAAAACAAGGCCAAGTACATGAGAAAGTCGATGAAAGAATTTTTGCGGTGCAATTGGAACAGCACAACCGGAGCGAACGGGCCATATCGGTTTTTTGGCGGTGTGCTTACGCCTGCCGAGAGGGATGAAAAAGGGAATCTTGTTTACAAATTTAACAAGGAGAAAATTTGATGCGCGTCGGTCTTGTTTCAATGCGTTGGTGTGATTTTGGAGGTTGGCCAACATACACGAGACACCTTTATACCGGGTTGCAGCAAGCAGGACACGAGCCGACTGTGTTGACTGATGGCAAGGTGATGTCCGGTTGGAAGGGCGTTATGAACTTTGCGCCGATTGATAACCTGGAGGAATATGACAAGTTGATAGTCGTTGTTTTTGCGCCAGACGCGGAAGTTTCCGCGAAAATTCGTGGCAAAATCGATGCGATGGTGTTGCATGACCCAACCGAGTGGAGGAGGAAAGCGGCGAAGCGGCTCATTTGCAAACTTGAGCCGCCGCAGTTGATTTTTATAAGGGACAAACCGTTGCGCACATTTTTGAATGCTGGATTTTATCGGTTGGCGCGAACTGATTTTATCCCACACCCTTATGCCAGGATGTGTGACAAGCATGCACCAACCGACCGTGTCATTTGCACTGCCCGCGTAGATCATGACAAACGTACGCATCTTATCGTAAAGGCCGACCGAGGTGTTGAACTTTGGACCGGGTATATAAACTGGGTCTATGATCAGGAGCGGTTCGATTCCTCCCTAAAGAAGCAGGCTTTTTACAAAGGTGCGTTTGGGTTTAAACGCGAAGATATTGCGAATGTTTACGATGGCGCTTGTGCGCTTGTGGATATGAGCATAATCGCAGGCGATGGCGGCGGTACACAGTATACGTTTTTAGAGGCGATTGATTTTGGCGCGGACTGCATTTTGGCAAGTGATTGGTATGCCGGGCCGCGCAGCGAAATGAAGCCTGGCGTGCATTATCATCAAGTTGGGAATGTGAAGGAGTTGCAGGGTGCGATCGACAAGGTTCGCCACGGCGGCCCGGTGTTGCAATGTGCTGCCAAGGATATCCTGGTGAGCCATGATGCCGAACAGATCGCAAGGCAATACATAGAGCTGCTATGAATTTGGCACAGCAATGACTGCATTAACATTACATGTGTCCCACAAGGACCCAGTCGGGCACTTGTATAGTTACGATACGTCCAAGGTTGCCGTGCCAGGGAACGAAGAGGCGACGCGCCTTGAGTTGCGGGCCCAGGTCAGTGCCGTGAAAGGGCTCCGGATCGCAGAGGCCCGTACGAAGTTCGGTCCGTTCATGGAGTATTGCTTCTTTGACGAGACGACTCGGGAGCCTTATCGGCAACAATGGTTCCATGATGAATGGGCAGATGCTTGGTCTGAATTCGATCGTGTGATCATTGTTGCACCCAGGGACCATGGGAAGACGTCGCAAATTGTTGGGCGTGTGATCTGGGAGCTTGGGCGAAACCCAAATTTGAGAATCAAAATCGCGTGTGCCGCGGATGGCCGGGCGAAAGAGCGGTTGTTCGAGATCATTCAGCATATCCAATATAACAAGCGCATCCAGGAGGTATTTCCTGAGCTGAAGCAAGACAATGATGCTGAGTGGTCAAAACACAAAATCGTTGTAAAGCGAACCGCTATGCACAGGGATGCATCGGTCGAAGCGCTAGGCATCACTGCGACGGCAACCGGCGGCCGTTGCGATTTGTTGATTGCGGACGATGTTGTTGATCGCCGTAATGCGCTGTCTTTCCCGAAGCTCCGCGAACAAATCAAGCAAGCATGGAAGTCCGACTGGACAAACCTTCTCGAGCCAGAGTCTCGTGTTTGGTATATTTGTACGCTTTGGCATAAAGATGATCTCAGCCACGAGTTGATGGAAAACGAAGCGTTTGAAACTTTGTTTTATGCAGTGGACCAAGGGTTCGGTGCACTGTGGCCAGACAAGTGGCCAAGTGACGCATTACGCAAACGCCATGCGGAAATCGGGTCGATTGAATTTAACCGCGGGTTCCGCAACAAAGCTGTCGATGATACGACCGCTGTCGTCCAGGAAAGTTGGATTCAGTACAAAGACCTCGCGGCTGACCCAGGGTTTATTGAGCGACTTCCGTACATGCAAATCATCACGAGCTATGATACGGCGCGGGCAACTCATGCCAGCTCGGATTACAGTGCCAATTGCACAATCGCGGTCGACTTGGACAAACAAACCGTTTACGTGCTGAATGCCTGGCATGCACACCTGACAGTGAAGAAACAATCAGAGCAAGTACGGAAAGAATATCTGCTTTATAAGCCCTATCGCATTTTGATTGAGAAGATCGGGCAAGCGGTTCTCGATGAATGGGTGCTGAACGACTACCCAGACATGAAGTCAGTTATCGAAGTCACGACGCCAAAGGTGAGCAAGCACCAACGATTGCTGGCGGTGACTCCGTTGATGGAAGCAGGCCGCGTGATCTTCAATTCAACGATGGACCCGAATGGCGATACATGGGAGCCGTCCCAGGGTTCGCTGGTTCACGAGTTACTGGATTTTCCTTTTGGAAAACACGACGATATGGTTGATGCATTTTCTCAGGCACTTCATGGCGCAAGGCGATACTTCCTTGACGCATGGGCGTCTGGCGCCGACAATGATATAGACGTTCGAATCGGGGGCGATGTCGAAAACGATGGGTATGCATACTGAACGAGCTTTGTCGGATGCTATTACTGGGGCGCTCGCCGTGCAATACCGGGAGGAGAACTTACTGATGACCGTCATAATTCACGGACAAGATGCGCGGGAGTTGCGGGGTAAAGCGGTTGTAACGCTGGACCGTGTTACCGTATTGGTCGATGACGATTATTGGGAGCGAGTCGTTGGAAGAATGGTTTGTCTCGAGGGCGGGACCGAGCTCGACATTGATGATTCGCGATTGGACCAGGCCCTCGAAGGATATGATATTTCTGTAGACGGGCCGATCGGCGAGGACACGTTCATCCCAGTTGTTGTGCGCGACATCTACATGCCTCCATTCCACGCTGTTGTTCCATGGGGGTCACTGATGCACTGTGTGAACATCATTGAGCCCGGCAATGGTGTACGCGCCACAGGTGAGCGTGTGCCGTGCTTGAGCCGGTGTGGGTCCTGCATTGCTTGTTACTATGACCGGTGGTCCGCAGTGGCAGCACGCGACGGCATAGGCACCGACACGGAAGGGGTTACGAAATGAACGAATTGACACAGTCCGAGCAAGGGCAAGCACCGCGTTTGCGATTAGCCAAGCACATCGATTTGAAAAAGGCAGACCCCAATTGTGAACGGTGCAAGGGCACGGGGGTTGTGCGAGTTGAGAAAGTCGAAGAGCAGGGCGGGTTGCTAGATGTGCCTGTCGTTTGCCGGTGTGTGAGCCGGGCCGGCGGTGTCGTTCGCGACATGTTTGATAAAATGGTCGATGAAATGCACGAGCAAGTACAGAACGGAACCTTTGCAGAAAACCTTGCAGTGGATATTATGCGATTACCAAAGTCCGACCGCATCAATGCTGTTGAACAGTTGCGGAAGCAATTGAAGAAAGCAAAGCAGCTCCATGATGTGGCAGTGGTGAAACAACTAAAATCAGCGCTGGCACGGGTGGCACTGATGCGAGCAGAGGAGAGATAAAATGTCGACATTCCCAGAAAAACATGTATTCGATCCCACTGAGTCCCCGGCCGGTTCGTGGGCAGTTCAAGAAACCCCGGCAATCGACATGTCGCAATGGTCCGAGAAAGGTTTCTCGTATTTGCAAGGGACCGGCAAGGCGTTCACAGGAACACTTCAGGGCAGTGTGCTCGGAGATGTATGGACGGATGTCGATGCATTCGCGGCGAGCAACGATGATGAATGGCCTGACTATTTCAATTACGCCCGTGTGAAGATCACTGGCGCCGGTGTCATCGGAACCGGAACGCGGATCGCTGTTGCTGGCAAGGTGCTCTGATGGGCAGGAAACGAGGACGCGGCGGTGCGAGTCGCACATCGGGTGCTGAGACGGCAAAGCACGATCAGGCATTGTCCCAAGCGGGGCTCGGGTTCACTGCAAAGCAATTGCTTGCGAAGGCCCGCGTTGCGACCGACGTTTCCGTTGATGAGCCCACTGCCATTCAAGATATTCAGGCGACACAAAATCAATGGGGCGAGCAGGGGGCAATCCTAGCGCCCTATGATCCCGAGACATTGCTTCGGTTGAATGAGCTTACACCACACCTTCAGCCGAACATTGATGCATACGCCCAGAACATTGACGGATACGGCTATCACTCTGCACCGAAGACACGGTGGATGGAAGACCTCAGCACCGAGGAGGCCGAGTCCGCAGTTCGCTATGCCTTGGAATACGAGCGCTGGCTCGATGAAGAAGAGGCGGCGTTTGGGGAGCAATCGGAAAAGGCTGATGATGAGCCGCCCAATGATGCCCCGGAAGAAGAAGAGGAAATCACGGAAGACGACATCCAGGCAAAAATCGAGATGGTTCAAAAGCAGCTTCGCCGAGAGCAGTTCCGATTCGATTCATGGTTTGAGAATTGTTGTTCGACGATGAGCTTCACACGGTTGCGTCGAATCGTACGGATGGACAAGGAGGCAAGTGGCTGGGGTTGCATGGAGATGATCCGTGATGAACACGGCCGCCTTATGCGCCTCGGGTATATCCCAGGCTTCACAGTGCGTCCTCTCATTGAGGAAACCGAGCTCGTGCAAGTGGTTGAGCAGAACCCTGCAACGCCGCTTAGTGACGGCCGTGAGGTCCGTGTGTGGCGTCGCTTCCGTAGGTATGTCCAGATTGTAGGCTCACGAAAAGTTTACTACCGGAGCCCCGGCGACCCGCGTATCGTGTCGATGAAGACTGGGAAGATTTACGAGACGATCCAAAAGATGCAGCACCCCGATGCCGAGGGGAAGAATGCACAGCAAGCGAATGAGCTATTGTGGTTTGCTCACCATTATCCGCTTTCCCCTTGTTCACCGCCGAGATGGATCTCGAACTTGCTTCGAGTACTCGGTACCCGTGAGGCGGACGAAACAAATTACTACCACCTGAAAAACAAAACGATGTCAGGCGGGATTTTGTTTGTGTACGGCGGGACTGTGAAGCAGGGCGTGAAGGACCGGCTCGAGTCGCGCATTTCCCAGGAGCTTCAAGGGAGCGAGAACACATCGCGAATCATGGTTGTCGAGGCGATGCCTGTGAAGGCGGGACCCAATGACAGGACCACGATTCCCCAAATGCAATTCCAGTCGATGCGAGACACGAACCAAACAGACGCGATGTTCCTGGACTACGATACGCGCGCGGCGGATTCCATCGGTGCGGCATTCCGCCAATCACCATTGATGCGCGGCTATACCCCGGACAACTTGAACCGGGCCACGGCCGAGACGGTGGTCGAGCTCACCGAGCAGCAAGTTTATTCAACCGAGCGCGAGGATTTCGACTGGCAAATCAACAAACACGTGATTCCTGAGATTGGGATCAACCTGTTGGATTTCAAATCGAACACGCCTCCGACAACGAGTGCCGAGGAGATCGGTGAATTCGTAAAAGCAGTTGCCCCGCATGGCGGTGTGACACCGGCACAAATCCAACGACTGTCGGCCGATGTTCTCAATCTTCCGTATGAGCAAATCAAAGAAGACTGGGCACAGCAGCCAATGGCGTTGACGTTGGCCGGCTTCATGCCTGATAGCGGCGGGGTCCCTTTGGATGCCGAGGAACAAACAAGGCTTCGGAATATCGAGGACAAGATTGCGCGGATCACAACGGACGAACTTCGCGACAACGGGATCGATGTGGAAGCGAAGGCCACGCTGTTTGATTTGCATACAGAGGAAAGGGACAAATGAGCCTGTTCGGTGCATTTGTAATCATAGGCGGCTTGCTAATATTGATTGCTGACTTTCAGTCGTACAAATAGGGTGTCACAGTGAACCTTTTCGAAAAGCAGTCTTGTAAATTCTCGGTCAAAGACATCGTTGAGCTGAAGAGCGGTTTTGATATGCATGACATTTACAGCAAGTGCCGTGTGTGGTTGATCGATGCCGGGCTCGTGAAGGTTGCACCATGGCAAGCAACGGAAGAAGAGAACCTTGCAGAGCAGTCGGTTTGGCTGACTATTGAATGCGTTGAAAGAAAATATCGCAAGATTGGGATTGCACGATGAGCGACCTGCCAGACATACCATACGCCTTTCCACGCCAACGGATCGTCAATGCCATTGGCAACGAATTCTTGTTGACTGCAACTGCGCAGCTTTGGAACTCCTATTCGGCAACGAGCGAGATCACCGGATTGCAGGATGACTGTATTGCTGTGGAGTACTCGACAGGTGCTGTTCCAGTCCCCGGTGAAGCAGACAGAACGATGACGGTGCGATTCGCTTGGAACCTTGCAACACCGCGAGATATTTTGGAGCGGCAAATCAACTATTCCATTCGTCAGCTTGGGCAATTCTTTTTTGGGCAGACTGACGGTCGAGGCAGTACGCATCCGATCGTGTGGCCAAACACAGAGGCGCTTTCGTATTCAACTGACGGCATCGCGCGCGGGCCGCTTCGGCACATTCGGTTTGTTTATGTGACCGTTGATAATTTCTCCGAGTGGGTGCCGCCGATGAACTACACGCCATAGGGGGGGGTGATGCGCTATCATGTCCGCAGAGATGTTCAGTCACTCCAGGAAACCGGAGGGAAGGTTGCCCCCGGGGAAATCATTGTTCACCGGACTGGGACGTTGCTTTTGAATTGCCCGAAGTGCGGGAAAGTTCAATTCGTTGCTGCCAAGCTCGAAGGAAGCGACCAGGCCCCTGACATCATGAAGCCGATCCAATGCGGTGCCGGGTATTGCAACCGTTGCGGAGTGTGGTTCAAGATTGTGACCGGCCGCCCGATCATCGTAGAAGAAGTTCCAGTCGTAAAACAAGCCGAGATTCCAGATGTGCTCAAGCGTGCAGGGGTCAAGCGGCCTCCCGGACAACCGGTGTGATCCATGCTGTTCGCACAAATGTCAATTGCGTTCGTTTTGTTCGCATTGATATTCCTTGCTTCGCTGTTGATGGTCGACGCTGTTATCGTTGTTGTGTTTTGGGTAATCGAGCAATTGGAGCGATGGTTTTATGACGACTGATTGGACAGCCGAGCCGATCCGTGGGTATTGCACGGCATGGCCCACGCGGGATTTCGGTACTGACAAAATTGCCGCCGTGCTTTCCACTGGTGTGCGCTCCGATCGTATTGGCAAGACAGCGCACAAATCATATGTCGCTTTGACCGAATCGTCTCCAGCTATTGCATTGCAGTCACGGACAGTGGACAGCGCCAGGTTCGAGGCAATTGAAAAGCTTCCCATTGGGCCTATTGTTCTCTGTGAACGGATGGCGGCCTATCCCACGAACCTCCTAAGAAAGCTGGAAGTACTTCGCAAAGACAACCGCGGCTCGCTTCTCGTTGCATACAACGGACACGTCGTGGACAAAGCAACGAACCCAGTGAACCCGTTCGACTTTCGGTCTGCCATCGACAAGATTGCAAGCGGCCTTCGGACGGCGGATCGGGAATTCGCCAAGCCTTTGCTCGAGCAATACTTTGAGCGGCTGAGCGTTGACTGGACAAAGCTAGGCAAGCGGGCAAGGGCACAAGTGCTGAGCGATGCTCGGGCATTTCTTGGGACGCTCAATATCGACCCGTTGGTTGGCGCATGGGAATCGAGGTTGACTGTCAACCTTGCAACAGTCGCCGACAAAACAGTGAAGGTCATTCGCGAAACATTTCTGCCATCGATACAGCAAAGTTTGTCGCTCGTGGAAACGGTGGCAGTAGAAAACATTGCCAAGCAGCCTGGATTGTTTGCTCGTGATGAAATGGGCCGTCGCTCAAATGCTCTCACAAAGAAAGTGAGGAAAGTTGTCGAGCAAGGATTGAAAGACGGGCTCGGGAGGAATGAGATTGCAAAAGAGATAATGAAAGTCGGCAATGGATACTGGGACAAGCGCGGGCTGAATTATGCACGCGTTGTCGCCGCAAATAGTGTCGCGCGTGCCCGGAGCCATTCTTCCCTTGTTGCATATCGAGACGCAGGCATCGAGCAGTTAGAGGTGCAAGCAGTTCTCGATGAGGCCACAACAGATATTTGCCGGTCGCTTGACGGTACGATCATCAGCGTCGGTGATGCGTGGAAGCACAACCTTGCAATCAACGATATAAAAGATCCCGAGGACATTGGTAAGGTCGCCCCGTTTATGCGCACGAAAATGAACCGTGAGACTGGACAAAGGGAAGTTCTCACCGGAAGCGGCAAGGTGTATGCAACGATCACTAGATCCGGTATCGGAGTGGCCGACGATCGCGGTGATTTCAAGCAAGGTATGGGGGCAAAGAAGCTGGGGAAGGAAGGTGTCTCCACACCGCCTTATCACCATGGGTGCAGGAGCTTTACGGTGCCTCGGACGTCGTATATCTCGGTGCCTGCCGGCCGCAATGCCAAGACTTACCCGACCCCGGTTACACGGCCGACAAAGCCAGCCAAGGCTACGCAACGCCCGCCACGTGTGACTCGGGCACCTACGCTCGATGACCCCGTCACAGTTCAAAATGCAGTACCAAGGGCCCCTGGCCACACGATTCCAGGCCCGAAGAAGGTTTCACCAAAACCACAGAAGGTTTCACCGGAGCCGGAAGATGACGGGCCTGTCACGGTGCGAAACAATCCGAGGGCGACCGAGTATTTGATTCCTCCGCGTGGCGGGCTCGACAAGGCAAGCGATTCAGTTCAGTTTTCAATCGACTCTGCAATGAATGCAATGCTGTCGATGGTCGGTGAGGCGACCGTGATCAAGGGCCGCGATCTTACAATGGTTGAGCTCGGGCAAGCACTTCGTTCTTTTTTGCTCGCGCAAGTTGGCAAGCCATTTACGGGGAATTCACTTCGCGTGTCAGTGCCAAAGCTCGAAGGGCTCGGGTTCAAAACAACTGCAATGGACCAACAGTCGGCATGGAAAAAAGCGATGCAGTTTGCCGGGCCAAAGCTGCGCGGGATCATTCGATACAGGCAGGTCCCAAGCATTCGTGCTGGCAAACACATCGGGTATTACCCCGATCGAGATTTGATTGTTGTGCGTTCCTCAAAAGAAGAGGCCTCCATTCTGAGGGCTGTGCAATTCTACATTGACTCATTAGGTGATCACCGTTTCGCAGGAAACACAGTGCGCAACTGGAGGGCAATGCCTGGTCCGTTGGTCCGAGTCGGCGTGGATTACTATGCTCTGACAGGGGCATGGATCGATCGTTATGATGGGCGTGTGTACGGGGATCGCACTTGGATTGAAAACAAGTTTGAATCCGAGTACTCGTTCACCTTGAATGAAATCGATAAATATTTTGGGAACGACAACATTACAGCACTGTGGGCACAGGTGGCCCCGAGGTTTCTCAAAGGTGCATCGGTAAGCCTTGCAACAAACTGGGAGCGTTTTCCAGAGCAAGTTGCAGGATATGTTGCACTCCAAAGCGGTGCGCTGTTCGAGGTGTCTGATGCGAGTTGATGTTCCCATTGTAGACACGACAGGTGAAACCGTGGCAATGTTCGTTTGGGATGGCACGCTGTACGAAGGAAATAGTTGGTTCGAGCAAGTCGCAGCGACACAAGAGCAAGCGAGTGCAGCACAGGGTGTCATTGGTATAAACCGGTTTTTGAGTGGAATCAGAATTCGTTCCATTGGAGAGCGTGACTGGGTCCGCGGCTGGTTTGGGTTGGAGGGTATGGTCGGCGCATTGAGGATTGCGTTGCCAGCAGTAGGGCTCTCAGTTGGTCGATTCGACCCAACCGACGCAGGCGTTGTAGATGTAGAACAGGAAACCCCGGATGATTTGATTGAGTAGACATAGCTTTGACAGTTTGCCTGTCCATCAGCTAGGGTTAGAAACGAGGATGCAAATGTCGACAATTATTGTTCCGAGCCACCATCGAGCGGACACAAAGCCGTTCGCAGAACTCGCAGATGAACCGGCTAAACGTGCGCGCGCTGTGATGCAATTCGCTGGCATTCTTGAGCGCTCGTTTAACCAGGATGCCGTGACGCACGGAATTGATTTTGTAAAACGACACAATACTGATACTGAGAGAAAACGGCGCGCCGACATAATGGGGCGTTGGTATCGCGATCTTCGAAATTTAGGATACGGACACATCCAAACAATGGACGAAATCCCCAAAGCCCTGCGAGCTGAGCTGGACGGGGGCAACTACGAGCCGCCCGAGCGTAAGAGGCTTTGGGCACCAGGAGAGCAATGATGTTCACCGAGAAGCTGAAAAAAATGGTGCGTCGTCAAGCGACATTGGTAGGCAAAGAAAAAGAAGGTCTGACACCGGAGGAAAAAGTCGAGCTGGACAAGCTGAACACAGCCATCCTCGCAGCGACACAAGAGCCGGCGGTGGAAAAATCTGTAACGCGCCTCACAACCATGAATCAGGAAGAGTTTGCCAAGTATCTCGAGGAGCAAACTCAAACTGCCACTGACATCGCATCCATCTCATTGCTGAAACGCAATGTCCTCGCCGTGCAGGCACAAAAAGCCGAGGGCAAAGAAGTCTTTGCGATCGAGCTCCCCGTGGAAAAAACCGACGACGACAAGTTCTCGGACTTGCTCGGCCGCATCGCTTCTTTGGAAGCCAAGCTCGACAAGGGCTCTGAGGAAACACCGGCCGCCGGAGAGGAAGACGGCAACGAGGCAGGAGATCCTCCCCCCGCAGCTCCCGAGGACAGCATCAACAAAAGCATCGCGACCGAGCTCGGCGCCGAAGCCATGGATGCGCTGATCTCTCGCTTCACCAAGCTGAAAGAAAAAATGGACAGCGGGACGATCACCTCTGCCGATGTCGATGTCGCGTTCGATTCACAATGGGAAATGCGACGCTTTATCGAGTTGGCCGCCGCTTTGGTGGCAAAGACTACCGAGATCAAAGCTCTCGTAGAGCCGATCGTTGCCGGCCTCAAAAAGCTCAACCCCGAACTCGCTGAGACCCCGGCCGAGGGCGAGGGCGAGGGCGAGGGCGAGGGCGAAGTGAACAAAGGCGACGAAGCGGTTTCCTGGGAAGCAGATCTGGCCAAGGGCATCACGCCCGGCCCGGACAAGGAATACCAGACGCTGAAAGACGCTGCTTCAAACCGCACATTCGGGAACGACTAGGAGATCGCAATGATCGGCATCTATAAAGGCGTTGGAGTTGACGGAAACCCGGTAGCATTTTTTGACAGAACGAATAGCGATGTCGTGGGTGAATTGCTATCGATGTCCGATGAAGCCGCAAAGGTGGAAGTCACTGTCGACCTTGAAAAAGTTGACTCGACAGTGCCGGTGAAGCGCGTTGCGGAAGTGCGCGTCGACACTGTTGACGATGACGCCTTTTACGATTTGATGCTCGCCGAAGACACCGAGCCTGCATCAAAGCCGGATGCCGGTCGCAAGCCAAGCGGGGCTCCCGGTTCTGTCGTGATCCAATCCTTGATTTTTGCGAAGCCGAAATTCACTGCGGACACTGCGCGAGCGTGGATTAAGTCGCATGATGGATTTGGCGATTATGGAATGGACGACACAGAATCATCGCTTCGTTTCAGGCAATACGATCCATCGTTCTTTGAAAAGCTCAAGACGTCGTCTTTATCAGACGGTGTCAGTGCGGTGTTCGGAACAGTCAAAGGTTTATCGGAAGATGAAACTGATGATTCCGCCGGCGCAGAGAAAACAGCTCAGGTGCAAATCGCGATTCGCGAATTGAACAAAGCGATCAATAAACGTGGGCTCACAATCTTAAAAGATTCGACCTCAGTCACAAAGGCAGAGGACGGAACAGAAGAGCGGTTCGTCATGTCGTTGGTCCTAGAACCTAATGACGGGAAAGACGGCTCACCGTTGAAGCCTGACACCCAGGACGACATCTATTCCAAGGAGGTTGTGCGTGAAACAGCCCACGGGTGGATGGAGAACTTCGGGCACGTTGATTTACAGCACAACTGGAAAGCACTCGGCAAAGAAGAAGTGGCAATCCTTGAATCGTACATCGCCCCTTGTGATCACGAGATTGGCGATAGCACAGTGGTCAAAGGTTCTTGGATGCTCGGCCTCCGTGTGAAGAATGATGTGCTGTGGGATGCGATTAAGACTGGCGAAATCGGGGCTTACTCGGTAGGCGGGAGTGCGAACCGCGTCCCGGAGGATGGCAAGGAGTAATCGATGTCGGACAAGAAAACACAGAAGGGCAAAACATTCCGTCTCGAAAACATGGAGACGCAGTTTGTTTCCCTGGTACGCGCCGGCGCAAATCGACAGACGAAATTCATGCTGGTGAAGCGCGACAACGATGCTGCTTTGCCGGGGGTTTCTTCCAGCCCTCAAGATGTGAAATCGTCTCACGAGATTCGTGCAAAGCAATACGGCATTGAACAGCTTGGCGAAGGGGAATTCTTCGTAAAACAAAACGAGCCTAATGTCGAAGAGATGTATGCTGATCCGGTCAATCTGAAGTATGCGATCGGAAACAGTGAAAACAAGCTCGATGCGGATCGCATAAGGGTTGCCCTTGCGGCGTTTGCCGAGGATAGCTCCTCGTATGAAACGGACGTATCGAAGGCAATCATTTGGGAGCGAATTGTTCGCGCAGCCAAGGAGGCCGGTATTGAATACGTATTCAGTGCTGACAATGACCTGGATGCGTTGCTTCCAAAGGAACTGCAAGACGAGCTGACAAAAGATTTGTCACCGGACGGGGAGAGCCCGGCGGACGAGAGCGATACGAAAAAAGAAGAGGACGCCGCAAAGGACGCCGA
>Ga0180429_10003133_pt1 | contig 13464 bp, 16 predicted proteins | sample SS_ome_FD_132428 | JGI IMG/M metagenome (GOLD analysis project Ga0180429, IMG submission 132428) | Hypersaline lake sediment archaeal communities from the Salton Sea, California, USA - SS_1_S_1 metaG | ecosystem: Environmental > Aquatic > Non-marine Saline and Alkaline > Hypersaline > Sediment ...
AACAGATTGTTGAACAAAAACATGATGGCTGCAGGGAACAGCAAATTTAACAGTTCAGGTCGCTCTTCCAGCACGGCAGCATGCATGGTATCAACACCTACATTGGTGATCGCAAGAACAGCCAGTATGACAAGGCCCGTCAAGATAAGAATGGTCTGGATAAAGTCAGTACCTATCACGGCACGCAAACCTCCCAGCAGCGTGTAGCTTACACAGACAGCGAGAATCACCGTCATGCCAAGGTGATAATCAATACCGGTTAAGGCATTAATCAATACTCCGCCAGCCATACCTAAACTGACCAGCCAGCCAAATGCGTAAAAAAGTGATATCCCCAAAAACACGCGCCAGGCAGTATTGCCATAACGCAAACGGATAAAGTCTCCGCTGGTAAAACCATGCGGCATGAGCTCTCTAATTCGTTTAGCCAGGGGCGCAAACAAGATCAGGCCGATTGATCCTAGCGAATAACCGACCATACCCCAGATACCCATTTGCAGAGCCAATTGTGGCGCAGCCATTGTTGTATTACTGGTTACCCATGTAGCCATCGCCGTAGCAGTACCCAAAGCAAGACCTACACGCCGACCGGCCAGCATAAAGCCTTCCAGTCCTTTAGCTTTTCTTCCCAGGTACCAGCCTAGAAAAATCCAGATTACACTGAATATTGCCAGTATCAGCCAGCCTGTACTTGCCTGCAGAATGGCATCGCTATTCATAGAAACATGCCCTCGATTTCAGCAACTGCTTCATCGGTTGTCATGACTCGTGCATAGCGATCCTTCATGGTTGTGATGGTTGCGCTCTCCAGTTCAGGCGTGACCGTGGCAACGGCATCAGAAATGAGGGTGACATGAAACCCCAGGTCACAGGCGTCCCTTATAGCGGTGCTGACACACTCGTTGGAGTAGACACCGACAATGTAAAGGCCGGTGATATGCATATTTCGCAGTATGTATTCGAGGTTAGTTGAGTTGAATACACCCGAGGCCGTTTTATTGATGATAATTTCATCACCTTTTGGCGCCACCTCCGGCATAAACTCCGCCTCTTTTGATCCCGGTGCAGCATGCAGACCCAATCTTTTGTGACCGGGGCCTCGATCTCTGCCATCATTTGTCAGGGATTGAATGCGCGTATGAATCACCTCAAGGCGATGGGTCCTGAATGTTTCCTGCAACTGGTTGACACTCGGAAACACCAGGTTGGCCAGTCTGTCAAAGTAGTAATCCTGTGACTCGGGAGGCAAACCGGAAGATAATGCATCGGCAAACACACCATATCCGCGGGCGGCATCAAGATATTGCATATCGATACACAACAAGGCGGTATTGTGCTTTTCCAGCGATTGTATTTGCCCGGGCGCTTCAACAATATTGTCCCGGTATGTATGTTTTAACGGGTCAACATCAAGGTAGTCTTTTTTGACATTTTTACTCATGCATCAGCCCTGCTTGCAAGTTGGTATAAACTGTTGAGCAGTACGTTTGCTCCTGCCTCAATATCATCCCAGCTGGTCCATTCTGCAGCCGAATGACTTCTACCGGCTTTACTGAACACGAAAATCATTCCTGCATCAGTAATCCGGGCGAGTTTCTGTGAGTCATGGGCTGCACCACTGGGCAGGCTAAAAGCTGGCAGGCTTAACTTATCTGCTGTGTTGGCAATAATGTTTTGAACTTGCTCATTGCAGGCTACCGGCGCGATATCGCTGATAACCCGAAATTCAAACATCAATTGGCGGCGACGGGCTATCGCAGATAAAGTCAATCTGAAGGCGTCAGCAATTTCCTGCAGCTTCTGATCATCAACATCTCGAAATTCAAGTGAAAAACGCGCTTCGCCGGGGATAACATTGGCTGCACCTGGCAACAATTCTATGCGCCCGATGGTAGCCACACTCAGTGGTCCACCGTGCTCTTCAAGTACGCGCTCAATTTCACCCGCAAATTCTGAAACACCCTGGAAAGCATCATTACGCATATCCATCGGCGTTGTACCGGCATGGTTGGCTACCCCGATCAAGCTGATATCCCAACGTTGTAAGCCACAGATACCTTCAACAACACCAATGGGAATCTGTTTTGTATCAAGCACCGGGCCCTGCTCAATATGTAATTCAACAAATGCCCTGATACTATCGGGGGAACGCATGGCTGACAGCGCCTCCATTGCATCAAGCCCCTGTCGTTTCATGGCATCGATCAATGTCAGGCCTTGCAGGTTCCTGGCTGAGTGAATCCATTCCGGTGAAATATCGCCTGTGAGAGCCTGTGAGCCAAACATGCCATTAAAAGCACCTTCCTCATCACTAAATGCCACAAGTTCAAGCGGATAGGAAAGTTCGGTGTTATTTTCTTTCAGTACCCTGAGTGCTTCCAGGCCACACATTACGCCTAGCGCACCATCCAGATGCCCGGCTCCCGGCACAGTATCAATATGTGAGCCGGTCATGATGCTGGGCAGCTTGCCATCCCAGTTGAGCCTGCCATGAATATTGGCTGCACCATCCTGATAAAACTCAAGGCCAGCATCTTTTATCCTGCTTGCAAGCCAACCTCTGGCCTGCATATCAGCATCACTAAAAGCGGTTCTGTTGATACCGAGATCTTCGGCCCGGCCTATTTTTGAAAGGGTTTTTATATCAGTTTTAAGTCTTTCAAAGTTGACTCGAAAAAGAGGATCACTCACCGCTTACCCCTTGTCTGCTCGCTTTACCTCCCAACACTAATAAAAGCAGCGTACCGACAAAGACTATTGCGCCGACCAGAAAGAAACTCAAGGCCCGGCTAATTGAGTGGTGTTGCACCTTGATGGTTGACGTCGGTGACCATTCGGACACATTACCCTGGGCATCTGCCAGGCGTGCCCGGTATAGGTAATCGCCATCAGGCAGGCCTGTTATGACCGTTGCTGAATCAGCGCCTGTAAAGATGGTATTGAAGACATTCTGCTGCTTAGCGGCCTGCTGTAACTCAATCAGCGAGTGATCAGGCATTTCCCAAGACAGGGTAAAACTGCCATCATTACTGATGGTTGTTGAGCTTTTAATTTCTACTGACCCATAGGCCGAGGCTATTGAAGGTAGTAGAAGCAAGCTTAAGATGAACAGATAATGCAGTTTTCCTGATGCTATATAAATGCGCATAGCCCTTTACGCCCGGCACTGTGATGATTATTTAGTACACTAATGAGTTTATTACTTAGTATACTAAATTAAAAGCCAGCCAAAATCATCTTTAGATGAGAAAACATCAGAAATAAATTAGAAACACCCCGCTAATAATTGATAGACCACTAAATAAATATGGAAAATACCACCAATATCACTGAAGAAATCTTGATTGCTTTACGGCGAGTAATCAGAGCAATTGACCAGCATTCGCGCAACCTGGTTCAAAGTCATGGCCTCACCGGACCTCAGGCCCTGATGCTCACAGAAATTGTGCGTAGCTCCGGGATCACGGGTAGTGAATTGGCAAAACGCGTAAGCCTTAGCCAGCCAACCGTCACTGATGTCGTCAAAAGACTGGAAAACAGGGATTTACTGGAACGTACAAAAGCCCCGGATGATAAAAGAAAAATTCTTCTACGCGCGACCAGCCAGGGTGAGGCACTGGTGAAGCAATCCGTACCACTTCTGCAGGAAAGGTTTGAAAAACGATTAAATGAACTCAAGGACTGGGAACAGTTACAGCTCCTGTCATCACTTCAGCGTATTGCTGAAATGATGAATGCAGAGGGCATCGATGCCTCCCCTGTGCTGACCAGTGGTGCCATCACGGCTACAGCAGCAGCGGTAGAGAATGCCGTAATTCCAAATCCAGAAGAAGTAACAAAATAAAATGCAATTCATTAGTCGTAATGACCGCTGCCAAAAAACCTCTGTATTCGGTATCGCCATCACCACCCCTCTTTATGCTGACCAGGTGCTGACCACTGAAAAACCGGCTGATAACGTTTATGCCCTGGTTGGACCAATAACCAATCGCATCCCGTAGATCTTGGTAACAATGCCAACTTCGGAATTATTGTTATCGTTGGTGCACATGGACAGCCTGCGTGTTTTTGAGGAACTGGAACGGGAATAATCCAGGACTACAGAAAACCTCATCTAGATGGATAAGCCCAGCCAATCCATGGCTTCATGCATATTCTCAAAATACTTCACTTCACCGGATAAAAACCAGTTACCCACTTTTGCACCCATTTCCTGCCATTTTTCATGACCACACACTGCAACCTTGTCAAACTCATTGCCATGTTTAAGGCCAATCTTCAAATCATCCCATGCTGCGCGCAGTTCCCAGCCTTCAAGCTCTGTCACATCTATTAATGCTTTGACTTTTGGCTCTTTAACCATGCTCAAAGCCGAGTCAATCATCGGAGAAATTATCTCGTAATCTTCATGGGTCAGTTTTCCAGATGCCTTCAGTGTCAGAAAGAACCTGTTTGCGATTCTCTCCATGCCTATCGATAAACCATGTCTTACTTCAAGCATGACTAATTCCTCCTAAATTCAATATCTCCTAATAGTATTTATAGCACCCGGGTGGTCGGGCTCATTAAAAAAGCGACAAACAATTTGAATTATCTTTTTAATCAGCGGTCAAAAAATTAAATCGCAAGTCAATATATACTTGCCGACGCTGGACTAATGCTCATCTTTTACAGGTATTTTCATGTTTAACGGCCTTCTCGATTTTTCCCTGTGGGAATATATCGCCTTAACCCTATTACTCACTCACGTCACGATAATTGCCGTGACAGTATTTTTACACCGCCACCAGGCTCACCGGGCCCTGGACTTGCATCCGCTTCTCGGCCACTTTTTCCGCTTCTGGCTCTGGTTGACAACAGGCATGATCACCCGCGAATGGGTTGCCATCCACCGCAAACATCACGCCAAGTGTGAAACCGAGGATGATCCGCACAGCCCACAGACTCGTGGCCTGGACAAAGTGCTCTGGCAGGGGGCCGAGCTTTACCGGGCTGAAGCTGAAAATCAGCACACCGTGGAAAAATTCGGTAAAGGCACCCCGGATGACTGGCTTGAACGTAACCTATACCAGCGTTATAACGTTCTCGGTGTCAGTCTACTGCTGGTAGTACAGTTTCTACTGTTTGGCGCCGCCGGTGTGGCCATCTGGGCTATTCAGATGCTGTGGATCCCATTCTGGGCCGCCGGTGTCATCAATGGTATCGGTCACTACTGGGGTTACCGCAACTTTGAGATTCCCAACATGGCCACCAATATTTCTCCCTGGGGGATTCTGATCGGTGGTGAGGAATTGCATAACAACCATCATGCCTTTGGCAGTTCGGCAAAATTTTCCAACCGCTGGTGGGAATTTGATATCGGCTGGTTTTACATCCGGGTATTTTCTCTGCTGGGACTGGCCCGTGTACTGAAAGTCGCCCCACGTCGCGCTCTTGGTTCAGAAGCCCCACAGCTGAACATCGATTCGATCAAGGCATTAACGGTTAACCGCCTGCAACTACTGAGTGATTATCGTCGCAAGGTGTTGAAACCCGTATTCCGCGATGAAATCCGCCATGCTGAAAAACCCTGGCGCCGCCTGTATCGCAAAGCCAGGCGCATGGCTGCTCTAAACAATACCCTGTTAAGCGACGCGGATCGTCAGAAATTATCTGAAGTGCTTGATAAAAATAACGCGCTGCAAGCTGTCTACCAGTTTGAACAGCGTCTGCAGAACATCTGGCAGCAACAGGCTTCAAATCATGAAGCAAAACTGGAAGCCCTGCGAACCTGGTGCAATGAAGCAGAAGCCAGCGGCATCGCTGCGCTGCGTGAATTTGTCAGTATCGTCAAAAGTTACAGAATGGTGCCGCTGCATTGAGATTTTATACGATTCACCGGATCCGATCGGATGAACGATAGCTAGACCCTTATGGAAAGTCCATCAGAAAGTGACAGACGGTAGGCACGGTAGGCGGGCACACTGCCAACCAGAAACCCCGCTCACAACACGGCACCCAGCAGCATCCATTCATACTGGGACAAGACACTGATTTCCAGCAGAATCCCAAACTGGGTATTGATAATGGGTTGCCCGATAATCAATAACAGGTATAAAAATGCCAGGCCGGAAAGTACACCCAGAAACGTGAGTACGCCTGCTTCGCCCATGATCAGGGCAAATACATGACCAGGCCGGGCACCTACCGAGCGCAGGATCGCCATTTCGCGGCGTCGTTCATTCAGGCTTGTCAGCAAGGCTGTCAGCATACCAAACAACCCCACTACCACGACAAATACAGAAACAATCAATAACGCATTCTCGGCAATACCAATCAAGTTCCACAGCTGTGATAGCGCAACACCGGGAAGAATGGCCAGTAAAGGCTCCTCAGCATAATCATTGATATATCGCTGCACCTTGAAGGTGGCAATTTTCGATTTCAAGCCAACCAGGGAAGCTGTTATGGCTTTTGGAGTCAGCTTCATTGAGCGGGCCCGCTCTGCAGACACGGATAGCCCAGGTATCGGCGCACCGCTTTTCCAGTCAATATGAATTGCCTCGATCGCCTGCAGGCTGACATGAACAGTACGATCAACCGGCGTACCAGTGCGCTCAAGAATACCGGCCACGCGAAATGGCTTATCATCATGCCGGGCAAAACTGACATCGCTGGCGCCATGCGCAATGACAATGGAATCGCCCAGCTTGTAACCGAGTTTTTCTGCAACCTCGACACCAAGTACCGCATCATAAAGATCATCAAACGGCTTGCCTTCGGCAATGACCAGTTGCCGGTCTTTCGAATAGCGGTAATGTTCAAAATAAGCCGGGGTGGTTCCCAGCACCCTAAACCCGCGGTGAGAATCGCCCAGCGATATTGGCACGGTCCACTTCACCAGCGGATGCGCTTTTATATCCTGGTAGCTTTGCCATGAAATATTGTTGGTGGCATCACCGATTCGAAAAACAGAATACAGCAGTAATTGCACCGGGCCACTGCGGGCACCCACGATCAGGTCTGTTCCTGACAGGGTATTGGCAAAACTCATCCTCGCCTCGGTACGTAAGCGTTCAACACCAACCAGCAGGGTGACACTCAGAGCAATGGAAATGATGGTCAATAAGGCAGTGAAACGCCGGTTCCAAAGGCTTTGCCAGGCCAGGGATAAAATTGCCATGAACTAAACCTCCACCTCGACCTGCCCTGCCCGGTTGATTTCGGCAAGATCAATTGTGCGGTCAAACAGGTTCTCTAGCGAACCGTCATGACTGACAAATATTAATGTAGAACCTGTCTGTTTACATTCATCAAATAGCAGCTTGATGAAGGATTCGCGACGATCTGCATCCAGTGATGATGTCGGTTCATCGGCAATTAACAGTTCCGGTGATCCCATGAGGGCTCGTGCTGCGGCCACCCTTTGCTGTTGGCCAACACTTAAGGTTGTGACTGGACGATTCAACAATTCAGCTTGCGCCATATCCAGGTGAGTGAGCAAACGCCTCGCTTCAGCTTTAAGATCATTACCATTGGCCAGTGCCCTGCTGCGCCGCTGCTTCGAAAAATGACAGGGCAATACAACATTATCAATCACCGACAGGTACGGAATCAGGTTAAACATCTGGAAAATATAACCAATGTGATTGGCTCGAAAATGATCGCGCTGAATACTACTTAGCTGCTCCAGGGACTGGCCCATGACGCGTAATGTTCCAGCACCCGCTGTCGTCACGCCTGAAAGCAGGCTTAACAGGGTGCTTTTCCCGCTACCACTGGGCCCCTTGATAAACAGACGTTCACCAGGGCTGACCTGCAAAGCATCGATAGATAACACCGTCGATGCCTGCGGATTCCAGCTAAACTCCAGATTGCTGATATCTATGACCATTTAGAACTTAATGACATTGGAATTCGATGTAAGTTCTGATGCACCCTGCCTGCTTTCGATAACATACTGCACATTGAGTTTTTCCATTCCTGGAAACGCCTCGAACAACTCAACCGTCAGTTGCGACAACTTACCAGGTTTTGCACACTCGAAATGATAGACCGCCTCGACGTCAGAATGCGTTTCTTCTTCGTGTTCATCGTGACCATGTTTTTCATGCCCATGCTCTTCATGTTTCTCTTCCAGCAGGGCTGATTCGATATGAGCTTTTTCCAGGCTGCAACCTGCTGATTCATTGAATTCGAAAAGCTTGTCACCCTCTTTAAGCATCGCAACCGCTTTATCCAATGCCGCATGATCAGCTTCAGATGAAGGCGCGTGTTCAAAACCCACGACATTGGCAGCAGGACTCTCCAGTTCGATATGGACTTCATTACCATCCTGGGCCATGTTCAAAGCGGCAATACCGTGAACATGGCTGTCATGCTGGCGATATTGCTCCTGGTGTTCATGTTCGTGCTCATGCCCGTGTTTATCCTCTGCCGATATTGCAGAGGAAACAAGTAACATAGTAGTAAATATAGAAGCCGTTAAAAACTTTTTTTTAAACTGCATTGACAGTATCTCCTGTTGAAATGACTGGTAGATTACTTGTTGAAAAATTATTCATCCTGCTTGCTTTTGCATTGGGCGCAGGTTCCCAGTACTTCGACGATCGGCCGCTTGGCTTGAAAGCCAACCGACTTTCCTGCAGCTTTCAGACTACTGGCTACAGTAGGGTCCTCTACCTCGGCCACTTCTCCACAATCGTCGCAGATAAGAAACTGGCTGGCATGAGGATGATCAGGATGCGAACAGCCAATGTAAGCATGCAAACTCTCGAGTTTATGAACCAGCCCCTGTTCAAGCAGAAAATCCAGCGCGCGGTACACAACCGGAGGCGTCGGATTTTTAATAACGTCGCGCATACGGTCCAGTAATTCGTATGCACTGAGGGGCTTTTCCGAGACACATAATAAACGCAGCACTGTCTTGCGTTGATCAGTCAGACGTTTGCCCCGCTCCAGGCATAACGCCTCTGCACGATCCAGCACCTGGTTTAATTTTTTATTATCCATTTTTTCCTCATCAGGTATTTTGCCTGGCCATTTTTCGCGCACGACGTCGGTTGAGAATCTGTACCAGCACAGCGGATGCTATGTAAACACCGCCAGTGAGTAGAATAATGGTAGGCCCGGCTGGCAGGTCAGGACCATACGACAACGCCAGGCCTGAAATACTTAACACTGCACCAAGCAGCGTGGCAATCACCATCATACGGCCAAGCGAATGTACATAATGACCTGCCACTGCGGCAGGCAGGGTTAACAGCGCCATCACCAGGATCAGACCCACGACCTGAATCAGCAATACCACCGTAACCGCAACCAGTACTAACAACAGAAGATAAAAGAAACCGACTGGCACACCCCGCAAACGCGCGAACTCCTCGTCGAATACAACAGCGAGAAACTGCCGGTGATAGGCACCAACAATCACCAGCAGCAACGCATCAAGGGCAACCATGAACCACAGGCTAGATTCTGGCACCAACAGGATGTTGCCAAACAGGTAGCTCATCAGGTTAGCCTGGTAGCCGGGAGCCTTGGCGATAAACATCACACCAATTGCCATACCGATAGCCCACAGCGCACTGATCAGGGTATCTTCCTGGGCACGAAAGTTCAGGCGCACCCAGCCGATCAACAGGGCAGCCGCTATTGCAGCAGGCAAGGCACCGTGCAGTGGTTCAAAACCAAAGTAAACAGCGGCCCCCATACCACCGAGTACCGAATGAGCGATACCACCGGCAATAAAGGCAATACGCTTAACCACTACATAACTGCCCATAACACCGCAACCAATGCTGGCCAGCAGCGCGGCAATAACAGCCGTCTGTAAAAAACCGTATTGCGTCAGGGCATGGATAAATTCGCTCATCGAAAATCCTGTTAATGCGCATGCGCGATCATACGCACATGCTCCCCGTAGAGTTCCTGGATGACCGCCCCGTCCACCTCATCGGTATGATGGCAGACCAGCGTACCACTCACACAGGCCACGCGTTTTACGTAATGTGAAATAAAGGCAACGTCATGAGATACAACCAGGATGGTCAGGCGTTCATTCAGCCTCTGCAGCAGATCAAAGATCTCACCTTCAAGGCGCTGATCAATGTTCGCCGTCGGTTCATCAAGAATAAGAATGCGCGGCTCGCTCACCAGAGCACGAGCCAGCAGGACTCGCTGTAACTGGCCACCCGACAGGCTATCAATCTGGCGCCTGGCAAGGTCGTCCGCCTCGACTTCTTCCAGGGCAGAACGCACTGCGTTTTTGTCATCTCTTGAAACACGTGAAGGCATGAGTGCCTGCCACCAGCCAGCTTTTTGCCAAAGCCCCAGGCGGCCCAACTGCACGACCTGTTCTACAGAAATAGGAAAATCACGCGGAAAACTGGGATATTGAGGCACATAGCCCAACTTTCTTCTGGCTACACGCGGGTTACCGTCAAGCACACTGATACTGCCAGACTGAGGCTCCAGCATACCGAGGATCAGTTTCAGCAGTGTACTTTTGCCACCCGCATTCGGACCTACAATACCCAGAAACTCTCCATCTTCGACCTGCAGATCAATACCTGACAACGTAGGTGTAGTGCCATAAGAAAAGTTCACAGAGCGAATGTCGATAACCTTATCCATTATTTAAGCACCTGGGCAAACTCTTGCCCAACGCGACGCAGATTATCGACATAGTTTGCAGCCAGTGGATCGACAGCAATCACCCTGCCATTGATAGCCTCGGCCACCTGGCGGGCTGATCGCCTGTCAAATTGCGGTTGTACGAATATCACCCTGATCTGTTCGTGTTTGGCATGCTCGATGAGTTCTGCAATCCTGCGCGCACCGGCCTCCTTGCCCTGATATTCGATAGGTACCTGGGTCAGATGATACCTGTCTGCGAAGTATCCCCAGGCTGGATGGAACACCATGAATTTGCGGTTAGACAGCGGTTCAAGCAGCGCATCTATTTCATTATCAAGCACTTCAAGTTCAGCAAGGAAAATATCATGGTTTCGCGCATAATCTGCTGCATGTGCAGGATCCAGCTCACTGAGCTTGTCACGAATATTGCCAAGCATATGCTTTACCAACATTGGACTGGTCCACACATGCGGGTCTTGATCATGCTTGTCTTCGTCTTCATGATCTTGATGCTCAGACTCATGACCGTGCTCGTCATGACCATGTGCTTTCATCTCGCGTAAGGTAATACCAGTACGGGCATCGAGCACCTGCATCTTTGGATTGGCCGAATGAATTCGAACCATCCATGATTTTTCGAAAGGCACTCCGGTACGCACGTACAGCGCTGTTTTGGCCAGGGCGCTGATTTGTTGCGGGGTTGGGTCATAGGTATGCGGGTTAAAGCCCGGACGAACCATCGCGCGCACCTCCACATGTTCCCCGCCTACCTTCTCAACAAACGTTTTAATGGGTAATACACTGGCAAACACACGCAATGGCTCACTGAAACCGTTGGTCGATACAAGCAATAAAGTGATAAGCACGAGTAACTTTCGCATTATGGATACTCTCATTTTGAAATGCATTAGCACTGGCTTGGTTATTGTGGCCCGTGCCGGGCGTTGAGGTTTTTAATATTGTTATAATATATCATACTATTCTTTGTAAACAATCTACCATTTTTATAGTGTAAGGTTGATAAATGAACACTGCTAAAAAAGACCTTATCCAGGCAGTTCCCACAAATATCATCACTGGTTTTTTGGGCGTTGGTAAAACCTCAACCATTCTGCATTTACTCAAGAGCAAGCCAGAGTCCGAAAGCTGGGCCATCCTGGTTAATGAATTTGGTGAAATCGGTGTGGATGGTGCGTTGCTGCAAGGGCAATCTAGCGAAGAGTCGGGAGTATTTATACGAGAAGTGCCTGGCGGCTGCATGTGCTGTACTGCAGGCGTGCCGATGCAGGTCGCATTGAATCAATTGCTATCCAAGGCACACCCCGACCGTTTGCTGATCGAACCGACGGGGCTTGGCCATCCCCTTGAAGTGCTGAAGGTACTTGTTGGGCAACAGTATCTAGGCGTGTTATCCATTCAGAAGATCATCACCCTGGTAGATGCCCGTCAGCTTTCTGATCAACGCTACACTGAAAATGAAACCTTTAATCAGCAGATTGCAATTGCAGATGTGATTGTGGGTAATAAGCGGGATCTTTATCACGAATCCGACTACGTCAAACTGGAACAATATGTTCTCAAGCACGGTTTGCCCCAAGTCAGCATTCTTTCCACTCAACAGGGCGTTATTGATGTGGCGTACCTGGAAGGTGCTAATGGGGCAGTTGCAGCCGACACAGATTCACTTAAACAGCATCATGACCATAGCCATGATCGGCAGGAAATTGCTTTGGATCTTATACCTACTCACACACAGGGTTATGTACAGGCAATCAACCGCGGAGAAGGTTTTGAAAGTGTCGGCTGGCGCTTTTCCTCAGATCAGGTATTTTCTCACGCAAAGCTTTTTACCGTATTGCTCAGTTTAAACGCTGAACGTGTGAAAGGTGTTTTCAATACCGATGAAGGTGCCATTGGCTACAACATAGCCGGCGATTCGATCACCCAGACAGAGTTACATGAATGCCCGGAAAGCCGAATAGAAATTATCTCAACACAACTCAGTGATGAGTGGGGAAGACAATTATTAGAGTGTGTGCTCTAGGATTTACCAATACCCGCTTCATTCAGACCACAGAGCATCAAGCGTAACTAAAGTGCGTAGTGGCGTGTTTGACGCAATTTCAGGCGACCGGTGTATAGCCCCGAATGCCTCGTTGTCCTGCCACAACGAACCTTTAAGCAATACAATCTCGCCAACAGCAGCCTCGACAAAGGCTGCGGATTCATTCCTGTTTTGGTGAAGGTTACTTCGATCCATGTCCTGCTTTTCCAGCCATTGGGTACCGGGGCCCTGGTAGGTACAGACAAGCCGGATGCCAACACGATCAATATGCCAACCGGGACACATGGCATGTCCAATCCGGGCAAGACGCATTCCGACCGCTGGACAGCCCAGCAGATCGCAGACGATATTTCGCAACAGCGACAAGTCCTCAATCAGGACAGACTGACCATCGTCTGCCGAAAGACTGGAAAGCCCCGGTGAGCCATTCTCAGACAAAGTTTCGACAGACTGCATCGGTTCCTGATGCAACCCTGCAAGATAATTCCCAATGACTGGTTCTATTTCGCGCTGCCAGGAGCAGACCTGCACAGACGGATCAAATATTTCGACCAGATCGGCAAGTTCGTCAACACGTTTCCAGGCAGGCACGCAGGTTGCTGCACTAGTGTCCAAAAATGCTTTATTCATAGAGTTGTCCCTAACTATCCAGACAAAGTAGAACACGTGTCTGATCAGAAATTCCAATCGATGGTGAGCGATGCATCAGTCCTGCTTCTGAATTGCCCGGATAAGCACTTCCTTTCATGATGCCAACGGTAAACAAACCGAACTGTGAAGGC